>Ga0209357_1001144_pt1 | contig 10773 bp, 8 predicted proteins | sample LauGreFBDMM110SD_2_FD_187573 | JGI IMG/M metagenome (GOLD analysis project Ga0209357, IMG submission 187573) | Freshwater lake microbial communities from Lake Michigan, USA - Fa13.BD.MM110.SD (SPAdes) (version 3) | ecosystem: Environmental > Aquatic > Freshwater > Lake | place: Lake Michigan, USA... | reverse complement strand
GCCCGCAGGCTGTCGGGCTGTATGCGGCCGTAGTACTCGCTGCGCGGGCCCATGCGTGGCAGACCGGTGCCCCAGATGCTGGGGCCGGAAAAGCCCGCGCCCTGCTCGACCCACTCGCCCAGATTACCCACCGGAACCAGCTTGCCCTTGGCCACGCCGTGAATGTCGCAAAACTGCGCCAGTATGGAGTGCAGGCCTTGGGCCTGGAGGGTGGAGGCGATGTGGGCGTAGGGCATACAGAAGCGCGAATAAAAAGGCCCGCGAAAGCGGGCCTGTTAGATGGAGACTAGTTTAGAACGACAGCATCAGAGCGGTGCTGATGGTGGTTTTGTCCTTTCGGTAGGTAACGCCGTCGTAGTCCAGGAAGTTGTAGCCATCGGACAAGTCCAGACGGTACTCGGTCTTCCACTGGGTATTGGAGTTGATCTGGTAGTTGGTGCCGAAGGTCAAACGGGTGAGGTTGGCGCCGGTGGTGGCGTTGCTGTCCGAATCAACCTCATAGCTATCGGCAGTCGACGTCAGATTCTTTGGACCAAGGCCCGTTGTGCTGTCGCCGCCGTTGTAGGCGTAGGTGCCGCCACCGTTACTGCTGTTCCAGATGTAATCCCCACGCGCCATTAACTGGAGCCTAGGCGTGACCTTCACACCAAAAAATCCTGACATACCCGTCCAGTTGGCCGTACCACCGTTGGCGGCGGCGCGGGCCTCTTGTCCAGCTGTTATCTGGCCATTGAATTGGTAGTCACCGCGGCTGAGCCCCGCATCGATTGCCATGATGGTGAAGTTGCGATTCATGGAGCCGTGCAAGCCGGACAAGGCCACGTAACTTGTGTCACCGACATACCAATCCGCACGGTACGCCAGAGCCACAGTTTTCACCGAAGAATTCGCCGCATTAATCGGATCGACGTTATCTGCCGCGCTGTCTAAGCCGCCGTCAACGTTCCCAATCATCCACTTGAAAGCAGCGTTACCACCATCTAGACTGTAGGAAATTCCAGCACCCGTGTAGGCAGTGGCCCCCGCCAAATCAAACAATGCGTTATGGGTAATCAGCTGATTACCCAATGTCGAATCAGCGTGCGGAAACGAGTACTCGTAACCTTGAAAGTCAGGCATCAGACCCGCAATCAAGCGACGTTCTGGGGTCAGCGGAACCGAGATCGACGCTTCGTGCACTATGGACGTGGCACCTGGCAACAAGCGCAAAGTCCAGTCCACACCCTCGCCATCCTGCGACTCTTTGGTGATCTGAACCATGCCGTAGCCGGCGTAGTCATTGGTCGATGAATAGCCGGAGCCTGCGATAGCGGTGTTACTGCGATCAATGTCGTTGTAACTGAACGTCGTCTCAATAACGCCATTGATTTTCATGCCCTGAAAACCTGACTCACCGGCTGCGTTATCGGCCAGATCCATTTTTTGTTCGATGCGATTGACCTGCTGGCTCAGCGGTGTGGTGTCGGCGGCCTGGCTGATGTCTTCGACTTTTTTCTGCAGGAGCTGCAACTGGGATTTGAGCGCTTCGATTTCCTTCTTGAGATCAGCCGCAGATTGGGCGAAGACGCTTCCCAGCGGAAAGGCGCAGGCCAGGGCAACTACCAGCAATTTTTTTTGAAGCCGCATTTCACTCTCCTGTTAGGTTCGATGGTTCCAGCAATATCTGGTTGGCCCGTGGGCATGCGCAGGCCGACCTAATGGGCTACACAGTACCACACGGTGATGCGGGGTGGGCAGCCCAAAACGGCTAACTTTACGGGGCAAACCCCTAGCGCTACTGAACGGATAGCAAGTAATATGAGGGAAATTTTTAGCAACTGGCACCCAGAAAGGCTTTTTATGTCTTCCATTTTTGCCCACTCGCGCTGGCTCGCTGGCTCAGCTGCCGCCCTCTTGATCGCCCTGGCAGGCCCAGTGCAGGCGCAGGCCACCTTGAAAGTTCTCAACTGGTCCGAATACATTGGGACAGAGACGGTTGCGAAATTTGAAAAAGCCACCGGTATCAAGGTGATTTACAGCAGTTTGGACAGCGATGACACGCTACAAGCCAAGCTGCTCAGCGGTAACAGCGGCTACGACGTGGTGTACCCGAGCTCGAACTACATGGCTAAGCAAATCAAGGCCGGGGTGTATGAGCCGATCGACTGGGCGCAAATCCCCAACAAAAAGTTTTTGGATGCGGGCGTGATGGCGCAAACCGCCAAAAACGACCCGGACAACAAGTACGGCGTCCCCTACGTCTGGGGCTCCGAGGGCATGATCATCAACATGACCAAGGCGCGCCAGGCCTGGGGCGGCGAATTGCCCCCGCTGAGCTTTGACCTGTTGTTCAAACCCGAAAACGCGCAAAAACTACAAAAGTGTGGCATTGCGCTGATCGACCAGCCCAGCGAGGCCAGCACCATGCTGGCCTATATGGGTCGCGACCCCAACAGCCCCAAACTCAGCGACGTCGAGGACGCATTCAAAGAGCTGGCCAAGATCCGGCCTTATATCAAGCTTTTTTCCAACAACGTGATCCAAGACGTGGCCAGCGGTGATATCTGCATCACCACCGGCTGGTCTGGCGACTACAACGTGATGAAGCGGCGCGCCAAGGCGGCGGGCAAAGACTTCGATATCCGCTACGCCACGCCCAAAGGCGCGACCGGTCTGTGGTTCACCATGATGGGCATTCCGAAGGACTCCAAGAACAAAGAGGCGGCGCACAAATGGATTAACTTCCTGCTGTCGCCGGAAATCGCCGCCGAAAACACCAACGAGATCACCTACACCAGCGCCGTGGGTGCAGCCCGCGCACTGATCAAGCCCGAGCTGGCCAATGACCCGTTTTTGTACCCCAGCGAAGCGCAGCTGGCGGAGTATTTCGCTTTCAAGCCCCAAGACACGGGCTTGCTGCGCGCCACCAACAAGCTGTGGCTGCGCTACAAGTCCGGGCTTTAGGCCGCCACTTTGAGAGGCTCGACGCGGTAGCCTAAATCGCGTTCGATGTCGTGCAGGGTGCGCACAATGCCCTCGCGCATGATGTCGAACATCTGATCGATCTGCTCATGGGTGATGATCAAGGCCGGTGAAAAGACGCACTGGTTGACGATGGGGCGCAGCATCAGCCCAAGCGCCTGACAATGGCGGTCGATGCGCGCACCCAGATCGGCATCAAAGGCCAGATGTTCCAGAGGCGTCATGCCGTTGCGCTCCACACCGCGCACCGTGCACTCCACACACCCCAGCAAGCCGATGCCGCGGGTGTCGACCACCAAGGGAATATCGCGCAAGGCGTGCAGGCGCGCCTGGAAATGCGGTGCCAGCGCGCGCACGTTTGCCAGCAAGCCCTCGCGCTCGATGATCTCGATATTTTTCAGGGCAGCGGCGCTGCAAACCGGGTGGCCGGAATTGGTGTAGCCGTGGGCGAAGGAGCCGCCCTTGGCCTTATCGCCCGACACCTGGGCAAAGACCCGGTCGGCGATCAGGCAAGCCCCCAAAGGCAGGTAGCCGGAGGTGATGCCCTTGGCGCAGGTGACGATGTCGGGCTCCACGCCAAACACCTCTTTGCTGGCGAACCAATGGCCCAGGCGGCCGAACGCCGTGACCACTTCGTCGGCGATGAACAGCACGTCGTGCTTGCGGCACACCTCCCAGACCCGGCGGAAATAGCCATCGGGTGCGACGATCACACCGCCCGAGGCCTGCACCGGTTCGGCAATGAATGCGCCCACCCGGTGCGCGCCAATTTCCAGAATCTTGGCCTCCAATTCGGCCACGCGGGCATCGCAAAACGCCTCTACCGTCATACCCTCGGGTCGACGCCTTGGATTGACGCTGGACAAGAGGTGCGCTTGCGGCATGCTGATGTCCAGAAAACTTTTGTCGCGGTCTTTGCCGGCCACCATGCCGGTCAGGTAGCTGCTGCCGTGGTAAGCATCCGCGCGGGAGATGATGTGTTTTTTCTCGGGCCGGCCCAGCACGTTGTTGTAGTAGTGGACAAAGCGCAGCGCGGTCTCCACCGCCGTGGTGCCGCCCGTCGTCAGGAACACATGGTGCATATCGCCCGGCGCCATCTGCGCCAGCCGTGCGGCCAGTGCAGCCGGTGGCCCAGCGCTCAGCGCAAAGGGGTTGATATAGGTCAGCCGGGTGATCTGGGCCGCAATGGCGTCGGCCATTTCCTGGCGCCCGTAGCCGATTTGGGTGCACCACATGCCCGCCGGGCCGTCGATCATGCGGGCTCCGCTTTCGTCGTGCAGGTAGATGCCCTCGGCGTGGGTGATGACGGTGCGATGCGCCTGCCCGGCGCTGCCCATGTATTCCCAGGGGTGCATCCAGAACTGGCTGTCCTGGCTTTGGGTGGCGGAAAGGATGGGGGGCGGAGTTTCTTGCTGCATGGTCAGGGTGTAGGGGAAAGACGGGATTGAAGGGATATGGGGGATACGGGGGATGTAGGCGATACAGCAGACTTGCGGTGGAGCGCGGCCTGCGCCAGCAAGCGCGCTTGCGCCTGCTCGCGCCGCATGAGGTACCAGCTGTTACCCACGACCCCCAGGCTGATCACCCCGATGATGAGGCTTCCCACCGCGTTAATCTCGGGGTTCAGGCCCAAGCGCATGCGCGATAGCAGCACCAGCGGGAGGGTAGCCGTTTCAGGACCGGACAAAAAGGCCGACATGATCACGTCGTCCAGAGAAATCGTGAACGACAGCACCCACCCGGCAAACAGCGAGGGCGCAATCAGCGGCAGCGTGATGTCAAAAAAAACCCGCAAGGGCGATGCGCCCAAATCGCGCGCCGCCTCGGTAAGCGATCGGTCCATCGAAGACAGGCGGGCCTGCACGGTGATGGCCACATAGGACACGCACAACATGGTGTGGCCGATCCAGATGGTCACCATGCCCCGGCCTTGTGGCCAGCCCAGAGTTTGCTCCAGCGACACAAACAGCAGCAGCAAGGCAATACCAGAAATCACCTCCGGCAGCACCAGGGGCGCGTTGACCATGGCCGCAAACAGCGTGCTGCCCCTAAAGCGGCGGTAGCTGGCCAGCACATAACCAATCCATGCCCCCACCACCACCGAACTGCAGGCGGTGGCCAGCGCGATTGAAAAGCTGACCCGGCAGGCATCCAGGATTTCGTCGTCTTGCAGCAGCTTGGCGTACCAGCGCGTCGAGAAACCGGCCCACTCACTGGCCAGCGGCGAGGCGTTAAAGGAATACACCACCACGCTGAGAATCGGCAGATACAAAAACAAGAACAGCAGGGTCAGGAAACCCCGGCCTATCCAGATGCCGCTGCGGTTCATGCAATCCCCCCGGTGCGGCTTTGCAGGCGCTGGAAATAGGCCATTGGCACCAGCAGCAGGGCCACCATCACGCAGGTGGCCGCCGCCGCCAGCGGCCAGGCGATGCTGTTGAAAAAGTCCGACCACATCACCCGCCCGATCATCAGATCGCTGGGGCTGCCCAGCAACTCAGGGATGACGTACTCGCCGACAGAGGGTATGAACACCAGCAGACAACCGGCGCTGATGCCGGGTAGCGACAGCGGCAGGGTCACCGTGAGAAACACCTCCCACGGGCGCGCACCAAGGTCGCGCGCGGCTTCGGGCAGGCTGCGGTCCATCTTCACCAGAAAGCCGAACAGCGGCAGGATCATGTAGGGAAGGTAGGAATACACCATGCCCATGTACAGGCCGAAGGTGTTTTGCATCAAATGCAGCGGTTCATCGCTCCAACCCGACCAGAGCAGCAATTGGTTGGCCAGCCCCTGGTCTTTGAGGATGCCAACCCAGGCGTAAATGCGCACCAGGTAGGAGGTCCAAAAAGGCAGCACCACGCCCATCAAGAGCAACTGGCGCACGCCGGGGCTGGCATTGGCCATCAGCAAAGCCGCCGGATAGCCCACCAGCAGGCACAGCACGGTGGTGAAAAACGCCACCCGCAGCGAACTGGCGTAGGCGGAAAAATAGATGTCGTCCTGCACGATGGTGATGTAGCTCTCCAGACTCAGCTGCAGGCTGAACTGCTGGTCTTGGTAACTGAGCAGCGCGGTGTAGGGCGGCACCTGCATGGCCGACTGCGCGAAGCTGATTTTGAGCACCATCAAAAATGGCAGCATGAAAAATACCAGCAAAAACGCAAAGGGCAACCCGATCGCCCAGGCGCGGGCGCTGGGCATACGGGCATGGCGCCACCAGGGCGTGGGCAGCGGCACGTTCTGCGGTGTGGCCATGGCGCGCTAGTTCAAGACCACCAGGCTGCGCACCGACCAGTGCAGCGCCAGTTCGTCGCCGTAATCGGGTTCCTGGGCGAAGCCCGCCAGCACCTCGCGCGGCACATGGGTCATCACCACCCGCCCGGACGGGAGTCGCAGGTAGTACAGGGTGTAGCTGCCCATGTAGCCGATTTGCTCCACCACGCCGCGGGCACAGTTGGACGTTGGCGCGTCGCGACCGGTGGCCTGGGCATCGGGCGGCTGGGAAATCCGGATCCGCTCGGGCCGGATCGACACCGTCACCGGCTGCCCTTGGCGGGCACTGGCAAGGGCATAGGGCAGCTGCAAAGGCAGCGCGAGTTCGGCGCAATCCAGGCTGTCGCCCGCATGCGCAGTGAGCGTGCCCGTGAACACATTGGTGGACCCGATGAACTCCGCAGAAAACCGGGTGTTGGGTGCTTCGTACACGCTCTCAGGCGTGCCCATTTGCACGATCACGCCCTCGCTCATCACCGCCAGCCGGTCGGCCATGGTCATGGCCTCTTCCTGGTCGTGGGTGACCATCAGGCAGGTGACGCCGACTTTTTGCAAGATGCTGCCCAGCTCAAACTGGGTGTGCTGGCGGATTTTTTTGTCCAAGGCCGACATGGGCTCGTCCAGCAGCAGCAGCTTGGGCCGTTTGACCAAGCTGCGCGCCAGCGCGACCCGCTGCTGCTGCCCGCCCGATAACTGGGCCGGCATCGACGCGGCATAGCTGCCCATTTGCACCAAGGCCAGCGCTTCATCCACACGCTCCCGGATCTGGGCGCGCGCCACGCCCTCGCGGCGCAGGCCGTAGCCCACGTTGGCTGCGACATCCATGTGCGGAAACAAAGCGTAGGACTGGAACATCATGTTCACCGGCCGCTGGTGGGCGGGCAAGTCGGTGATGTCCTGTCCATCCAAAATAATCCGCCCACTGGTGGGGGTCTCCAGACCGGCCATGATGCGGAGCAGGGTGGACTTGCCGCAACCGGAGCTGCCCAGCAGCGCGAAAAATTCCTGGCGGCGAATCGACAGGCTGACCTTGTCGACCACCGTGACGTTGCCAAACTTTTTGCTCACCTCCTGTACCTGCAAAAAGCCGTCCTCCCCCAGCATGCTCGACTTCATGGAAGGAATCTGGGGGCCGGTCATATTGTGTTCATCACCCGATCAAACCCGCCACACCGCGCTTGAGCAAACTGCGGGCGATGATGATGCGTTGGATTTCGCTGGTTCCCTCCCATATGCGGTCCACCCGCAGCTCGCGGAAAAAGCGCTGGGCCGGGTTGCTGCGCATATAGCCGCGCCCGCCAAAAATTTGCACCACACGGTCCGCCACGCGGTTGGCCATCTCCGACGCATACAGCTTGGCCATGGAGCAATGGGTGTGGATCAGCGCCACGGGCTCGCCACGGTCTTGCATGGCGGCCGCTTCATAGGTCATCAAGCGCGCCGCCCACAGCTCGGTGATGCTGTCGGCCAGCATGGCCTGGATCATTTGGTACTGCGCAATCGGCTGGCCGGAAACCACCCGCTTTTGGGCAAATTCGATGGCCAGATCAATCAGCCGCGCCGCCGCGCCGCAACAGCGCGCCGCAATCATCAAGCGCTCGCGGCGGAACCAGCTGCGCGTGTATTCCATGCCCGCTCCCGACGCACCAATGCGGTTGGCCAGCGGCACCGGCACGTCGCGCAGGCCGTAGGTCGGGTGGTGCGAGGAATAGGTGTGGCCAAACAAGGGGTTGTCCAGCATGGTGAGGCCTGGGCTGTCTTTGTCGATGAAAAACAAGGCGTGCTGCTCGCCGTCAGCAGCGCCCTCCCCTTGGACCACCGCCTGCACAAAGAAAAAATCCGCCTTGTTGGCGCTGGTGACGAACCATTTTTCGCCGCTGATGCGGTAGTGCCCATCCTCGCGGCGGGCTGTGGTGCGGATCGAGGCGTTGTCCGATCCACCCTCGGCCTCGGTGATGGCGTAGCACTCGCGCCGCTCACCGCGCATCATGGGCAGCACGTAGCGCTCCAGCTGGTCCGGGCTGCAGGCCTCAAACATCCAGGCCTGCGCTTCCGACATGCACCAGCACAGCGCGTTGGTCACCCGCCCGAGTTGCTCCCAGACCACGGTTTGCGTCAACAAGGGAAGGGCCAGGCCGCCATGGGCCAGCGGCGCGTCCATCAGGGGAATGCCCAATTCCAGCGCGATGCGCCGGTGGCGCGCATACACGTCGGGGGGCAATTCGCCCTCGTTGAATTCCGCAGTTTCTTCAAAGGGCAGAAGTTCCTGGTCCGCGAAGGCACGCGCCTTGCGTTGCCATGCCAGGGCTTCGTCGGACAATGGATAGGCCATGGGTGGTTTTGCTGGGGAAGACAGGCCCGATGCGGACCCGTTTGTGTTGAACGATAGTTTAGTAAGACGGCGGCGTCAATCCCTGATCAGACGGCTTGCACTAGGGCAAACCCCATGTCGGATGCATGCAGATTGCCCAATTTACTAAACAGCCGTACAGTAAGCTCTGGTACTTGCGTACATGCGCTGCCGTCGGGTAGCGCCGCGCCGGTATGGAGTATCCACATGGCAGGCACAGAAAAATACGATGTGATCGTGGTCGGTTCCGGCCACAACGGACTGGTCAGCGCCTGCTACCTGGCGCGCGCCGGTCTGAAGGTGCTGGTGTTGGAGCGCAATGACTACATTGGCGGCGCAGCGGTCAGCCGCAGCCTGCACCCGGAATTCACCTACTCCAACTGCTCCTATGTATGCAGTCTGTTGCGCCCGGAGATCATGCGGGCTCTGGAGTTGCCCAAGTTCGGCTTGCAGGTGATCCCCTACGGCGGCGGTGCGGCCCTGACCAAAGACGGGCGACATTTGGCGACCTACCCCAACCACGATGCGCAGCGGCGCGAATACGCGCGCCATTCGCCACGCGACGCGCAGGCCTACGAGCGTTTTTCACGCGACGTGATGCGCCAGTGCAAGTTCATCAAACCTTTGCTGATGCGCACGCCGCCAGACCCGGCCTCGTTCAAGGCCACCGACATCATGGAGTTGCTCTACCTGGGCCAGCGCTTCCACGCGATTGGCGAAGAGCGCATGCACGAGACGCTGCGTTTTTGGACTATGAGCGCGGCCGACTACCTGGACGAGTATTTTGAAAACGACCTGATCAAAGCCACCATGGCCGGCAGCTCCATCATCGGCACGGCGCTGGGGCCGCGTTCGCCGGGAAGCGCCTATGTGCTGCTTCACCACTACATGGGTGACATCGATGATGCCGTGGGCTCATGGGGCTTTGCACGCGGCGGCATGGGCGCGGTCACACGCGCCATGTCGGACTCCTTGCGCGCCAGCGGCGGCGAGATTCGCACCGACAGCCCGGTGGCTCAGATTTTGTCGCGCAACGGGCGCGCCTACGGTGTTGCATTGCAGTCGGGCGCAGAGTTCTACGCCAACACGGTGATCAGCAATATGGATGTCAAACGCACCTTTTTGCAGACGGTAGACGAAAAAGAACTGCCGCCGGATTTTGTCAATCTGGTGCGGCGCTTCAAGATCCGCGGTTCTTCGGGCAAGCTCAATATTGCGCTGGACGGGCTGCCGCACTTTCCCGCGCTGCCAGCCGACTCGCCCGCCATTCGCGGGGATATGCATATATCGGAGACCATGGACGAGATCGAGCGCGGCTACGACGACTGGAAAGCCGGGCGCTGGTCACGCAAGCCCTATGTGGACATGCTGCTGCCGTCCATCATCGACCCGACCATGGCGCCCGAAGGCAAGCACTACATGTCGGTCTTTGTGCAGTACGCGCCCTACCACCTGGCAGACGGGCCGTGGACCGACGACAAGCGCCAGGCCTTTGGCGACACGGTGATCAACGCGATTGCCGAACACAGCCCCAACTTCAAGAGCCTGATCCGCCATGCCGAAATCCGCACGCCCTGGGACATTGAAAACGAAATCGGCCTGTCCGAGGGCAACATCTTCCAGGGTGAGTTGACCATGGACCAATTGCTGTTCAACCGCCCGATTCCCGGCTACGCGCAATACCGCTCGCCGATCCGGGGCCTGTACATGTGCGGCTCCAGCACCCACCCCGGCGGCGGGGTGATGGGCGCGCCGGGCGCGAATGCCGCGCGCACCGTATTGGCCGACCTGGGCCACAAGGTGCCGGCATGAGCACTGCATACGACGCCATCGTGATTGGTGCGGGCCATAACGGCCTGCTGTGCGCCCTGGACCTGGCACGCGCCGGACGGCGGGTGCTGCTGCTGGAAGCGGCGGACCAGGTCGGCGGCGCCGCCACAACGCGCAGCTTTGCGCCGGGCTTTCAGGTCTCGGCCTGCGCCCACCTGCTGCATGGGCTGCCGCAGTCGCTGGCGCAGGAATTGAACCTGAGCGCCCACGGCCTGCGCTTCGCCGCCACCCAGCTCAGCACCTATGCCTTGGATCCGGCCGGTGGCGCGATCCGCTTGGCGGGGACGCAGGCCAGCGGCCCAGGCCTGGGTGCGGGTGACGTAGCGGCCTACGCTAGCTTGCGGACCCGCATGGGG
>Ga0209357_1001142_pt1 | contig 10784 bp, 10 predicted proteins | sample LauGreFBDMM110SD_2_FD_187573 | JGI IMG/M metagenome (GOLD analysis project Ga0209357, IMG submission 187573) | Freshwater lake microbial communities from Lake Michigan, USA - Fa13.BD.MM110.SD (SPAdes) (version 3) | ecosystem: Environmental > Aquatic > Freshwater > Lake | place: Lake Michigan... | reverse complement strand
GCGCCAACTATTGCAACTTTATATGCTGGCAAGCTTCCCCCAATTAATACTTATAGTAATGTAAAAACACCTCTACTTGGCGGAGACGAGAGGATTTGAACCTCCGAAACCCTTTAGGGGTTAACCTCATTAGCAGTGAGGCGCACTAGACCGGGCTATGCGACGTCTCCAAGTACAGGCAAGTTTACAGGTTACTTCACCTAGCAAGAAACGCGTTCTAGGTTTAAAGTGGAGCGATTTTATGCATGAACTCAACGCGTGTTGGTGAAGAGGTCATGGCGATTGTGTCAGCGTTAATTGCTTTGACGTAATCAGTAGCTGCATGAAAATCAAACGCTGCTTGATCTTTCCATGCTTCCAGAAAGTAAAAAGTGTTTGGATCCTCTTGGTCAATATGAAGGTTATAGAACAAGCAACCCACTTCTTGATTGCTGAGAACAACCATTTCTAGTAAACGTGTATATAACTCATCGCGATATTCGGGCTTTGCTTTAAAGCGAACACACATGGAAACTGCTTTATCTTTTTGCATCTCACCCGTAATTCAAATAACGCTGCCGCATAGATTATTGATAGCGGTATTAATAATTCCAAGGGTTTGTCCAACTTTGACCTTAATAATTCTGTTGGTTCTCATTATGGAATTAATGAAACCTTAATTGACTTTGTTCCATCAGAAACCATGTCTAGGCCCTTTTGGAAATCAGCTAATGGGAATTGATGTGTACAAATCTCATCAAGTGGCAAACGACCTGATTCGATCATCTTGATTGCAGCTGGCCAGCAATGAGGTCCAAGGTGTGCACCGAGTACATCTAATTCCTTGTCATCACTGATGATTGACCAATCAACTGTTACATCTTCTTTAAATACGCTGTAACAAACAAAAGTACCAAGTTTGCGAAGGAGTTTTAATCCTTGTAGAACAGCGGCTGGATGGCCAGTTCCTTCTAGGTAAATATCTGCGCCATAACCTTCGGTCATATCGCGAATAATCTGTACTGGGTCCTGCTTTCCGATGTTAATTGTGTGTGTAGCACCGCACTTCTTCGCTACTTCAAGTTTGCGATCATCTAGATCGAGTGCAATCAAAGTTGCTGGGAACTTTGCTGAAGCGCCTGCAATCATGCCAAGACCGATTGGTCCGCATCCTGCAACTACTACAACATCTGCAAACTTAATATTTGCTCGCTCAACTGCGTGAAGTGCGCAAGATAATGGTTCTGCAAATGCCGCATGTTGTGGCTTAACGCTCTTAGAAATTTTGTGAACTAGAGCTTCTTTAGGAAAGACCATGTAGGAAGCCATTCCACCAGGTGTTGCGCGCTTGAAACCAAACATTCCGTGTGGTGCACACATCCAATAACTTCCGCGTAGACAGTAACGACATTCACCGCAAGGAACGATTTGTTCTGCGACTACGCGATCACCTTTCTTAACTCCCCAACGCTTTGCTGCGACATCATCTAGTTCAACAATCTCGCCAACGAATTCATGTCCCGGTACAACTTCTGTTTCTGCCCATGCTGGACGACTTGCGTCTCCCCAGAACTTTGCTGCACCGTGATAACACTTAAGGTCACTTGCGCAGATACCAACAGCTTCGACCTTTACTAGTGCTTCGCCGGGTCCAGCTTTAGGAATTGCAATATCTTCCAATTTGTAATCCATAGGTCCGTGACATACGACGGCTTTCATTTGATCAGACATTGCTGGGTACTACCTTTCTGCTCCAGAGACACGTGCATTTCACATGCTCTATTTTGCTAGTTCTAGTGCAACGATTTCAACCTCTTCGACAATCTTTTTTAAGTTCTTTACATCGTGCGCTGAACGTCCAAGGAATAACCCATCAACGCTCTGTGCAATTTTTTCAAATAATCCCTGGTTGGCGCTGCCACCATAAAGAATTTGAAGATTTGTTGTTCCAAGGAGGGATGAAGCTTCCTTTAGTTTTTCGCACACAGCGTTGATATACGCCGCATCCGCTGGGGCTGCTACTCCGATAGCCCAAATTGGCTCGTAGGCAATGATTATTCGTTGATGTAAATAAGTTCCGGATAATGAGAGTGCAGCTTTGATTTGTTCTATACAGACTTCTGCAGCTTTTTCAGGAGAACTCTGAGTTAGTTCGCCAACACAAATTACAGGAATTAGATGTGCAGAGAGCGCCTGTAAAACTTTTCTAGCAATGAGTTCATCTGTTTCATTGAAGTCACGACGACGTTCTGCATGACCGATTTCAGCAAACTTGCAACCGATCTCACTGAGCATCTGTGCGCTGGTTTCACCTGTAAATGCACCAACTTCAATTGCAGAGTGGTTTTGTGATCCAACGCGAATTTTAGATCCCACAAAAACTGAAACGAGTTGGGTAATCATCGGAGTCGATGGCAATACAAAAAATTCGATCAAGGAGTTTTCGATTGACTCCATGGGAGAGATTTGGCTCTTCACCGCACGAGCCCACTCAGTTGTTTGGGCAGCAGAAAAATACATTTTCAGCCCTACGCCAACTATTTTTTGTGGGTGATATGACATGTTAGTTCTTATCTTCATAACCGCTGATAAGTTTGACCTTATCTGCTGACGCCGATGATGGATCAAATGTATATGTTAGCCAATCTTTTGCCAGGCGACGAGCAAGTTCTAAACCAATTACGCGTTGCCCCATAGTAAGAACTTGGCAATCATTAGAAAGAATTGATCGTTCTACGCTAAATGAATCGTGAGCAACAGTCGCACGAATTCCTTTTACTTTATTTGCAGAAATTGCTACACCGATTCCTGTACCACAAATAAGAATTCCACGATCAGCTTCTCCGCGCATAATTGCTTCACCTGCAAGAATTGCTACTTCTGGATACTCCTGTGATGCAGGTGCATCAGCGTTTACACCGAGATCTACAATAGAAGATACGTTTGGATTCTTTTTAAGATCAGCAAGAAGTGCATCTTTATATTGCAATCCTGCGGAGTCTGAACCAATTACTACGCGCCATTGTGTGCTCATTATTAACTACCCTTTACAGATTGTGATCCACAATCAGCTTTAGCGATTACGTCTCCAACAACTTTAATAATTAGTGCCATAGAAACAGCCCCTGGATCTGGTGTTCCAACGCTTCGCTCTGCAAGTGGGCGGGCACGACCAATCTTTGGAGATAGCGCAGCGGTTGCATCTGCGGATTTTTGTGCAACTTCTGCCGCGTGCTTCCACGCATCTGCCATTATTTTGCCGCTTCCAAGTTGTTCGTCGAGATCATCTATAAATGGAAGCAGGGTATCGAGCATGGTTTTGTCGCCAAGTTTTGCTTTGCTCTTACTAACGAGAGTTTCTGTTGCTAGCTCAAGTGCACCGTAAAGTTTTTCGGTATCAACTTTTTCTGTATTGCCTAATGCATTTCCAATTGCTGAGATAAATATCCCCCAAAGAATTCCACTAGTTCCGCCTGCGCGATCGCTAAATGCATTTCCTGCTGCAACCATTACATGTCCAACGCCGCCAGTGTTTGCTTTAGCTTCTATCACTGCAGCATGAATACCGCGAACCATCCCGACGCCGTGATCGCCATCGCCAGCAATTGCATCTAGTTTTCCAAGATGATCTTCATTTGAAACTAATACTTGTTCCATTGCAATTAGTGCTTCGCGCGCAATGATAGCTGCACGGTGTGAATGTTCACTAGCTAAAATTGGTTCCGAAGATGTTGTTACGTTTATTGCTTCAATACGCTTATGTGAAGACTTGCTTGGCGCAACATTGCCTCGTCTAAATGACGCGGTGTCTGCTGGAGATGACCATAACTCTTCTAGTGTTGGATCGAGCCACATGATTGAGAGTGAACACCCGGCCATGTCCAAACTTGTAACGAGTTCACCGATTTCTGGAAGGACAACAGTGATTCCTGCAGCTTCAAGCAATACTGAAACGTGACTATAAAGAAGGAATAATTCTTCATACTTAGTTGCTCCGAGTCCATTAAGGATTACAGCAGCGCGTTTTGAATTATCCGCAGGGCGCTCGGCAAGAATTGCGTCAACTAGATTCTTTGCCAAATCTTTCGCTGGCATCCAATCAGTTGATTTAATTCCTGGTTCGCCGTGAATTCCTAGGCCAAACTCCATTCGCCCTGGTTCTACATGAAATAGAGGCTCTTTCTGGCCAGGAAATGTGCAACCTTCAAATGCAACACCGAATGAATACGAGCGATCGTTTGCTAGCTGCATGATGCGGGCAACTTCTTCTAGTGACTTTCCAGCATCAGCTGCAGCACCACCGCATTTATAGACAGCGAATGTTCCTGCAATTCCACGTCGTAAATCTTTTTCATCTGGTTTTGCAGAGGCAATATCATCGGTTACGTAAACTATTTGAGTTTCAATTCCTTCGGCAATGAGGCGCTCTTGCGCCGCTGCAAAGTTAAGGCGATCTCCTGCGTAATTTCCAAATGAGAGCAATACTCCGGCCCCACCATTTGCTGCTTTACTAATTCTGTAAATTTGTTCAGTTGATGGTGATGTAAATACATCTCCCATTACGCAACCATCTGCAAAGCCGCGGCCAACAATGCCTGCATACGATGGGTAGTGGCCAGAACCGCCACCGACAACAAGACTTACTTTTCCTGCGATTGGTCCGCTGCTACGTATAAAACCGGCAGCGTTTGGAACGCGCTCTACATAGCGGGCATATGCGGCTGCGAATCCATCAATTACTTGATTCTTAAAGTTAGCCGGATCATCAAAAACGTAAGTCATTTTTCTCCAGAAAATATTTGTCAGGCTCTAAATTGCACACCATTGTGAAATTGTAAAGTTAAATATTTAATTGTTGCGATGGAGAGTGGGAACAAGTTCACAATGAACTCGTTCCCGCTCTCACATCAATAAGAGTTGTGCTTAGCGATTAGCTAAGTACGAATCCCTTAAGACCTCCTGCATTTTCCTTAGTGATAAGGATGCAATCGATCGCTTGCTTCTCTGATGATGGCTCTGTGCCATCAGTCAAATATGCGTGTGCTTGGTTTACAGCTGCCTTAGTTCCATCAACGATTGGTTGTAGAACTGTTGCAACCATTTCGCCTGCGATAACTGCTGCTACTGCATCGTCGTTACCGTCGAAGCCAAGAACCTTTACCTTGTCGAGCTTGCCTGCAGCGCGAAGAGCCTCGATTGCACCGAGAGCCATTTCGTCGTTACCAGCAATTACGCCCTGAAGGTCTGGGTGTGCCTGAAGCATTAGCTCCATCTTTGTCTTACCTTGTGCGCGATCCCAGTTAGCTGTTTCTTTCTGAAGCAGCTTGAAGCCAGGAATCGCATCGATTACAGCATGGTATGCATCAGCGCGAACCTTTGCGTTGTTATCAGTTGGGTTACCGAACAATTCAACATACTTGCCCTTGCCACCCATTGCTTCTACCCAAGTTTGTGCACCAAGAGTTGCTCCTTGTGCGTTGTTAGAAACGATTTGTGCCTTTGCAACGCCTTGTGCAGAAATTTCAGCATTAACTAGGAATACAGGAATACCTGCATCTGTTGCTTTCTGAACTGCTCCAACGCTCTCGTCTGCGCCAGCTGGATCAAGAATGATCGCCTTAACGCCTGCAGAGATTGCTGCATCGATGAATTGTGTTTGCTTGGCTGGATCATTGCCGTGAGCATTAACAGTTGTCTCGTAACCGAGTTCTGTTGCTGTTGCTACTGCAGTGTCAACTTCTGCTTTCCAGTATGGATTAGCTGGATCTACTGTGATGATTGCGATTGTTCCGCCAGCAGCATCATCAGATGAGCTGCAACCAGCAAGACCAGTTAGTCCAAGTGCGAGAGCAGCAGCTGCTGCAATCACTTTGTATTTACGTAGCATTACTTACCTTCTTTCCTAGGTTTTTGGTATTTCCATGGATCGTACGGTGGATCATGAAGCGCTTTTCAATTTCTGTCGGCGCTCCAATATTCGTTGTATTTCTTCTACTGCAACCGCAACAATAATTACGGCGCCCTTAATGGTTTCCTGCCAGAAGACAGAAACGCCAATAAGAACTAATCCGTCAACCAAGAAGCCAATTACGAAAGCACCAATTAGTGTTCCGCGAATTGTTCCTCGACCTCCGGAAAGTGCTGTTCCGCCAATAACTACGGCGGCGATTGCGTTGAGTTCGGAGAACTCACCCATATTTGGAATAGCTGCGTTTAAGTCAGCTGTGAATAAAACACCAACTGCTGCTGCGCAGAATCCTGAAAGTGCATAAATTCGAATATTTACTTTGGTGACAGGAACGCCTGTAAGTGCTGCTGCTCGTGGGTTTCCGCCAGATGCATACAACCAGCGACCAAATGCAGTGCGATTAAGAATGATTGAGAAAACAATCGCAAATGCAATCATTACCCAGATTGGTAGTGGAATACCCAAAGGCTTTGCTGCGAATGTCGTTAAGAAACCAGTGTTTCCCAAGTTTGGATTGCCGGCTAATTTAGTAAATGTTTCACCATTAGTAATCAACTTTGCAAAACCTCGGGCTACATACAACATTCCGAGAGTTGCGATAAATGGTGCAATATTTAATTTGGCAACCAGCAGTCCATTAAGCCAGCCGAATAAAATGCCCACAATCAATGAGATAACAAGCACCGCCCAGATATTTGGGTATGCAACCTGGCCTGTAAATGGAATCGGTGCACCTTGCATTAAATAACCCGCAACAACACCTGAGAGACCAACGATAGATCCAACTGAAAGATCAATTCCGCCATTAAGAATTACTAGCAACATACCGATAGCTAAGATTGCATTCATTGCAACGTGACGAGTCATCAATACGAGGTTGCTGTATTGTAAAAATTTGTCAGAGAGCAAACTAAAGAAGATAATAATGATTGCAAGTGCAACCAATGCACGGATTTCAACGATGAATGCTCTGCGGTCAAACTTTGCAAGCGTTCCGTTTGATTCCCTTCTTTTAAGTGGATTCAGATTCATGCTCGTACTCCTTCTTTTTTTACTTCTGCTGCTGCCATAATTTCCTCGCGAGTTACATCAGATGGTTTGTATATACCAGAAATATGACCGCGAGACATTACCACGATGCGGTCTGACCAATTCAGTGCTTCGGATATTTCCGAAGTTACAAATAGAACAGCTAAACCTTGCTCTGCGCGTTCGCGCAAAAGATCAAATATTTCCCCTTTAGCGCCAACATCAATTCCTCGAGTTGGTTCGTCCAAGAGAAGAATTTTTGGATTAGTGAGAAACATTCGCCCGAGAACGACTTTTTGCTGATTTCCACCACTGAGAGATTCAATTGGCATATTGCGTCCTGAAGTTTTAACGCGGACATTCTTAATTGCTTCATCGATTTTATTTTTTTCTGTTGCGCGATTAACAAAGCCGCGCTTGATGTGCGACATATAGCTTGCAAGTGAAAGGTTTGAACCAACGCTCATCTGTTGAATTAATCCATCACGCTGACGATCTTCTGGTACTAATCCCATTCCAGCTTTAATTCGGTCCTGCACAGATAATTTTGTTACATCTTTACCTTCAAGAAGTAATTCACCATGTGCAAAGTCATCTCGACCGGCGAGTGCTTCCATTAACTCTGTGCGTCCAGCGCCCATAAGTCCGTAAATCGAAACAATTTCTCCTGCTTTTACGCTGAGTGAGAAATCTTCTACGGCATACAGTTTTGATGTTGCGATTCCGCGCTCAAGAATTTTTACGTTCTTTATTTCTAGAATATCGCGGCCTTTTGCAATACCTGAAGATTTATGTGTTTGTTCTTTAAATGCACGGCCGAGCATGTTTGAAACAACCCATTCTAAATCAATGTCAGCAACCTCTGCGTTAGCCACAATCTGACCATCGCGAAGCACAACTGCATGATCACTGATTTCGAGTGCTTCTTCAAGGTGGTGTGAAATATAAATAATCGCAACACCCTTGGCTTTTAGATCACGGATTATCTTAAACAAGACATCTACTTCTGTGGAAGAAAGAGCTGAGGTTGGTTCGTCCATAATCAGAACTTTCGAATTGATGGTTAAAGCTCGTGCGATTTCAACTATTTGCTGTAAACCTAATCGTAAATTTTCTACTTTGGTTTTTGGATCAATTATCTCTTCAAGTTGTTTTAAAACTTGGCGAGTTACTTCTTCTTCATGTGCATAATTAATAAAGCCGTGCTTTAAGTTTTTGCGCCCCATAAAAATATTGTCACGAACACTGAGATTCGGACACAGACTTAGCTCCTGGTGAATAATTGTGATGCCCAACGCTTGTGCTTCAACTGGTGAATTAATGCTTACCTTCTCACCAAAGACGTAAATATCACCAGAAGTTGGTTGTTCGATACCCGCAAGAATTTTCATCATTGTGGATTTGCCGGCACCGTTTTCACCAAAGAGAACAGTTACTTTTCCAGACTCTGCTTGAAAGTTTGCACTCTTAAGCGCTTGTGTGGCTCCGTAATTTTTACTTACACCACGCGCTTCGATTGCGATAGTTTCTTTTTTTGCCATATTTATTTCACAACAATCGAAGTTGGTTGAATGTTATAAACATTTTTAAGCGGTCCGTTGTTCCAAGCCCCATATATGCTCAGTGTCTTTCCTGTAAGATTTTGAAGATCAAGTTGGTCAATAATCGATGAGCGAACTAAATCTTTCAGTGCGTTTGCCACGTCCTGGTACTGAGTTTGATCGTAAAAATCACCAAAAGTGATTTTTCCTGTCACGTCTCGTAGTGGGTTTCCAGATAGAGCAAGACCAATAGGAATATTGAATGTGTCTTGCGCTGGTGCGCCAGGAACATTTAAAACAATGAAGTTTTCATCAACTAATTTAACTTTTGCTGTTGTCTTTACAGCAAATACGAATGATTTATTTCCTAGATCGCGACCAAATTCTGCTCCCGCTGCGACGATATCTTTATCTGCCGCTGCTGCAACAATTGCCATATCAACTGCGTTTGCTTGAATGTCAGCTGCAATCAGTGGCAAATTCTTAGATGCAAAATCTGTCAAGCTAAATTCTTTCGGTGCATCAGCAGCAACTTCTGCATCACTTAAAAATGTTGTGTTTACAAAGACAAAGAGCAAAATAAGAATTGCGGTTCCGCTGCCCAATACGTATCGACGATTACGGGCGCTGAGCCTTTTAAAGAAGTTCATTTGTGCATTTCCTTTAACGTTTTTGGTAGTTGCACGCAGCAAGTATCCACTTGGTCAAGAGCCGTGCAGATAACGTTTCAGTAACAGACGAGTAACCCAAAATGGGCATCTCAAAATGTAAGATGCTACTGATACCGATCTTAGGCTTAGAATACCCAGATGGATCAAAAAGAGTGAGTTCGCCTGCAAAAGAGCCAGTTAAGGCTGCGCGGGATAACTCTCCTTCACCTGCTTATGCAGAATTCATGTCCAAAGGTTGGATGCCGTCTGATTTAGATGATGTCGTTGCTGGCCCCGCTGTTAAATCCGCATTCTTACGTCGCACCACTTTATCTGCGCAATATCCAGGTATTCGTTTGGTTTTACCAGCTGGTGGTTTCAAAATTCGCAGCAACGATACTTATTATAGATTTAGGCCACACTCTGCATTTGCTTATTACTCTGGTGTGCAGGGTGTGGAAGCAAGCGCTGATGCTGTTTTGGTTTTAGAACCAATAGAAACAGGCCATAAAACTTATTTATATATCCACCCGCGTTCTACTCGCGATACACACGCTTTTTATACGGACCGTCGCTTTGGTGAACTATGGGTTGGTCGTCGTTTCACATTAAAAGAGGCGCAAGACCGTTACCAAATAGAAACTCGTTGTGTAGATGATCTTGAGGCACTCTTAAATGATGGCGCTGCTTCTCTAATAATTCGTGGTGAAGATCCGATGGTAGATAAGATCGTCGCCACACATCTAGATGAAAAGAGTTTTGAAACCTATACATCTTCGGTGCGCTTAATTAAAGATGAATATGAGGTCGCAGAGTTACAACGTGCCTGTGATGAGACAGCGAAAGGTTTCGCAGATGTCGTTCGTGCACTGCCGGCGGCAGTCAGTACGCCTCGTGGAGAACGTGTTGTAGAAGCAGCATTCTTTGGTCGTGCGCGAATTGCCGGAAATGATTTGGGTTATGAAACGATTGCAGCATCTGGTTCGCATGCGTGTGTTTTGCACTGGATTCAAAATGATGGAGAAGTGCGCCCAGGTGAGTTAATTCTTATTGATGCAGGAATTGAAATGGATTCGTATTACACAGCTGACATCACTCGTACGTTGCCAATTTCTGGAAAGTTTTCACCTGTACAGCGTGCGCTTTATATGTTGGTCTATGAAGCACAACTTGCAGGATTTGCAGCAGTGAAACCTGGTGCAACATTTAAATCTATTAATGCTGCGTGCCAAGCGGTTCTTGCAAAAGGCTTGTGGGATCTGGGTGTCTTACCTATGTCACCAGAAGAATCACTTTTACCAGAAAATGGATTACACCGTCGTTGGACTCTGCACGGTGTCAGCCACATGCTCGGTATAGATGTTCATGATTGCGATAAAGCGCGCGATGAAGATTACATTCTCGGAACTTTGAAAGAAGGAATGGTTTTAACTGTAGAACCAGGTCTTTACATCCAACCTGATGACGAGATGTTCGCATCTGAATATCGTGGCATTGGTATCCGTATTGAAGATGATGTTTTAGTTACAGAATCTGGTTGCAAGATACTAAGTAACGCACTTCCTCGTCATCCTGATGAGGTTGAGGCGTATATGGCAAAGCTTCTTAAATAATACC
>Ga0209357_1001141_pt1 | contig 10794 bp, 10 predicted proteins | sample LauGreFBDMM110SD_2_FD_187573 | JGI IMG/M metagenome (GOLD analysis project Ga0209357, IMG submission 187573) | Freshwater lake microbial communities from Lake Michigan, USA - Fa13.BD.MM110.SD (SPAdes) (version 3) | ecosystem: Environmental > Aquatic > Freshwater > Lake | place: Lake Michigan... | reverse complement strand
GTCGTAACTTAACTCGGCACACCGAATGGCCACTGCCCAGGTGCCGTTGCCGTCGCGATCACACCACCCGACGGCGCCGCCGTATCGACCGCGCTGCACGCCTTCATGTTGGGCGATGAGGCGCAGCGCTGCCTCACGTGGAAATCCGCCCAAGGCCGGTGTCGGCGATAATGCTTCAACAAGCCGCAATACGTGAGGAATCGGCTGAGAAAGTCGGCCTTCGATCAACGTGCCAAGATGTTGCACGTTGGCGACTGCAACCACATCGGGTTCGGCCTGCCAGTCAAGATATGAACACCATGGCAACAACGTGTCGTGCACCATGTCGATGACCACGCGATGCTCGATTTGGTTTTTGGCACTCGCCCGCAGTTGCTGTGCCAGTTGATCGTCGGTAGTCGGGTTACCTGTACGTGGCGCGGTGCCAGCCAGAGGGTGACTCGTCACCACATCGCCTTGGCGCGCCACGAGCAATTCAGGCGAGGCCCCTACGAGACCATCGATGCTGTAGCGATAGCTCGAGCCGAATGACGCCTTCAGTCGGCGCAAGAGTGCATTCACCGCGATGGGCTGGGACGACTCGACCAGAATGTCGCGTGCAATAACAGCTTTGGTGATTTCGCCATTGCGCACTGCGTCGCGAACTGCGGTCACTGCCGCTAGATACTGCGCGACTTCGACACCCGGTCGAATGGTGAATGAGCCAGTCTCAGTAGGAGATTCGCTGCGCGGTGTGAGTGCTGCGGCTACTTGCGCCTCGCTGCCTTCTAGATACGTCACCCACGGCGGCGTTGTTGAGTGTTTGCCTACGCACACAGTCGGGATGATGGCTTGACCACCAACGCCATCAAATGGATACCAACCAATGGCAACACCCTGCGAACCTGGCGCGTCAACACGATCATCGATTGTTGACTGCGCGAAAAACTCAGCGCACTCGCCCAGCGGCATTCGTGCGAGTGGCGCAACACCTGCGAAACCAGAGCCATCGCGCACGAACAACACGCCATCCTCGCCCGCTACATCGTTGAGGTCGGGCACTATGTCAACAAAGTCGGCAAGTGGGCGCGTAACGAATCGGTGCATCATCAGGCCCGCGTAGCGGTGAGCAGTTGTACCAAGCCGCCCGACAGTTGGCGGTGCTTGACCTCAACAAAGCCTGCGCTTGACAACATCGCACTTAGTTCGAGCGGCGCTGGAAGATACGAAACGCTGCGTGGCAGGTATCGATACGCGGCACGATCCGACAACAGTGCACCGATACGCGGCACGACTTTGCCAAAATACAACGAGTTGCCAAAACGAATGAGCGGGTTAGTCGGAACCGAAACATCCAGCAACGCCACTCGGCCGCCAGTGCGCAGCACGCGGGCCAGTTCGGCGAATAACGCTGAAAGGTCAACAAAGTTTCGTAGCGCGAAACCGCACGTAATGCCGTCTACGCCACCAGTGCGAATGGCCAGGCGTTGGGCATCGCTTTGCACACGAGGGGCCTGGCTGGTGTCGGCTGTCAGCATCCCGAATGAAAAGTCGCACGACAGTGGCTGCAATTGCTGGCGGCTGAGTTCGCGACATAAATCCCCGGTACCACTGGCTACGTCCAAGACACGAGCACCGTCGCCAAGAGCCAGAGCCGCCACCGTGCTACGTCGCCAGCGCACATCGAGGCGAAAGGTCATGATGCGGTTCACTAAGTCGTAGCGGGGCGCAATGGTGTCAAACATCTGGCGCACCGCCGTGGCCTTGGCTTCGCCCATGGGCAGAGTCGCGGTATCCCAACTCTTGCGGCTGGGTTCGTTCACCGTGTTCACGAGGCAAGACTACGGTGGGCTGGCTTCGTGATTGTCGCCAGTGATAAGGCACACTGGTCACATGATTGATTTCTCGTTCCCGCCCGAAGTTGAAGACGTTCGCATGCGAGTGCGCACATTCATGGACGACGTCGTGCGCCCGCGCTGGGATGCCACCGATCAAAGTGAACGCAAGCAGGTGGTGAAAGCGATCGTCGAGTTGCGTGCCAAGGCGCGCGACGAGGCGAAATTGTGGCTACCGCACATGCCGCCTGAATGGGGTGGCATGGGTCTTGGTCCGACGGCGATGGCCGCAGTCTCCGCCGAAGCTGCCAAGGTGAGCATCGGGCCATTCGTGCTCAATGCCCAGGCCCCTGATGAGGGCAACCAACACACGTTGATGCATTGGGCGACACCCGAGCAGAAGGAAAAGTATCTGAAGCCGCTTTGCGCAGGTACGGCTCGTTCATGCTTTGCAATGACCGAGCCCGAGGTGGCCGGTAGCGACCCGACACTGATTCGCACGCACGCCTACCAAGATGGTGATGAATGGGTGATTAACGGTCACAAGTGGTTTATCTCTGGCGCTCGTGGTGCTCAGTTTGCTCTGCTCGTGGCGCGCACCGAGGATGACCCGGATCTGCCACAAGCAGCCAATTCATGTTTCATCGTCGACATCCCGAGCGAAGGCTTCAACATCGTTCGTGACATCGAAACTATGTCTGGTGGCCACAACCACTGTGAGATCGAAATCAAGGATCTGCGGGTGCATCAAAGTCAAATGTTGGGTGGCCGCGGGCAAGGGCACCTGCTCGGGCAATACCGACTCGGCCCTGCGCGCTTGGCCCATTGCATGCGTTGGATCGGCCAAGCCGAAACTGCACTCGACATGATGGTCGATCGCTCGTTGAATCGTTTCTCGCACGGTTCGCTGTTGGCAGAAAAACAAGGCATCCAGTGGCTCATTGCAGATTCAGCAATGGAGCTGTATCAGTGCAAACTCATGGTGTTGCACGCTGCGTACAAGATTGAAAAAGGTTTGCCGTTTACCTCCGAGGTGTCGATGGCCAAGCACTTTGTGGCCAACAGCTTGTGGCAAATAGTTGACCGCGCCATTCAGGTGCACGGTGCACTCGGATATTCCAACGACACGCCGTTGGCCCACATGTTGCAACAAGCACGCTGGAGTCGGTTTGCCGACGGCGCCGACGAAGTGCACCAGATGCGAATCGCCCAGCGAACGATTGCGGCTTACAAAGATCACGGAACCACCAAATCGGCCACCGGAGACCTGCCGCTATGACGTCTGACAACAAGATCATCTTCGGCGTTTTCATGCCACAAGGTTGGAAAATGGAATTACAGAGCATCCCCGATGACCAAGCCAAGTGGGCTAAGGCCGTCGAGATCGCAGTACGCGCCGAACAACTGGGTTACGACTCCATTTGGGTGTACGACCATTTTCATAACGTGCCCAAGCCCGCTCACGAAGCCGTATTTGAATGCTGGACGACTATTGCGGCCATCAGCCAACGAACTTCCCGGATTCGTCTCGGTCAAATGGTGGGCTGCAATTTGTATCGCGAGCCAGCGCTCTTGGCCAAGATCACATCAACGATCGATGTCATCAGCGGCGGGCGTCTCGACTGGGGGATTGGGGCTGGTTGGTATGAAAACGAATGTCGCGGCTACGGCTATGAGTTTCCGGTGCCCAAGGATCGCATCGGCATGTTGCGCGAAAGCGTGGAGATTGTCAAATCGATGTGGTCAGAAAAAGAAACCACCTATAACGGCAAGTACTACAAACTAGAGCGAGGCAATTGCGACCCCAAGCCCGTTCAAAAGCCGCATCCTCCCATCTGGATCGGCGGTGGTGGTGAACAACTCACCCTGCGCGTGGTTGCTCGGCACGCTGATTATGCGAACTTTGGCGGCACCGTTGAGGACTTCAAACGTAAAAAGAAAATCCTTGCCGAGCACTGCGTGGCAGTGGGTCGCGACTTCGATGAAATCAAACTCACGTGGTCGCCGGAGGTATTCATGCGCGAAACGCAAAAAGAGTTGGATGCAGCCGGGTCACAAAGCTTGTGGGGACATCCGCTTGAGCAATGGAAAGCCACCTCACTCGTCGGAACTCCCGAACAGGTGAGTGAAAAAGTTGCCGAATATGTGGGTCTGGGTTGTGTGGGCTTCGTGCCGTGGTGCGCTGATTATCCCGACACGACAACATTGGACTTGTTCGCGTCAGTAGCGAACCAGTTTCGTTAGGCGAAATAGGTTCGAAACACCAGTTCAGCGACGCAACTTGGTTTGGTGGCGCCTTCAATTTCGAACGTGGCTTCAATGGTGGTTTGAATGCCGCCTGCCACGTCTTGGGCCTCAAGTAATTTGGCGCCAACTCGCAGGCGTGAACCGACGGGAACTGGCGATGGAAAGCGCACCTTGTTGGTGCCGTAGTTGACACCCATCACTGCGCCTTCGACGCCATAGATCTGGGGCAACAGGGTTGGCCCGAGCGACAACGTGAGATATCCGTGGGCAATCGGTGCGCCAAAGGGGCCTTGCTTGGCTTTTTCTACATCGACATGAATCCACTGGTGGTCACCAGTTGCATCGGCAAAGGTGTTGACCATCTCTTGGGTCACGGTGAGGTAGTCGCTATAGCCGAGGTGCATTCCGACGTGGGCTTTGACGCCTTCGGCGCCTTTCATGATTGTTTTGGTCATGCTCTAGTGATACCAGATGCGTTGGTGTTCTTTGCTTTGGGGGTGCAAAAGCAGGGCTAAAACGGCCACGTCGAAGGCAAACGACAACAAACTGGCCCCAAAAACCCGGTAGCGCAACGCGGCATTGAGTTGGGTGTAAGCAACGTAGGTGAGCACGAATGGGGATGCAGCGACAGCGAGTGAAATCTTCCAGCCAATCTTTCTTTCGTTGGCCATCAAAAAAGCGCCAGCCACATAAGCAGCCACGATGATCAAACCCAAGAAAAACCCAAGTGAGTACTGCACCCGAAAATAATGCAACACGCCGCCCCCATCAATGAGTTCAACCAATGCAAAAAAACCATTGATGTACAGCAGCCAGGTGGCGATCTGCAGAGTTTGTGGCTGCATCCGATCGATCCACTTGCGACGCTCAGCCATGACCTTGAGTCTGGCAGACAACAACCGACAAGCAGGGCTTAGTGGCCCATGACTCAGTAGCGTCGGTGCACGATGCACAGCGGGTTTGTCAGCCTTGTCGGGCGCCCCAATGTCGGTAAGTCAAGCATCATCAATACGGCTTGTGGTCGCAAAGTATCGATCGTTTCTGACAAGCCGCAAACCACTCGTACCCGGGTGCGGGCCATCGTTCACCGAAGCGACGCCCAGATTGTGTTCGTCGACACGCCCGGCATCCACAAGCCCGTCACTGCGCTCGGCAAGCGGGTGAACGCAACTGCGATGGAGGCCGTTCGCGAAGTCGACATCACTGGTCTGGTCATTGATGCAACGATGCCATTTGGGCGTGGCGATCAGTTTGTGGCAGACAGGCTGAACATTCGCGAAAGTTTCGTGGTAGTGAACAAAATCGACGCAACGTCGCGTGCCAAAGTGATGAAACAGCTCATGGCGGTTGCCGCCTTGGATGCACTCGCGTATTTTCCGGTATCGGCAAAGACTGGTGAAGGAATCGCTCCGCTGATGGATTGGATTGCGCAACGCCTGCCGCCCGGCGAGGCGTTGTATCCACCCGAAGTAGTGCGCGAGACACCAGACATGCTGTGGATTGCCGATCTTGTTCGTGAAGAACTGTTGGGACGCATGCGCGATGAGTTGCCGTATTCAATTGCTACCCGCGTGACGGAGTATGAATGGCCGCGTATCCGCTGCGAGATCATTGTCGAACGAGACAGTCAAAAAGGCATGGTCATTGGCAAGGGTGGCTTGGTGTTGAAAGAAGTCGGCACGGCCGTGCGTCTTCAGCTGGCCAAAGGTGCTCATATTGAGTTGGCCGTGGTGGTTGATGACGGCTGGCAGCAACGGCCTGATCGCATTGAACGACTGGGTTATTAGCCGCGACCGTTTTCAATTGTTGTATGTGATTTGACTTAGTCGCGGGTGGACAGCACCGCAAGATAGTCGTCATAGGTAACCGGCGTTCCAGGCGACGTGAGATCGCCGCCCCCACGGGGCACCGAAATTTCGGCCCCGTCCACCACAAACACCACTTGACCGATGCCAGGGCGTCGAGTGAGCGTGAGCACCAACTGAGCGATTGCTAGTCGCTGGTCAAGTGGCTCAAGTTCAGACAAAAACGGGGCGATGGCTGACACGCGGGCGATGCCGCGGCGCACCTCGATTGTGGCGTTGGTGCCGCGCGGCAAGGCGCTGCGCAGGCCGGCTGTTTGGGCGGCTGAATCAAGACCTCTGAGCAATGTTGCAACGACTTGGGTCGGAGTAGCTGGGCTCACGATCAGACGCTCGCTGCGCACCACCCGGTTGGCACTTACGAAATAAAATTCGACGAGGTCATACAGCACATCGGTCACGGTGGAGGGCGAGGCTTCGGTTTCGACTGGCACCAATGGGGTCGGTGTTGTCGTGCTCGTAGCAGTAAGCGCATCCGGCACCTGGTCGCGAGTGAGAGGCGTAAAGCGACTCTCAGTGGGCAGCCCACAACCAGCCAGCACTACCACGGTTGCTATGGCAAACACTTTGGTGAACTTCATACCAGAGCCCCGCGCGGGATCGCAACCACGAATCGGGCCCCACCACTGGGGGAGGTGTCGACGAATGCGCGACCCCCCATCGCCTGGGCATGCTCGGAGACGATCGCCAAACCAAGACCACTGCCGACCGAGTTGCGCGACGCCGTGCCGCGGGCGAAGCGCTCAAAGATGCGGACGCGTTCACTAACGCCGATGCCAGCACCGTTATCGTCGACGATCAGCAAGATTTCGGTTTCGCTGCTGCTCAGCAAGATGTCGGATGCGCCACCAGCATGGTCGCGGGCATTATCCAATAAATTAAGGAGCACTCGCTCGATGCGACGCTTGTCCACCATCACGACATCGTTGGAATCCAGATCAGAAACGACTAAGACGTTGCCGTAGCCGTGCCGCGTGGCAATTCGTTCGACGAGTGGTGTGAGATGTGTTTCTTCGAGTTGATCTTGCCCAGCCCGAGCATCGAGGCGACTGAGTTCGAGCAGATCCATCACGGTGCGGTCGAATCGCTTCACTTGGGTGGCGATGATGTCGAGCGCCTGTCGATTGCGATCTGACAATTCTTCGGCACGCCCCTGCAGCACATCCACTGCAGTGCCGAGCGAAGTAATCGGCGACCGCAATTCGTGGCTGACGTCGCTGGCGAATCTTTCTTCGCGTTCAATTCGCTCTTGGACGGCATCAGCCATGTCATTGAAACTCGCCACCAGCTGTTGCAGGTCGGGATCAGATTCCGGGTCAAGGCGCGTCGCCAGAGCGCCTGCAGCAATCGTGCTGGCTGCCTGGGTGACGCGGCGCAGCGGTTGCAGCACGTTGCCACTCAACAAATAGCCGATTCCACCGGCCACCACGGTGATTCCCAGCACGGCAGCAATCAGCGTCGAGCGAATGGTGCCCAGAGTGTCGGCCACGTCACTAATTGCAAACACCTCGAAATATGTGGCGTCGATAGCAGGAATGGCGATTGCTACTGCTTGGTACGGCCGCCCGGCAAACTCCACACGTTGAATGCCGCTTACTCCGGCAATTGCGTTACGCACGAATGCGGAAGGAAGGTTGGACTGAGTGAAAGAGAGTGGTGCTTGGGCATAGAACAGGTCTTCGGTACCCAGATGCAGAACTGCGAATCCTGCCGTCTCGGTGCGCAGGTTGGTAACCACTTCGCCGGCATCGGCACGATTGGCGCCCACAAGTGAGCGAATCAGTTGGGCATTGGTGATTGCCTGTGATCGGGCAGTGGCTGTCGAGGTATCGAGCAGATAATTGCGGGTGGCTGCGAAAGTAACGACGCTGAGAATCACGACAGCCACGAATGTGGCAAGTGCCAAGTAGGTGGCGATTCGTGGGCGCAAACCGGGCCGCAGGTTGCGCGGCCGCCAGCGTTCAGATCTCGGCGTGAGTTCTGATGGCACCCCTACAGCATGGCGCAGAACTGCCAATGGTGAAAATGGTTGAGCCGGTGGGATCAAGGGGGAGCATGACCCGCACCGGCTCAAGATCATCTTGGCCGAGCGAGATGACGCCAGACTTACAAAGTTGTGCGTTTTGCGTAACAAAATGAATTTGTTTGGCAGACTGCTGCGGTATGCCAAACATCTTGCTGGTGGAGGACGACCCGAGCATTCGTGCCGCACTCGGTTTGGCACTTGAAGACGAGGGCTACGTCGTATTGCAGGCCCCGAATGGACGGGTGGGTTTGTCGATGGTCAATAGCGAACAGCCCGACTTGGTGCTGCTTGATCTGCGGCTGCCTGATATTTCGGGGTTCGAGGTGTGCCGAGAGATTCGCCAGAAAAGCACCGTGCCGATCATCATGGTGACCGCCCAGACAGACACTCACGATCTGGTGGCTGGTCTCGAGGCCGGTGCAGACGACTACGTGACCAAGCCGGTCAATATCAAAGAGCTCGCCGCGCGTATTCGTGCAGCACTACGACGATTGGTGCGCGAGTCATCTGGACCTTCACCCGATGTCACATATTTCGGCAATATCGAGTTGCATCGTGAGCGGGCGTTGGTGTTGAAAGCCGGCATTGAAGTCGCCTTGACTAAGACCGAATTGCGGTTGCTCATTGAATTTGCCGATCATCCCAACATCGTTCTGAGTCGAGACCAATTGTTGGAACGCGTCTGGGGTTATGAGTATCTCGGCGACAGTCGCCTCGTCGACGCCCACATTCGTCGTCTGCGGGTCAAGATTGAGGACTCACCCAACGAACCCCGCCATGTGATCACGGTGCGTGGTCTTGGTTATCGCTTTCTGCTTGAGCCCTAGATCGACTGTTTGGTGAAAAAATCCTCGACTTCTACGAGTCGATTGGTTTCAGGCATGTGCTCGACACCGCTGAGCACCGCGCTCTTGTAGCGCTTTTGTGACAGCCGTGGATCAAGGATCGCAACTACCCCGCGGTCAGTGGCAGTTCGAATCAGTCGTCCGGCCGCCTGGGCCAGTGCCGCAGCCGCCATCGGTACGTCGATAATCATGAAGGCTCCGCTGCCGGCATCTTCGCGACGAGCGTCGAGCAACGGGTCGTGCATGGCAGGAAAGGGAACCTTGTCAATGATGACCAAGCGCAGCGCATCGCCGGGCACGTCAACGCCCTGAAAGAAGCCGCGCGTGGCAAACAAACACGATGTGGTGTCGGAGCGAAAGGCATCCAGCAACGCTTTTTTCGGCATGTCATCTTGCACGTACATCTTGATGTCCTTGCCGAGTTGGCCGTTGAGTGCAGCAGCAGTATCACGCAGCACGCCCCAGCTCGTGAACAGCACTAGTGCTGAGCCACCTGACATGGCGATAAGTTCGCGGATCCGCGCCTGCAGTCGTGGTGCGCGATCAGGGGCATTGGGAATTGGCAGATCGTCGGCTAGGTAAAGCAATGATTGCTTGGCGTAGTTGAACGGGCTCGGAACGCGAACAATTGCGTCGTCTTCGACGACCAAGCCAAGCCGCTTAGGCATCCCTGGTGGAATTGTTGCACTCGTGAGAATCGCCGTGGTGTCTTGCCAGACGGCGGCCAAAACATGGTTGACGCGTTTCGGGGCAGCAGTCAAGCGCGCTGCACCGCGCACGTCGCTGACAAACGCAACGATGTTTGACCCCGACACCAGCACTTTGCGCAATGCTTCGAGCATGCGATTCACCGCGGCAGTGGCACGGAGATGTTCGGGTGTTTCAGTGGGTGAGGCACGCAGCTTTTCCAGGATGAGGTCGCACTGCGTGCCGGCATTGCGTAGTGCCGCGTCGATGTCATCTGGCAATGGGGAAGCAAGGCGCTGACCACTGAATCGACCCAGCACCTCGTCAAGTTCTTTGGCGGTTTTGTTGAGGGCGTTCGCCAATTTCTGCGAACTCAATGCGGCACGGGCAGTTTCTGCCGCATTGGCAACCATCCGTCCAGTAATCGTGACCGACGCAGTATCGCTGATGACGTCTTCTAATTCGTGCACCTCGTCAAACACCACCACATCGTGGTCGGGGAGGAACTCGCGATCTTGCTCCAAGTCCAAGCCATAGAGCGTGAAGTTAACGACAATCACATTGGCATTGTTGGCGTTGGCCCTGGCGAGCTCGGTGAAGCAGGTTTCGCCGAATGCACATTTGCTGGCGCCAGGACACTCGTCTGATCCGAGGCTGACTTTTCGCCATGCGGTATCACCAAATGAAAAAGGCACGTCCGACATTTCGCCGCTCGGGCTGGCAGCACCCCATTTGACGAGCCGACGAATGTCTTCGGCTACGTCGCGGGGCGCGTCGGTGAGTGCCAATTGATCATGACCCGTTTCAATCTCTGTCATTCGTTGTCGACACAGATAATTGTTGCGACCTTTGAGAATCGCCCATGAAAACGCCAAGTCAGGATCGTCGGCACAGGCCGACTGCAGCAGTGGCAAGTCGACGCTTGCTAGTTGGTCTTGAAGAGCCTTGGTGTAGGTAGCGATGATGGCGGTTTGGCCAGCAGCCAAGATGGGCACGAGGTAGCCAAGTGTCTTGCCGGTGCCCGTGCCGGCCTGCACTACGAGTGACGAACCAGTGGCGATGCTGTCTGCCACGTGCTGCACCATTTCGGTTTGGCCGCTGCGGTGCTCGGCGTGGGGCATTCGGGCCACAACCTGGTCGAGCAGGTTCACAGCTTTCTGGGCAGCAGGTGTCATGTCGCCGCGGTCAACAATGCGAGAGCCTCATCAAGTTGGGTGGCGCCAAAGTCGGGCCACGAGCAGTCGGTGAAATATACGCGGGCGTTGGCTGCTTGCCATAATAGAAAATTGGAAATGCGAGTTTCGCCCGAAGTG
>Ga0209357_1001139_pt1 | contig 10807 bp, 8 predicted proteins | sample LauGreFBDMM110SD_2_FD_187573 | JGI IMG/M metagenome (GOLD analysis project Ga0209357, IMG submission 187573) | Freshwater lake microbial communities from Lake Michigan, USA - Fa13.BD.MM110.SD (SPAdes) (version 3) | ecosystem: Environmental > Aquatic > Freshwater > Lake | place: Lake Michigan, USA... | reverse complement strand
TATTAATTCAGTGCCGGCAGAGCATCTTGGCCGAGTAGAGCCAGCCCAGTTATTTCATGAAGTCCTTGAGCACCGTTGGTATTTAAGTGAAGCTGCCGGCCATGATGTGGGCTTGGATTTTGCCTGTAAAGCCTACATATCTGACGTTCTGCCCTACCGACGCGATTCGGGCATCGAGTTAGTGCAATGATTTAATAATGAGTTTGCCACCTAACTTTGGTCGAGCCGTAGATTTGAGTTCGCTTACTAAGCCAGCCCAAGCTACTAATGCAATTGCTTCAAAGTATGAAATCACGACTGAGAATTTTGCAGCTAAGGCAGTTGAACTATCGCGCACTAAGCCAGTAATTTTATTGGTCTGGTCACCGCGCAGCCCAGAGTCAATGTCCACTCTTGAAATACTGAGTAAATTAGAAAGTAGCGCTAACGGTGCATGGGTACTGGGCAGCATTAGCGCTGATGATCAGCCACAAGTGGCGCAAGCGCTGCAAACAAAGAGCGTGCCATATGCAGTAGCTCTCATTAACGAGCAACCAGTTCCACTATTTGATCAGAGTTATCCAGAAGCCCAAATCAAACTGGTGATTGATAAAGTTTTAACGCTAGCTGCCGAGCAAGGTATTGGTAGCGCGCCAGTTGAAACAATCGAACCCGAAGAAGATGAAGCACTTGCTGCTCTTGAGGCTGGTAAATATGAAATTGCGCGAGCGGCATATCAAAAATTGCTAAGTCGCAAGCCAAATGATGCACTAGCTAAATTAGGTTTAGCGCAAACTGAGCTCCTGATCCGGACTGAAAAACTCGAAGCAAAGTTAGTCACCGCACTGGCTGCCTCTGAACCAGATAATGTAAAAGCCCAATTAGATTGCGCCGACTTAGAAGTTATCAGTGGAGATTTAGATGCTGCTTTTAATCGTTTAATCGAATGCGTTCGCCGCTTTGCTGGCGCTGATCGCACGGCCGCAAAAGACCATCTGTTGGCACTGTTCCAATTAGTAGATCCAGCTGACCCACGTCTAAAAGTAGCTCGCAGCTCACTAGCAAGTGCGCTCTTCTAATGAACTTAAATAAGGAGGTCACTCCTGACTTTGAGTTTAAAACACTTATAAAACTCTTCTTTCTCTTTGGTTTCGGCATCATGTCTTGGGCGCCTAGATTCCCGGATATTAAGGCTCAATTGGGCATTACTAATGGCCAATTTGGCTCGATCTTAAGTATCGGAAATATTGGCGGATTTATCAGCCTTCTTTTGGTGGGCCATGCTGTGCATAAATACGGGACATATAAAGTCTTAATGGCGAGCACCATTCTGCTCTATTTGAGTTTCTCGCTAATTGTTGTTGTTAAATCAACTTTGATCTTTGCTTTTTTAATCTTTACTGTTGGTTTTGCAGTCTCTGCTTTTCATATCGCAGTTAACTCGCAGGCTTTTGATAGTCAAAATCGAATGACGAAGCCAATAATCGTAAAATTACATGGAGTGTGGACTGCAGGCGCTGTGAGCACTGGGTTGCTTTCAGGAATATTGATAAATTATTTGTCAGCGCAGGCACAACTGATTTCAATATTTCTAATTATTTTTCTTCTAAAAATATTCTTTATCAGCCAATTGCGGCCCAGACTATTAATGCCCAATGCCGAAGATAATCATTTTTCAATTAAAGAGATGTTCACCGGAATGAGATTTGATGGCTTAATTGCAGGTGGCATGATTGGTGCAATGTATCTAGAAATTGCGATCGGTGACTGGTCGAATATTTTTAGCCGTGAGTATCTAGGCATTAAGGGCGGTCTAATCACTATTCCATACGTACTTTTCATGAGTGCCATGATCGTAGGGCGGCTGGGAATATCTCGCATATTGCGCCGGATGCCAATTAATAAGGCAGCCAATTACGGAAGCGTGATAGGCGGAGCTGTATTCATGGCAGGAGTTCTGATCTCAATTGCCTTTAGAGATACACACCCATACACAGCTTTTATAATATTTTCACTCTGTTCGTTTGTAGGTGGACTTGGTACATCATTTGTGGTTCCTAGCTTCTTCAATGCGGCAACTGCGCGTAGTGCACTACCAAGTTCCGTGGTAATTGGGCACATCGGCCTAATAAATAATTTTCTACTCTTTAGTGGCAAATGGATATTTGCCTGGACTGCGCAATTCACTTCACTCGCAGTGGCGCTCTTGATTCCGGCAATTATGGCTATCTCGATACCGCTTTTTTCACGAGCTTTAGTAAGTGGGAAAATCGAAAAATCAGCCTAAAGCCGGCAAGCGGGGCAACTCTTAAAGTTATTACCAAGCTTGAACCCTGAGAAACTTCGACGAGAAAATGCCAATACATTATTTATGGCGTCATTGCCAAGTAACCAAGAGAATCCTGCTGGTGAAGTTATCCAGTTTGGGTAGTGAGATCAGTGATTGCGACGGGGCCGATCAACCCGAACCCTCGGTGTTGCCAGCTTCAGCTGCAGTCACATCGTTAATCTGATACTTATCAATTGCTTCTTGCACCGTCTTTGCTTTAACTTCACCAAGTTTTGCCAGTTGTTGCAAAGTAGCTACCACGATTGATTCGGCATCAACCTTGAAGTGACGACGAAGTGCGCCACGAGTATCTGATAAGCCAAAACCATCGGTACCAAGGGATGCGAATTGACTCGGAACCCAAGGTGCAATTTGATCTTGAACTGCGCGCATGAAATCACTTACGGCAATTACTGGACCTTCAGCGCTAGCTAACTTATTAGTTACATACGCTTGCTTGTTATCACTTGGGTGCAACAAGTTGTGGCTATCGGTTTCTAAGCCATCGCGACGAAGTTCGTTCCAAGAGGTAACTGACCAAACTGAAGCAGCTACGCCCCAATCTTCAGCCAATAACTTCTGCGCTTTAAGTGCCCAGTTAACACCAACACCGGAGGCCAAGAGCTGTGCTTTCTTCTTACTGCGAATTTCAGCTGGCGCATAAAGGTAAAGACCCTTTAATAAGCCTTCAATATCTAGGTTTTCTGGCTCTGCTGGCTGCATATAAGGCTCGTTGTAAACAGTTATGTAGTAATAAATATTCTCACTGTTCTCACCATACATCCGACGCAGACCATCTTTAACAATATGGCCAAGTTCGAATCCAAAAGCTGGGTCATAGGAAACAATTGCTGGATTAGTTGAAGCAAGTAGATGTGAATGACCATCTTCGTGTTGCAGACCTTCACCATTTAGCGTGGTGCGGCCGGCAGTTGCACCGACTACGAAACCACGGACTAATTGATCAGCTGCTGCCCAGAAGCCATCACCGGTGCGTTGGAAGCCAAACATTGAATAGAAGATGTAGATCGGAATCATTGGTTCGTCATGTGTTGAGTAGGAAGATCCAACTGCAGTAAAGGAGGCAACTGAGCCAGCTTCATTAATACCTTCGTGCAGAATCACACCGGAAGTAGATTCCTTATACGAAAGCATTAGTTCGCGGTCAACTGATAAGTACTTCTGACCATTTGGTGAATAAATCTTTAAAGTTGGGAACAATGAATCCATACCGAAAGTACGAGCTTCATCAGGAATGATCGGAACTAAGCGAGAACCTAAACCTGGATCCTTAATTAGATCTTTAAGCATGCGCACAAATGCCATTGTGGTTGCGATCTCTTGCTGGCCTGAGCCACGTCGAACTGACTCATAAACTGAATCATCTGGTTGTGGCAATGGGCGGGAAATCTTGCGACGTGATGGAATCGAACCACCAAGTGCCGCGCGACGCTCCTGCAGATATTTAGCTTCAGGTGAATCATCAGCTGGGCGATAGTAAGGAGGCAATTTCGCATCTAATTGAGCATCTGCAATTGGAATCGCCAAACGATCGCGGAATTCAGTGATGTCTTCCATCGACATCTTCTTCATCTGGTGCGTTGAGTTACGACCTTCGAAGTGCGAACCAAGCGTCCAGCCCTTAACGGTCTTAGCCAAAATCACAGTTGGGCGAGCATTTGAATTCATAGCTGCTGTGTAGGCAGCAAATAGCTTGCGGTAATCGTGGCCACCGCGGCGTAAGCCCCAAATCTTGTCATCAGACCAGTCCGCAACCATGGCTGCAGTACGTGGATCACGAGCAAAGAAATTATCACGAACAAATTTGCCACTTTCAGCTTTGAAAGTTTGAAAATCGCCATCGAGCGTCTTGTTCATCAAATCAACAAGTGCGCCTTCGCGATCTTGGGCAAGTAGTGGATCCCATTCGCGACCCCAAACCACTTTGAGCACGTTCCAGCCGGCACCGCGGAAGATTGATTCTAGTTCTTGAATAATTTTTCCATTACCGCGCACTGGGCCATCTAGACGCTGCAAGTTACAGTTCACAACAAAAGTTAAATTATCTAGATTTTCTCTCGTTGCTAAACCAATTGCACCTAAAGTATCGACTTCATCAACTTCGCCATCACCTAAGAAAGCCCACACATGTTGTTGGCTGGTGTCTTTAATACCGCGATTGTGTAAGTAGCGATTAAAGCGGGCTTGATAAATTGCATTAAGTGGACCAAGACCCATTGACACAGTTGGGAACTGCCAGAAATCTGGCATCAATCGTGGATGCGGGTAGGACGAAAGTCCGCCACCTTTATGTGAAAGCTCTTGGCGGAAACCATCTAGTTGATCTTCGCTGAAGCGTCCTTCTAAAAATGCGCGCGCATACATTCCGGGGCTGGCATGTCCCTGGAAGAAAATCTGATCACCGCCACCTGGATGATCTTGACCACGGAAGAAGTGATTGAAACCAACTTCATAAAGAGATGCTGAAGATGCGTAAGTTGAAATGTGGCCACCAACGCCAACACCTGGGCGCTGTGCACGGTGTACCAACATCGCTGCGTTCCACCGGTTGTATTGTCGGATACGACGTTCGATTGCTTCATCGCCAGGAAAGTCTGGTTCGCTATCGGAGGGAATACTGTTGATGTAATCAGTTGCGCGCAATCCTGAGATACCAATGTTCTTCTCTTGCGCACGCTTTAAGAGCGAGAGCATTAAATAGCGCGCACGAACCGGACCCGCATTAGCGAGGGCGGCATCAAAGGAGGCGTTCCATTCGGCCGTCTCAGACGGGTCGATATCAACTAGTTGATCGACGATGTGATCAGGCGCATCAAAAGTTTCGCTCATGCCCCTATTCTCGCGGTTACTGACCAGTTGTGTGAAATTGAGAGCGGGCAGGTCTTGCTAAGTGAGCAGTTTTTGGGTGGACTTAGCCAGTGGCCATGCGTATGGGCTTTGCTAAAGGCGATTTGATCTTAGAAATCGGCTATGCCGCCGACTCTGATGATTCCTTGCGCGCAAAAATTACCGCAATTACGGGCACTGAATTTATTGAGATAGATCCAACCGAAGTCATAGATGGCGTAATCATCTGGTGGCGCGATGGCGATGGCGATTTAATCGATGAGTTAATGGATGCCCTCACCTTTCTATCTGAGACCGGCCCGATCTGGGTGATGACCCCGAAGATGGGTCGCGCAAATTATGTTGAGGCAAGTGAAATCCAAGATGCCGCCCCAATTGCTGGGCTCAGTGTTACCTCATCAATTGCCGTAGCCACTGATTGGACGGCAACTCGGCTAGTGGCACGTAAAGCTGGCAAACGATAGATTTCGCGCCATGACTACAACATTGGAAATCGGCAAACCCGCCCCTGATTTTGAATTAGTAAATCACCATGGCGAAAAAGTTACCCTCTCATCATTTCAAGGAAAGCAAAACGTGGTTTTAGTTTTCTATCCATTTGCATTCTCTGGCACATGCACCGGCGAACTTTGCGCATTGCGTGATGACATTTCAGCATTTCAAAATGAAAATGTGCAAGTACTTGGAATTGCTTGCGATCCAATGTATTCAGCTCGTGCCTTTGCCGAAGCCGAAGGTTACACATTTCCAATCCTGGCTGACTTCTGGCCACATGGTGAAGTTTCAAAGCGATATGGCGTTTTTTTTGAAGAACGCGGATTCTCAACTCGCGGCACATTCATCATCGATAAGAGTGGAATTCTGCGTTGGCAGGTCGTAAATGGCCCAGGTGAAGCGCGTAATGCAGCCGATTACAAGGCGGCGTTAGCACAGCTTTAGTTAGGTTAGACTTACGGTTCTGGCTGTGGCTAGAAAAGTAAGTTCCGGGTGCTTAGCTCAGTGGTAGAGCGTCTCGTTTACACCGAGAATGTCGGGGGTTCGAAACCCTCAGCGCCCACCAGTTCCACTTCATAAAACTACATATCTAGTTCGATAACTGCTTTGATAATACGGAAGGCGGCGTCATGAAAGCTAGCCCGAGCGATCAACGTCAAATCCTGGATATCCAACGCCACGATTTAGCTTTAACTTCCATAGCGCACAAACTTGCCACACTCCCTGAAATTGCTTTACTAAACGCTGCAACTATTAAATCAAGTAACACTCGCGACTTAAGAATTGCAGCTGAGACTGAACTAAGCGATGTAACTCGCGAATTAAAGCGCGCCGAAGGCGATGTTGAGCAAGTTGTTATTAGATTACAAAAAGATGAAGCACGACTTAATTCTGGCACTGGGGCACCTAAAGAACTTGAATCACTTCAACACGAAGTTGTCTCCCTTAATGCTCGTCGCGCTGAATTAGAAGAAGTTGAACTCGAAGTCATGTTGCGCGTTGACGGCATCAAATCGCGAATCGATGAATTAAGAGCACTCGAAGCAACGCTAGCAACCGAAATTGCTGAGCTAACTGATCGAAAAAATATGGCTTCCCTTGCCCTGGAATCCGAAAGTGCTCAACTCAAAACGGAACGCGCAGCGACTGTTACATCAGTTGATAAAGCAATTTATGATCTCTACGAAAAGATTCGCAGTGGCGGCGGGGCTGGCGCAGCTGCGTTACTCGGCGGACAGTGCCTTGGTTGCAACTTAACCATTAATTCAGTTGATCTAAAGCGCATGCTTGATTCAGCTGAAGATGAAGTAATTCGCTGCGAAGAGTGTCGTTGCATCTTGGTGCGTGGGGTTTAAGTAAATGGCCCGTCACTTTAAATTAACTGCCGATGGTGGCTCACGCGGCAATCCGGGCCCAGCTGGTTTTGGTGCAGTGGTTTCCGAAAACGGACAAATAATCGCTGAGATCTATGAGTTCATTGGAACAGCTACCAATAACGTTGCCGAATATGGGGGGCTAATTGCAGGGCTAAAAGCAATTCATGATTTGGATGATCAAGCCACAGTTGATGTGTGTATGGATAGCAAATTAGTAGTCGAACAAATGTCTGGCCGTTGGCAGATCAAGCATGCCGATATGCGCAAACTTGCCCAGAGCGCGCGCGAAGCACATTCACCATCGCTAGTTAACTACACCTGGATTCCGCGTGATGAAAACTCTCATGCTGATCGCCTGGCAAATAAAGCACTAGATGCTCAAAGCGGCGGGCACGATAAAAGTGAACCTGGCCAAGCCAGGCAATTAAATTATTTAACTGAGCGGTTAAAAAGTGCTGAAAAACCAACTGTTCTGCACTTAATTCGCCATGGCGAAACTGTTTTAACACCAAGTCGTAAGTTCTCAGGCGTTGGTCCGCTAAACCCAGTGTTAACCGATACTGGCCGCGCCCAAGCAAGTGCAGTGGCGCAAGCTGCTGCGAAGTTAGGTGCAGAAATTTTAATTGCCTCCCCTCTTAATCGAACTAAAGAAACTGCGGAAATCATTTCGCAAAGCACTGGCTTAACAATTGATCTTGATGAGATTTGGTTTGAGATGGATTTCGGCTACTGGGATGGTCTCTCAGTTGAAGAAGTTAAAGCGCAATACCCAGCTGATTACGATAACTGGTTAACTGATTTATCTTTCAAGCCAGCCGGTGGCGAATCGTGGGAAGCAATTACAGCTCGCGTTGAAGTTGCCCTTTCCAAAATACTTTCAGAGTTCCCCGGACAAACTGTTGCAGTGGTAACCCATAACTGTGTGATTAAAGCAGCTGTTGCAATTTGTCTAGGTGCACCAATTGAATCAGTTTTCCATATGGATATCGGTCCATGTTCGATTAATACTTTACTAATGTGGCCATCTGATGGTCTGCGCGCAATTCGTGGCGTAAATCAACAGGCTTAATCCTTAGTTAATTAACGCTACCTAAATGCCTGATGCATGACCTTCACAACGAGGGTCTGATCCGTATGCATGAGTACCGTTGGCCATAACTTCCATTAGTTGCGCTGAAGATCCGTGTCCCCATGGCGAAAGAGCTACAACTTGGTGGCCTTTAGCTTTAAGTTCTTCAAATACGCTGGCAGAAACACGTTCTTCAATCTCTAGAACGCCAAGGCCTGACTCTTGAGCAGAACTAGCTCCGGGTGCGTTTAGATGCTGCCAACGCGGCGCTTCAATTGCTTCTTGAACATTGAGCTTTAGATCAATCACATTAGTTAGCAACTGCAAATTGGTTTGGACCTGAATATTTGCACCCGGTGTTCCACCTACCAGATACAAAGAACCGTCGGGGTGCACCGCAGTAAATGCATTGAGAGTATGTGCTGGTCGCTTTCCTGGTGCAATCACATTTGGCGAATTTGGATCTAGCGAGAATCCAGTCAAACGATTATTTAACAAAATTCCAGTCTCCGGAATAATCCACGAACTACCAAAGCCATGGAATACCGATTGAATCCAGGAAACGGCATTGCCTTCTGAATCTGAAACTAAAAAGTAAGTGGTATCGCTACCTTCATTTACTGGGGCAATATCAATACCTGCAACATCCATTGAAATTGCTTTCACACGCTGATCAATGTGGTTCTTGGAAAGTATTCTTTCAGTATTAACTCTGACAAATTCTGGGTCACCTAAAATTTCATTTCGGTCGGCGAAACCAACCTTCTTGGATTCAACTCCGATGTGAATTCGATCGGCTTCAGAGAGTGCGGCAATCTCAAATCTCTCATTAATCAAGAGCTCTTCCATCAAAATCATGCCTTGAGTTGGCGGCGGCTGTCCATAAATTGTGATGTCACGATATTTAACCGAGAGTGGATCTAGCACTCGAGTGGTGTGCGCTTTCAAATCTTCAGCGTTAAACCAGCCAGCCGAACCCTTAATAAGTTGCGCGGCGATTCGACCTTCATAGAAAGCAGAGCGACCACCGGCCGCGATTTCCTTGAGTGAACGAGCCAAATCTTTTTGAATAACGAGATCACCAATTTTCACAGTGACATCAATTCCCATATCTACAAACACTTGAGTATCAGGTGTAGTTGCCAGATGCGCTTTGATTCTATTTACAAAGCCTGCATTTGCCGGAAATCCATTCTCAGCGTAATCGATTGCCTGAGCTAAGAGCTGAGCGAAAGGCAGCTTGCCATAGCGTTTATGCGCCTCAAACCAGGTAGAAACTAGCCCAGGAACGGTGCCAGATTTATAGCCGTGTAGTGGAATTCCACCCTGATAGTTTTCAGGTGTGGCAGCATGCGAACCTTCGCCACTGCCGTTAAAAGCGAGATTACTTTTGGTGGCACTGTGATGAGTAACCAGAAATGCATCTCCACCCAAGTGCGATGCGCCGGGTTCGACAACGCAGATAACGGCACTTAGCGCAATCGCAGCATCAATAAAAGAGCCACCATCTTTAAGAACTGCAATCGCAGCACTGACAGCTAATGGCTGACTAGCTGCGGCTCCGCCATTACGAGCGTAGACAACACTGCGTCCGGTCTGCATCCTTAGTTACCCGGGCTCACAGTCGACATATTGAAATCTTTGATCACCATCGGCGGCACAGACATGCTGGTCACATCTCCAGCCCATTCGCGTGGTTGCGTCCATTCAGTAGCACCCGCATGCGCGATGCGAGAAAGTGCACTAACTGGTGAATCATTCCAGCGGAAGTTATTTGTAGCTCCTTGTACTTCGCCATTTTTGACGTAATAAACGCCATCTCGCGTCAGGCCAGTTAGTAGCAATGAGTTCGGATCAACCATGCGGATGTACCACAGCGTTGTCAGAAGCAACCCGTTATCAACTTTCTTAATTAGATCTTCTAGATTTCCACTGCCATTATCAACGCTCATAATTAAGTTATTACCCATTGGGGTGTAAGGCATTGATGTGATTTTTGCACTCACTCTTGTCTGAACCAGAGATTGCAACACACCATCCTTGATCCAATCAACTTGTGATTGCTTTTGACCATTATCAAAGACTGAAGTAAGTGAGCTACTAGTTGATGCCGAAATAAATGGTGAACCAGCAAGCACTGGGTGAGTAGGTGTACTGAATAGTTGCAGTCCAACGTTAGATAGCTTTTCGCCAACGCGGGTGCCGCCACCCTTCTTGGAAAAGACACTCTGGCCTTCAAATGCATTTCGCCCGCCGGAAACCCACATCATGTAGACATAGATATCGGCAATAGATCCAGAAGGAAAAATAGTGTCGTAGCGGCCGGCCGGAAGATCAATCTTCTTTGCTTGCCACTCTAACCGTTGACGAATATTTGCATCAATCTTTGCAACCGATACATTCTTAAAGTCATGTGTCTCAACGCCATCCCACGTTGAGCGCGAACGTTGATGAGACTTACCAGTCATCTCTACTCGACCAACTGGCGTATCGTGCCGCAATCGCATTCCACCTTTTGAGCCAACCCAAATACTTTCGTGGGTATGTTCGGCGTAACCAAATAGCTCAATGGCATCGGACTTTGAACGTTGCATCATCTCGCCAAGTTCAGGTGCAAAGCTAGAGAATATTTCTGGCCCGGTTGGCGTATGTGCTGCACTCCAATTTCCGAAAGCCACATCGCGTGCAAGA
>Ga0209357_1001138_pt1 | contig 10810 bp, 10 predicted proteins | sample LauGreFBDMM110SD_2_FD_187573 | JGI IMG/M metagenome (GOLD analysis project Ga0209357, IMG submission 187573) | Freshwater lake microbial communities from Lake Michigan, USA - Fa13.BD.MM110.SD (SPAdes) (version 3) | ecosystem: Environmental > Aquatic > Freshwater > Lake | place: Lake Michigan... | reverse complement strand
CAGGTTGTGCAAGGCGTCCGCGCCGCTGGTGTCCATATTAATCACGCCGCTGGGCTCAGCCTGCGTTAGGGTCTGGCCAGCGCAAATTGATGCCTCGTTGCTGCAATTCCGCGATGTCGGCTTGGCTGTCTAGATCGGTGACGTAGTGCAGGTTGTCGCTTGCCCATGCGTGTACCAAAGCGCGGTTGTTTTGACGCCAAGTTTGGCAACCAAAGTCGTCATTGGCTTGTAAGACTGCTGCGCGTACAGCATCGCTGAATGCCACCGGGTTGCCAGGCTGGCCTTGCACTTGGGGGAAAACCAAGCTGGTATCCCTTGGCCGATCGGCAAACGCTTGCAGCAATTCGGCGATGTCTTGTGTTTCTATCAGTGGTTGATCGGCCAAGCACATCACCACCGCATCGCAGGTGGATGTGATGCTTAGCAAGCCCAGACGTTGCGACGAAATGATGCCTTGCTCGGGGTGGGGGTTGACGACAACAGTGACAGGCAAGCCTGCCACTGCAGGCCTCACCTCTTGGGCATAGTGACCCAAAACCACCACCAACTCTTGAATGCCTGCGTCCAGCAATGCAAGCGCGCTTCGGCGAATCAGCGCTTGGCCATCGCGTTCAATTAAGCACTTGGGACGGTGTCCCATGCGCGAGGCCGAGCCAGCTGCGAGCAAGATCGCAGCACAGCGCATCAATGGATCCGCATGCCCGGCGTCGCGCCCGGCCAAGGGTGCAGCACATGAATGCCAGGCTGGGCTTTTTCATCGGCATGCGAAGCCGCCAGCACCATGCCCTCGGAGACGCCGAATTTCATTTTGCGTGGCGCCAAGTTGGCCACCATCACAGTGAGCTTGCCCACCAAGTCGGCAGGTTGGTACATGCTGGCAATGCCGCTGAAAACATTGCGCATGCGGCCTTCGCCCACGTCCAGAGTTAAGCGTAAAAGCTTGGTGCTGCCCTCCACTGGTTCGCAGTTGACGATGAGGGCGATACGCAAATCGATCTTGGCAAAGTCGTCGATGGAGATGGTCTCGGCGATGGGTTCACCCCCGGGGATGGTGGCTGGGACGACCTCGGGGGGTGGTTCGAACAAAGCCTCCAACATCTTGGGGTCGACGCGTTGCAATAGGTGTTGGTAAGTGCCAATCGTGTGGCCCGCGCCCATGCGTTGGTCGCGCTGGGCGAATTGCAAAGGCGCAATGTTCAAAAACGCTTCTACTTGTGCTGCCAAAGCAGGCAGCACAGGCTTCAAGGCGAGGCTCAGCAAACGGAAGGCCTCGATGCTGGTGCTGCACACATCGTGCAAGCGGGCGTCTTGGCCTTCCAACTTGGCCAGCTCCCAAGGCTTGTTAGCGTCCACGTATTCGTTCACGCGATCGGCCAAGGCCATGGTGTCGCGCAAGGCTTTGGCGCAGTCGCGGTTGTCCAGCAGCGCTTCGATGGCTGGCAGGCCTGCGTGCAGTTGGGCCAGCAGCGCTTCGCCATCGGCGCTAACCGTGCCGAGCTTGCCGCCAAAGCGCTTGGCTATGAAACCTGCCGCACGGCTGGCGATGTTGATGTACTTGCCCACCAAATCCGAGTTGACGCGTGCCAAAAAATCGTCGGCGTTGAAGTCGATGTCTTCATTGCGACCATTGAGCTTGGCAGCCAAGTAGTAGCGCAGCCACTCGGGGTTCATGCCGAGTTCCAAGTACTTCAAAGGGTTCAGACCGGTGCCGCGGCTCTTGCTCATCTTCTCGCCGTTGTTCACGGTGAGGAAGCCATGCACAAATATTTTGTGGGGAACTTTGCGGCCGCTGAACTTCAAAATGGCAGGCCAAAACAGGGTGTGAAACGTGACGATGTCTTTGCCGATGAAGTGGTATTGCTCGGTGTCGTCAGCGGCCATGTACTCGTCAAAGCTGCGAGTTTCACCGTGCTGAGCCTTGGGCCCGCCCTTATCAAACCAGTTTTTCAAAGACGCCAAATAGCCAATGGGGGCGTCTAGCCACACATAAAAATACTTGCCTGGGGCGTCGGGAATTTCAATGCCAAAGTAGGGCGCGTCCCTTGAGATGTCCCAGTCCCCCAAGCCCTCGCTGGTGGAACCGTCGGGGTTGGTGCGAACGCTGAACCACTCTTTCACCTTGTTGGCCACTTCGGGCTGCAGGTGTTGGCCGTTTTGCGTCCAGTCTTGTAAAAATTCCACGCAGCGCGGGTCTGATAGTTTGAAGAAAAAATGCTCGGCGTGTTTCAACACCGGCGTGGCACCCGATAAAGCCGAAAAAGGGTTTTTCAAATCGGTGGGCGCATACACCGCGCCGCAGCTTTCGCAGTTGTCGCCGTACTGGTCTTTCGCGCCGCATTTGGGGCATTCGCCCTTGATGAAGCGGTCCGGTAAAAACATGTTTTTCTCGGGGTCGAAAAACTGCTCGATGGTTTTGCGCTCGATCAACGTGCCACCTTGGTCGGCGGACAGGTCGCGCAGGTCGCGGTAAATTTGTTGCGCCAAGGCGTGGTTCTCTGGGGCGTCGGTGCTGTGCCAGTTGTCAAAGGCTATGTGAAACCCATCCAAGTACTGTTGGCGACCAGCAGCGATGTTGGCGACAAACTGCTGTGGCGTGAGGCTGGCTTTTTCGGCGGCGATCATGATGGGCGCACCGTGTGTGTCGTCGGCGCAAACAAAGTTGACTGCGTGGCCCTGCATTCTTTGGTAGCGCACCCAAATATCGGCCTGGATGTACTCCATCATGTGCCCAATGTGGAAGTTGCCATTGGCATAGGGCAGGGCGGTGGTGACAAATAATCGGCGCTGGGTCATGAGGGTGTCGGTACAAAGAGGGAGACTGATTTTATGCGGCGCTAATGGCGATGATGGCATTGAGTTCTTCACATGCGGCTTCGAACACTTCTGGCGGTACCTGTTTCCATGCATGGGGACGCGCGCCACGTTCACGCCAAGCAAATGACTTGGGTTGGTGGGTCAGCACATAGCAAACTTCACCTTTGCCTGAGGTGAATTTCACAGCAAAGGGGTTTGTTTCATTGCTTTGGGCATGTGTCATGGGCAGGCCAATGACCAACCGTGTTCTTTCGTTGAAGGCCTTGGGTGACAACACCAGCATGGGGTGCTCGTCTTTCATTTCAGAACCGACTTGGGGATTGAAATTGACCCAGATCATGTCCCGACGATCGGGCACCCAGTGCTTAGATACAGTCGCCATCAGAACACTTCGGGACCTACGCGCCCGGTTGCCATGACTTCCCCGCCGTGTGCAGCAGGGTCAAAAGCCTTGAGCTTTTGTGCGAGTGTTAATTTAGGTTTACCAGCAGTGCGTAAAAAAACGCCACCTTCAACCACCTCAACTTTGATCGGTTGGCCACGGGTGAAACGAGCAGCTTTGGCCACTTTGGCGGTGATGCGAACCGCGAGGCCGTTGCCCCATTCTTGAACTGTCTGATCGACGGAGACGATGGCTGTCATAGATGCTCCTTTGGATTGGGGTTGGCGTTCGCAGGGAAGTGTGGATTGTATCAACATGTATCAACAAATCTGTGTTTTGAGGCATAACTTCCATCAAGGCGTGGGTCGCAGGTCGGCCGCAGCCGACGTTGTGCCAGCATGGAGGCGAGGCCGAACCTGCGGCCCGCGCATACAGATTGCTTCAGCCCTAAGGGCTTCGCAATGACAGTTAATTGCAATGACAGAGCTCGTTAGACTAGTACCCTTTTGCCCAACAGACACACTGGAGTAGACATGGCCCTGAGCGAACAAGACGTCACCAACGCTTTGAAAACCGTGGTTGACCCCCTTACCGGCCAAGACTTTGTCAGCAGCAAATCGGTCAAAAACCTACAACTCAAAGGCGGCGACGTGAGTTTCGAGGTGGAGCTGGGCTACCCCGCTAAAAGCCTGTGGGCAGCTTTCGAGCAGCAACTGCAAAACGTGGTCGGGCAGTTGCCTGGTGTGACCTCGGCCAAGGCCAAAGTCAGCAGCAAAGTGATTGCCCATGCGGCGCAGCCAGGTGTGGCCTTGTTGCCGCAAGTGAAAAACATCATCGCCGTGGCATCTGGCAAGGGCGGTGTGGGCAAATCTACCACCGCTGCCAACTTGGCGCTGGCGCTGGCCGCTGAGGGCGCCAGTGTCGGTTTACTAGATGCTGATATTTACGGTCCCAGCCAGCCGATGATGATGGGCTTGTCGGGTCGGCCTGAAAGTGCTGACGGCAAAACCATGCAACCGCTTGAATCACACGGCGTGCAGGTGATGTCGATTGGTTTTTTGGTGGCACAAGACCAAGCCATGGTGTGGCGCGGCCCCATGGCCACGCAGGCCTTGGAGCAATTGCTGCGGCAAACCAATTGGCGCGATTTGGATTACCTCATCGTCGATATGCCCCCTGGCACCGGCGATATCCAGTTGACCCTGAGCCAACGCGTTCCCTTGACAGGCGCTGTCATCGTCACCACGCCGCAAGACATCGCCTTGATTGACGCCTTGAAGGGCATTCGCATGTTCCAAAAAGTCGGAGTGCCGATTTTGGGGATCGTGGAAAACATGGCTGTCCATGTGTGCAGCCAGTGCGGTCATGCCGAACACATCTTTGGCGTCGAAGGCGGCAAAAAAATGGCGCATGCCGAGGGCATGGCGTATTTGGGCGCATTGCCTTTGAGCATGGCCATCCGTGTGCAAGCCGACAGCGGCCTGCCCAGTGTGGTTGCCGACCCTGATGGCGAAGTCACCGGCATTTACAAAGCGGTGGCAAGGCAATTGGCCGTGGCAGTGGCCGCCAAGGCCAAGGATTTTTCTTCGAAATTTCCCACCATCAAGGTCTCCAAGGACACCTGAAGCCGAGTTGCATCCAAGATGCATTAAAGTGCATGGATGCGCAACACCCCGCTGGACGAAAAACACCCCTATCTGATCGCCTTGGGCGAGCGGGTGCGCCTGCTGCGAGCTCGCAGGGGACTGTCACGCAAAGCGGCTGCGGCCCGTGCGCAGGTGTCCGAGCGGCACTGGGCGAATTTGGAGTCCGGCATGGGCAACGCCTCCATCTTGGTGTTGTTGCAAGTGGCCAAAGCCTTGCAATGCAATTTGGTGAGCTTGCTCGAAGAGTCGCCGCAAACCGGCTTGGCACCGCGCCAACACATTGCACTCATTGGCTTGCGCGGTGCGGGCAAGTCCACCTTGGGCAAGCGTTTGGCCAAAGAGTTGGGCTATGTGTTTGTCGAACTCAGTCGGGTCATTGAACAACTGGCCGGTTGCAGCATCAGCGAAATTCATGGGCTTTACGGTCCGCAGGCCTACCGCCGCTACGAGCGACGCGCTTTGGAGGACAGCTTGGCGCACAACACCCATGCGGTGTTGGCCACACCGGGTGGTTTGGTGTCGGAGGACGCCACCTTCACTCTGCTGCTTGGGCAGTGCTTCACGATTTGGTTGCAAGCCACGCCCGAGGACCACATGGCGCGGGTCTTGGCCCAAGGCGATACACGCCCCATGGCGGCCAGCACCGAGGCGATGCAGGATTTGCGCCGCATCCTTGTCAGCCGCAGCCCGTTTTACGCCAAGGCTGATTTGCACTTTGACACCAGCGCCCAGTCTGAGGAACAAAGCTTTCAGGCGCTGAAAAAAGCATGGTTAGATCAGATTTGAAAACCTGCAATATATTGCATTCATTGAGATAAATTCTGCACGATGATGCAGGGCTTAAAGGAATGCCCGCATGTCTGATTTCAAGGTCGATTACCAAACCCACCCTAACCAGTACCGTCATTGGTCCCTGAAAGTGGATGGCGAAGTCGCCACCTTGTCCTTGGATATTCAAGAAGACGGCGGCATCTTGCCTGGCTACAAACTGAAGCTCAACTCTTACGATTTGGGCGTGGACATTGAGTTGCACGACGCCTTACAGCGGCTGCGCTTTGAGCACCCAGAGGTCAAGTCGGTGGTGGTCACCAGTTTGAAGGACCGCATTTTTTGCTCAGGCGCCAATATCTTCATGTTGGGTTTGTCTAGCCATGCGTGGAAGGTGAACTTTTGTAAATTCACCAATGAAACCCGCAACGGTATCGAAGACAGCAGCCGCCACGGCGGTTTGAAATTTGTCGCAGCTGTCAACGGCGCTTGCGCGGGCGGCGGTTACGAGCTGGCGCTGGCGTGTGATGAAATTTTATTGGTTGACGACCGCTCTTCCAGCGTGTCTTTGCCCGAGGTGCCTCTCTTGGGCGTGTTGCCCGGTACCGGTGGCCTGACACGCGTGACCGACAAGCGCCATGTGCGCCATGACCATGCAGATATTTTTTGCACCAGTGTAGAAGGTGTGCGCGGCCAAAAAGCTGTGGACTGGCGCTTGGTGGATGCGATTGCCAAGCCCGCACAGTTTGCCGATGCGGTGGCACAACATGCCCAACAGCTTGCGGCTCAAAGCCTGCGTGCGGGTGCAGCAGCCAAAGGACAAGGCGTGGTTTTGAAACCCCTGCAGAAGAAAACTGCGGCAGACAGCTTGAACTATGAATACGTGAATATAGACATTGACCGCGCCAAACGCACTGCCACCCTCACCGTGTCAGCGCCCAAAGCAGCGGTGCCCATTACCATCGATGCAATTGAGCTAGTCGGTGACAGCTGGTACCCGCTACAAATGGCGCGTGAGTTAGATGATGCGATTTTGTGTTTGCGCAGCAACGAGTTGGACATCGGCACGTGGCTCTTAAAAACCACCGGTGACGCCGCGCTGGCTTTGCAGTCTGATGCGGTCTTGGTGCAGCACCAAGCCCATTGGTTGGTGAACGAAACCATCGGTTTGCTGCGCCGTACCTTGGCGCGGTTGGATGTGTCTTCACGTTCCTTGTTTGCGCTGATCGATGAAGGTTCGTGCTTTGCTGGCACCTTGGCAGAGTTGGCGTTTTGCGCCGACCGCGCTTACATGTTGGCCCTGCCAGATGCGCCAGAGCAAGCACCTCACATCACTTTGAGTGAACTGAATATGGGCTATTTCCCCATGGTGAACCACCAGTCGCGTTTGCAGCGTCGCTTCTATGAAGAAGCCGCGCCTCTTGAGGCGGTGCGTGCCGCCATTGGCAAAGCTTTGAACGCCGACCAGGCGATGGCGCTGGGCTTGGTCACTGCCGCCCCTGACGACATCGACTGGGCTGACGAGCTGCGCATCGCTATCGAAGAGCGTGCCGCCATGTCGCCCGACTCCCTCACTGGCTTGGAAGCCAATTTGCGTTTCAGCCAAAAGGAATCGATGGAGACCCGTATTTTTGGCCGCTTGTCAGCTTGGCAAAACTGGATCTTCAACCGCCCGAATGCGGTTGGTGAGAAGGGGGCCTTGAAGGTTTACGGCAAAGGCGAAAAAGCCGCTTTCGATTTCAACCGCATTTAATTGGGGTCAGATCCCAATTAAATTCCTTCATCTCATCAGGAAAAAAACATGTCAGCCATTAATTACAGCGAAAAAATCCCCAACAACGTCGACCTTGGCGGCGACCGCACTCTGCAACGCGCCTTGGAACAATGGCAGCCCAACTTCATCAACTGGTGGGACGATATGGGCCCCGAGGGCACGACCGACAGCGATGTGTATTTACGCACCGCCGTCAGTGTGGACCCGCAAGGTTGGGCGCAGTTTGGCCATGTGAAGATGCGCGACTACCGTTGGGGCATCTTTTTGAACCAAGGCGAAGCCGATCGCAAAATCCATTTCGGTGACCACAAAGGCGAGGCCGCTTGGCAAGATGTGCCTGGTGAGCACCGCGCCAATTTGCGCCGCATTATCGTGACCCAAGGCGATACCGAGCCTGCATCGGTCGAGCAGCAGCGTCACTTGGGCCTGACCGCGCCCAGCATGTACGACTTGCGCAATTTGTTTCAGATCAATGTGGAAGAAGGCCGCCACCTGTGGGCCATGGTGTATTTGCTGCACAAACATTTTGGACGTGATGGTCGCGAAGAAGCCGAAGCACTTTTAGAGCGCCGCAGCGGCCAAGAAGACAACCCGCGCATCTTGCAAGCCTTCAACGAGCAAACGCCCGATTGGTTGAGCTTCTTCATGTTCACCTATTTCACCGACCGCGACGGCAAGTTCCAACTCTGCGCCTTGGCCGAAAGCAGTTTCGACCCACTGGCACGCACCACCAAGTTCATGCTGACCGAAGAGGCGCACCACATGTTTGTGGGTGAGTCTGGCATCAGCCGCATCATTCAGCGTACTTGCGCCAAGATGAACGAACTCAAATCTGATGATGTGGGACTACTGCGCGCGGCAGGGGTCATTGACCTGCCCACCTTGCAACGTTATTTGAATTTCCATTTCAGCGTCACCATCGATTTGTTTGGTGCCGACGAGTCCAGCAACGCCGCCACGTTTTACTCCACTGGCATTAAAGGCCGCTATGAAGAAACCAAGCGCGACGACGACCATATGTTGCGCGGCCAGACCTACAAGGTGCTCAACGTGGTTAACGGCCAGTTGCAAGAAAAAGAAGTGCCCATGCTCAATGCACTGAACGAAGTGCTGCGCGACGATTTCATCAAAGACTCGGTCGGTGGTGTGGAGCGTTGGAACCGCGTCATCGAGAAAGCCGGTTTGCCGCATCGTCTGAGCGTGCCGCACAAGGCCTTCCACCGCAACATCGGCGCGTTGTCGGGCGCCAAAATTTCGCCCGATGGCCGCGTGGTGTCGGAGAGCGAATGGAACGCCAAGGTCGGCGAATGGTTGCCAACCGCAGAGGACCGCGCATTTGTGCAAAGCCTGATGGGCCGCGTGGTTGAACCTGGCAAGTTTGCCAATTGGATCGCGCCACCTGCCATCGGTATCAACCGCCAGCCAGTGGACTTCGAGTACGTGCGCTTCAATTAAAGTTCAGGCATGAGTGAGACAGCCGAGCTGCTGCAGCAGCATGTGATCGATCCCGAGGTGTGCATCCGCTGCAACACTTGTGAGGCCACCTGCCCCGTGGGTGCTGTCACCCACGACAGCCGCAACTATGTGGTGGATGCAGACATTTGCAACCACTGCATGGCCTGCGTGCCACCGTGTCCCACAGGTTCGATTGACCATTGGTTGCCGGTGTTGCGCAGCAAAGCCTTCACAGTGGCCGAGCAACTGACGTGGGATGAATTGCCTGCGCCGCAGTCGCAAGTCGAGTGGCAAGGCGAGGCTGCTGCGCCCTTATCCTCCCCAGAGGTCAATGTTCCGCCGCGCTCTGCTGCGCAACCCACGACCAATTTGTACGGTCCGAAGTCGCCCATCAGCGCCAAGGTGGTGGGCAATATGCAGGTCAACGAGGCCGGCACCGACAACGAAACCCACCACATTGTTTTGGACTTTGGCAGCGTGCCTTTTCCGGTGCTGGAAGGGCAGTCGATTGGCATCATCGCGCCGGGCTTGGACGCTCACGGTAAACCCCACCATGCGCGTCAATACTCCATCGCCAGCCCACGCAACGGTGAGCGTGCGGGTTACAACAACCTCTCACTCACTGTGAAGCGCGTGGTGCAAGACCACCAAGGCCAGCCTGTCATAGGCGTGGCCTCCAACTATTTGTGCGACTTGAAAACCGGCGACACCGTGCAAGTGATCGGTCCGTTTGGCAGCAACTTCCTCATGCCCAACCACCCTGGCAGCCACCTGGTGATGATTTGCACCGGCACCGGTAGCGCCCCCATGCGTGGCATGACCGAGTGGCGACGTCGCTTGAAAGCCAGCGGCAAGTATGAAGGTGGCCAGTTGGTTCTGTTTTTTGGCGCACGCACCCAGCAAGAGCTGCCCTACTTTGGGCCGCTGCAAAAACTGCCCAAAGACTTCATCGACATCCACTTCGCGTATTCACGCACACCCGGCCAACCCAAGCGCTATGTGCAAGACGCGATGCGCGACGCTTCAGCGTCCTTGGCTGAGCTGCTGAAAGACCCGCAAACCCATTTTTATGTCTGCGGCTTAAAGGCCATGGAAGAGGGTGTGTTGAAGGCTTTGCAAGACATCGCTGTGGGTGCCGGAATGGACTGGGCGTCTATGGCGGCGACTTTGAAGCAAGAGGGCAGGTTGCAGTTAGAGACTTATTGAAACTTGAAATGCCAGATTGACATATCAAGTTAAAGGCACTTTCATTGGCCTAGCAATTAATTGATGCCAAGCAAACTGGGATGTTTAAATAGAATTTAATTATTTAAACAATATCACTTTCACACTGAAAGATATTTGTTTGTTCAAATCAAGCGTTGATAGACAATCAGAAGACCTATAAAATATGCGCATTAAATCATGCGCATTAAAACCATGCATCATCTGAACAACACCAAGACGCTTCAAGCATTCAAGCCTTCGGGCAAGCGTGCAGCCAACCTCACCCTCAGCGCCGATGTGTTGGACGCTGCCAAGCAGCTCAACCTCAATATCTCCAAACTGTGCGACGCCTACTTACAGACTTACGTCAAGGAAGAGCAGGCCAGACGTTGGCGCGAAGAACATGCCGCATTTGTTGCCGTTTACAACAACACAGTGGCTGCCGAAGGTTTGCCCTTGGATGAATGGAAGACCTTCTGATGCCTCGCTTTGACGTCTATGCCAATGAAGGTGCATCAGCCAAGACAACACCCTATGTGTTGGATATCCAAAACGATTTATTTGACGGTTTGGACACCAGGATGGTCATCCCATTGAGACCGATAGGACAGTTTGCCAACGTGAAAATACCCGAGCGACTCATGCCGGTTTTCAGTATTGCAGGTCAAGACTTTGTCCTTGAAACCCCCAAAATGGCAGCGGTTCCCGCCAGGGTATTGAAGCGTCAAGTGGCCTCTTTGGTCACCGAGCAAGCCAGTATCGTGA
>Ga0209357_1001136_pt1 | contig 10818 bp, 9 predicted proteins | sample LauGreFBDMM110SD_2_FD_187573 | JGI IMG/M metagenome (GOLD analysis project Ga0209357, IMG submission 187573) | Freshwater lake microbial communities from Lake Michigan, USA - Fa13.BD.MM110.SD (SPAdes) (version 3) | ecosystem: Environmental > Aquatic > Freshwater > Lake | place: Lake Michigan, USA... | reverse complement strand
ATATAGACAACTATATGGCTTTGCTATCTGCTGGTTTAGGCATGATGGGTGGAACATCTCAGTATGCCGGTGCGAACATTGGCCAAGGTGCAGGCCAAGGTGTGGCCGCTTATTTGGCTGGACAGAAGCAGTCATCCGCCGATACCCGAGCTTTACAGCAAGGTATGTTAGGGCTTACTCGTGCGGAACTTTACGACAAGATGCATACAGCCGATCTTGCTCAGAAGAAAGAGTCAAAGGCTGAGTCAACTAAGATTAGTGCCTTGCGCCAAAAAGCATCTGAGCGCGAGGGCATGGAGAAACTTGCCGCAGGTATTGAGTCTCAAATCGGTAAATCTATTGATGCAGGTGGTAAGTTGGCCGCACTTCAATCCCTCGGCAAATCTGAGCAAGAGATTGCCGCAGAACGTCAGCGTTTAATTAATCAGACATTGATGGGCAATACCATGCAAGCTCGTCGTTACCAATCAATTATGAAGAAGCTTGGCTACGATGTTGCGGAATCAAGTGGTTCAAGTGGCGTTTTGACTTATGATCCTAGTACGAAAACACTGCGTTAAGGATTGCCATGCCTATTGTCAACGTGCCGGGTGTTGGTCAGGTTAACTTTCCTGACAGCATGTCCCAAGAGGACATCATCAATGCAATTGAAAACGACATCCTAAAGAAGCCAGAGCCAGGTTTTATAGATCGTTCTAAGCAGGCTTTTAAGACTGGCTTGGAGCAGATTCCTGAAAGCTTGGCTGGTATTGAGTTGGGTGGCCGAGCCGCCCTAGGTCAGAAGGAAGAGGCAAGCCGTCAGGCCGCAGCCATCCGTGCGCAAGAGCAACAGCAAAAGCCTATTGCTCCTATTTCCTACGAAGAGCTAGAGAAGACTTACGGCAAAGACGGGGCTATTGAAGTCCTGAAGAAACTGCCGGCTTATATCTCTGAGCAGATCTTACAGAGTGCTCCTAGCATGGCTGTGCCGTTGGCTGCAGCGGCTGCTGTTACCCCGTTCACATCACCACTTGGTGGTTTGCTTGCCGGTATTGGTACATACGGCACCCAACAGTTCGGTCAGTTCATGCGCCGTCAGGCTCAAGAGGGTGCTACTGGTGAGACGTTAGCACCAGGAAAGGCGGCGGCTGTTGCGGCGGCTACGGCTCCTATCGGTTTCTTTGCTGACAAGTTTCTCATTGGATTGGGTAAGTTCCCCAATAAGATTCTTGGCAGTGAGGCTTTAGCTGAGTTGGCTAAGAGAACCGGTCAATCATTGCCAGGTCGCATTACAACTGGTGCCACTTTAGGTATTATTGCTGAAGCTCCTACTGAAGTTCTGGAGCAGATGGCCGAGCGCTATCAGGCCGGTCTTGCACTTGATACGGAAGATGCCTACAGAGAATACAAAGAAGCCTTTGCTGGTGCCGCCGCTGTCGGTGGTGTCGGTGGTGCTGCGGCTAGGGGTTTAGCCGGTAAGCCTGCTATCCCACCACCAAGTGAAGAACCTAAGGGTTTACCCACCCCAATGGAAACATTACCATTGCCTATTTTTTCAGCACCTCCGCAAGGGATGGATGCTAATCGTGCTTTGGCAATGAGAGAAGAGGCGATCCAAGCTGACGAACAAAGACGTTTAGCACAGCAGGAGGCGGAGCAACAACGCATGGTTGATGCTCAGGAGCGTGCACGCTCTATGCAGGGATTTGCTACGCCTGCTGGTGGTAACTTGCAGATGATGGGTCAGGTACGTGCTGATCAGCAAGCCGCCATTAAACAGCAACAACGTGAACAGGTTGCAGCTGAGAAAGCTCGCCAGAAGCAGATCCAAGATCAGATCAAAGAGATTGAGAACACTGTCTACAGTACTGACCCGATTGCCAACCAGATTACCAAGCAGCGTTTGCTTGATCAGTTTGCTGAGCAGCAACCACAGCAAGCAGATGTGACGCCTGAGATCACACCTGCTAAGCCCACCGCCATGAGTCAGATGGCCGGCTTTGCAAGTCCTGCTACAACCAATCAGGAAATGCTTGGTGCCACTCGTAAGCGTCAGGCTGATGAGATTAAGGCGGCAGAGACGGCCAAGAAGAAGCGTATCAAAGAGATTCAGAACACCGTCTATAGTCCTGACCCTTTGGCTAATGAGCTTGCCAAGCGTAAGATTTTGGAGCAAGAGGGATTGGTTGAGGCTGGTAAGCAAGAGGCTCAAACTGAAGAAGAGGCACCTCCGGTTGAGGAGGGGTTGGAGCCGCCATCAGGCCCAGTGGCTTATGAGAATATTCCTGGTCAGAAGGTTAAGCCTCCAATAGATCAAGAGACTAAAGAAGAAGACCGCGCAATTCTTAAGACTCTTAAAGAACAAGAGAAAGAAATCCGCAGTCAGATCTTTCAAGCTAAACGTAGTGGTACAAACCTGCGTAGGATCTTGGCTGGCCGTCTTGATCAGTCTGAGATATCTGAGTTTGGCGATAAGAACAGTGATGCAGACAAGAAGCTGATCAGCAATACTGGTGGCGCCAGTCTGGATGATATTGTTTCCGATGGCTTGCTCAATGAGTTTTTGCCAATTGAGTTACATCGTGGTACAGATGTTGAGGCTAATGAAGTTGCGGAAGAGTCTGCGGATAAATTGTTCCGTGCTACTGAGTACATCCGTAATTTATTGCAAACGAACCAGAACATGCCGTTTCAAAGCCAGCAGATTATTCGGCAGGCTAACTTGCGACATGATGAGGTGCTGAGACTTATTGATAGATATTTATCTACCGAAGAAATTAACATTTTGATACAGGAGGCTATAGATGAGCAAGCAAGAATTGATCAGGCTGCTGGAGAAGCTGCCACCGAAGGAGAGACTGGAACTTCTGGAAGAGGTGAAGAGACAGCGGGAACAGAAGAAGTAATTGAAGTTGATAAAGAGAGGCCTGAAAAGCAGGCACCTGCCGAAACAACTGCCGAAACGCCTGCCGAACAGCCGCCTGAGCTTAAGCCTCCAGAAGGCTTTAAACTAAAAGAAGGCCGCAAACAACAGGTTGTTTTGGCCGCCCGTGAATTACAAGCGGGCCGCATTACCAAAGATCAGTTTGATGAGTATGTAAATTTCTACATGCCTATTGAAACGATTCCAAACCCTGAGCCACCCATGGCTACGGCTGACATGAAGGAAGTGCTGCAGTCTAACCAGCTACCTAAAATAAATGCGCCAATTGCTGACGGTACGCCGGTTGGTTTGCGTATGGATATTAAAGCGCTTGACCGTTCTAAAGCTCTTGGCATGACGGGCAGTGTTGTTGCCATCCATCCAGAAAATAATCCTAAATCACCTATCAGTTATTCCAGTGCCGCCCGTATACAGAATGTAAAGTTCTCTATCCGTAATGAAAAGGCTGCCATGAAGGTGGCCACCCAGGCTGAGCCGACGATTAGCAAGGAAGGCAATGTAACGCCCCAAGGTAACAAATCACCCCAGCAAACGATGGAAGGTAACTGGGTCAACATTACACCTAAAGAAGCATATGCAATGGTTCAGCGCTTATTGAAAGATAAGTCATGGTCACAGGTTAGCTTTGATCCGTTGCGTCATTCATACTTCTATGACCGAGCAACCAAGCGGCCCGTGGTAGCCGCCGATGACGCCATTCAGATAGGTCGTTTTGTGTTGGCTAAGAATGTTGAGTTTGCCCCAAGGGAAGAGTTTCTTTACTCAGCCAACAAGGGCCCATCAAATATTGTCGTGACCCCCGAAGCGAAGCGCATTCAAGATGAGCTTACTGGTAAGTCATTTATAGAGATGGCTCAGTGGACTGTAAGAAATGCTCGTAATGAAGCAGAAAAGCATTTTGCTCAGAAGGGCTTGAATGTTGTTCGGGCTCTTGAGAAGCAGGGCGTTGAATTTATATTTGAAGTTCAAGGCGGCGATAGTCGTAGCACCAAACTTTATAGAGCTCAAGGCGTTGCTTCATTTTTAGCGGGTAAAGATGCCAAGGGTACGCAAGTCAGGATTGATTTGAATGGTGTACCTGTTCTAGAAAATCAGCGCGGTTATCCATCTGGCATGAATTATGAGACTGTACTGCATGAGTTTATGCATACGGCAACACGCTTGCAGAACCGTTTCCTGCCAGCAACACATCCTGCGGTCAAAGAACTTAACAGTCTTTTTAGAACTGTTGTTGCTGAATTCAATAAACAGGTCAGAAACAAGACTTTGCCCGAGTCCATGATGAAGGTCTACAAGGATCAAACAAACAACCTTGAAAGCCCAGATGAGTTGTTAGCTTGGGGTTTAGAAGATAGAGACTTCCAAAAGTGGCTATCTACGATTAAGGTTGGCGATAAGACTGCATTCGACAAGATTGTAGAAGTTGTTCGCAGAATGCTTGGTATTAGTCCAGAGTATGAGTCTGCGCTTGATCGTCTAATGAAGACCACCAATGAAATTCTTGACATTGATGTCAAAGATATTGACACGGCCATGCAGGCACAAGGTATTCAACTAGGAGCGCCTAAACCTAAAGCCCCAGCAAAACCACCCAAACCTCAAGCACCATTTCAAGAGTCTTTGTTCAAAGGCGCTGGTACTCCAACTTCTGTGGGTCAGCAGGCCATGGAGATTCTCTCCGGCATGGGTCGTGACGTTAAGCCACCAGAGCCAGGTTACAAAGAGAAGATCAGGCAATCATGGGATAACGCTAAGGACAATCCTAAGGCTACGGCTACAGCTGCCCGTGATGGATTCCGCCGCTTCTCTGATCAGGTTCAGACATGGGCCTTCTCTAGCGATGCCGCGCTGAACAATCAGATCCGCCGTGAGGTCATGGATAGCATGCTGGGTCAAGAGGAAAAGATTGGCTTATTGCTCAACACAAGTTTGAGCCAGACGTTTCACTCTGATGCTATTGCCAATCTGTTCTTGCGGATGGGCAACGTCAAGTACAACAAAGAGTTGCACAAGTGGGAAGGTATTAAGGATAAGAACAACTTTATTACTTTGTCGCAGAAGCTGGATGAGATTGGCGCCAAGTATGGATTAGACAAGCCTCAGATCGAGCTAGTTGCACATACTGCATTTGAGGCTAAGCGTACCAAGTCTTTGGTTGAATTTAATACCAACTTAGAGGCTCAGGTTCAAGAGCTTCGTGATGCCGCTGCTGAGGAGCGCGCCAAGGGTAATGCCGTTAAGGCCAGTGCTCTTAGCGAGAAGGCTTCTAGCATGCGTGAGAAAGCCAAGTTCATTCACATGGATGAGTCTCAGATCCGCGGTGGCCTATCTCAGTTTGAGTTGATGCCCGAGCTTAATCAGGCTGTAGAGATCTGGAACGGCATTCGTGGGAATGCTGTTGATAAGTTGGTTGAGTCTGGATTATGGACGCCCGATGAGGCTGAGTTCCTTTTAAGCAACGCAGACTATGTGCCGTTCTTCCGTGAAGATCAGCTTGAAAATGGTAAGGGCCCCAAGGAGTTCATGCGCAGCTTGCAGGTGCAGGCTAAAGAGCGCCGCCTAAAAGGATCTGCCAAGCCTGTCAATGATATCTTTGACAACATGATTCGCTGGACACAATACGCTGTCAATCGTTCTGTACGTAATCGTTCTGCCCTGTCCCTTGCTACGACGGCTGAGTCTGTTGGACTGGCTAGAAAAATTAAAGATGCAGAAAGCAAAGAAAACTTGGGAGTTGTTGGAGTAGATGAAGACAACAAACCAATCATTGGTAAAGTTTCCGGTGGGGCAAAAGCATTTAATTCATTGAAGCAAGCTGCCGCCGCAAACAAAGAAGTTGATGGTTACGAGATTGTTGATTTTAAAGATGAAGAAGGCAACACAAAGTATTTCTTAACTCCTGATGTTAGTAGAGAAAACGTTGTCAAGGTTTGGGACGGCGGTAAACAAGTTGAATACAGCATGGAAGATCCCATGTTCATAGAGGCTTTCCAGGGTCTAGAGTCTGTCTCTATTCCAACGATCCGCTGGATGGCCAAGATGGCCGATATCTTGCGTAGCTCCGTGGTTTTAAATCCTTTGTTTGCTTTATCTCAGATTCCTCAGGATTCGTTTGCTGCGATGTTCTCATCCGGCTTGAAGCCTCAGTTTGCTTTGACTATTCCTTTCCGCGCCGTTAAAGAATTCATCCAGACCTTGCGCGGCAAGAGTACAGCCCATGAAGAGCTTAAGAACTTTGGCGTTGTGGGTGTGCGTGACTTTAGTTCGGCCATGGTTCGTATTGATACTGAGATTGCCGCAGGTTTAAGGCCAGCCAAGGGTTTGTGGGGCAACGTTAAAGATAAGCTTACCCACTTTGCCATGGCATCTGATAATGCTGTGCGTCAGGCTACGTATACCGCAGCGTTAGACCAAGGCCTGTCCAAGGCGGAGGCTCTTGAGAAAGCGTTCGAGATCTTTAACGTGCGCCGCCGCGGCACTAGTCAAATGTTAAGCTTTGCCGGCCAAGTGATCCCGTTCTTTAACGCATACCTTGCAGCTCAGAATGTGGCGTACCGCACCATAACCGGTGTGGGCACATCACCTACTGAGAGGGATGCCGCTTACAAGGTTTTGTTCAGCACTACTGCTTCTGTCTTTGCCTTGTCTTTCCTGTACGCAATGATGAACGGCGATGATGAGGACTATCTGACGAAGCCCACACCTACCCGTGATCGTCTGCTGATGATTCCTGGCACTGGTATGTCCATCCCTCTGCGCGCGGATATGTATGCTTTGCCTAAGGTTGTGGCCGAGCATACCTACATGCTCTTGACAGACAAAGGCTTCTCTGATGGCGCCAAGTTCCGTGCGTCATTGAAGTCACTGTTAGCAACTTCTATTTTGAGTCCTACGCCGGTTCCTCAGGCTGTTAAACCCTTGGCTGAAGTTCTAGCTAATTATGACTTCTTCCAGCAGAAGCCCTTGGTTGGCACGTATCAGAAAAAGAAAGAGATAGAGCGTCAGTTTGATGACAATACATCTGAGTTGGCTAAGGTGTTTGGACGTGCCGGTCTTATGTCGCCCATTGCTATTGACCATTTAGTCCGTGGAATGTTTGGATCTGCCGGCGGCTTGGTGCTATATGCAACCAATCCTTTCCTGTGGCATGTGACCAGTCCTAACACGCCTCGTCCATCTATCTCTATGCGGGATGCGGTTGCTACGATTCCTAACGCCAGTGGATTTGTTACCAAAGAGTATGAGACTGGTTTAAAGAAAGATTTCTTTGCTTTGAAGGAAGAGGTTGATCGTGCGGCCAATACGCTGACAGATTTGAAGCAGCGTAATCCTGAGGATATCAAGGACTACATCAAGGATGAAAAGGTACGTGCCCGCCTGGGGTTGGCGCCGATTGTCAATACGATCAATACTCAGCTTAGTACGATCCGTAAGGGGATTAGCACAATTACCAACTCTTCCCTGCCCGCTGACGTAAAAGAGGCCCGCATCAAACAACTACGGGCCAATGAAGAGAAGATGCTTAAGGGTATTAATCTTAAGAAGCTAAGAGAGATGGCTCAGATTTAAGAGGCGCTCGATGGTAATGTTGAGCGCATCGATCTGCTCCATTTTTCTAATAGCCCACGCCCTCTTTTGTCCGTGCCAGCCCATGAGGCTGCCCTGATGGCAGTCCTTACACAGGGCTACGCAGGTGTACTGCAAGCCCTGCTTTACATGGTGGGCATCACTAGGACCTGGTTGATCACAGACAGAGCAAGGCAAAGACTTCACCTTGGCTAGGTGATCTCTTTGCTTGGCCGTTAGTGTGTTGTTCATAGGCGTATAGATCTCTCTTTTAGCATGGCTTCTGCCAGATCAAATGCTTCCTTAGCCACCTGCTGATCGTCACCCTTACCGGCTAGGGTGATTGTGAAGGCGGCATAGAAATCTAGGAGGGTAAGCTCTTCGATGGAGGGCGATTTGATCTTAGGGCGCAGGGCTTCAATTCCCTCTAGATTTTTTCGTGCCACTAGACTTCTCCTTCATTTGTAGCTTAAGCATCTTGTTGACAAGGACTGCTGTAACTTCCTTGCCACCGATGATCATGCCTGATGTAGCCTTGTCTGCCTTGACAATATTGATGGCATCTTGAACGGCTTTGTTGTAGCCGCTAGCGTACAGGGGGCCACCCTCAATAAGCATCGTGATGGCATCACGCACCAGTGAGGAGGCCTTGCGTTCTCCAGCAGCCGCCTTGAGCTTCTTGTAGATAGGCTCAGGCAGATGGACTGAATATGGGATTAGGCGTTTTGTTTCCATGCTTTGTAATTCTCATTGATTTCTAAAAGTAGTCGGGCTTTCTGAGGGTTATCGCGTATCTCAGAGCGAGATTCAACGTGAAGCTTCTCACGCAACCAATATGCAGCGGCGTCCTCTGTATCTTGAAAGATCTCACCTGTCTCGATTAGGAATTGTTGAAAGTACTTATCTTTGCAAAGGATAGCGGCCAGCTTGACTGGGTCAATCCCATATTCCTGCATGCGGTTCATGGGTTGTTCGTCACTATTCAGGCGTACCATGACAACCTGATAGCGGGCGCCAACGAAATCCCTGACCAACTTCTCAGGGATCTCGTCTGGGTGGATGGACACGGTCAGCATAAAGCCTGTCCTGTCCTGCTTCAATGCAACCTTAACGGCTTCGTATTGAATTGTTTCCATGATTAGAACGGAATGTCCTCGTCTTTTAATGGAGCTTCCTGCACGGGTGTACGTGGTGAAGCAGGGTCTGCCGGCTTGAAGTTGTTCCAAGACAGCTTAATCCATGCGCCGTACTGGCCATCTGCGTTATAGCCTGACAGCTTGATAACGATCTCATCGCCATCATGCTCTTCCATAAGCTCTTTCAGGGTGCTGCGTAGCATTACGATCTCGCCCTTATGGTCTGGCTGACTGTCTTTTGTCTTGTATGAATTGACAGACAGTTTGCCCTTGTTTGGATAAGTAGCCATTACACGTTTCCTTTCAGTGCATCTTTTTTGGTTTTAAAATCTACCATTAAATTGGCATGGTCATGGGCTGAGAGTTCTTTAAGCTTGTCAAAGATACCTCGGTTGGTTTTGAATAGATCCATTACGTCCTTCTCTGATCCTGCCTGAGCAAGACCGTGGCGGGCGGCGTCTACAACGATCCCAATCCAATCACCTAGGTCTGCGCCTGGTTCGGTGGTTACCTTAAGTTGCCATGGGCCATCACCGCCTTGCATTTTTACTGGTGGCTTAGGTGTAGGCTTGGGCTCGGCCTTAGGCTCTACCTTGACAGGCTTAGGTTCAGCCGCAGGAGCGGAGTCAATGGCGTCCCCTTCCACAATTTCCAAAGCGGCCATCCAAAGGTAACGGCGTTGATACGAAAGTACGGCGCCCAAATTTTGTATGGGGTGTGCGCCCTTCAGGTTAGCCTCGGCCATAGGACTGGTTATAACAATGACTGTGCCGTCTTCTACGTCTGTGATACAGAGCTGCGCATACTCAGTGTTAAACGTCACTATGCCGCACAGACCAAGCTCGTTAAAGATTGATTGGATTGGCGGAATGAAGTCAGCTAACTCAAAGTATGAGTAGCCGGCAAATTTGTTAAGGCCTGACTTCTTGATCTCCATGCTCTGGAGCTTGACCCTTGCTTGCATTAGTTTCTTATGAACTGACATTTTCTTCCTCTTTGGTTAAGTAAGTTTGATACTGTTTGCAGAACTGAGACACTTGGCAATAGCCTTTGCATCTTGTTCTTTCTCCTAGGCGAACTTCTATTAAAAACGATTCGCTCTTCTTTGCTGCACCGGTGGCTTTCGCCAGTGCTTCTTCTGCTTCCACCAGTGTTGGATGAACACTGGTTGCTCTGACGTTTGCATTCTTCTTCAATGCATACGTTGTCTTCTTTTCCCACATCTCTTCGGGTGTGCAGTCGGGCATCTCGCCGTCTGTCTCCATCTCAAAGAGAGCCGTGCCATGTTCATCAATACGTTTGGAAATGTATGCCTCACGCTCCTCGAATGACCAGAGTGGAATATCAATCGTGGCCACTGGTGATTGTGGATAACCTTCCTTGGTTGTAGCATCACGGGCAGACCAATCACGAATGATGGCAATGATTTGTAGCTTTCCTACCGGCACCTTCTTGACCTTCTCTACCATCCACGCATAGATGTTGAGCTGGCGGTGCCAATCGTCCTTTTCGTTCATCACTGCCCATGCACCGGTAACTTTGTAGTCACTGACTGTAATCGTGCCGTTGGGTTCTACTTCCTGTAGATCAATAGCACCAGAGATTTTCCAACCCTCAAACTCCAGGTGTAGGCGTTCTTCAACAATGTGATGATCGTCCTTGCCGTGTTCCAGGATGTTGTGAACAGCAGAGCCAAACAGCGACCATACCATCTCACTTGCGTCTTGCTCAATATCTTCCCAGTGTTTCTTTTTCAACTGGACAATACGTGGCGAGTTAATGATCTCTGTAGCAGAGATGTGTGCTTTACCTTTTGAGTACGTAGGTCGTTGGATAACATTGACAAACGTCTGAGGCAGATTAAATTTGTTAGTGAGTTTCATTGTTCTTTCCAAGGTGCTCGAAATAATAGTTCTTTTCCGTAGGCCTGAATCATTTGCTCCATGCCTGACATTCGTTCATGTAGATTTTCAACTTGCATCTGCAATAGCTTGATTTTTTTTTCTACCTTCTGATTGTTCTCATACTGTACGCATGTGTGCCAGTCATCGGGGTTTGGGATGCCGCAATCAGGACAGTTCAACATCACTACCATCCTTTTCAATTTTCTTGGTGTGTTTGTAAATTGATAAAACTAGCTCCAAGCAATCGTGCAGCTTTATGCTTTCAGCTACACAAAATGTTGCATAAGCT
>Ga0209357_1001131_pt1 | contig 10835 bp, 2 predicted proteins | sample LauGreFBDMM110SD_2_FD_187573 | JGI IMG/M metagenome (GOLD analysis project Ga0209357, IMG submission 187573) | Freshwater lake microbial communities from Lake Michigan, USA - Fa13.BD.MM110.SD (SPAdes) (version 3) | ecosystem: Environmental > Aquatic > Freshwater > Lake | place: Lake Michigan, USA... | reverse complement strand
GCTTCTGGTTGAGCTGCAGAAGCAACTGGAGCTGGTGCTTGCACTTGCGCAGGAGCTATGGCGGCGACTGGTGGTGGGGCGGACTCACTTACTGAGCTTGATTGAGCAGAAATTTGGCCAACTTCATCAGCAGGAGGCTTGAAAGATGGTGCATCAAGCATCTGCTGTATTTGAGCCTGGATAGAGCCCCTGATGTCTTGCTCAAAAAGCTCCTGCAATAAGCGCTGACGCATGGACTCATCAAGGGCAGCTGCAATCCTGTGCTCCATACGGATCAACACGAAGAAACGGTCCAACCGAATCGGGGGATGAATTTCGCCCGCAGGCAAACGCTGCAACACATTTCGGATCACCTCAGGGGGCTGGGTGATGGGCATTGGGCCAAGCAGACCACGGGTATATCTTTCGTCACCAACCGAGTATTTGAACGCTAGATCACCAAAATCAGCCTCATTCTCAAGTATTCGCAGATAAAATTCCTCTGCCATTCCCTGAGACTCGACTCGTATTACTCCGTAGACAATATTCTCAAGATCAATTCTCCTTTCCAAAAAATATGGTTCAACGCGATCGCCATAGCGATCTTCCATCATTTTTTGGCGCAACAACAACGTATAGCGTTTCCTGAGCGGTTCGTGATAGTTTTCTGGAATATCTGTAAGCCAAAGCTCGCCGGGATCTATTCGATTTGGAGCAGGTAGATTAACGCCTTTCCATAGCTCAGAGACAATTGCCACCTGCTCATCTTTTGTGAAAGAAACAGTAGACATGAGCTCTTCAATAACAAGTTCAGAGGCCATTCTTGGCAAGACTTGTACACTATTTAGCAATTGCGGCAAAGTTAGTTCGCCCAGCGGAGCCATCTTGAGCCGCAGCTTTTCATGTAATGAGTCTTGAGGGTTCACAAGCCACGCAAGCAATACAACATGCCATTATTAAGTTGCCATTTTTTCGGCAAAAGGCAAGACCGCAAACCAGCTAGAAATAGGATGTCAGAGGATTGCGCCAATCGCGGCCAACTAAACAGATGGCCCTGATCGCATCGTTGCTGATACTTGCAGGAGTACTTCTGCTTGTACTGCTGATCAGCCGAACAGGTTGGTGGTTCTTTCTTAGGATGATTGGGCCTGTGCTGGAGCAGGCGCGGGACGGAGTCAAGAAGGAAAATGTCAGCAGGATCCTCAGACAACAGCAGCAGCAACGGGAAGCTTGGCGTCTGCAGCAGCGCGCAGCCCAAGAACGTCAAGTGGACACTAAGCGGATGGTTACGCCTGAAGGCACAACGGTCGTACTCGACCTGCCTGGTCAACGACAACTGATTTGGAGCTGCTGCGCGGAATTGGACCTGCCCCCCAGTTCCACATGGAAAGAGATCAAAAAAGCCTGGCGAAAGCAGGTTTTCAAATGGCACCCAGACCGCGGAGGAGATCCAGATACTTGGCTTCGAAAACTTCGCTCTTACGAAGCTCTTGAACAACTCAAACCAATGATTGAAAATTAGTCCTAAAATACTAACTAACATTTGCCATTAAATTAACAGACTCCAGCGGTGGGTGATATGTCACCGACCGATTTATCCGAGAAACAGAAATTAGACTTCGAAAGTTCACCAATTGTAGTTACGGTACCAAAAGTAACAGAACCACTGCTCCAATCACCATCTGCGTCGTACATCAACTGCCGCGTATCAGTTGCATAGGCAATCTGCGGAGAGCATAAACCCAGGCTTTGGATATCCGCCAATTGCCCAATAACAATACCAATCTTAGAGGAACATTCATCACCCTGCCCTTCGATGACTTGCAACTTGCCCGAGCTCGTAACCTCAAATAAGGCTCCTTCGTTAAGCCAAAGGTCTTCGGTAATGCCCGCAAGTGCACTATTGATACACATCACATCACCACCATCTCCAGCTTGAAAATTACGCACAGTATCTGCATTTCCTACTGGTGTTCCATTGGAAGCACCAGCAACCAAACCTTGATCCCAAATTTTCTCTTTTGACGAGGCAGACAATGAAGACCAGTAATTTGCATTCGTGAGCAAACTATTCACCTGTGTGCTTGATGTAGCTTCCAAAGCAGCTGCACCATTGGTGAACAAGAACTCATCACGTCCAGTGCCACCATCAATAATATCTTGTCCTAATCCACCATCAAGAATCTGCCTGATGGTTTCTCCATTAGCCCCATTAGCACCTTTTAGGCTGTCATCTCCGAGGCCGCCCCATTGCTCAATCACCCCAAGAATAGGACCATTGATAGCCAAGGAGTCATCATCAAGACCGCCCCAAAGTTGGGTGTCCCATGCCCGATCAAGCTCAATACTATCTGAACCCATTGATCCAAATAACCAGCTGCCATGGCTGCTGCCGCGAATCTTGTCACTATCCATACCCGTATCTACAACGGTGTCACGGATGCCGTCATAACCGCCTGGAAAAGCGGGGTTGATGGCACTTTCATCGAGGAAGATGTTCTTACTGAAAATACCATCGCCATTGGCATCAACGCCGACATCGTATTCCGTATAGACAATACCCATTACAAAATCATTTCCCATTCCGGTATAAACATCGCTACCCGTAAAACCTGCTGCATCCATGCCATTACGGAGGGTTGCACCACCAGATACCGCACCACCAGCAGCAGTTACAGAGTCATTGCCCCTATTTGTAAAAATCTCTGTACAGCGGATACCGATACCCTCAAGCAAGTTGGCATCTGCTTCTGAGGCGTCAATATCAAAGCAATCTCCATCTATGAATGAGAGAACTGCCAGACCAGAACCTTCGATGTTGGTAGTGAGAGTGGGGGCACCAAACAACCTTGAGTGCTCAATCCCGATGGCAGCAGCAGACACATCAAGGCGCTGAATCTCTGCAAGATCTGGATCAAGACCCATCGTGACCTTCACCTTGGCAACAGCCTCACCACCGATCGTTGCTGTGCCATCACGGTCGCCAAGCGGGACATTTTTGACCAGGACACGCTCAAGGCCAACCGCGTTTGCCTCAGCCGTCGCCACTACATCAATCGAATCCGAGCATGGTTCGAGTATCGCTTCAGCCTCGACATTGGCCTTGGGTTGGCCAAAGAAGGTGCGAGCAAAGTCGTTTTCAGGGGTGCTGTCAGATCCTGGCTCATCCTCAAGGCGGCCCTCCAAACCACGCACAATCGCAATGGATTGCAGCTCAGCAACCGCTGGGGATCCAAGGTTGTTTTTCGAAGAAGTGGTTGTGTCCGCTGCCGCCGTAGACCGTGCCGCAAAAGGATCATCCTCAAGCCCAATCGACAACAGTCCCCCAAAACGGGACATGAAATCGAGGTTTGCAAGACCGATGTTGGTCGCATTGGCGACTGACAACAGATCTCCGGAACCAGCCGCGAGGGTCTTCGCGACGGCCTCACCGGTGATCTGGCCGCCACCAGAGAGGATCGAAAGATCTACCGAATTGTAAAAACTGCCGCTGTCTGACAGGCCATCGGCAAAACCACCCGGTGGCTCAAGCCCTGCATCGGTGTAATAGCGGCTCGCACCAGCACCCATACCCCGGGCGAGGGCCTGGGCTTCGGTGAGTCCGTTGCCCGTAACGGTGCGGGTAGTGGCGCTGGCGCGGGGGTCGATGCCAAGCACCAACTCAGAACCCGCTTTAAGCGTGGTATTTGGAGCAAAGCGCAGAGCTACTGCGCGTGATAGTGCTCCCATGCAACCCTCCAGCTAAACGTTCCTACTATCAAAACCAATCCACTCACCTTTGAGGGGTGAATAACCCTTATCCGCCAGCGTGAGTTTGCGGGAATGTGCTTTTGTTCACGCGTTTAGGCATTTGCACTGCCTTGGATTGAGGCAGCTCTGCTTTGGAGGCTGGAATCAGCCATCGCTAGCAGATCACCTGCCATACCAGAGATGATGTTGACCTGTGAAAGACCAAACGTGGCGTTCTCCAAGCCACTGCTTGCCGATCCGGCGATGCTGAGTGCTCTGGACACATCGGCCTGTTGGCCGATTGCTGCAATAGAAGAAGACTCGCCAGAAACAAGGCCGATTAGCTTATCAACGCCTGCGTTTATGGCATACGTACCGATACCGATCGTGTTGGTCTCTCCATAGCTATTCGCATTTTGTTCAATCGATTGCGCACTAAGGATGCTGGTGCCGGCTGCACGCAAGTTCATGGTTAAGTCGCCTCCTGCTGTGAGATCGGCATCCAGCCAACCCTGGGTGTAGCTGGATGTTGCGCTTGCAGCAGTGCTCTCCAGCAGGGTTGTGGCAGTGCCGTCAACGGCAAATGCTTCAAGGTTGAGGTTGGATCTGGCTGCAACCTCAATATCAGCATCAGTACCCACATTGATCTGGGTAAATGCACCAGATCCGCTGCTGTTGTAATAGCCCAAGATACCCGACACTTCCGATGCTCCAGTTGCTAGGGCATTTCCCTCTGCCGCTGCCACCGCTTCAATCGTTAGAGGCGCGTTTCCTAAGCCAATAGAAGCAAAGGCGGATAGATCAGCGTTCTCTCCAATTGTGATCGCCGCCGCAGCAGTGGTATCAAAACGCAGCGCTGTTGCTTCTGCATCCGAGAGGGCGCTTGCATCACCTTTAACCGTAGAAGCCAAGCTCTCACCACCGATCGCAGCACTCAGATTGATCGTGCCATCGGTTCCGATCGTGATGTCGTCGTCGGCCTCGCCGGCGCGAATGCCGCGACTGACAAGGTTGAGGTTCGCTACCGCATCATCGAGCGTGGCGCTATCTCCCACGGTGCTAGCAACCGCACTACCAACGGTATTTGCCAGGGCATTGATCACACCGGTCGTTCCCGCTGTTACCGCCATGTAATCCATCGCCTGGTTTTCAATGCCAGTTGCTGCAGTGGCATCACTCTCCACGTTGGTTGCTACCGCGGATAAATTCGCCTGGGAATTGGCGCGAACACTGGCCGCATCGCCCGCTTGCAGCGTGGTGGCGGCGCCGCTCACTCCCTGGATTCCCCAGGCCATCGCTTTAGTGAGCTCGCTGGTCGTATCCGATAGCGTCAAATCAATATCGCGGGAACCCGCAAACGCCGTTGCCGCCGATGGCAGGCTTAGATTCACATTGCCCGTTGAGTTGGTAAGCGCCACAGATGCCGCATTCATGGCGGGTGTAAGTGCCAACTGGATGTAATCCAGCGCCATCAGCTGCTCAGATTGCCCAGTGCTATCTGCTGAGAGATTAACTGCAGCACCTCCCACTGTTAACGCAACTTTAAAGCTCGTTGCAGTGCTATCCCGCACGTAATACTGCTGGCCCATATCGAGGCCGTAGCGATCGCCCTGATCTGTAAATGAATTGGTTGTATTTAGGCCAAAGCGAATCGGTGTGTTATTGGCAAGCACCACATCTTTTGCGCCAGTGCCATCGCGATCACCCCAATTGATCGTGTCGTTTGTAGCATCAACAGCACCAAAGCCAAGCGACTGCACGTAATAATCACGCCCAGTGGTCAAAGTAGAAGCTCCAGCTGCGCTTACCTGCACCACATCACCCTGGGCCAAGCGGTGGTTGTAAACCTCCAGGTAACTACCAGTTGCAGAAGCAGTTGCAGAAGCCAATTCACGCGCGCCGCCCACATTGCTGGCTGCCGCATCCAGATTCACCGAGGTGAGCGCATTCAGCGCCAGATCGGTGCCCGCCACCTGGCTTGCTCCTGTGAGCGCCTGCGCCTGGGCAAAGGTGCTGCTGGCTGGAATCCCAGCAGTTGCAGTTCCGCTATTGATCGCACCGGCACCGGCTCCAGCGCCAGAACCAACCCGTGCTTCTGAACCGCCATCGATGCTGCTCGACGCGCCATAGAGGCTTAGTGACGCGCCAGCTTGCAAATCAAGCGCCGTACCGGCAGTGGTGGGCGAATTGCTGCTACCTAAAACAGCGGCATTCAGCTCCGTTTCACTGCGGCCCGCCACGCTGCTCGCCGTGGCGGCGGCATCCAGCGAGCCCTCCGCGGCCATGCTTACCTCAATGCCACCAACACTGGTGGTGGCATTGAGCCCTGTAATCCGGCTGACCGAATCGGTATTCAGTTCATCCATCGCACCAAGGCGGTTCAAACCTGCAACCGCCTGGGCATCAACCGAGTCGGCCTCAACAACCACCGATTGATCCGCACTGGCACTAATCGCCAAATCGGTTCCAGCGGAGATACCGGTAGTGGCATTCAAATCAACCGCAGTGGCCAAGGCCATCGCATCGGCAGTAGCAAGCGCGGGCCGGAAAGCCTGTAGAGCTGTCGAGGCTGTGATCTCGATCGGATCGCCATTGGGCGTGTTCGCGATCTGGAATGTGCCGGAAGTCGGCGTCACATTCAGCACGTAATAATCACGGCCTGCATTCACACCACCGCCTGAGGTATCAAAGCGAATCAGATCCCCATTGATCAATGGGAATGCTGAACCAGTCAGGCTGGTTGTAATCAAGTCGGTCGTTGATGTTCCTACATCGCTTAGCGTTAGCGTTCCGAGATTATCTTTCCTTACGCTGCTGGCAGAAACCCTGTTCTCTCCAGAAGCCGTTGAGCTCAGATCAAGGGCTGTTCCAGAAAGAAGAAAATCAGCTGCAACATCGGTAATGTTGGCATCATCGATGCCGTACACGCGGTTGGCCAGATTCGCGGTAGCCAAACCCGATACGTTCTCGGCAACAACATCCTGATCTGAATCAGCAGAGATGTTGAGATCAAGTGATGTACCCGCTGTCAACGACGAATCACGACTGCCAGCTGCCTCAACAGTACCGGATGCGTTGACCACATAATTCTTAGATGCTGCAGTGGTTGCAGCCACAACTTCAGCAGCAATCACAACCTCTGCTGCATCGCCAGCGATCACTGATGAACGATCAATGCCAAGCCCATAGGCCGCTAGCACCGCATCACTACGGTTATCAATAGTGAGCGCAGAAGCAATTGCATTGTGATCAGCACCAAAGTCGGCCGTGAAATCAGTGCCAACCGTGGCACTTAACTGATCCGCACCCTTAACTCTGTTCGCCTGGACAAGAGAAGAAACAATATGCGGAACTGATTCGGTTGTGGCAGTTGAATCAGCAATTGCCTGCGCCGATAGATCCAGCTCGGCGCCAGATGAAATGGTGACCCGATCAACACCTAAGGCCGAATTAAAGGTTGTTGCAACAGGATCACCCTGCAACGCATTCATGATTGCTGGGCCGGAAACAGAAATACTTCCCGCTTCGAATCCTTTTGCGGTGAACGGCAATGTTTCACTGCTGAACGTTTTACCAGTTGGACTATCGAGATAATTCTGCAGATTGGCGACATACTCACCACTGGCATTAAGTGCAGCTATCTGGTCAAATGTCAGCGTTAAACTGATGCTGTCATTTGCGGAAGTATCAGTAGTTGCGTTGCCGCCAAAGTAAGAGGTATTAACGATCTTTCCTGTTGGCGATGTAGAAATCGAATCGGCACCATCGCCGCCGGATACCGTACCAATATTTTTTAGGGCAGCAAGTGAAAGATTAATCGTATTATTAGTTCCGTCCCCATCAACAGACTTAGTCGTTTGACCACCGTCAACAAGGTCAATACCGTTCGCTCCAGGATTAAAAATACCTGTTACGTCAATAGTATTTACATTGTTATCAGCACCACCGCCTGCGTCAAATAGCTCAAAAACGTTAACTCCATTCGGATCAATCACAAACGTATCACTGGCAAGATCGGAGCCACTTACCCGAATCGTATTAATACCGGATCCGCCATAAACAAGGTCAACGCCATCGCCAGGAACAATGAATTCATTACCGGCACCGCCATAGATCGTGTCATTACCGGCACCGCCTGAGATCAAGTCATCGCCATCATTACCAACAAGCAAGTTGGCATTGTCATCACCAGCTAAAACGTCACTCGCGGCACCACCAATCACACCCTCAATACTTGAGAAAGCGCTCAGGCCACCTGTGCCTGCAGCGATAGCATCATTGCCGCCATCTGCAGCAGTTGTAGCAGCGGCATCCAAACGGGTCGCCGTACGCGTTGCAGTTAACGTGGTTTCACGGCGCTCAGTGTCATCACCAACAGTACCTGAGTTATCAATGTCAAAAGCAACTGCAGACGTACTTAAATTGGCTCGAACAACCTGCGTATCAGTGAACGCGCTGTAATCGAGCACATCAAAGCCAGCTTTGCCATCAAGGCCACCACCAACACTCAGCAAACCAGCAGCAGAGCCAATCGCAACGATGTCGTCTTGATTGGTTAGCTCCAGCTTCTCAATGCCAGAGAATGTGTCTGTCCAATCTGTAGACGTCTGATTGCCAACCGTAACGCGACCAGTACTGGTATTGAGGATCTGGTTCGAAAGAGAAGAGAGACTAACCGTCGTTTCATCAGCTGCAACAGTACCCGCATTGGCAGCCGTGATATTGACACTCAGGCCCTCGTTCTCATCCACATAACGAAGAACATCGACGGATGTATCATTTTCAGAAGTGCTTCCGCCAAAAATTATATCGCTGCCATTCGAGCCGAGGATCGTATCGGCTCCATTACCAGCAATAATCGAATCATTGCCATCTGCACCGCTGGTGCCATCACCGCCATCAATCAGATCGGCGCCGGAGCCACCATTAATCGTATCGAAGCCAGTTCCGCCAGTAAGTGTATTTGAACCAGTCGAACTAGAAGCAACAATAGAATCGTTACCAGAGCCGCCATCGATGGTATTTAAACCCGTATCTGTTCCAGCTTCAAGTTGATCATTATCATCACCACCACTGATCGAATCAGCTCCAGTTCCGCCAACAATAGTGTCGTTTCCAGTACCACCACTGAGTGTATTAGTTCCTGCGCCACCTTGAATCGAATCGGAGCCGGAGCCGCCGCTGATGCTATTGCTGCCAGCGTCGCCAAGCAAAGTATCCGCATGGGAACTACCAACAATATTCTCGAAGCTGGTTATGCCATTAACAATTGCTGTGCTTGTTCCTGCAGCCAAGTCAACAGAAACACCAGATCCGTAACCGGAAAAATCAAGAGTATCGCTGCCGGTTCCACCACTAAGGGATGCGGCTACGCCATTAACAGACTGCGCTATCTGCTGATTAGAACTTAGATAGAGAATATCGTTATCTGGACTTTCCAGGAGCTGTATTGGGAGAGAAGTAACTCCAGTTTCGCCATTAGAATCAACGACAGTAATCGTGACGCTTTTATCCACTCCCAAAGTAGAAGGAGATGACAGATTGTTCAAAGAGCTGCTGTATTGCAGACCGCGAACAAGCGACTGAACAACATCCTCAGTAATCGAAATTTGCCGGGAAGGTGCAACTGTTAAGGCAATATTGTCAATTTGAAGCTGACCACCAAGGGCTTTGCCACCTGAGGCATCAAAAGATCCAGCAACAAAAACAAATTTATAAACACCTTCCTGTGCACCACTAACAGCTACATTTTGATTCTGAAAGTTCGGCATCGAAACCGAAGCCGATGCGGCCGTTACATCTATCAGATTAATCGTGGCTCCCGTATTAATATTTACAAGATAACCAAAAGCGTCATATGCATCGCCACCTGCAATAGCCTTCCAATCAAAGGAAACCGTATCACCAGACTGCAGAACAACACTGGATTGAGAAACAACGGCTGGACCCTTAATAATTCCGTATCCGGCACCATTAAGACTGAAATTTCCTGTGTTTAAATTAAGTACATTGCCGTTGCTTCCACCAATATTAAGCGCGTTGACGCTCTGACTACCGCTGGTTTCATTCGAAAAATAGCCGTCATAATTGGGATCCTTTGTAGAATCCCTAGCCGTTGGCTGACCGGCCAACGTAGAAATCCCGTTTCCATCCTTATCTAGATCAATATTCCCTGTAACAACATCCCATCCGGCAGTCCCCTGACTAAAATCGCCATTGGCAAATCTATTGCTTAAATTAATTCTTAATGGCTGACCACCTAAGCCATTCTTTGTGGCATCAACCGTACCTGCAACAGCCGCACCATTAGCAGATCCAAGGCCAACATAAACAGTAGTGCCAACTAGAGATACGGCACCCAGGGTGGTGTTAAAAGAAGTGGCCTGGGGAATCGAAAGCTTATCTGTCGACGCGCCATTGGTGCCAATGGCGAAATCAATATAACCACCGGTGAAGTTAGCATTAGAGCTGCTATCAACAGTTATCTGCTGATTGAGCAATGTATCACTTGCACCTTCTGTGTAAGCAGATGTTTGACCACTGGACATAGTGATCGCAAGCGTAAAAGGCAACGCTTCCACCATCGACTCCATCTCAGACCATCCCGAGCCACGCAATGTTTCTCCCATACCCAGGTGGTGGGATGAAGCAAGAACCGATGCACCCGTGAACTCTTCCAGCAGGGCGATAAAAGCAGCATCTTGGGCTACTTCACAGCTCCAAAGCACGATCCGCTCAACTCCCCACTCCGCCAACTGGGCGCGATAGTCCAGCAAGTGCGAGCGCTCGACGAACTCGCCGCCAAGGCTGATGCCTCCGGGTTTGCCATGGGCGACCACATGTAGTGCGCGAATCGGTTGCCCAGAAAGCCGGTAGCTTTCCAATGCATCGCTGATCGACTGCAAGGGCTTAACCACACTGCCCTCATTGATCGCAACCACTGGCAGGTTGCGACCCGCAAAAGCGAGCTCCAAACTCAGGCCATCGCAGGCCACCAACACGGGGCTATCTACGGGTGGACTAGATCTTGATGGCCACACCTGGCTGGCAATTGCAGGGGTGTCCTGATTGGAGTTCAGCTCCAGGCGCAAAGTCGTGTTGGCATCATCCAGTGCCAGATGTCGGAG
>Ga0209357_1001123_pt1 | contig 10884 bp, 10 predicted proteins | sample LauGreFBDMM110SD_2_FD_187573 | JGI IMG/M metagenome (GOLD analysis project Ga0209357, IMG submission 187573) | Freshwater lake microbial communities from Lake Michigan, USA - Fa13.BD.MM110.SD (SPAdes) (version 3) | ecosystem: Environmental > Aquatic > Freshwater > Lake | place: Lake Michigan... | reverse complement strand
ATAAAAAATATTTACATCATTGTTTCTACTTTCCTATTATCCCGGGAAAGCATTTTGCGCGCCCTTAAACATAACCAAAAATCCCTTAACTTTATTTGCGGGAAATACTCCGACCCCTAGCCCTCCCAAAAGTGAATGATGTTTCTTTTTTTCAAATCTAAAGCTGGATTTTTGAAAATGGACAATTATTTTTGTCCATTTTTGAAAACCGGGGGTAGAAATGTGAAAAAAACATCGACTTCGTCACTCAGACCATAATGCTCTAAATCGCATTTTTAAATTGAAAAAAACGTGACGATAAATTTTTATTATTTTTTGCAATATGTTTTAGGGATTTCCATGTTGTAATAAATTTTATTTATTAAAGGATATTAAAAATAAGATATTTATAAGATATAAATAAGATTATGCCAAGAGTAACGGTCGACTATTCGAATACAATCATATACAAAATATTTTGTAAAAATCCATATATAAAAGACGTGTATGTTGGTCATACTACAAATTTTGTTCAACGAAAACATGCTCATAAACAAGCTGTTACAAATACCAACTCGAGTTGTTATCATACGAAAGTATATGAAGAAATAAGAAAAAATGGTGGATGGGATAACTGGAGCATGGAAATAGTTAATTTTTTTAAATGTAAAAATAGTTACGAAGCAAGGAAAAAGGAACAAGAATATTATGTGTTGTTAAATGCAACATTGAATACTATAGAACCTTTATCTGATAATGCATCGAAACTTGTAACTCCAACCCAAGTAATAAATCGTTCATTTTTTTGCAAAAAATGTAGTATATATTTTTGTACGGAAAAGTTATTGGAAACGCACAATAAAATAAAAAAACATAATATGGACATTTCTATAGGAAAACAACAAAAAAATCCCAAAAATCCCCTACCTTTTATTTGTGATTTATGTAACTATAGTACGTCTAATAGAAAAGATTATAAAAAACATAGTGAAACCAAAAAACATAAATACAACATTTACAACAATAATACAACATTGCCTTCTGTGGAGCATAGCACTCCCGTGGAGCATAGCACTCCCGTGGAGCATAGCACTCCCGTGGAGCATAACATGTCATGTGTATGTGGAAAGTCTTATAGTCACCGCGCGTCTCTGTATAATCATAAAAAGAAATGTATTATATTGCTAGAAAATAATAAACCGAATACTCAAGATGTAAAAAATTCTTCATCTAATAATCTAGAAGATATGATGTTTATGGGCGAGAATACGATAATTGGAGACAAGATAAACATAACGACGGAGATGTTTATGAAGTTGATGAATGATAACCAGGATATGATAAAGATTATAAAGGAACAGCAGCAGCAGCTTAATGCGATAATACCGAAGATTGGTAATGTAACTATGAATAATAACACGACGACGAATATGACGAATAATAATTTCAACTTGAATTTCTTTTTGAATGAGAAGTGTAAGGATGCGTTGAATATATCGGAGTTTATAGAGTCGCTTAAAATAACTTTAGAGGATTTGCAGTATTCGCGCTCGAATGGTTTAGTTCAGGGGATAAGCAATGTAATGATAAGGGGGTTAAAGGAGTTGGATATTTATAAGAGACCGATACATTGTACGGATGTGAAGCGGGATACGATGTATATAAAGGACAAGGAGAAGTGGGAGAAGGATGAGACGCATGAGAAATTGAGAAATACAATAATAAAAATAGCGAATAAGGAACGAAATGCGATTAGTGCGTGGGTGGAACAAAATCCTGATTGGATGGACACGGAAACAACACAGATGGAATATTTGACGCTGATTAATAAAATATGTGAACCGATTGAGAATGATATTAAAAACGAGAAGAAAATTATTAAAATAATTGGGAAGGAAATTATTTTGAATAAAGATAGTGAGAAACAGTTTAAACAATCAAAAATCAAAAATGAAAATTGAACATTGAAAAATTAAAAAAATCTTTTACTATTATATAAAGCTTCGTTTATCGTCCATATATATGTCTGCTGCCGAGTTAAAAAAAAATAAACCGAAATATACTGAAACTACAGAGGGAACACATTGTATGGGGAATCACTGGACGGTATGTTGTCCCAATAAGCATTTGAAATATGAAAGGTACCAGCCGACGAAGGAGGTTATACAGATACATTATAAAGGTGGTATATATCGTGTGTTTGTTTGTACCGGAAAATGTTCAAGTGATATATCGGGTCTTGCTAAAAATAACCCCGAACAGTTTAAAAAGATTTTCGTAAAACTTGTTAAACCAAATGGTGATTTGGTATTGCAGCATCGAGACACGCGCAAAGTCGCGCAAATCGCACAAAAAGTAGATACGTATGATGACAAAAGTAGTTCGGGTGCGAGCAAAACGAAAAAACAAAAGGGTGGAGGGTTTAGTAGATATATGCGTCTATTTAGCCGGGGGCGTGGTCGTGGTCGTGGGCGCACCGGCAAGCGTAAACATAGAAAAGGTTGTGGTCATACTATGAAACATAGGAAAAATATGTAATATGTAATGTGTAATATTTTAATAATATTTGTAATATTAAAATATTGTGTGTAATATTAAAATATTGTAATATTGTAATATTGTAATAGAAAAAATGTCGACGAATTCTTATCCTCAAAGCATATGTGCCAGTTGTTGGTTTCCATATTTTACAGCTCCTGCTCGCCCGATAGGGTGCAAGGGGTGTGGGAGTATCAGTAGTAGTCAAACCGCGATTCCCTATGTAGCGAGTATTCCTACACAGAAGCGTATTCAGCATACCGTTCGCGTAGATGGTTCGGAGTATACTATGAATAAAGGAGCTCTGACTGTTTATACACGCCCGCTTGCTACGTATCAAAACGTGAATTGGAACCAAATGAGCGACCGCGCCGTGCCTGGAGTAGTGCATCGCAATGTGCCGTCTCATGGTTCATCTACGCGAAGTTCGATTACGAGAATGAGACCTGGTTCTATGTCGGCGCCATCGAGTGCTGTACAAGGAAGTAAAGGTGTAGATATGAAACATGGTTCTTATGATAGGTATTTAGCGAAATTGAAGGGTAAGAAGCCTTTAAGAACGCAGACCCAACAGTCTACTACGAATGTTGTTCCGCAGTATGGTAACAAGACTAGAGTGTTTGGTATAGCATATTCGGATACGTGTGTGTACCCGTCGTCGGTGAATTGTTGAAAACGGGGTGGAGTTGTATTGTTTTTGTATTGTTTTGTTGTTAATGTTTTGTTGTTAATGTTTTGTATATTATTTTATATGTTATTTTATATAGTATAGTAAAATGTCATCAAAAATGTCAATGATGTTTAGTCAAAATATGGGGTATACGGGTAAAATTTCGAGGAGACCAATTACAATGCCCAGTGTTGTTTCTGGTCCTTTGTTTATTTCTTCACCTTCTCGTTCTCCTGTTCAGCAACAGCGTTCGGTGGTTGCAGCCAGTGTAGCGTCGACTTCTCGTTCTGCACCTGCACCTAGAAGCGTAAAGCAGTTATTTAATATGGGTAATATAATGTCGAACCCAGGTACACCTTGTAAGGCATGTGGTTCATAGTATAAATGAAAAATAAGCGGTAGTAATATTGTAATCTATAAGTATAATTAATATAGGTGTACTATTATATAAAAAAATAACATATAATTTTATATAATGGAAAACTTTGATTTAAATATTAATAATTATAGTGTAAACGAGTTAGAGGAGTTATTGACACTGGGCAAACATTATAATCCGAGTGATATTAAATATAAGAAGGATAGTATGTGCATGAAAATTGTAAACGACAATACGATATCATTTGATATGAAGGCAAAGTTGGAGAATTTTTTAGAAAATGTCTCGTCGATTTTAAAAAATAGAGGCAATGGCAACGGCAACGGCAACGGCAATGGCATTAGTCAAGATAAAGAGAATTTTACCGACTTGAAGACGGAGATGATGACGGGGACAAATAATTTGATAATAAAAGACCCGACGAGCGCACATAATATACAAATCAATAATAATGTAAACCCTGGGAAAGATATCGACACCTATGGAACATCGCGAGGTGTTATTAATCCTTTACTGACAAATACGATTTTAAAGGCTATAAATATTGATACACGTTTTAGAGAAAATTATTATTCTACCAAAAGCACGAATATTACAATCACGTTGCCATTTCGTTTAGAGAAGGTTATTTCTTATCGCATTGTAGGAATTACTTTGCCTTTGTCATACTATAATATATCACAATCCTACGGCAATAATGTAATACAGATAAATGTTTTCAATAGAACAGTGCTTGGGCAAGTATTGGTTTCATATAGTCTAATATTACCGGATGGGTGTTATAATACTACGCAAAGTAGTTCGCAATACTCGTCATGTTTAGAACAGGTAATCAACAACATGTTGATAAACGACGTGAATAGCCCGAATAATAACGCTTTGACGTCCGGTTTGAATTTGAGATATACGATAGATAGAACAAGTGGTAGAAGTATATTTGCGCAGGATGCGACCATATCTGGGACGGTAGCGTATAATTTCGATGTTGTAATGAGCGTGGAGAATAGTTTACAGAGCGGACAGGTTGAAGAGGATTATAGTAGAATATTGATGACGAAGTTGGGGTGGGTACTGGGTTTTCGATTTGCAAAGTATTCGAGTTCTAATACAGTAGCGACGCCTCCTACGACATTTGGTTCTATTGTATCAGAAGGTATATGCTTTACGAAGTTTCCTATGTACGGTTTTTTGGCGATAGACGACTTTAACAATAATGCGAATGACTACTATATGTCTGTGTTTTCGAACTCGGTCTCTGTGCCGAATATTGTGGCAAAGGTGAATCTTACAGAATTTTCCGAAGTTGTGGGAGCTTTCCAGGGGGCACAGGGGGAGTCGTCGTCTACGGCTATTAATAGAGAGAAGAGATTTTTCGGACCTGTAAATATACAGAAACTGAAAGTGACGCTTTATGACGACATGGGGAGAATTTTGGACTTGAATAATATGGACTGGAGTTTAGAGCTGGCTTTTGAGTGTGTCTATAATATGTAGATGTGTGTGTGTGTGGGTGTGTATGTGTATGTGTGGGTGTGTGTGTGTGTGTGTGTGTGGGTGTGTATGTGTGGTTATATTATGAGTAATAATATATAATTAATATTTATATATAAATATATATAAATATTGTTACAATGGATACACGACGAGTTTTTAAAACACCTACAAATAATAGTTATGCGAGTGACTATATAAAGAATAAAAAGTCCAAGGTAATATTTTCGGGGACATCGAATTTAGCAAGTACGATTGTGGAACAGGGTGGCGCGTTTCCTCTTGTTACGCCACAGGGACAGTTGAAGCCGTATCAGGGAACATTCGGTTTTTCTTCTGCAACGCCTACTCAAGGTGCCCCTCCTTCTTCCTATTGTTTAAATACCGCGCGTAGCTATAGCGATTTATTGAGTATCACAAACGGTAAATATTTATTGACTCCGCCAAATCTTACCACGACGACAATTACGCAACTAAATGATATTAATTTTTCCCCGCAATTATTTTGCGGAAATTTATACGAAAAGGGGAAGACGGGTGTGAATGAAGTTATAATTTTTAATAGTAGTCTAACGGGTGTGACGGGTGCGACGGGAGCAACAGGTGCGACAAATAAAATAATATATAATCCGGCAACGACGGCAAATCAGTGGATAAAGGTGGACCCAAGCTATAATATGTTGCATAACGGTAGTTCATGCGAATCAGAAAAAAGTCATGTGTTAACAGATGTAAAGATTCGACCGAATATTAACGCGCAAAGAAAGTTAGATAGGTTTTTGAATCTTGATGTACAAGGGTTTAAGTTTCCTGTCAAATTTTCTTTGGATTATCAATCCGAAGACTGTATAAATGCGAATAATGATATACAAACGGTTGTTAACGAGTTGTCTTTTATACCTTCATTTCTTACCAGAACAGTCCAGGATGCCCCTTTTTCGATAAGTAGTTTTGTTAATTTTAATAGTCCTGTCCCTATAGTTTATAGTAGCAGTAATCCTGCGGTTGCTACGATATCGGGAAGTACTGTAACAATCGTAGGTGTGGTTGGTAGTACGACTATAACAGCAAGACAATCAGCATCTGACGATGGTATATATCCTTCGAGTGTGACAACGATGCGACTTGACGTAACTCTTATTCCTCTCAGATTGAATGAGTTTTCAATTGATCCTAGAGATTTTGGTAGCGCGTCATTTACTTTGACACCACCGACTTCTGATAGTTCGGGAGCATTTACTTACACGAGTAGTAAACCAGAGGTTGCAACTGTGGGTAGTACAACGGGGGTGGTGACTATTGTAGGTGCAGGTACTACCGTAATAACAGCTACGCAAGCAGCAGCAGGGAATTATGCGGCAGGAAGTACTCCTGCGACATTTATCGTGAACCCGATTGCTCCTACGTTGGGTAGTTTTTCGATTCCATATAAGGATTTTGGTAGCGCACCATTTACCTTGACACCACCTACATCCAATAGTTCGGGAGCTTTTAGTTACACGAGTGATAACACAGCTGTTGCAACAGTTGTAGGCGACGTGGTAACAATCGTAGGTGCAGGTTATTCAAAAATAAACATTACGCAAGCTGCTGCAGGGAATTATACAGAGTCACTTCCTTTATATTATATATTTCGTGTCAACAAAATTGCTCCTAACTTGACCAATTTTAGTATTCCGGCTAAGGATTTTGGTGCAGCACCATTTACCTTGACACCACCTACATCCAATAGTTCGGGAGCTTTTAGTTACACAAGTAGTCAAGAGGATGTCGCAACGATAGCTGGAAATACTATTACCATTGTAGGTGCCGGTACTACTGTAATAAAAGCTACGCAGGCGGCAACGACGAATTATATATCAAAATATATTGAAGCAAGTTTTGTTGTTCGGCAGATTCTTACTAGTTTAGGTAATTTTACGGATGTAAGTGTAAAGTTTAATTCAGGATCATTTACCCTGACACCACCGTCTACATCAAGTGATGGAAGATTTACTTACACGAGTAGTGACCTGGATGTTGCAACCGTGGGTAGTACAACGGGGGTGGTGACTATCCTAAATGTGGGTACTACTGTAATAACAGCTTTACAAGAAGCATCTGGAAATTTTGCATCTAATACTACCACTGGAAGGATTAGGGTGGAACCTGCTTTACCTATTTTTGGTCCATTTGAGGATTTATCTAAGAGTCTGGGGCAAGCGCCATTTACTTTGACACCACCGACTTCTAATAGTAGTGGAGCATTTAGTTACACGAGTAGTAACACAGCTGTTGCAACTGTGGATAGTACAACAGGGTTGGTAACAATTATTGCCGGAGGTTCTACTACTATAAATGCTACCCAAGCTGCGTCTAGAAATTTTAAAACACGTAGTGTATCCGCGGTATTTGTTGTAACATCGCTAAGACTGGCTGCGAATAATGTAACTGTTCAATATGATGGTATAAATATTGATACTATTGAAACTATTCCATTGTTTGTCCAGTATAATCTGAGAAATACAGGTATGGAATGGTTTGCTATTGTCGATGATAGATCATTGCCCGAAATTACAAACTACGCGCTTACACTTCAAAGTCAATATTTTACACCAAGTGGTCAAACAACACCTGTCCCGTTCAATAATATTGTCACAACACTTATGACAAATATGAGTTTTATGTTTTCTAGTGCTATGACGTTCAATAGTCGTATTGATTCGTGGGATACATCACGGGTTACGAATATGAGAGGTATGTTTATTAGTGCATCAGCGTTTAATAATAATGGAAACTCAAGTATGGGTAATTGGAATACGTCAAATGTTACAGATATGGTTGTTATGTTTCAAGGTGCTAGTCTTTTCAATCAACCTATAGGTAACTGGAATACATCGAATGTTGAAAATATGGAAAGTATGTTTCAAAATGCTACTATTTTTAACCAACCTATAGGTTCATGGAATACATCAAAGGTTACGAGAATGTTTGGTATGTTTACTCGTAGTACAGCTTTCAACCAAAATATAGGTACATGGGATACGTCACGGGTTACGAGTATGAGAGGTATGTTTTTAAGTGCAACTTCTTTTAATCAACCTATAGGTAACTGGAATACATCGAATGTTGAAGATATGAGTAGTATGTTTCAAAGTGCTAGAGCATTCAACCAAAATATAGGTGCATGGAATACGGGGAATGTTATAAGTATGAGTGGTATGTTTTTTGGTGCATTGGTATTTAATAATAATGAAAATTCAAGTATAGGTAACTGGGATACATCACGGGTTAGAGATATGAGTCATATGTTTACTGTTGCTGTTGTTTTCGATCAAAATATAGGTAAATGGAATACAAGCGCCGTTATGAATATGAGGAGTATGTTTCAAGATGCTTTTAATTTCAACCAACCAATTTATACAAATTCAATGGGAAATGGTGGATGGAATACATCAAATGTTACAAATATGAGTGCTATGTTTATTAGCGTCCGTTTGTTCAATCAACCTATAGGTAACTGGAATACAAGCGCCGTTACAGATATGAGTCATATGTTTAATAATTCTCGTATTTTTAACAAAAATATTTCCGAATGGACCGTATCACAAGTAAGATTTTTTGATGGTTTCAGAACAAATTCAGTATTAAGTACAGAGAATATTCCCCCTAGATTTCGTTAATCATAGCCAGTATTCACCATTTTAGATGATTTTTTTGCTGTTGTTGTGATTTTATAATAACTTAAACGATACAATCAAAAAAACTTATTATATTATATAATAAAATACTTATATAATATATAACTCTAGCGATGGTTGGTTCCGGTGTAATATTGGTTGCTTTAAACAAAGGTAAGGTCTATTATTTATTTGGTAAAGAGGGTTCAATGGAGCGAGATAAAAAGTGTCACTGGGGTGATTTCGGCGGGAGTAGAAAGCCCGGCGAGGATTTATTGGATACAACAACACGTGAAGGCGCGGAAGAACTAAACGGTTTTTTCGGTTCAAAGGTGGATTTTGAAAAGTATATATTGAAAAATAAGATAGATGAGATTGCGTACGACAAGCGTTATACGTATTTAGTAAAGGCGGACTATGACGAGAAGTTGCCGTACTATTTCAGTAATAATTATAAGTTTATATGCGAGTATTTGAAGGGGCATGTGGATCATCCGTCAAATGGTTTATTTGAGAAGAGTGAGGTGCGCTGGTTTACAGTCGAAGATTTAAAACGGGAGCGAAATATATTCCGCGACTATTTTCGCAATATCATAGACATCATCATATACAATCATCCAAAAACAGTTTCAAAACTTAAACGCGACCATCGTGCAAGAGCTACGCGAGTCAAATTTTCAACATCTGATTTGATGAAATGTGATAGAATGCGGAATCATAAAAAATCACGTAATATGCATAAGACACACAAGCGGGGTATGAAGCGGTATAGTCGAAAAAAATAAAGTATATTGTGTGTTGTATATTATATATTATATTGTATATATTATATAATAAAATTATCCAATGGTATGTCCGAACGATGACCCGTATTTTACGCGAATGATGTATCGTATGGGGTTACTTAAAAGAGGGATGACGGCACGTGAGCTAGTAGAGCGGCGGCGCCTCGTTTTTTATTGCATCTGCATTGTTGTTCGCGCGGCGCTAATTGTTACAGTTTATCACTGGCGGAATGCGAGGGTTGTTCAGTTGCTTGTTTTGATAGGTGCGCTTGTTGGTATAAAGAATTTATGGAGTAGGAATGAGGGAACGCAGTGGTGGTCAAAGAAGTTTCAGCTTTTAGTGTCGGTTATACTAGCGGTTCTGGTAATTCTTGTATTTTTCAAGGTTGTGAAACCGTGGTTGATTCCGGCAGCGATGGCGGTAAGTTTAGCGGTGGGCATACTACAATCGTTTGTGGTCGGTTTTTGTTAGCGAGAGGGGAGGAGGTCTTAGATGTGTCTGTTTTTTTTATACCTCGGGAGATATGAGGCGTAACAGATTGGTGAGATTTGATAAAATTGAAGAAATAAAATAGGAGAATTGTATGAATCAAAGAATCGTGAAACATTTTAAGTAAAAGCAAACGCAAAAGCAACCGCAAACCTAAAACATCGTGAAAATGGTCTTGTCAAGAGAAACAAAGTATTATGTATCCGGTATTGAGATAATGACGACGAGGTTTTCGGATTATGGTTTCGGGGAGAATAAGGACTGGCGAGAAAGTAGAGGGATAAAAGGTTGTATCTATGGTACACCAAAGATGGTATCATCGAAAGTTGACGAAGGTGTTGCAATGTTTGTCATTGAGATGAATAATAACAGGAATAGGATAGAGGGTGTTGGGTTTGTCGTGAACCGTCCATGCGAAGACAACTACAAGAGGAGGATACATGCTGATGGCAATTTGAACCGTTATATATATGAGGGTGTATATCGCATTGACAAAAGTGACATCACGGAGGAGTATCACAAAAAGGTGATATGGGTATTAGAGATGTTGCTCTTTAAAGGTGCGAGACATTCGAAAAGGAGTATAGGTGTCACGAGGTTGCCGGAGTGGTTAAAGTACAATAGGTTTGAGTATAATTTTGGGGAGGTACTATGGGAGATGTTTGTGAGGTACGTTGGTGCGGAGAGGCATGATAGGTATGATAGATATGAGAAGTAATAGATGCGTGAGATTAATCGAAAATAGGGATGATATAAAAATAAATAGGAATAGAGACAAAATACGACTACATATAAAAATAGGAATAGAGATAAAAAGAATAAGTATATAGAAATAAAAAATATATTGTAATTAATAATAATATATTTTTTAATAAGTTTAATAAGTATACGTA
>Ga0209357_1001119_pt1 | contig 10906 bp, 9 predicted proteins | sample LauGreFBDMM110SD_2_FD_187573 | JGI IMG/M metagenome (GOLD analysis project Ga0209357, IMG submission 187573) | Freshwater lake microbial communities from Lake Michigan, USA - Fa13.BD.MM110.SD (SPAdes) (version 3) | ecosystem: Environmental > Aquatic > Freshwater > Lake | place: Lake Michigan, USA... | reverse complement strand
TTGCGCCGCACACTCGCACTTTCTTTCACTATGCACTACCCATTCGCGCACCTTTTCCGCACTTTCGCTATGCTGGTCTTTGCCTTGTCCGCCCAGGTGGCCATGGCGCTGACCCCTTTTGTAATTCAAGACATTCGCGTGGAAGGCTTGCAGCGGGTCGAAGCCGGCACCGTATTTGCCTCCCTGCCGGTGCGCGTGGGTGATAGCTACTCTGATGAGATGGCATCGACATCGATCAAGGCCTTGTACGCTTTGGGCCTGTTTAACGACGTGCGCATCCGCGTGGACGGCGCGGTGTTGATGGTGATCGTTGCCGAGCGACCCATTGTCGGTTCGGTCACCTTCACCGGCACCAAAGAGTTCGACAAAGAGGTGTTGGTCAAGGCGCTTAAAGACATCGGTCTGGCCGAGGGGCGCCCATTTGACAAGGCTCTGGCAGACAAAGCAGAGCAAGAGCTCAAGCGCCAGTACATCAACCGCAGCATGTATGCCGCCGAAATGGTGACCACCGTGACCCCCGTCGAAGGTAACCGCGTCAATCTGAGCTTTGCTGTCAGCGAAGGCGATACCGCCAAAATCAGGTTGATCAAAATCGTTGGCAACCAGACCTTCTCCGAAAGCACTTTGCTGGGCTTATTTGATTTGGATACCGGGGGCTGGCTGAGCTGGTACACCAAGTCCGATCGCTACGCGCGCCCCAAGCTCAATGCCGACATCGAGTCACTGCGTTCTTATTACCTGTCGCGTGGCTACCTAGAGTTCACGGTGGACTCGACCCAGGTCACCATCGCGCCCAACAAACAGGATATTGGTATCACCCTCAACATCACCGAAGGTGAGCGCTTCGTCGTATCCAAAGTCAGTTTGGCCGGTAATTTTCTGGAAAAAGAGGCGCAGTTCCAAGCCTTGGTGGCCATCAATGCCGGCGAACCGTATAACGTGAACGAAGTGGCGCAGACCACCAAAGCCTTTACTGATTTTTATGCCAACTTCGGCTATGCATTTGCGCAAGTGGAGGCGCAAACCAATATTGACCGCAGCACCAACCGGGTGGAGATCACACTCAAAGCGGACCCCTCGCGCCGGGTGTATGTACGGCGCATCAATATCGGAGGCAATGACACGACCCGCGACGAAGTAGTGCGCCGCGAGTTCCGCCAAATGGAATCGGCTTGGTACGACGGTGAAAAAATCCGCGCCTCGCGCAACCGGGTGGACCGATTGGGCTACTTCAAAGAGGTTAGCCTGGATACCTTGGAAGTTCCCGGCTTTCCCGACCAGGCCGATTTGCTCGTTACCGTGGTTGAAAAGCCTACGGGCAGCCTATCCTTGGGGGCTGGTTATTCGAGTGCGGATGGACTTGGCCTGAATTTTGGTTTCAAGCAGGACAATGCCTTTGGCTCCGGCAGCTCCATTGGTATCGAGGTCAATACCAGCAAGCTCAACACCACCTACGTGTTCAGCACCACCGATCCGTATTTCACCCAGGATGGCGTTTCTCGCAGCTTTGACCTCTATTACCGAACCACGCGACCCTATGCCGACGTCAATAGCTATGCTTTAAAGAACGTTGGAACCAGCCTGCGCTTCGGAGTTCCTTTCTCCGAAACCGACACGGTGTACTTTGGTGCTGGCTATGACCTGACGACGATCGAACCGGGTACCTTGCTTCCCCTGGCATTCCAGGATTTCGCGAACACCTTTGGATATACCTCCTCGGCGCTTCCTTTGACCATTGGCTGGGGTCGCGACACGCGGGACAGCGGCGTGACTCCCAGCAGCGGCCGTTTGCTCAAAGCGAATGCGGAATGGAGCGTAGCGGGGGATTTGACTTATCTGCGTGGCACCACGCAGGCGCAAGAATTTTTTGCGCTCAGCAAGCGGGTAACCCTGGCGTTTAATGGAGAGCTGTCAGTGGGTGTCCCCACCAATGGCCAGGTCTATCCTTTGTTTAAAAATTACTACTCAGGCGGCATCGGGTCCATTCGCGGCTTTGAACCAGGAAGTCTGACGACTGGTGCGCAGCGGTCACTGGGTGCGGTGGCCACGGGCGGAACCAAAAAGCTGACCATGAATGCTGAAATTTTGTCACCACTTCCCGGTGGGGGCACGGACCGCACCTTGCGCATGTATGCATTTTTAGATGCCGGTGGCCTGTATGGCCCGGATGAGGGCATCGCCCTAGGGGATTTACGCTCTTCCGTGGGGGTGGGCATTAGCTGGATATCGCCGGTAGGTCCGTTGCGCCTATCCTATGCCAAACCTATCTCCCAGTTCGAAGGCGATAAAATCCAGTATCTTCAATTCACAATTGGAACCACTTTCTGATGAAACTGCTTAATCAAATTTCTGTTTTTGCGCTTTGCGCCACTGGACTGCTGTCCTCGTCGTTTGCGCAGGAATCGCGCTTGGCGTATGTCAACACCCAACGCATCACTACCGAGTCGGCTATCGCCAAGGCTGCGCAGACTAAACTGGAGCAAGAGTTCTCCAAGCGCGGCAAGGAATTGGCCGATTTGCAGGCAGGCTTAAAAACCTTTGGCGAGAAGTTTGACCGCGATGCGCCGACCTTGACCGAATCGCAGCGGGTCGCCCGCCAAAAAGAAGGCGCTGACCTGAACCGCGATTTGCAACGCAAGCAGCGTGAATACCAGGAAGACCTCAACGGTCGGCGCAACGAAGAGTTGCAGCAAGTCTTGGAAAAAGCCAATAAAGCGGTACGCAAAATTGCCGATGACGAAAAATACGATTTGGTCGTGCAGGAAGTCGTTTACAGCAATGGGCGCCATGACATTACGGACAAAGTTCTCAAGCTGCTAAATACTTCGGGCACCAAGTAAGCTGGAACCCGCGACTTGCGTGCCTGACATCCGCCTGCACGACATCATCGCTGCACTCGGTGGCGAGTTGCACGGCGACGGCAACACGCTGATCGATGCGTTGGCGCCGCTTGATAGCGCGGGGCCGGGAGCCCTGAGTTTTGTCAGCCATCCCAAGTACCGCCAAGGACTGGCCAGCTCAAAAGCCGCTTGCCTTGTCGTCCCGCCCGATATGAAAGACATGGCCCTAGCCCGCGGGGCCTGTATTGTTTCCGAGGCACCCTATCTTTATTTCGCGCGGCTCACCCAATGGTGGCGCAAGGCCTTGGATGCGCAGCGCGCACTAACTGGTTCGCAGGGTGGCATACACCCCAGTGCGGTGGTCGATGCTTTGGCCCAGGTGCATCCCAGTGCCACGGTAGGGCCTTTATGCGTCATCGAGCGGGGCGCTCGTATAGGCGCCCACACCCGTTTGCGTGCCAGAGTGACGGTAGGCGAAGACTGCACGATAGGCCAACGCTGCCTTTTGCATTCGGGCGTAGTCATCGGCGCCGATGGTTTTGGCTTTGCACCCGATGGCGAGCGCTGGGAAAAAATTGAGCAATTAGGCGCGGTGTCTATCGGCGACGATGTGGAAATTGGCGCCAATACCTGTGTGGATCGCGGTGCCTTGCTCGATACGGTGATCGAAGACGGCGTCAAGCTCGACAACCTGATACAGGTCGGGCACAACGTTCGCATCGGGCGCAACACCGCGATTGCCGGCTGCGCCGGCATCGCCGGCAGTGCCATCATCGGCCCGCAATGCACGATTGGCGGCGGCGCGATTGTCTTGGGGCATTTGGAAATCGCCGCCCATGTGCATATTTCTGCGGGCACGCTGGTCAGCAAGTCCATTCGCAAGCCTGGCCATTACACCGGCATTTTTCCGCTCGATGACAATGCCAATTGGGAGCGCAATGCTGCCTCGCTCAAACAACTGCACCGCTTGCGCGAGCGCATTAAACAACTCGAAAGTGACGCCAAAAAATGATGGACATCCACCAAATCCTCAAACAATTACCACACCGCTACCCTTTTTTGATGGTGGACCGGGTGTTGGAAATCGACAAAGGCAAGTCCATCAAGGCCTTGAAGAATGTCACCATCAACGAGCCCTTTTTCGAGGGGCATTTTCCGCACCGCCCGGTCATGCCCGGCGTCCTGATGCTTGAAGCGCTGGCCCAGGCCGCGGCCTTGCTGGCCTTTGATGCGCTGGATGCCTCGCCCAACGACCAATCGGTGTATTACTTTGCCGGTATTGACGCGGCGCGCTTTAAGCGCCCCGTCGAGCCGGGCGATCAGTTGGTGTTGGAGGTGGAATTACTGCGTATGAAAGCCGGTATTTTCAAGTTCAAAACGCGCGCCAGCGTGGCTGGAGAGACGGCCGTGGAGGCTGAGCTGACCTGCGCCATGCGCAGCATCGCGCCTAAGGATTGATATGAGCGGCATTCATCCCACCGCCCTGATCGATGCGGGCGCTGAGCTTGATACGGGCGTGACCGTTGGCCCCTACACGGTGATCGGCCCGCATGTGCGCATTGGCGCGGGCACGACCATCGGCGCCCATTGCGTTATCGAAGGCCACACCACCCTAGGGCGGGATAACCGGGTATTTCAGTTCAACTCGCTAGGTGCCGTCCCCCAGGACAAAAAATATGGCGGCGAGCCCTGTGAACTGGTCATCGGCGAGCGCAACACCATCCGCGAGTTTTGCACCTTCAATATCGGTTCGCCCGGGGATGTGGGTGTGACCCGCGTGGGCGACGACAACTGGATCATGGCCTATGTGCACCTGGCGCACGACTGCCAGGTCGGCAACCACACCATATTTGCCAACAACTCCCAACTGGCCGGCCATGTGCAGGTGGGCGATTGGGTGATATTGGGCGGCTTTACGGTGGTGCACCAATTTGTCCGTATCGGTGCGCACAGCATGACGGCCATGTGTTCGCTGCTGTTTGCCGATTTACCACCCTTTGTCATGTGCCAAGGTCAGCCGGCGGCTGCGCGCTCTATGAATTACGAAGGCTTGCGCAGGCGTGGTTTCTCGCCCGAGCGCATTGCAGGTGTCAAAGCCATGCACAAAGCCTTGTACCGCCAGGACCTGAGCCTGGAGGCGGCGCAGGCGCACATTGCAGCCATTAGCCAGACGCAAGCGCAATGCGAGCCGGACGTGCGCATGATGAACGACTTCCTGCAACAGACCAGTGCCCAACGCGGCATCGTTCGCTGAACGTGAGCCGCTCCAGCGCCGCGCTGAGCTCCCTGGCCATGGTGGCAGGCGAAGCCTCTGGCGACCTGCTGGCCGCCTTGCTATTACAGGCGGTGCATCAGCGCTGGGCCGGCGTACCTGCAGTTGGCATAGGCGGCCCGCGTATGGACGAGCAAGGCTTTGAGGCCTGGTGGCCGCACCACAAACTGGCGGTGCATGGACTGGGTTGGGATGTGCTGCTGCGCTACCGCGAAATTGTCGGCATCCGTAAGCAGTTATGCGCGCGCTTAGTGGACAACCCCCCGTCGCTTTTTATCGGCGTGGACGCGCCTGATTTCAACCTGGATTTAGAAGCGCAATTGCGCGCGCGTGGCGTTAAAACTCTGCACTTTGTCTGCCCCTCGGTTTGGGCCTGGCGGGCCGAACGCTTGCTCACGATGCGGCGCAGTGTGGACCATGTGCTGTGCCTTTTTCCCTTTGAGCCGGCCTTGCTGGCGCAGCATGGCATAGCCGCCACCTATGTGGGCCACCCGCTGGCGCAAGTGATCCCTATGCACGTGGACCGCGCGGCCGCGCGCCAGCAGCTGGGCCTAGGGCCAGAGGACGATGTGCTGGCCTTGCTGCCGGGTAGCCGCCGCTCGGAAATCCAGTATCTCGCCCCAGTTTTTTTCCAGGCCGCGGCACGCATTGCCAAAGCCCGGCCGCATGTCAAATTCCTGTTGCCCGCAGTGCCTGGCCTGGAAGCTGTGATTAGCCAGATAGCCCGTGACAGCGCCATGGCCGAGCGGGTGGAGATCGTGTCCGGCCAATCGCACACGGTCTTAGCGGCCTGCGATGCCACCTTGATCGCCAGCGGCACCGCCACTTTGGAGGCCGCTTTGTTCAAGCGACCCATGGTGATTGCCTACCGCATGGGCGCCATTAGCTGGCATTGGATGCAGCGCAAGCGTCTGCAGCCCTGGGTCGGCTTGCCCAATATTTTGAGCGGGGAATTTGTGGTCCCTGAGTTCTTGCAAGACCAGGCGAAGCCCCAGGCCCTGGCTGACGCAGCCTTGCATTGGCTCGACTGCAAAGCCTCCGACCCGTCCGTATTGCGAGGGCTTGAAATGCGCTTTGATGCTTTGCACGAGCGCCTTCGGCGCGACACCGGTACGTTAGCGGCCCAAGCCATAGACAATATGCTCCATGCCTAAGCTCATTGGCCCCGTTCAAACCGCCCTCCAATGGGGGGCCGGCGGCTTGGTGGCCGGCGTGGACGAAGCCGGTCGGGGGCCTTTGGCCGGACCGGTCATGGCCGCCGCTGTGATCCTCGATGAGCAGCGCCCCATTGCTTACCTGGCCGACTCCAAAACACTCACGCCCAAGCGGCGCGATTTTTTGTTTGATGAAATACGCGCCAAGGCATTGTGCTTTTCCGTGGCGCAGGCTTCGGTGGAAGAAATTGACCAGCTCAACATCCTGCAAGCCACCTTACTGGCGATGCGCCGCGCGGTGCAGGGCTTGCGCCTGCCGCCCAAATTGGTGTTGGTGGACGGCAACCGGCTTCCGGTTTTGGACATCCGCGCCGAAGCCATAGTCAAAGGCGATAGCAAAGTGGCGGCGATATCGGCGGCCTCGATTCTGGCCAAGGTCAGCCGCGATCGATGGTGCGCCCAGTACCACCAGGAATTTCCGCAATACGGTTTTGGCGCACACAAAGGCTATCCAACGGCGGCGCATCTGGCGGCCTTGCGCGCCCACGGCCCCTGCCCAGAGCACCGCAAATCCTTTGGCCCAGTGGCCGCTTTGTTGGTGTGACTACGCCACAATTCATCAGCTCGCGCGATAACCCGCAGTTACGCGCCTTGCGCAAACTCGCGGGCGACAACACCGGCTACCGAAAATCTAAGCAAGTCTGGGTGGAGGGCGAACATTTGTGCAGCGCCGCTTTGTTGCGCAGCGTGCAGCCCGCCATGACCGTCATCGCCCAAAGCCTGTGGGCCGATGGCCAGTCGCCCTGGTCCGGCCTTGCGCCCGCCACCTTGGTTTTGCCCGATGCTTTGTTCAAGACGGTCAGCACGCTCGAATCGCCTGGCGCCGTGGGCTTTGTACTGGACTTAGCTGTTCCGAGCGCGCTGGACGCGGGGGCGCCCACCGTGGTGTTGGACCGGGTGCAGGACGCTGGTAACGTCGGATCTATTTTGCGCAGCGCCGCCGCCTTTGGCTTTAGCCAGGTGATCGCCCTGCGCGAGACGGCCGCTCTGTGGTCGCCCAAGGTATTGCGCGCGGGTATGGGCGCACATTTTGGCTTGACCTTGTTGGAAGCCGTGGAGGTGGATGCGCTGGAAAGCTTGCGGGTTCCCCTGCTGGTCACCAGTTCGCATGCGGGCGACCTCATACAGGCTGCGCGCTTGCCATTTCCCTGCGCCTGGGTGCTGGGCCATGAAGGGCAGGGTGTGTCGCCGGCCCTGCTGGCGCGTGCCGCTCTGCAAGTGCGCATAGGTCAGCCTGGCGGGGAGGAGTCGCTCAACGTCGCTGCCGCCGCAGCCATTTGCCTGCACGCCAGCGCCGCAGGGGTCAGTGCTGACCCCAACCCTGTGTCCCGCCGCCCTTAGGCCGTAAAAAAGCCCTCGGTTACAATGGTGGGCTTTTTCGGAACCCAGCGGCTCCCAAGCGCTTCCAAAGCACCATCCCCTACCAATAACAGCTGCCAGAGGTCTTCTCTGGGCGCTTGGGCGCACCCGTAAACGACTCGGAGAAGCCCGTGCTTTTGTCTCTCAAGGGAAATACCCCCCCTGCCATTTTGGCGCTTGCTGATGGCACCGTATATACCGGCCAATCCATAGGCGCAGCCGGTTCCACCCTGGGTGAGGTGGTTTTCAATACCTCCATGACCGGTTACCAGGAAATCCTGACCGACCCCAGCTATTGCCAGCAAATCGTGACGCTGACCTATCCGCATATTGGAAACTACGGCACCAACGCAGAAGACGTGGAATCTGACCGCGTGCACGCGGCCGGCTTGGTCATCAAAGACCTGCCCCTGGTCGCTTCCAATTTCCGCAGCACAGCAGACCTGAGCCGCTATTTGCGCGACCATGGCACCGTGGCCATTGCCAACATCGATACCCGGGCACTGACGCGCCATTTACGCGAACACGGCGCGCAAAACGGCTGCATTCTTGCGCTAGAAGCCGGGCAAGCGGCCGACGAGAAGCGGATGGCGCAAGCCATCCAATCGGCCCGCAGCGCAGCTTCGATGGCAGGTTTGGACCTGGCCAAAGTGGTGAGCGCCAAAGAAGCCTACACCTGGTCGCAGGCCGAGTGGGCTTTGGGCACGGGCTACGCGCAAGCCGGTTCACCGCGCTTTCACGTAGTGGCCTACGACTTTGGCGTGAAGCGCAATATCTTGCGCATGCTGGCAGCGCGCGGCTGCAAATTGACGGTAGTGCCTGCGCAAACTTCCGCCCAAGTGGTGCAGGCCTTGCAGCCGGACGGTGTTTTTCTGAGCAACGGCCCCGGCGACCCGCAGCCCTGCGACTACGCGATTGCGGCCTGTGCCGCGTTGATTGAAGCAGGCCTGCCTACTTTTGGTATCTGTCTGGGCCACCAGATCATGGCGCTGGCCTCAGGGGCGACAACTTTTAAGATGAAGTTCGGGCACCACGGCGCCAACCACCCGGTCAAAGAGCTGTCCAGCGGGCGCGTCAGCATCACCAGCCAGAACCATGGCTTTGCCGTAGACCCGCACTCTCTGCCCGCAAATTTGCGAGCCACCCATATCAGCCTGTTTGACAACACCTTGCAAGGCCTGGAACGTACCGATAAACCGGCGTTTTGTTTCCAGGGGCACCCCGAGGCATCGCCCGGGCCGCATGACATTGCCTACCTGTTTGACCGTTTCATCCGGGAGATGGAGGCGCGCGTGTGAGCTTTTACGGCGTCACCGACTTGTGGACTTATGTGGTCGGCGCGGTCGGCATTATTTTGCTGCCCGGTCCAAATTCACTATTTATCTTGTCGGTTGCCACGGTGCGTGGTGTGCGGCCTGCTTACCGGGGCGCGTTGGGGGTATTTTTGGGCGACATCGTATTACTGGCGCTGGTCGGTCTGGGCGCGGCGGGTCTAATGCGCAGCTACCCCGAACTGTTCATGGTTGTGAAATATGCGGGCGCGGTCTACCTGGCCTGGGTCGGCATCCAACTGGTGCGTAGTGCGCTGGCCACTGCGCGGGATCCAGTCGATAAGCCCGAGGGCGAAGCGCAATTACCGGCCCACCTGGCCCATCCCTTTCGTCGGGCCTTGCTCATCAGTCTGCTCAACCCCAAGGCGATTTTGTTTTTATTGTCCTTTTTCTTGCAGTTCATCGATCCGGCCTACCCCGAGCCCTGGGTGCCCTTTCTGATTTTGAGCGCCATCGTGATGGCCTGTAGTGCAGTCTATTTGAGCTGCCTGATCTTTGCCGGTGCGCGACTGGCCGCAGTGTTTCGCCGCCGCCCAGGTCTTTCCGCCGGACTGTCCAGCGCCGTGGGGGCCTTGTTTGTGTGGTTTGGCGTGAAGCTGGCCGGTGCCAGTTTGGCCTGAGACGCGCCTAAAGTGTTAAGTGCGCGTAGACGGACGCGCGCTTGAGAGACGAATTTGAGAGAGTTTATTCATGCCAAAACGTAGCGATATCCAAAGCATCCTGATCATTGGAGCAGGTCCCATCATCATCGGTCAGGCCTGTGAGTTTGATTACTCCGGTGTGCAGGCCTGCAAGGCTTTGCGCGAGGAGGGCTACAAAGTCATCCTGATCAACAGCAATCCGGCCACCATCATGACCGACCCGGACACCGCTGATGTCACTTTTATCGAGCCGATTACCTGGGAAACGGTAGAAAAAATTATCGCCAAAGAGCGTCCGGATGCGATATTGCCGACGATGGGCGGGCAAACCGCGCTCAATTGCGCTTTGGATTTGTGGCGCCAGGGTGTGCTGGAAAAATATGGGGTTGAACTGATAGGCGCCACGCCTGAGGCCATCGACAAAGCCGAAGACCGGCTGAAATTCAAAGACGCGATGACCAAAATCGGCCTGGGCTCGGCGCGCTCGGGCATCGCACACAGCATGGAAGAGGCCTGGACGGTACAAAAAACCTTGGGCTTTCCCACGGTCATCCGGCCCAGTTTCACGCTGGGCGGAACCGGTGGCGGCATCGCCTACAACGCCGAAGAGTTCGAGACCATTTGCAAGCGCGGCCTGGAAGCCTCGCCGACCAAAGAGTTGCTGATCGAAGAGTCCCTGCTCGGTTGGAAAGAATATGAAATGGAAGTCGTGCGCGACAAGGCGGACAACTGCATCATCGTGTGTTCGATTGAAAACCTGGACCCCATGGGTGTGCACACCGGCGACTCGATCACCGTCGCACCAGCCCAGACTTTGACGGACAAGGAGTACCAAATTTTGCGCAATGCCAGCCTGGCGGTGTTACGCGAAATTGGAGTGGATACTGGTGGCTCGAACGTGCAGTTCGCCATCAATCCAGACGACGGGCGCATGGTGGTCATTGAGATGAATCCGCGTGTCTCGCGCTCTTCGGCCCTGGCCTCCAAGGCCACCGGTTTTCCGATTGCCAAAGTGGCAGCCAAATTGGCCGTGGGCTATACCCTGGATGAATTGCGCAACGACATTACCGGGGGCGCCACGCCGGCCAGTTTCGAGCCCAGTATTGACTATGTGGTCACCAAGATTCCGCGCTTTGCATTTGAGAAATTCCCCGCCGCCGACAGCCGCCTGACGACCCAGATGAAATCCGTGGGCGAGGTGATGGCCATGGGTCGCACCTTCCAGGAGTCTTTTCAAAAGGCCTTGCGT
>Ga0209357_1001115_pt1 | contig 10912 bp, 11 predicted proteins | sample LauGreFBDMM110SD_2_FD_187573 | JGI IMG/M metagenome (GOLD analysis project Ga0209357, IMG submission 187573) | Freshwater lake microbial communities from Lake Michigan, USA - Fa13.BD.MM110.SD (SPAdes) (version 3) | ecosystem: Environmental > Aquatic > Freshwater > Lake | place: Lake Michigan... | reverse complement strand
ATACCAAATCAGTGACCAAACACATTCATGCCAGCGAAGAAAAAGATAATTTCTTGAGCAGCAGTTTCGGGGCTGTCGGAACCGTGAACCGCGTTGGCGTCGATGCTGTCAGCGAAATCGGCGCGAATGGTGCCCTTGTCGGCCTTCTTGGGGTCGGTGGCACCCATCAAATCGCGGTTGGTCAGGATGGCGTTTTCGCCTTCTAGCACTTGGATCATGACGGGGCCTGAGACCATGAAGTCGACCAAATCTTTGAAAAATGGACGCGCTTTATGCACGCCATAAAAAGCTTCAGCTTCGCCGCGACTTAAGTGAGCCATGCGCGACGCGATGATTTTCAAACCGGCACCTTCGAAACGGGAATAGATTTGGCCAATGACATTTTTTGCCACAGCGTCAGGTTTGATGATGGAGAGGGTACGTTCGATAGCCATGGTGAGTTTTCCAGAAGTTGTCAATAAAAAGGGCGAGCCTTAGCCCGAAAATCAGATTTTAGCCTTGCGAGGCCTTGGCTTGGCACGCGCAGCGGCGGTTTTTTGGTCCCGCCGCTGCCTAGACAGACTGTCCGCGCCAATGAACAGCTCTTTAGAAGGGCCGGCTTTGGCGGTTTTAGACGGTGTTCGCCTCAGGGTGCTGGGCCTGGCGGCAGGGGCTTGGTGGGTGGGTTTGGCTGCGCCAAGGTGAGAAGCACCGGCGCTTCGGGTGAGTTGATCGATATCTGCCGCATCAAGCTCCATCCAGTCTCCGCGCTTTAAACCGCGTGGCAACACCATTTTTCCATAGCGTATGCGGATGAGACGGCTGACCGCGTGGCCCACCGCCTCGAACATGCGCCTAACTTCTCTGTTGCGGCCTTCTTGGATGGTCACGCGGTACCAACAATTGGCGCCTTCACCTCCACCGTCTTCCAAACTGCCGAATTGCGCCATGCCATCTTCTAGGTTGACGCCAGACAGCAATTTTTCTTTTTCCACATTGCTTAAAGCACCCAGGACACGCACGGCGTATTCGCGCTCCAAACCAAAGCGGGGGTGCATCAATTTATTGGCGAGTTCGCCCGAGCTGGTGAACAACAACAGGCCTTCCGTGTTGAGATCCAAACGCCCCACCGCTTGCCATTTGCCTTGGTACAGTCGTGGCAGTTTCCTGAAGACTGTAGGGCGGCTTTGCGGATCGTCACGGCTGACAATTTCACCCACCGGCTTGTGGTAGGCCAAGATCCTTGCGGGCATGGCTTGAATACGCACAGGCAAAGAGCGGCCATTGACTTTGATGCGGTCGCCAAATTTGATGCGTTGCCCCACGTGGGCGAGTTCATCATTGACGGTGATGCGGCCTTCGATGATGAGTTTTTCCATCTCAAGGCGCGAGCCCAGCCCCGATTGGGCCAATACTTTATGAAGTTTGGGGGTGTCGTCGCTCACGCAGGGCTCTCGCCTGAGGCTTCAAGCGGCGAATCATCCAAAGCCATGGGAATCTGCGCAGGATCAACTTCATCAACCGCCGTCAGTGGGTTGAAAAGTGCATTCACGGCGACGGGAGACTCTAAGGGCGGCAACTGGTCTAGGGAAGCCACGCCCAAGTCGTCTAAAAATTGACGGGTTGTGGCGTAAAGCATAGGACGACCCACGGTCTCGCGCTGACCAATGACCTCAACCCAACCGCGATCCTCGAGTTGCTTGAGCACCAAAGAATTGATGGTCACGCCGCGAATATCTTCCATGTCGCCTCGTGTGACGGGCTGGCGGTAGGCAATGATGGCCAAGGTCTCCATGGCAGCACGCGAATATTTGGGCGGCTTTTCAGGGTGCAGACGGTCCAAGTAGTCGCGCATTTCTGGGCGACTTTGCATACGCCAACCGCTGGCGACCAACACCAGTTCGATGCCTCGCTGCGTCCAATCGTTTTGGACGTCATGTAAAAGTGATTTAAGCGTGTCGGCTCCCAGCTCATCATTAAAGAGCTGGCGCAGCTCGCGCACCGACAAAGGTTGGGTGGCGCACAGCAGAGCGGTTTCGAGGACACGCTTGGCATCCAAGGTGTTCATAGCAGGTATTCCGAGGGAAATTCAACCGCGCATTCTAACTGAGCACCTCAGACAGACCCCAATCTGACAAGGCTTGCGTCAAGTCAGGGGGCAAGTCTCGGCGAAATTGCATCGACTCGCCGGTCATGGGATGAATAAATCCCAATTTATAAGCATGCAAGGCTTGGCGTTGCAGGTTGGGCGTGTGCGTGCCGCCATATAAGGTGTCTGCCAGCAAAGGGTGACCGATGGAAGACATATGGACACGAATTTGATGGGTTCGCCCGGTATGCAAGGTGCAGTGCACCAAACAACCATCATCTTGGCTTTCCAAGCAGCGCAAACTGGTGTGTGCTGTTTTGCCAGATTGCTTGGCCAGGTCCACCACTGCCATGCGTAAACGCTGGCGCGGGTCGCGCCCAATCGGCGCATCCACCTCGCGCAACAATGCACCGCGCCACGGGCGGTGCGCAATGGCGAGGTACTCACGGTGGACTTGTCGTGCGGCAATCATCTGCACCAAATCGTCCATGGCTGCGCGGGTGCGGGCAGTGACCATCAAGCCGCTGGTGTCCTTGTCCAAGCGATGCACAATGCCCGCGCGAGGAATCAATTTGAGTCCGGGGTCCAGATACAACAAGCCATTCAGCAAAGTGCCGCTCCAGTTGCCAGGCGCCGGATGCACCACCATGCCCACGGGTTTGTGAATGACACGCAAGTGCTCGTCCTCAAACACCACATCGACAGACAAGTCTTGGGGCACAAAGGCTTGCGACATGTCGGTGGGCTGCAAGCGCACTTGGCACACCTCGAATGCCTTGACCAAATGAGCAACTTTGATCATCACCTGATCGTTCAAAGTGACGCAGCCTTCTTCGATCATGTGTTTCAAGTGGTTACGCGAAAATTCAGGCAATAAACTGACCAAAGCGCGGTCTAGCCTTTGTCGGTGCAGTTCTGTGGGTATAGCGAGATCGCGCACTTCGACTTCAGTGGCGAGCTCATCGCTTTCTATTTCAGCCAATGTGGGTATGACTTCTGTTGCTTTGTGGGTGGGGCTCATCGTTGATAATGCATGCCATTCAAAGCCTAAAGGTTGACTGTGTTGAGATTACTTTCATTATCGGTGGTGTTTGCAACAATCCTGCTGCTGGGTTGCGCGGTCGAGGAAAAAGACAAATCCCTCAAGCTCTCGCCTGAGGAAATCTACGCAGAAGCCAAAGACAGTATGAACGGCAGTTTGTACGACAAGGCGATTGCCTTGTACGACAAACTCGAAGGACGGGCAGCGGGTACTGTTCTCGCCCAGCAAGCTCAGCTTGACAAAGCCTATGCGCAATACAAAAACGGTGACCGCGCCACCGCCATGGTCACCCTAGACCGATTCATCAAACTCAACCCCGCCAGTCCCGCCATCGACTACGCGCTTTACCTCAAAGGCACGGTCAACTTCAACGACGATCTAGGTTTGCTTTCCAAATGGTTCAAACAAGATTTGGCCGAGCGCGACCAAATGGCGGCGCGTGAATCTTTTGAAGCCTACAAAGAACTGGTGACGCGCTTTCCCAATTCCAGCTACACACCCGACGCCACTTTGCGCATGCGTCACATCGTGAACTTATTGGCGCAATCTGAAATCAAAGTGGCTCGCCATTACTTCAAAAAGGGCGCTTATGTGGCCGCCATCAACCGCGCACAAACCACGCTCAACGACTACCAAAATATTGCAGCGGTTGAAGATGCCTTGATTATTTTGGTCGACTCTTACGACGCCTTGGGATTGACCAAACTCAAAGACGACACCATCCGCGTATTGGAAAACTCTTATCCCAAGAGCCGCTATTTCACCGATAAAGCCCCGCCCCCACCGGCGACGGCTAAGAGTTGGTATAAGTTTTGGTGATGGTTGCTAGGGCTTGTAAAAGTTCTGGCAAAGTTTGAACCCTTTGCATAGGTGGCAAATTGCTTAGTAAACGCCTACCGTAACCGGTACTGACCAAACGGTTGTCGCAAATCACCAAAGCGCCATGATCGCTTTCACGCCGAATCAAACGCCCGGCTCCCTGTTGAAGGGAAACAGCGGCTTCGGGTAAAAAATAGTCATTGAAAGAACTGCGGCCTTGCGCCTCAAGCCGCTGGCCGCGTGCTTCCACCACCGGGTCGTTGGGTGGCGGGAAAGGCAGTTTGTCGATGATGACCGCTTGCAAAGCGTCGCCAGGCACATCAAAACCTTCCCAAAAACTGGCGGTTGCCACCAACACGCAGGCTTGCTTGCCAGGCTCTATGGCTTGGCGAAAGCGCTGCATCAATTGCCGCTTAGGGCTCTCGCCTTGCACCAAAATTTCCATCTCGCCCGATGCACCCAGTTCAGCTTGCAACTGCGCTCCAATGGCGCGTAAAGCACGCGAGGTGGTGGTCAACACCAAGGTACGCCCACCCAATGCCCGCGCAATTTGCACGGCCACTTGCCCCACCGCAGCACTGTGCTGTGGGTCTTTGGGTGAAACCATGTCGCGGGGTACATACAACCAAGCTTGGGTGGCATAGTCAAAAGGACTGTTAACACGCAACACCTGCGCCTGCGTTAGGCCACAAGGCTCGGTAAACCAACTCAAGCGTTCGTCGTCTCCCAAAGTGGCCGAAGTGAATATCCAGCTGCGGGGTAAATCCACAGCTTGGCCTTGTGCATCAGGCACAGTCACCACGCTTTGCAGCAAACGACTTTTCATCACCTCAGCGATGTCCAAGGGCGCTTCCATGCAACGGGCTTGCGTACCCACTTCCAACCAACGGACCGACCCCTCAGGGCAACTTTGTGAAAAATGGGCAATCAAGCCTATGACGCCACTGACACGTTCATGCAAACGTTGAAACTCTGGCGCTGTCTCCACCACAAGTTCAAGCGAAGCAAGCAGGGCTTGCGACCGCTCGGTCAATAACAGCATGGCAGAGGCCCAATCTTGCGGGTCTATGCCCTGGGGATAGCCAGACAGCCAACGCAAGCGAGAGTTAGGCGGATGCTTGCCGATCAACAAACGTAAATCGCGCAAAGACTTTTCAAACTCAGCCACCAAGCCTTGCCAATCGGCCAGGCCTTTGGCCATTTGTAAACCACAGGCCAAGATGTCTCGCGCCAAATCCAGCAGTTGTCCCAAACCCAGTTGTTGGCCCAAAAACTGTATGCCGGTTTCATTGAGTTGATGAGCCTCATCAAACACCACCACCCGCACACTCGGGAGCAACTCTGCCATGCCGCCTTCGCGCATAGCCAGATCAGCAAAAAATAAATGGTGATTGATCACCACCACATCGGCCGCCATGGCTTCTTTGCGGGCGGCATTCACATGGCATTCTTTCCAAAAACTGCAGGTTGAACCCAAACAGTTGTCTCGGTTAGAAGTGATCAAGGGAATCAGGGGCGAACGCTCATCTAAAGTGGGCATTTCAGCCAAATCGCCTGTGCGTGTCGCGCTGGCCCATGTTTGCACCTGGGCCAAAGTTTTGATGGAGGCTCTGTCAGGCAAAGTGGCCGCTTGTTGTGCCATGCTTAATCGTTGTTGGCACACATAACTGCCGCGTCCCTTGAGCATGGCCAGACGCAGTGGCAAACCCAAAGCTGCCAGCAAGTCGGGAATATCTCTGGCAAACAATTGGTCTTGCAAAGTTTTGGTGGCTGTGGAGAGCAAAACTCTCTCGCCGCTCAGCAAGGCAGGCACAAGGTAGGCAAAAGTTTTGCCTACCCCCGTGCCCGCTTCCACCACCAAGGAGCCCCCGGTGGTCAAGGTGTCAGCCACAGCCATGGCCATTTGGGTTTGGCCTTCTCTGGGTTTGAAATGGCTGCTGGACCTGGCCAGCGGTCCCAAGAGACCAAAAACCTCTCTGACCGCATCCGACAAAGGGTTTGTCAAGGCAGGCCCATCATGGTTTGTCCACAGGCCGAGCCGGCAAAGGCGCTGCCCCTGGCAAGCCGCGTTGGACGCGATTGCGCTCAACTTGCTCGCGGTGCTCCTGCGCCGATTGCAATTTTTGCAAATACTTTTCTCGCTCAATACGCGCAGCTTCTGATTTTTCTTTGTGAGCCCGTTGGCGCTCGATTAACTCTTTTTCACGTTGGGCGTTTTTCTCTAAATTTTCAGCTTCACGGGCTTGCCTATCAAGACGTTCTTGATTTTTTTCAAGATTACTCTCGAGCTTGTCTAGGTGCTGCTGAGAGCTACGGGCGCGACGCTCGGCACTCTCGGTTTGGCTCTCTAAACTGTTTTTATCTTCTATGCTTTGCAAGGCCGCAGCACTGCGTTTTTTTCGCTCTTGGTCATTCAAGACACGTTCTTGGGCGCGCAAGACATTGGTTTTTTGCAGACGAATTTTGAAGGCTTCGTCTTTGCAATTGTTGACATGGATTTTTTGGTAGCAAGCTCTGAGTGAATTGCTGTACTCGGACTCCATTTGGGATCGCTCAATTTTGATGCGTTCACGCTCGCTGTCAACGTCAATGCCCTGGGTCAAGCTTTCCTGCGCATGCAAAGTGGCGGTGCATGCAAAACACAGGGTCAGAGCTGAAAGAGTGGATGCTGAATATCTCATGTCAGCGAAGTATCCACCATACGTCGCCCCAGCGTTAAAAAAATGCCTGACTGCATTTCTCTTAGCCTAGAAGCTGTGCGAGGAAACTCGTGCGACATGGGCCCGTTGGTATACAAAGCTTCGGGCTCAACATCGGCCATCATCACCAACTTGACCCGCCGGTCATACAGCACATCTATCAACCATGTGAAACGCCTTGCCTCGGACGCCATGCGTACTTCCATAAGCGGTACGCCGCTTAAAAAAACCGTGTGGAATTGGGTGGCTATTTCCAGAAAATCATTTTGTGATCGAGGTCCACCGCACAAGACCTTGAAATCAAACCACACCACGCCGCCTGCTCGGCGTTTGGCCCATATTTTTCGCGACTCAATCAATAACAAGCCGTCTTGGTCTGGCATCTCGGCCAAGCGGTCAAAGGTTTGGTGCATCAACGCTTGGTTGGCTTCGTTGCAAGGGCTCAGGTAGAGCTGTGTCTGCTCCAGCATACGGCCACGGTAATCGGTGCCGTTGTCCACATTGACCACAGCCATGGTGGAATTAAGCAAATCGATAGCCGGCAACATGCGGTCGCGGTGCAGACCGTCGGGGTACAACTCGCTAGGCTTGAAATTTGAGGTGGTGATAAAGCCTATGCCATTGACCTGCATGGCCACCAACAAGCGGTGCAAAATCATCGCGTCGGTGATGTCGGCGATATGAAATTCGTCAAAACAAATCAACTTGAAACGCTTGGCCATGCGCAGGCCCAGTTCATCCAATGGGTTGACCGTGCCTTGAAGTTCATGGAGCTCTCGGTGTACCTCACGCATGAACTCATGAAAGTGCAAGCGGGTTTTGCGCTCAATGGGAACCGCTTGGTAAAAGCAGTCCATCAAGAAACTTTTACCGCGCCCTACCCCGCCGTAAAGATAAACCCCTTGGGGAATAGCGGGGTGGTTAATCAGTTTTTTGATGGCGTTGGCTCTTTTGAGCTTGTAATGCGCCCAAGCTTGCGCACAAATATCGAGCGCGGCAACCGCTTGCAGTTGCGCAGGGTCACTTTGAAAACCTCGCGTTTTAAGTTCTTGCTGGTAAATCTCTGAAACCGACATTGAGCTAGGCGCTTATTTGGCTGGTCTTTTCATTTGACACGAAGTTGGCTGGGAGCTGATGTAGGCATCCCAAACCGCTTCCGTGCGAAAACCATAGCCCGTATTTTCCGCGTCGTACTTCACGCCCTTGGTGCCTTGCTTGGCCCAAATACCCAAATAAAGCGGGGCCTCCAGTTGGTGATCTGTTTTTCGCATTTTGACTTCCCCTAAGGGACTTTTGTAGCTCAAGCCCTCTAATGCAAATGCAACGGCTTTGGCATCCGTAGACTTGGCATTTTTGATGGCTTGGAAAAGCATATTCATGGTGTTCCAGTGCGCTGCAAAAATAAAGTCCTCGTTGTATTTCTTCTTGTAAGCCACAGAGATTTTTTCAAGCTCTGGCGTATTGGCATTACCCAGCCAATTCCAAATAACCCCCACTTTATTGACACCCCAAGCGCCCATTTGGGTTGGCGTTCCAGGGTTGTTGGCATTGAGAGTGAAAAAATTCACGTTCAAACCAAAATCTTTGGAAGCCTTTAACAAAAGAGTTAAATCGCTGCCCCAGTTGGAAGTGATGACGGTGTCAGCACCCGTGGCCGCAATTTTGGCGACATAGGGCGCGAAGTCACGAATTTGCGCCATGGGAATGAATTCATTCGCCACCAGCTGTACATCGGGTCTTTTGCGTGCAAGATATTCTTTGGCCGATTTAGAAACCTGTTGTCCATGGGTGTAGTCTTGGTTCAGGAGATAAACTTTTTTGATGTCCTTGCGTCCCAGCATATAAGTTGTCAAGGCTTCCATTTGCATCTCGCTTGAGGGGTAAAAGCGGAAATGCCAAAAGCTGCAGCGGTCATTGGTCAGCAAGGGGTCCATGGCTGAGTAGTTCAAATACACCATAGCACGCTCGGGTTCACGCTCGGCCAATTTATTAAGGGCATCTACCAGCGTCAAAGCCACGCCAGAGCCACCTCCTTGCGTAATGAAATGAATGCCGCGGTCCGATGCGGCTTTCAACATATTGATGCTTTCCTGCGGTGAACCCTTGTTATCAAATTCAACCACTTCAAATTTAGGATCAGTGGCTGCTGACTTTTCATTCAATTGCAAAACCACCTCACGCAGCTGTTTCAAGGAGCCCTGCCCGGTTAAAGCGAAGGGGCCGGAAAGGACATCTATGAACCCAATCTTCACTGTCTCAGCAGCTTGAGCGGAAACAAGACCACAGAAAAATACAGCCAAAAGGGACAGGCGAAGCAAGGGTTTGAAATTCATAAGATCCTCTTGGGTAAATATTTAAAATATTTTTAGGCAGAAAAAAGTCCACCGTACTTCAGTCGCAATTCATTCTTCTGGACTTTACCTGTTCCACCCACAGGCAAGCTGTCCACAAAGATCACGTCATCCGGAATCCACCATTTTGCAACCCGTTGCTCTAGAAATGCCAAAAGCGCTTGCTTGTCAGTAAAGTCTGGATGCTTACGAACAATCAACAACAACGGTCGCTCATCCCACTTAGGGTGCTTGATGCCAATCACCGCTGCCATGGCCACTTGCGGGTGTGCCGCTGCCGCGTTCTCGAGTTCGATGGAGCTGATCCACTCGCCCCCCGACTTGATGACGTCTTTGGTGCGGTCACGTATTTGCATCACTCCATCTGCGCTGATGGTGGCAATGTCCCCCGTGGGGAACCAGCCATCTACCAAGGCTTGGGACTCTGCCTTGTGATAGTTCTGCACAATCCACTGCCCTCGCACCATCAACTCACCTTGCGATTGACCATCTCTGGGCAAAGAATTTCCTTCTTCATCCACGATTTTGAGTTCAATTCCAAACACCGACTTGCCCTGCTTGGCCACCATGTCGTGACGCACAGCATCAGGCAACAACATTTCGTCAGCGCTTAAATTGCTGATGGTGGCAACGGCAGTGGTTTCTGTCATGCCCCAGCCATGGCGAACATCTACCTTGTATACATCGTTGAACTTGGCAATCAAGGCTTTAGGCATGGCAGAGCCGCCCACACCCGTACGGCGCATGGTGGTGAATGCAAGGTGGTTTTTCTCTAAATGCTCAATGAGGCCCATCCAAATGGTGGGCACACCGGCACTTAAAGTCACTTTTTCCGACTCCATCAATTCATAAAGGCTTGCCCCATCCAACTTGGGCCCAGGCAGCACCAACTTGGCCCCAGCAATCAAACAAGCGTAAGGCAAACACCATGCATTGATGTGGAACATGGGCACCACCGGCAACACCGTTTCCTGTGAAGAAATGTTCAACACATTGGGCAAGCATGCAGACAAAGCACTCAGCGCGATGGCTCGGTGAGAGTACATGACACCTTTGGGGTTGCCCGTGGTGCCAGAGGTGTAGCAAAGAGCAGCACCGATGTTCTCGTCCAAGTCGGGCCATTCAAACACGGCAGGGAATAGAGCAATGAGGTCTTCATAGTTCTGGATATCCATACCCTCAACCGTGGGTGCGTGGGTTTTATCGCTTAAACAAATCCAGTGTTTGACCAAGCTGCACAGCGGCGCGATGGCTTTGATCAACGGGGCAAAGCTGCTGTCAAACAACACCGCTTCGTCTTCTGCATGGTTGATGATGAAAGCGAGTTGATTGGGGTGCAGACGTGGATTGCAGGTATGCATCACCATCCCACCGCCCGACACACCGTAATAAGACTCTAAATGACGGTAATTGTTCCAAGCGATAGAACCCACCACACTGCCCGGTTTAAGGCCAAGACTTTGAAGCGCATTGGCAAGCTGCTTGGCGCGGTTCGCCATATCCCTGAATGTGTAGCTGTGCAAAGAACCGTGCGTTTCTCGGCTGACTACTTGCTGCATGCCAAATTGATTAGCACCATGCTCCAAAATGGCAGAGACCAAAAGTGGTCGCGCCATCATTTTTCCAAGAGACTGCATATATTTTTCCTAGGCAACATTTTTTAAGTATAGACAACGGCCTCAAGGCTTCTTTGCAAAGCGGGCTCAATTAATTATTTGCTACATTTTCCGCTGATGAAATATAAGCGAACCCATGCAGGGTGCATTTGTAAAGAGTTCTTCTAGTTAGAAAAACCAAATTTATTCCTCGATAGCTCAGTTGGTAGAGCACCGGACTGTTAATCCGTAGGTCCCTGGTTCGAGCCCAGGTCGAGGAGCCACCTAAAAAAGCATGGACACAAGCCATGCTTTTTCCTTTTATACGCAACTACTTG
>Ga0209357_1001113_pt1 | contig 10914 bp, 11 predicted proteins | sample LauGreFBDMM110SD_2_FD_187573 | JGI IMG/M metagenome (GOLD analysis project Ga0209357, IMG submission 187573) | Freshwater lake microbial communities from Lake Michigan, USA - Fa13.BD.MM110.SD (SPAdes) (version 3) | ecosystem: Environmental > Aquatic > Freshwater > Lake | place: Lake Michigan... | reverse complement strand
AAATGTGCGCCCAAAGTTTGAAGAAGATCGGACTTCAAAATCTGGGTAAGCGGTGGGTTCCCAACTTGGATGGGGCTGTTGGGGCTTGAGCCAAAAAGTTTGCCATTATATCGGTTTCAGCCGCTGCGCCAAGGCTTGGGCGCAAGCAAAGCCGCTGGACCATGCCCATTGGAAGTTGTAGCCGCCCAGCCAACCGGTGATATCGACCACTTCGCCAATGAAATAAAGCCCTGGCTGGCGCGACTCCATGCTTTGCTGGGACAGCTCTTTGGTGTCCACCCCGCCGGCAGTTACCTCGGCCTTGGCATAGCCCTCAGAGCCCGCGGGGGTGAGGCCCCACTGGCCCAAAGCCTCGGCCAATTGCTGCAAAGCTTTGTCGGGCGTATCGGGCAGGGCGCGTTGCCAAGCGCTGTTTTGGGCTGTCCAAGTGTCGGCTAATCGCGACGGCAGCCAAGCCGCCAGCGCATTGGCGAGCTGTTTTTTGGAAGACTGCTTGGCTTGCAGCAAAACCGCAGCAAGGTCGGTTTGGGGGGCTAAATTCAGCTCAATGGGGCTGCCAGCCTGCCAGTAGCTGGAAATTTGCAGCACCGCCGGACCCGACAAGCCCCGGTGGGTGAAGAGCAAATCTTCCTCGAAAACCATGCGCTGTTTGCCGGCGCCCGTGCTGATGTCCACCGGCAAGGACAAACCCGCCAAGGCCGCAAATGGCTGCCAATCGGCGGGGTTGAAGGTGAGCGGCACCAAAGCGGGGCGGGGCGTGACCACCTTCAAACCAAATTGCTTGGCAAGACGGTAGCCGAGGTCGGTAGCGCCAATTTTGGGGATGGACAGGCCGCCAGTCGCTACCACCACCGATTTGGCTTGCACCTCAGCTTGGCTGGTTTGCGCGGTGTAGGGGTACGGCGACGTATCGCTGAATTGAAGCTTAACCAAACTGCAGGGTTGCCAGCGGGTGACCGAGCCGCCCATGGCGCCAGCCGCGCATTCACGCAGCAGCATGTCGATCAGGTCTTGGGCACTGCGGTCGCAAAACAGCTGTCCCTTGTGTTTTTCGTGGAAAGCGATGCCGTGTTTTTGTACCAAGGCCACAAAGTCGGCGGCGGTGTAGCGGCTTAAAGCGCTGCGAGCGAACTGCGGGTTTTCGCCCAAAAAATGTTTGTGCGGTGTACGTGGGTCGATGTCGTTGTTGGTGAAGTTGCTGCGCCCACCCCCCGAGATACGGATTTTTTCAGCGACTTTTTCGCTGTGGTCCAGCACCAGCACCTGCAAGCCCTGTTGCGCCGCCACCCCCGCGCAAAAAAGCCCAGCGGCCCCCGCGCCGATGATCAGCACATCGACTTGGCTCATGGCTGGTTCAAAAACGCCTCGATATGTTGCGCCAATTCAAGGGGACGGTCGTGGTGCATCATGTGGCCTGCATCTGCAATGACAACGCTGTGAACATCCTTCACCGACTTCAAGCGTTCGTGGTACTCAGCCAAGGTGTAGCGGCCCTTCCACCATTGGTCCATGCTGTTGTCGCTGGCTTCCACGTTCAGCACGGGTGCGGTGATGCGCTGGTACATCGCCAAAATTTCTTCCACCCGAAACAAATGGGCATTGGTCACTTTGTGCGCGGCGTGGCCCAAAATTTCCCATTCGCCTTGGGGGTTGGCTTGCGCCCAGTGTTGTGCCAACCACTCGGCTTTGTCTGACTGCAAACGCGGGTTGGTTTTCATCAGACGTTGTGCCACAGCACTGGCGCTGGGGTAGCTTCGCAAGGCCTTTTCACCTTGGCGCAAGGCTTTCATCTCGTCCATCCATTGGGCGTAGCGGGTCGGGGCTTGCTCAGGTTTGGTGGCAGCCAAACCAAAGCCCTCTAAATTGATGAGACGGCGAATACGGGTGGGGCGAATTCCTGCGTATTGCATGACCACATTGCCGCCCATGCTGTGACCCAAGAGGTCTATAGGTCCTTCGGGCTGAAAGTGGTCAATCAAGGCGTCGAGGTCGGCCAAGTAGTCGGGGAACCAAAAGTTGTCGACTTCGCCGGGGTGGGTCAGACCAAAACCGCGCCAGTCGGGCGCGATGATGTGGCGGTCTTGTTCAAGAGCGTCGATGACGAATTGAAACGAGGCGCTGACATCCATCCAGCCATGCACCATGAAGAGTGGCAGTTGCTGGGGTCGGGGCGTACCCCATTCACGGACGTGGTAGTTCAGGTGGCGCAGCGGGACGAAGCTGCTGCGAGAGGGGTGTTGGACTTGGTACATTGCGCTGATCATAAGGACGTCTTGCATGACCACCCGTCACCTCTTGGACAACCACCCGCAAATGCTGGCGCAATTTCGCTGGCATGTGCCTGCGTCTTTCAACATCGCCGAGGTGTGCGTCAGGCGCTGGGCCATGCATTCGCATACCGCGCTTAGGCTGGCCGTCATCAGCCATCGTTTGGATGCACCCGCGGTGCAACACAGTTTTGCCCAAGTACAAGCGGCTGCCGATGCTTTAAGCCATGTGCTGGCGGCCCAAGGTGTTCAAGCGGGTGACCGCGTGGCAGTGGTGCTGCCCCAGCGCTTCGAGACCGTGGTGGCGTACACGGCGATTTGGCAAATGGGTGCGGTGGTCATGCCTTTGTCGCAACTTTTTGGCCCCGAGGCGCTGCAATACCGCTTGCAAGATTCGGGCGCGGTGCTGGCGGTGGTCGACGCAGTGTCGTCGCAGACCGTGGCTGACTTGAAAAGCAGTTGTTCCGCCCTGCGCTGCTGCATCGGCGTGGACGCAGGCACTGGCGATGTGGCTTTCGATGCGCTTTATCAAAGTGAAACCGAAGACTGGCACATGGCAGATACCTTGGCCCACGACCCCGCAGTGTTGATTTACACCAGCGGCACCACCGGTCCACCCAAGGGCGCTTTGATACCGCACCAAGCCATGATTGGCAATTTGACCGGTTTTGTTTGCAGCCAAAACTGGTTTGGTTTTGCGCCGACTGGCAAGCCTGTGCAAGGCGGTGAACTGCCCTCGGGCAGCCACGCGGTGATGTGGTCACCGGCAGACTGGACGTGGACCGGCGGCCTGATGGACGCCTTGCTGCCCAGCCTGTATTTCGGCAGGCCCATCGTGGCTTGGTCGGGGCGTTTTTCGGCGGATTTGGCTTTTGGTTTGATGCAGCAACACCGCGTGACCCACACGTTTTTGTTTCCCACGGCCTTGAAAGCCATGATGAAGGCCTACCCGCACCCCGCGACTCAGTTTCAATTGGATTTGCAGGCCATCATGAGTGCGGGAGAAGCAGTGGGCGACGCGGTGTTTGGCTATTGCCAGCAAGAATTGGGTGTGACGGTAAACGAGATGTTTGGTCAGACTGAGATCAATTACATCGTCGGCAACTGCGCCATGAATGGCGACACTGCTGACGGCGTAGGCTGGCCTGCGCGGGCGGGCAGCATGGGCCGCGCCTACCCAGGTCACCGTGTGGCAGTGATCGACGAAGAAGGCAAGGAGTGCCCTGTGGGTGTGCCTGGCGACGTGGCCTTGCACCGATTGGACCAGCACGGCGACCCCGACCCGATTTTCTTTTTGGGTTACTGGAACCAGCCCGAGGCCACGACCAGCAAATTCACAGGCGACTGGTGCCGCACCGGTGACCTCGCCACCCGCGATGCTGACGGCTACCTTTGGTACCAAGGCCGTGCCGATGATGTGTTCAAGGCGGCGGGTTACCGCATTGGGCCCAGCGAGATTGAAAATTGCTTGGTCAAGCATCAGGCCGTTGCCAACGCCGCCGTGGTGCCCAAACCTGACGCCGAGCGTGGCAATTTGGTGAAGGCTTATGTGGTGTTGTCTGCGGGTTTTAGCGCTTCAGACGAGTTGGTGCAAGAACTGCAACAGCATGTGCGCGGCCTGCTGGCGCCTTATGAATACCCCAAGGAGATTGAATTCATCGACGCTTTGCCCATGACCACCACGGGCAAGGTGCAAAGGCGGGTGTTGCGGCTGCAAGAGGCACAGCGCCTTAGCAAAGCCTAAAAACTTAAACCCTTAGCGCGGGCAAGCCCACCCCTGTCGCCTCAAAGCCGCCGTCCACCGCCACCACTTGGCCGGTGAGGTAACTGGCTTCTTCAGACGCCAAAAATACGATCACGCGGCCAATCTCCGCTTCGCTGCCATAGCGGTTGAGTGGGATGGCATCGTGGTAGGCGCTGATGATTTCGGGGCTGTGTACTGCCATGGACAGCTTGGTTTTCACTGGACCCGGTGACACGCAGTTGACCCGAATACCATATTCACCCAACTCCACCGCCTGCTGTTTGGTCATGTGTATGACTGCTGCTTTGGACGTGCCGTAGGCCACGCGCAGGGTCGAGGCCCGCAGACCCGAGATAGAACCAATGTTGACGATGGCACCACGGCTTTGGCGAAGTGCGGGGATGACCGCTTGCGAACACAAAAATACCCCGTCCAAGTTGGTTCGCATCACGGTTTGCCAACGGGCAAAGGTGGTTTCTTCAATCGGACCGAAGTCGGCAACCCCCGCGTTGTTCACCAGAGCGTCGATACGCCCCGACCAATCCAACACGGCCTGCACCATGGCTGTTACTTGGGATTCGTCAGACACATCGCAGTCCACGGGCAGTACATTGTGCAGGCCCTGCGCGGCGCTGTGCAGTGCTTCGCTGTCGCGGTCGACCATCGCCACTTGGTAGCCCTTGGCCAAAAAAAGTTGTGTGGTGGCTAAGCCGATGCCGCGAGCGGCGCCGGTGACGATGGCGGTGGCCTTTGGAGTGAGGGTGGGGCTAGAAGTATTCATAGCGGCATTCTCTGCCAAACACATCCATTAAGCTGTCGCTTTTGTCTCATTCCCGCCCCACGTAAACTCCAGTCCATGAATAAACCAGACCTCACCCCTGTTCGCTTGGGTCAAAGTGATTTGCACGTCACCCCCATCTGCTTGGGCACCATGACTTTCGGTCAGCAGGTGGACGAAGCTACCAGCCACACCATCATGGACCACAGCATGGCGCGGGGCGTGAACTTCTTTGATACCGCCGAAATTTACGCTGTTCCACCCACTGCTGAGTCTTTTGGCAAGACCGAAACCTATATGGGTAACTGGTTGGCCAAGCGCCCCGGTATGCGCCAAAAAATGGTACTGGCCTCCAAGGTGGCTGGTCCTTCACGAGCTATGCCGTGGGTTCGCACGAGTGAAGGCATGACGGCGGCAGACATCGTGGCCTCATGTGACGCCAGTTTGAAGCGATTGCAAACCGATGTGATTGACCTCTACCAAATCCATTGGCCCGAGCGCCATGTGCCCATGTTTGGCGGCTTGTATTACGACCCCGCCAAGGAAAATACTTCCACTTCCATTCATGTACAGCTAGAGACTTTGGCCAAACTGATCAAGCAAGGCAAGGTACGCTACATCGGCTTGTCCAACGAAACGCCCTATGGTGTGCATGAGTTCGTGCGTTTGGCCGAGCAACACAATCTGCCGCGCATCGTCAGTGTGCAAAATGCATATTGCTTGGTGAACCGCTTTTTGGAAAACGGCTTGGACGAAACCATGCACCGTTTGGACGTGTCCTTGTTGGCTTACTCTCCGCTGGGTTTTGGCTTGCTCACGGGCAAATACGACGTGTCGGGCTTTCTTGGCGAGGGTGCGCCCCAGGAAGGGCGCATCACCAAGTACGAGAGCGTGCGCAAACAGCGCTGGTCGCGTCCAGAAGCCTTGGCGTCGGCCAAGCGCTACAACCAACTCGCACGTGACCACGGCATGACCCCCACGCAAATGGCGCTGGCGTTTTGCTACACCCAGTGGCGCGTGGCCAGCACCATCATTGGGGTGACCTCGGTTGCCCAACTCGATGAAGACTTGGATGCTTGGGGTACCACCTTGTCGCCCGAGGTGTTGAGCGCCATGGACGCCATTCGCTGGGAAATGCGCGACTTGGCGTTCTGACATGCTCGACTTTGATCCTGCGCTCCTTTACCCTTTGGTGGCGGCTGGGGCGGCTTACCTGATCGGCTCTGTCTCGTTTGCCGTGGTGGTCAGCCGCTTCATGGGATTGGCCGACCCCCGCTCTTATGGCAGCAATAACCCAGGGGCTACCAATGTACTGCGCTCGGGCAATAAATTGGCGGCGGTGCTGACCTTGCTGCTCGACGCGCTGAAGGGCTGGTTACCCGTGTGGGCGGTTGTTCACGAAGGTGCTGCCCTTGGCTTAGGCGAGGGGACCGTTGCCATGGTCGCTTTGGCCGCCTTTGTGGGTCATGTCTGGCCGGTTTTTTTCCGTTTCAAAGGCGGTAAAGGGGTGGCCACAGCAGCGGGGGTGCTGATAGGCATCGAGCCCTTTTTGGGCTTGGCGACCTTGGCCACTTGGCTGATCGTGGCGTATTTTTCCCGCTATTCGTCATTAGCGGCCTTGGCCAGTGCCTTGTTTTCACCCGCCTACTATTTTTTGGGCCACCGCGTGGCTTGGTATGTGGACAACCGCATTTTGCTCGCGGTCGCTGTGATGAGCGCGGTGCTGATCTGGCGTCACCAAGCCAATATTGGCAAGCTCATGCGCGGTGAGGAAAGCCCCATCGGCGGCAAAAAATCGGGGTCAGATCCCAATTAATCGCGGAAGTTGTCGAAGCTGAGCGGCAGTTCCGTGATGTCTTTGCGAATCAAGGCCATGGCGGCTTGCAGGTCGTCACGCTTGGCGCCTGTCACACGCACCGATTCGCCTTGGATAGCAGCTTGCACTTTCAGCTTGCTGTCTTTGATGATGCGTTGAATCTTTTTGGCGTCTTCGCTGGCAATGCCATTGCGCACTTTCACCACTTGCTTGACCTTGTCGCCGCCCATTTTTTGCACGTCGCCTTTGTCGAGAAAGCGCACATCTACATTGCGCTTGGCGAGTTTGTTGCGCAAGATGTCGTCAATTTGCTGCAACTGAAAGTCGCTGTCACCGATCAGGGTGATGTCTTTGTCTTTCAGTTCGATGGCAGCTGAGGTGCCTTTGAAATCGAAACGGGTGCCGATTTCTTTGGCGGTATTGTCAACGGCATTTTTCACTTCAACCAAGTCGGCTTCGCATACAGTATCAAAAGAGGGCATGGTTGGTACTTCAGAAGTTCAGGGTGAGACAATTCTCACATGATTACCGAGACCAACGTTCCCTTGCAGCAGCACAACACCTTTGGCATCGCTGCCCGCGCAGAGCGCTTGCTGCGCCTTCGCACCATGGACGATGTCCAAGCCTTGTTAACCGACCCCTTGCGCCTAGAGCCACACTTCGTCTTGGGCGGCGGCAGCAACATCGTCATCACGGGCGACATCAAGCGTTTGGTTATCAAGGTCGAGTTGATGGGCAAGCATCTTGTGTCCGAAGACGCCAAAGCTTGGGTTGTACAAGCCGCTGCTGGCGAAGACTGGCACGACTTTGTGGCTTGGACCTTGGCGCAAGGCTGGCCTGGCTTGGAAAATTTGGCCCTGATCCCTGGCTTGGTGGGTGCTTCACCTGTGCAAAACATTGGCGCCTATGGCGTGGAGTTGCAAGACCGCTTCGAGTCTTTGGATGCCGTCGATTTATTGACCGGACAGCACTTCACGCTCGATGCAGCACAGTGCGCTTTTGGCTACCGAGACTCCGTGTTCAAACACGCGGCCAGCGACAGCCGCGATTTGGGGCTCTTGGGAAGAGCGCTCATCACCCAAGTGCGATTTCGCTTACCCAAAAAATGGAGAGCCGAGATCAGCTACGCGGATTTGGAAAAAAAGCAGGCCCAAAAAGGCATTGCCCAACCAACGGCGCAGCAAGTGTTCGATTGGGTGTGCGAGATACGCCGCGCCAAGTTGCCCGACCCTGCGGTGATCGGCAATGCAGGCAGTTTTTTCAAAAACCCCACCGTCAGCCCCGAGCAATGCCAAGACATCATCGCCCGAGAACCGCGCTTGGTGCATTACCAATTAGCCGATGGCCGCTTCAAATTGGCTGCCGCTTGGTTGATAGACGCTTGCGGTTGGCGCGGCAAATCGGTGGGAAATGCTGCGGTTTATGAAAAACAAGCCTTGGTGATCGTCAACAAGGGTGGTTTGACACAGCCCTGCACGGGCGGGGAAGTGGTGACCTTGGCGCAGGCCATTCAAACCAGTGTCTACGAGCGTTTTGGCATACGCCTTGAACATGAGCCGGTGGTGGTGTGAAAAAAATCTGTCTTGTCTTGATGTTGCTGTGTGGCTTGCTAAGCTCGCAGGCGAGGGCACAAAACTACCCCAGCAAACCCATTCGCTTGGTCGTGCCGTTTGCGGCTGGCGGCACCACCGATTTGATGGCGCGAATCGTTGCCGAACCCTTGGGAAAATTGCTGGGGCAAACGGTGGTGGTCGACAACAAAGCGGGCGGCGGCGGTGTCTTAGGTGCAGCAGAGGTCGCCCGCGCCGCGCCGGACGGCTACACCTTGGGGCTGGCCACCGCGTCCAGCAACGCGACCAATCCAGCGATCAACCCCAAAGTCCCCTACGATCCGCTCAAAGATTTTTCACCCATCGCCAATATGGCGGCCACGCCCAATGTGCTGGCTGTCAACCCCGCATTCCCCGCCAAGGATTTTGCCGGCCTGCTGGCTGAATTGCGCCGCAAACCCGGCCAATACGACTACGCTTCGTCGGGCACGGGGGGCATTGGGCATTTGCAGATGGAGTTGTTCAAAAACCTGACCAAAACCTTTATCGTGCATATTCCCTACAGCGGTGGTGGCCCAGCTTTGCGCGACACCGTCGGGGGTCAGGTGATGATTATTTTTGACAACCTGCCATCAGCCTTGCCGCACATCAAGGACAAGCGACTTATCGCCATGGCTGTTGCTGCACCCGAACGATTGGCAGATTTGCCCGCTGTACCCACATTCAAAGAACTGGGTTTGGAGCCTGTCAACCGTCCCGCTTTTTACGGTATTTACGGCCCCAAAGGTATGCCCAAAGAGTTGGTGCAAAAGCTCAATGTCGCACTGTTGAAAGTGCTGCAAGACCCCGCGGTGATCAAGCGCATTGAAGCCACGGGGTCCAAGGTGATGGGCAATACCCCAGAACAATTTGCCCAACAGTTAAAGGGGGAGTTTGAGGTTTACAAAAAGGTGGTCGATGCCCAAAAACTCAAGCTTGACTAAACCCCACCCTTTGGTGGGTGCTTTTATTGAGGCCTTGTGGCTTGAAGATGGCTTGTCGCCCAATACCTTGGCCGCCTACCGACGCGATATGCAAGGTTTTTCTGAATGGTTGCAGGCGCAATCTATGAACCTAGAAAACGCGGGTGAAAACGATGTTCAGGCGTATTTTGCGGACCGCTTTGACCAAACCCGTGCCAGCACCGCCAACCGTCGCTTGACGGTGTTGCGGCGGTTTTACCAATGGGCTTTGCGCGAAAAGCACGTCAGCACAGACCCCACCTTGAAGCTGTTGACCGCACGCCAAGCCCCGCGTTTGCCCCAAACACTGAGCGAAGCGCAGGTTGAAGCGCTGTTGGCGGCTCCCAACACAGAAACCCCTTTGGGCTTGCGCGACCGCGCCATGTTGGAGTTGCTCTACGCCAGTGGCTTACGGGTCAGCGAGTTGGTCGGCTTGCCCATGCTGTCGTTGAATATGCGCGAAGGCGTGCTGCGTATCACCGGCAAAGGCAACAAAGAGCGCTTGGTGCCGTTTGGCGAAGAGGCAGCGGACAGCTTGCAACAGTATTTAAGCCAAGCTCGCCCCGTGTTGCTCGGCAAACAACATTCGCCCGCAGTGTTTGTGACCCAGCAAGGTGCGGCCATGTCGCGGGTGATGTTTTGGAAGCTGATCAAAAAATACGCGCTCTTGGCAGATGTCCATGTACCGCTGTCGCCCCACACTTTGCGCCACGCTTTTGCCACGCATTTGCTCAACCATGGCGCTGACCTGCGTGCGGTACAAATGCTGTTGGGGCATTCGGATATTTCTACCACCACCATCTACACCCATGTGGCCCGCGAGCGGCTTAAAGCGCTTCATGCGCAACACCACCCGCGTGGATAAATTTTTCAAGGTGTGGTGGGCGTCAACCGTTGTGCCATCAACCAATCAATTTCGTCTTGAGTGAACCCTGCTGCCAAGCGCGCAGGGGTGTTAAAGGGCGGCTTTAAGCGGGGGGCAGCATGGCGCTGGACCAGCAAGGGGTAATGCGTCAACGGGTCTAGGCCTTTCTCGGCGCACAGGTACCTGAACCAATGGTTGCCAATCGCCACATGACCTACCTCGTCGCGCAAAATCGTCTCAAGCACCGACTGAAACGCTGCCGCATGTGGAGAAGGGGACAGCAATAATTTGGCTTGAATCAGCGGCGTGGCATCCAAGCCGCGAGCTTCCAAGGTGCGCGGCACCAAGGCCATTCGGGCCAGCACGTCGTCTGCGGTTTTCTCGCACATCGACCACAAGCCATCGTGGGCGGCAAAGTCACCATAAGCATGGCCCATCTTGCCCAGCAAGTTTTGCAACAACCCGAAATGGGTGGATTCTTCATAGGCCACGCTTAGCCAGTCTTGGTAATACGCTGGGGGTAAGCCGGCAAAGCGCCACACCGCATCCAGCGCCAAATTGATGGCATTGAACTCAATATGGCACACCGAATGCACCAAGGCAGCCAAGCCTTTGTCGGTGTGAACGGAGCGCTGAGGCACATGCTGGGGGTTTTGCAGCAAGGGTTGATCGGGTCGACCGGGGGCCTTGTGGCTGGTGTCTTGCAGTGGGGCTTGAACATCCAAAGAAAGATGCTTCCTCTCCAACCAAAGCTGTTGCACCGCCTGTACTTTGTCGGTGGCTTGGGTTTCACACAATACCCGATAGGCGGCTTCTCGCAATTCCATCTTTACAATTGTAGAAACCTCAATGAACGGCAAACTTATGGCTATTTATCAACTCGACCACCACAC
>Ga0209357_1001108_pt1 | contig 10933 bp, 7 predicted proteins | sample LauGreFBDMM110SD_2_FD_187573 | JGI IMG/M metagenome (GOLD analysis project Ga0209357, IMG submission 187573) | Freshwater lake microbial communities from Lake Michigan, USA - Fa13.BD.MM110.SD (SPAdes) (version 3) | ecosystem: Environmental > Aquatic > Freshwater > Lake | place: Lake Michigan, USA... | reverse complement strand
TGGAGCCGGCTACCTCGCCGCCTGCGGCGGGTCGCTGCCGCAATTCGACCGCTACTCGTTCGACCTCGCCATCATCGCAGCCGCGTGGGCGGCCTGCGGCCTGGCCGCGAGTCTCTTGCCAACGAACCTATCCCTCGCGGCCATTCAGCCCTGGCTCCCGGCGGGCGTGGTTGCCGCAGCGCTTGCCACGCTCTTCATCCGGGTGCCGCCAAACCTTGCGGTGCCGGTCTTTCCGTTCGACGAGTCGTTCCTCGCCGCGGCGCCGCTCGATCGCGACCGGCTCCACATGAGCCTCTATGTCGAGGAAGACCTGCCGACCCAGCGGCTGCCACCGGGCAGCCTCGGCCAGGCATTCCGACCCGGCAACTCCGCGCTGCTTGCCGGTATCCGGATGATCAATGGCTACAGCCCGATCCATCCGCGGGGCATCGGCATGATGCTCCCCTTCGAGACCCACGGGCAGATGTTTCCCGACGGGGTGCGGTGGGTCTTTGAGCATGGAGCCGGGCCGCGGGATGTGCTCGCCGTGATCGGCGTCGATGCCCTCGTCGTCACGAAACATGCCGCCCGGCTCGGCCAACTGCCCGAATCCGAATGGGAAAAGGTATGGTCGGGTACCGAGGCCGACGTGTTTCATCGACGGGGTGTGCGAGTCGGTTCCGTCGCGGTTCTCACTCCCGACGCCGCGGGCGATCAACCAGCCCAGCGGCTGCCGCTGCTCGTGGACAGCCGCCACCACTCAGCGATCGATCTGCCGGCGGCCGACAGCCCGCGGCAGGTGGTCTTTTCACGACCGTGGTACGCCGGCTGGCAGGCCTCGCTCGATGGCCGGCCCGTCGCGACGACCGCCTATAAAAGCGTCGCGGTCGCCGCGGTGGTGCCGCCGAATGCCGCCGGCCGGCTCGAGATCACCTATCGCCCCACGGGCTTCATGATCGGCCTGCCGATCGCACTGGTGGCGGCGCTCGTCGCGCTCCTGGTGGCGACACGGTCGCAAGCCCGCGACTGACCTCGGCTACGGCCCAGGGTTTTGTTCCCCGCCATTCCGCTCACACTCGCGGTGGCAGTTCATCATCGATGAGCGAAACCACGAACGATGCGAAGATCAACTGGACGCCGCCCGCGACAAGGGTTGTGCCGAGCACCATTTCCCGAATCCGCCCCCCGGCACCAAAGCCGCCGCGGAGAAAATCAAACGCCACACCGGCCAACACAATCGCTCCGAGAGCGGCCAGCCCGCAGCCCGTCAACACAGCCTTGTCGTCTCGGATCGCTTGAACCCAGTGGTCGAGCCACATCGACCGGCCGACAAAACCACGCTTCGTCGCCCACACCCCTGCGATCGTGCCGAGCGTCAGGCCCGAAATACCGAGATGGAACATCGCCCCGGCCGCGATCAACCAGTGATCCCCGATCCACAATGGACCGAAGCGTGCGACCTCCTGGGGAGGTGTCCGGAAAAGCGTGACTGCAATGAAAGAGGCAACCAGGATCAATACCAACGACGGAATGACAAACAGCCACCGCGGCGAGAGCGCGAGCAAAAACCGCAGGTGCCGCCAGCCGTCCCGCCAGGGCCGCAGGTGGGGCCGGCGATCGCGGCCATCGGGATGGAGCGTGATCGGCACTTCTGTGATGGTGAGCCCTTTGAGGACGGCCTTCACGACAAGCTCGCTCGCAAACTCCATGCCGGGCGAGTTGAGTTGCAGGCCGAGGGCGGCATCACGGCGAAACGCCCGCAGCCCGCTGTGGGCATCGCCGACACCTGAACGAAAAAAGAGATTCAGCACACCCGACAGCACCGGATTGCCGACATAGCGATTCAGCGGCGGCATGGCCCCGGGCACGATTCTCCCGGTGAACCGATTCCCCATGCAGAGGTCGTATCCCTCGGCAAGCTTCGACACCATCGGCACCCCTTCGCGAAAGTCATACGACGCGTCGGAATCGCCCATCACGATGAACCGGCCGCCGGCCCGCTGGATGCCATGGATGAGGGCCGCTCCATAGCCCCGCTGTCTGCAATCCGTGACGCGGCAGCCGCGTGATCGGGCATAGTCCTGGCTGCCATCGTCGCTGCCGTTGTCAGAAATGAGAATCTCACAGGAGTATCCCGTCGCCTCGAGCTGCCGCACCGCTTCCTGGGCCGTGTCGATGCAGGCCGGCAGTGTGAGTCGCTCGTTGAGACACGGCATGAGGATCGTGACGTCGATCGCTTCGCTCGTGGGCACACCGTCGCCGGGCGGCGGCAGGCTGGTGGTCAGTTTTCTCGGGTATGACATCGCGGTATTCTCTCGCGGTCGTCTATGGCCCCTTGGCTGGAGGGGCGTGGGAATCCGCCCATGGTAGGCAATACGTGTTTCGTTTTCACGAAAGAACGCTCAATCTCGCGGCCTGCGGCCTGATCGCCGCAGCCGGCGTGGCGGCCTATTCCAACACGTTCGACGCCCCGTTCGTATTTGATGGGCTGCCGCTCGCGGAGCGGCTCCGAACCCTGGCATGGAATCCCTCCGAATGGTTTGGCACGAATCCCTGGACGATCGCATTCTTTACTTTTGACCTGCAATACACGCTCCACGGCCGCTGGCTCTTTGGCTTCCACGCCGTAAACATCGCCATTCACGTGTTCGCGGCCCTGGCCTTGTTCGGAACAGTCCTTGTCACCTGCAACAGGCCACGGATGCCCGCCGCCATCCGTCATGACGCCACGGGTATGGCCCTCGCGTCGGCCCTGCTCTTTGAACTGCATCCGCTCCAAACGCAGGCTGTCACCTACCTCGACCAACGGTTTGAGTCGTTGATGGGGATGTTTTTTCTGGTGGCCATTTTCTGCTTTGCACTGGCGGTCCGCGAGAGTGCAACGGCCGCGAGACACAAAGCCGGCTGGTTTCTCGCGGCCTGGTTTGCGGTGATTCTCTCGATCGGCTCGAAGGAGGTCGCAGCGGCGGCGCCGCTTGTGTTGCTGTGGTACGACCGGGTGTTTGTGGCGACGTCGTGGCGGGAGCTCTGGACCCGACGCCGGTGGTTTTATTTGCCGTTCATCGCCGTCTACGCCGCCGGCGCAGGCTATCTCTATGCACAGCGTGATCACTATGTCGCCGGGGGGATTTTCGATACCGAGAGAATATCGCCTCTGGCCTATGCCCTCACCCAGCCGGAGGTGATCTGCCGTTACCTGAGGCTGGCATGCTGGCCCCGTGGGCTTTGCCTCGACTGGGCTTGGCCACCAGCCGATACCCCTGGCCGGATCGTGCCGCCACTTCTCGCGATCGTCGCGCTCCTGGGAGTTACCGCCTGGGCAACCGTGCGGCTTCCCGCCGCGGGCTTCCTGCTCGGCTCTTTCTTTCTCATTCTCGCTCCGACGTCGAGCTTCGCCCCGATCTTGGATCTTGCTTTCGAACATCGGATGTACCTGCCGCTGGCACCACTCGCCGTGCTCGTCGTCCTCGCCAGCTGGACTGGAGCGCGGCGGCTGGCCGAACTGCTCAAGACCGACCCCCGGGCCACTCCAGCGATCACGACGGCTGCGGTGCTCGCCGTCGCGACGGCGCTTGGCGTGACCACGTACCTGCGAAACGAGGTCTACCGCAGCGGCGTGACGCTCTGGAACGACGTGCTGACGAAGGTGCCTGGCAACCCGCGGGCCTATTCGAGCCTGGCCTGGCATGTGGAACTGGAGACCGGCGACAAGGCCACCGCGATTCGTCTCAACCGTCGGGCGCTGCAACTGAAGCCCGACATAGCCACTGCCCACCGCGGCCTGGCGATTCTCCTCTACGGTTCGAACCGGGCCGAGGCGGTCTTCCATGCCCGCGAGGCGGTGCGAATCGAGCGGAACGCTGACAACCTCAATAACCTCGGGATCGTTATCGCCGACATCGCACCGAACGAGGCCGAGCAATGTTTTCGGGAAGCGATCGCGCTCGACCCCCGTCTGACCGCCGCGGAACTCAACCTTGCCAAACTGCTGACACTCAGCGGTCAACGCCCGTCGGGCCGTCGTGCCGAAGCGATCGATCGACTCGGGCCTCCCGCATCAGGCTCCTAAACCTCGGGCCCCTAGACGTCGGGCCCCTAGACAGGCCGCGGGCTACCCCACGTCACGCCGCTGAAAGAGCAGCACCGCCAGCGATAAAAGCCCCGTGATCAGCACCGCCGCATACGCCACCACACTGCCAAAATACTCCGGCGTAATCGGATTGCCCTGCGAGAGCGCGTCGGCCGCCCAGAAGACCTGCAGGTTTGGCACCATGACATAGAGCGGCGTCAGCATCCGCGTGAGCGGGCTGGCGGCATCGGCCAGCGACTTCCCCAGGAAGAACTCGCTCACCAGCCCAAACAAAAACACGCCGCAGCAGATCAGGAGCGTGATCACCTGGTTGGCCCGCGTCGAGGCCGCGATCGCCACTGCCGACAGCACCAGGATCGCGAGAAACACCATCCCGATCGCATACATGATTTGCGGGTTGTAGTCGGTGAGCGGACCCTGCAGCCACCAGTCACGGGCCAGGATCGAGCAGATGCCAAGCGCCACCGTGAGCATGCCGGCGAGGCAGGCTGTCAGCGTGGAGGGAAAGGGCCGCCGGTAGAGGTAGTTGAGGGCTCCGGCCGTGAGCAAGGCGAGCACACCGAAGAGCAGGCCAAAGGTGAGCACCGGCCCGTCGTAGATCTCGCCGCGGCCCATCCCCATCTGCGGCTTGTGCCGCACCGCCATCAGAAAGGCCACTGCCAGCACGTAGTATCCGACGGAGAGCGCCCCGGCCACGCCGAGGAATTTTCCGACGATCACCGCCGCACGCGTCACCGGCTTACTCACCACCGTGAGCACCGTCTTGTTTTCGATCTCCTTCGAGAGCACACTCGACGCCGTGAAGGCGGCCAGCAGCAACCCCACAATCAGGAGGGTGCTCAGGCCGAGATCGACCAGCAGCTTTTCATCCTCCCCCATCGTGAACGCGGCGAGGTTGACGTTACAGACCATCGCCAACAGGCCGATCAGCACAAGCACGATAAAAATCGGCTGCCGGATGGCCTCAAGGAATGCATTGCGGGCGATGGAAAAGATTGGCGTCATGACAATAGGATACCGGCTCAATGCCGCTCATTGAAATCTCACATGCGGCTGCATGATGGAGATGGCAGGATCAGACTCGGGAGTAGCAGGATCAGTTTCAGCAGCATGAACAACGACGAACTCACCTATCGCCGCGGCACCACGGCGGCCCTCGCCGGGCTCGCCGTCCAGGTCGTACTCTGTGTGGCCACGGGGCTGATCGGCGCGTGGGCCCAGAGCCCCGCCATTCAGGCTGCCACCTGGCACATCGCCGGCGGCATTCCGATCTGGATCATCCTCGCGATCATCTACCAGCAGCATTCTGTCGAGCGGACCGAGACCCTGGCCGCGGAAAAGCTGGCCACACAAGACGCCACGACTGCCGCGATTTTCGGCGAGACCAGCGACGAACTGCAACTGGCCCGCAACCGGCTCGACAGGCTCTATGCCTACGGCCTGCCCGCGGTGAGCTTCGCCGTGGCCCTGTATCTCATCGCCGCCGGTCTCGCCCTGCTCTACCGCGCATCGGGCCTTGGCACCGACCGGATCGCCCTCTCGCTCTCGAAAGACTGTAATCCAGTCGGGCTGATGTTCGCAACGGCGGGTGTGGCATTCGTGGCCTTCATCGCCGCCCGTTGGATCAGCGGCTACACGCGGGTCCGTGAGTGGCAATTGCTGCGTGGTGGCGCAAGCTATCTGATGGGTACATTTCTCGTGGCCGCCCTACTCTTCGCGGGCGCCGCCGCGGTGGCCATCGTCAAAGAGACATCGTTCTTTGAACTGTTGGCCCGGCTTGTGCCCTCGATGATGATTCTGATCGGTGGTGAAATCCTGCTCACCGCCCTGCTCGCGGCCTACCGGCCCAAGCGGCCGGGCGAGGTTCCGCGGCCGGCGTTCGACAGTCGGTTCCTTGGCCTCCTCACGGCGCCTGAATCGCTCGGCCATGTGGTCGGAGAACTGATCAACTACCAGTTCGGTGTCGAGGTCTCGCGCAGTTGGTTCTATCAATTGCTCGGCCGCGCGGTGACGCCACTGACGATCTTCGCCGGTGGTGTGCTCCTCGCCCTGAGCAGCCTTGTGATCGTCGGGCCCGACGAGCAAGGGATCGTGCTGCGGCACGGCTCGCTTACTCGCGGACCGGTCGGCCCGGGAATCCACTTCAAGGCACCATGGCCCGTCGAGACCGCTGAAATCTACCCCACCGGCAAAGTGCTGCAGCTCACGATTTCCAGCGACAAGCTAGGCCGTTTTCAGAAGAAGCGGGAGGGCCTGCTCTGGACGGGGGGTGACGACGACGCCTCGAAAATGGGACTCGAACTGTTTCTCTGCGCCCCGGAATCCGCGGCCGGTGGCGGTGGCTCGCTCTCGCTGCTGATGGCCGACGTGATCGTGCAGTATCGCATCGGCGACCTCGTCAAGTTTCTCGAGGGCTCGATCGCTGCCCGTGACTCGATCGAACTGGTCACCCAGCAGGAGGCGAGCACCTACTTTGCCAGCAAGCCGCTCGATGAACTGCTCTCCAAGGGCCGCACCGAGGGCGGGCCGGAACTCCAGAAGCGGATTCAGAGCCGAGTCGACGCCCTTGGCCTGGGCTTCGAGATCGTGGATGTCGGTATCTGCACGCTCCAGCCGCCACCGGGCAAAGTGGCCCGCGAGTTTCACCGCCAGATCGGCGCCCAACAGCAGCGGGAGACGCTCGTACAACTGGCCCACAAAGACGCGATCGTCACACTGGCGAAGGTCGCCGGCTCGGTGGACCGCAGCCGGAAGATCAATGATGCAATCGTGCGGCTCGACGACTCCCGCAACGCCGCCGCCGAGGTGGCCGCCAAGATCGGCGTTCGCGAGGCGCTTCCCCTCACGGCGCAGCAACTCGCCAAGCAGGAAATCGAAATCGAGGAACTCCTCGGCGAGGCCCGAGGCGAGGCGGCCGAGATTATCCACAAGGCCCGGTCCGACCGCTGGAAGAAGACGATCGGCGAGCGGTCGGCGCTCGAACGGTTTGCCGGCCAACTGCTCGCCTACCAGGCGGCCCCCGCCTACTTCCGCACGAAGCAGTATCTCGATGTTCTCGCCAACGCGCTGGTCGATCGCCGCAAGGTGGTGATCGCCGGCGATAAGGGTGACCTGCCCGTGCTCAATCTTGACTTTAGCGACCCGACCAACGCCATTGATACGCTTATCGGCGAATAGGTGACTCCATGAAAAACTCCTTCACAATCCTCATGGGCGCCGTGATCACAGCCGCCCTGCTGTCGTACATGTTTCTTTACCAGGTGCGGTATGACCAGGTGGCCGTCCGCACCACGTTCGACAAGGCGGATGATGGCAGCGTGCAGACGGCGCCCGGGCTCAAGTTCCGGCTTCCCTGGCCGATTCATAAAGTCACGCACTACTCGAAGCGGCTGCAATTGCTGGAAGACACCGTCGAGGAACTCCAGACGGCCGACGGCAAGAGCGTGATCGTGAAGACATATCTCACGTGGCGGATCGAGAATCCACTCGAGTTTTACGTCACGCTCAAAGACCCGGCCGAGGCCCAGCGTCAGCTCTCCAGCCGCCTCCGCGAGATCCGTGGCCTCATCAGCCGCTACCGGCTCGACCAACTCGTCAACCTCGACAAGAACGCGATCAAGCTCGATGAGATCGAGAACCTGGCGAAGAGCTTGCTGGAGAAGTCGCTCGCCCAGTCAGGCTACGGCCTCAAGGTGGAAAGCGTGGGCATCTACAAGATCGTGCTCCCCGAGTCGACGACCCAGAAGGTGTTTGAGACGATGATCACCACCCGGGAGCGTCTCAGCGAAAACGCCCTCCAGGAGGGGCAGGCGCAGGCCTCGGCGATCCGCAGCGAGGCGGAGAGCGCCCGCGAGCGGATTCTCGCCTTTGCCGAGCGGCGGGCCCAGACGATCCGCTCGAAGGGCGACCGCGAAGCCTCCAAGGAATACCAGAGTTTCGCCGCCAACGAGGATTTCGCGGTCTTCCTCCGCAAGGTCGAGGCCCTGAAAAAGATGCTCGACCACAACACGACCTTCGTGCTCTCGGCCGACAGCCTCGGTATCCTCGACTGGTTCAATCGGGATCCCGGCCAGGCGGCACCGGCCCAGCGGCCGGCCCCGCAGGCCCAACCGCTGCCGCAGTAAGCGGCCCGGGAACGCAGGGGGCCGTTTTGAAAGACAGAGAAAAGACACCAAAAAGACACCGCGAAGAACCAAAGACATAGACATGAGCGACCAGTCGGTGAACGATTCGAGCGTTTCTGGCGACGCCGTGAACGATCATGCTGCTACGGCTGCGGGCGTCCCGCTCACGGCCCCCGCACCGACAGACGCCCCAGGTGATGCGTTTGACCCGGCACAGCAGTCGCTCGCCGAAGCCCTCCGGGTGAGCTTTGGCATCCTCAAGTTTGCCATGTTTGGTCTGCTCATCGCCTATTGCCTGAGCGGCACGTTCAGCGTGGGCTCCAACGAAGTCGCGCTCCGACTGCGGTTTGGCGACTACGTCGGAGCCCCCGGCCAGCGGGTGCTCGAACGCGGCACCTACCTCGCCGCTCCGTTTCCGATCGAGCAGGTGATCAAGGTCGACACCCGGCCCGTGACGATCGACTTGAACCGGGAGTTCTGGTACGAGATCACCGGGGGTGGCGATTCGAAAGAAAGTTTTCGATCGGGACAGGCCAGGCCGCTCAATCCGATCAAGGATGGCTCACTCCTGACGGGGGACTTCAACATCGCCCACGCCCGCTGGTCGCTCACCTACCGCGTGGCCGACCCTGAAGACTACATCACCAACGTCGGCAAGCCGGCGCTCGGAGAAGAGATCGTACGGTGCGCGATCCAGCAGGGGATCGTGCAGTCGACGGCTCAGTTGCCCGCCGAGGATTTTCTCAAGGGCGTGGTGAATCGTGAACTCGCGATCGGCATCGCCCAGCGGCGGCTCGACGAGATGAAGACGGGGCTCACGATCGACCAGCTCAATCTCGACCAAGTCACCGCACCGATGGCCGTCGTGAAGAGCTTCGACGATGTGACAACCGCGGAGGCCGACCGCTCGCAACGGATCGTGGCCGCCCAGCAGGACCGCACGCGAATCCTCGCCGAGGCCGCGGGTGAGGCCGCGGAGAAACTCGTGGCGCTGGTGACGAGCTACGAACAGGCCGTCGAGGCGGGCACGGCCGCCGAGGCTGATGCTGCCGACGCGAAAATCGATCAGGCCTTCACAGCCCTCCAAGCAGAGCAGGCCCAGATCGGCGGCGAGGCCGCGAGGGTGATCAATGCGGCCAACACCTACCGCACGCAGGTGGTGGAACGGGTGAAGTCGGAACGGGAAATGTTCGAGCGGCTCCTGCCGCAGTATGCTCAGAATCCGCGAATCATCCTGTCGCGGCTCTGGGAGGATGCCCGCGAAAAGATCCTCACCGGCGACGTCGAAACGTTCTATACCGTTCCAGGCCAGCTCCAGCTCCAGCTCAACCGCGATCCCGAAATCCAAAAAATGAAGCAACGGGAGCAGCTTAAGGCGCTCAAGACGGAGCAAAAAAGCATGCAGCGGGCCCGGCAATTGCAGACCGGAAAATAGGCAGGGAGGACCAGATGATCACGCAGGCGGTACCTACCACGGTGGCGGCAGACGACCAGCGGCCCGTAGACATCAAGTGCGTAGGCGTCACGAAGATCTTTCGCGACTTCTGGATGCGGCCGCGGGTTCGTGCGGTGGATGGCGTCGATATCGAGGTCCGCCGCGGGCAGGTGTACGGTCTGCTCGGCCCCAATGGCTCGGGCAAGAGCACGACGATCAAAATGCTCCTGGGACTCCTGACGCCGACGGCCGGACGGATCGCCGTCATGGGTAAACGGCCGCGACACGTCGAGTCGAAGAAGCAGATCGGCTACCTCCCAGAGGAGAGCTATCTCTACCGATTTCTCTCCGCCCGAGAGACGCTCGACTATTACGGAAGGCTGTTTCGAATCCCCGCTCCGATCCGCCGCGAGCGGGTGTCGAAGCTCTTGGAGATGGTGGGGCTCGAAGCGGTCGAGCACCGGCCGGTCGGTGAATTTTCCAAGGGCATGCAACGGCGGGTGGGCCTCGCCCAGAGCCTGATCAACGACCCACAACTGCTGATTCTCGACGAGCCGACCAGCGGCATGGATCCGGTCGGAGCCCGTCAGATCAAGGACGTGATCGAGAAGCTGGCCGAGCGTGGCAAGACGATCCTCCTCTGCACGCACCTCTTGTCGGATGTGGAAGACCTCTGCGACCGCGTAGCGATCATGTTCGGCGGCAAGGTGCGGGCGGAGGGCACCTGCGGCGAACTCCTCGAGCAGCAGAACCTGACCAACCTCCAAACCGACCGGCTGCCTGCCGACGTGGTGGCTGAGATTCAAGCGGTGCTCGAAAAGCGCGGTCTTGGACTCCGCAGCGTCGAGCAGCCCCGCCGGCGGCTTGAGTCTCTCTTCCTCGAAATCGTCGACACTGCCCGCAAGGATGGCACCCACACCAGCGGCGCCCGCAGTGGCGGCCAGATCGCCGACTTCCTTCGGGAGGGGGCGACCGAGCTGGCAGCTGGCACCGAGGCCGACGGTGAGGAGATCCTCGATGCGCTCGCCTCCAAGGCCGCGATGCCGCAGGCTGGCTCGGCAGCAGTCGCGCCGGTAAAGCCGAACGCTCCGTCCGCTGAAGATGAAACGCTCGCCGGTCTTGTTGCCCGGCCGCCGGCCCCGGCCACACGCCCTCAGGCGGAGCATGCTCATCAGGCACAGCAGCAGGCGCAGCAGCCGGTCGCGGCCGAGACCAGCTCTGTCGAGGATCCCGACGACGACATCCTGTCGTCGCTCACGCGGAGGCCATGAAGGTCTGGAAACGATGCCTGCCGCACCCCAAACC
>Ga0209357_1001107_pt1 | contig 10937 bp, 10 predicted proteins | sample LauGreFBDMM110SD_2_FD_187573 | JGI IMG/M metagenome (GOLD analysis project Ga0209357, IMG submission 187573) | Freshwater lake microbial communities from Lake Michigan, USA - Fa13.BD.MM110.SD (SPAdes) (version 3) | ecosystem: Environmental > Aquatic > Freshwater > Lake | place: Lake Michigan... | reverse complement strand
GATATCACTGAGCGCATTGGAGATGCGCTTGGTCTCTGTCACAGACCCGTCTTCGTTCTTGGTTTTGGTCACGTGCTCGGTCGTGATCTCGACCAGAGCTTCTCCGCGCTTGATCCAGTAATCAAGGTTAGAGACCGCCAGAACCGGCTTTTGGAAGCTGACGGTGCGCTCTGCGCTCTTGGCAGTCTTACGCACGAAGCGTTCGCTGGTGACAAAAACGGGATTGCCGTCGTTGTCGCTGGTGAATACGCTTCCGGCGAATGATGCGACGAGTTCGAGGTTCTTAGTGCTGCTCATGATGTTTTATGTTTCTAAAGTGTTGGTAGTTTATTGGGATGTTTATGATCGCGCGACCTTAGACATTTCACTGTCACCAACGGGACGGTAAAGCGATAGAGCTTCTTGGATGCCAAGAATTATTCTCTACAAAAAGAAACCCTCCGTAGAGGGCTTTGCTTTGTAGAGACTAATTAGTTACCGCCCAGAATCTGGCCTATCTCTTCTGCTGTGAGGTTAAAGTCTACAGATAGTACGTTGTTAGAAAACAGACGTTCTATGTAGACATGAATGTCTAATGTGTTTATGACAGGAGACAAGCAATAGCTGTAGAATCCTGCGATATGACTGGGAATGATTACGATCATAGTTTATGCATCTTTGATTGTTATGTTTGTTGTACCTGTCTGAAACGCACGGCCATTGGTGCCTTTGGCACTTCTATGAGTAATGCGCTTATGCACCTTGAACACGTCAGGGTGCATAGGCTGAATAGAACCGCCTGTCTTGTGGCCGAAGTTCAACGCGCCCTTATAGGTCCACTGTGGCGCGCATTTGATACAGCGATCGAAGCCTAATGCTTTCCTATCGGCATCAATAACCTGCAAGCAACGTAAGCAACGATTTGTCATAATTATTCGTCACGGCAAAAAGATTGACTCTACGAAATAGTATAGTGCAACAAGCAAGACGCTTGTGCCTAGTGCTAAGAACAAGGCGATAATAACTTTTTCTAATTTTTTCATATCCAAGTAATGCTAGATTGTTTTGTGGCGCGAAGAATTGTATTGATATGCAAAGGCTTACAATGCCAAGCCTTTGCTTTGTGTAAAGACTGTTTGTCTTTCTTTGCTTGGCGCTTGGACGTGTACTTTATAGCAAGCTTAGCTAATTGCTTAGTGGCTTGTGTTGCGCGGAGGTGAGTTTGAGCCTGCAATGATTTGTCAAATGCGGCTGTGGGATTTGAACGCATAGTTTCTAGGATTTGACGGTGGGAATTGTGTGGGATAACTAAGAGGATAAGAGAAGAATAGAAGACTGCAGTGGGTAAATCAAATCCCAGAAACTATGCGTCATTGTGTGGTAAGTTCTTCGCGCCTATTTATAAATAGGTTAGCAAATAGTAACCCACACATAACGCTTTTGTGCCTAGTGTTGTGTCTGCAACAATATCACATAAGAGCTTGCGTGTTGTGTTGGCTCGTGACGTAACGACTCACGTCGAATAGCTATTGTACAACAGAGGGAAGCGGGCTGGTTTTATTGGATGCCGAAAGTGCATAGAAAGTGCGTATGCATCCAAGTGCCAGATCGGTCGTTTTTTGTGTTGGTGCTCTAACAAAAAGAGCTAACAAAAAACACCATGCGCCAAACTAAGTTCCCTTAGAGTGTGGCTTGTGATCTGTGAAAGAGTGTGAAAGCCTAAAGACTAAACACAACACAACACAAGACAAGCCACACTTGACGACTTTATGTAAAAAGAAGCAAGAGACAGGCTTGAGCCTATTGTAATACGCTATTGTATTACAATAGGCTCCTGCCTATCGCTTACTTCATTGCCATATCCATAGAATAGTGCTTAAGAGCCAAAGCACTAGACATAGCCCAAGCGGCACTAAGTAAAGCACCTTCGCGTTTGGGAGTGCTTAGGTGCTTAAGCACTTTGGAGAGACTGGCAGAGCCAAAGTCCACTCCACGACTAGTAGCGTCACCGTCTGCGGACTTAGTGCGGACGCTACCGAAAGCGGACAAGACTTGCTGGCGATTCGCTTTCCAATAATCGGCGGTTTCAATCTCTGCCAAGACTGCCAAGATTGAAATGGCACTGTCTAATTGGCTCTTTGCGCTCCCGGTTGAATGCTTCACGACAGGAACGGTTGCGGTTGGGTTTTCTGTGATTGTGTTTTCGCTCATAACAACGTCACTTTCGCAGATTCCCGGAAAGAGTCAACTTTTTTCGATACTTTTTTTCGATTTATTTTCCAGGCCTCAAAAAACGACAAAAACCGGGAATACTACAGAAAAAAAGCCAAAAACGCAAGAGAAAACGAAAAAAATCTTTAGGTAAATTCGATACTTAATCTCATAAGACACTAAAGTTAGTGTTTAACACTCATTTATCACTCATTTATCACTAAAAAACACTAATTTATCACTAAAATAGTGATAAATGATGTGTTAAACACAAAAAATCTTTAATTGTTATACAATATGCTTAATCGTGTTTTTACTTTTTGTGGACTCCTTCTTTTTAATATATATATCATATATTACCTACAAGTCACCCAATAATATGTTATTGAGATTAATAAATAGAGAAGCCAATTTTGACCACATAGCATTAAGCATATCAAATCAGTGTTTTAGCGTTACTGTCTAACATTAAAGTTAATGTCTAACATTAACGTCATTATAATAGTATTAATTGAGTATATGATCCATCACTCATATTTAAATACAATAGCGTTTAACATATTAATAGCCTATTCAATAACAATAGCCTACTACAATATCAATACGCCCTATTGTACAACAAGCCCGCACACGAAGGCCCGAACTTTTCGCGCAATATCCGAACATGCCTGCACCCACATTTTATTGATTTTTTAGGGGCTAAAAGTGTATTCTTTCTCTGGCCTTTCTATTGCTTTAATCCTTTTATAATGAGTGACCTAATGATGCGTAATCAGATAGTGGGCTTGAGGCGCGCCGGAATGACGTGTGAAGAGATCTCTGTAGCTCTTGAGGTTGATCATATGGTCGTTCGTCTTGCTTTAGAAGCGACCGGTGGTAGTGTAGCCTTGAGAAAAGAAGCCCTCAAAGAAGACGACATCACCGATGACGTGTCTGAAAGTGAAGCTAAAGAGATGATGGGCATAATCAAGAACATAGCGCGCGACGAAGAGAGTGGCGTATACGCCCGGCTAAACGCGGCTAAGTATGCCCACGGCGCAAAGCGGGGTTATCATAAGCGGCATCTCGATCTTAACGTGGGCTCAGGCGAGCTATTGCTTAAGATCAACGAAGCCTATATGTCTGCGTCTATGCGTGCAAGAGCGGCCTTAAGCGGCCAATCTCTCACTGCCAAAGAAATTACCGTCATTGAGGCCCCAACAACCGTAGAAGCGTCCGTCAAAGAAACCCCAGCTAACCAATCCCCAATCGACGTACAGCCTGCGGCGCCAAAACCCCAGCCCTTTAAAATATGATTAAGGCTCCCATCTCAGCCGACACACTTAAGCTAGTTCAGGCGCGGCGTTCTATAGAGGCAGAGAAGGCCGCCGAGAAAGAGCGCAAAGCAGCCAAGCGCAAAGAGGCTAACGTAGGAGCGACGGTGAGCCCACCTGTTGGGGTTATTGGGGTTGCTGAACAAACAATAGAACCCACTAAGAACAAACGCTACATAGCGCATCAGATAGATACGCCCGCCGATTTATTGCTTGCCCATAGGCCCGATCTAAAGCTCTATCAGTGGCAGGCAGAGACGCTTTTTCAACTTGCAGGCTACACAGATATCAATGACCTCGATAAGCCCAAAGAAAGACCCACCGACAAGCTTCCGCTATACTACAACCTCGTGGCCGCAAACGGAAGCGGAAAGGATCAGGTTGTTATTTGCGCCTTCGCTGTCTGGTTTTGCCTTTCCAAAATCCGTTCTCGATGCGTCATTACGTCATCTTCGTATGAGCAGCTTAAAGATCAGACGTTTAAGTACATAAAGAATGTGTGCGAAGAGATCAATGTTTCCTATGGCCGTAAGGTATTCGAGATAGTAGAGTTTCTTATCACCTGCAACGACACCGGTAGCGAGATCAAATGCTTCGTGACAGATGACCCCGGCAAAGCCGAAGGGCGACATCCGTTCGACGAGTCGGGCGCAGAGATGGCTGTGATCATAAACGAGGCTAAGTCTATCACCGACGAAATGTTCCAAGCCTTCTCGCGTTTTACAGGCTATAACTACTGGCTTGAGATCTCCTCGCCCGGCAAGAATTCCGGCCATTTCTTCAAGCGTTGTACGCGTGCAAAATATGCCTTCCCAAACCGCCTTAACATGGGCGAGTTTTACTGGCGTCGTGTCACCGCATTCGATTGCCCTCATCTTCTCGGCAAACATATCGAGCATCTTAAGGACGAACACGGTGAACAATCCCTCATCTATCGAAGTCAAGTACTGGCTGAGTTTACCTCTCTCGACGAGGCTGCATTCATCTCTTCAACACTCTTTGAGAATTACCCAAACAATCCATCTCGTACATTTGGATTGCCCAATCGAGCGGGCATCGACTTATCGCTCGGCGGTGACGAGACTGTGGCGTACTTCTTTATCCACGGAAAACTCCACCTACGAACTACAAAGATTCGCAACGAGGCAATTCTCCACAATCAGATCATCAGTTGGATTAAAGAATTTAGCGTCACGCCCTCTGAAGTACGCATTGACGACGGTGGTCTGGGGCGACCAATCGTGCAGCGTGTGCAAAATGCAGGTTATGATGTCGTGCCGGTACGAAACGAAGCTCGATCCAGTAACCCCAATTTCTACAAAAACAGAGGCGTTGAAAACTGGAACCGTATTAAGCGTGCTCTTGAGGACCGTGCGTTTCCTATCGTCAGCGACGATCTTACTCGCCAACAGCTTTGCACGCGTGGCTTCTCTGTTAAGGGAATCGTTACGCTTTTAGAGCCTAAAGCTGAGATGCGCTCGCGGGGTTTGTCATCGCCCGACAGAGCAGACGCTCTTGCACTGTGTTTTGACAGCGTTCCTCTGGCGGTTTTTAAGGAGGACATCATACACACTACAGAACCCGAAAGTCGCTTCCAAGAACTCCTCGAAAAAAACAAGAAAGGACCGCTAACCTTTGACGAGAAGACAGAGCTCACAATGCTGTGGAGTGAGATGACACACAGACCGGCACAAGAAACGCTAAATTCAGCTGAGCCGCGTGAAGAATTACGTGGGCAGTATCATCAATTCGTAACCACTAAAAATCATGGATAATATCGACGAGTTTCTAGCCAGTCTTTCTCCTGAAGAAACCAAATATCTGCAGGAAAAAATGATGGATATGGGAGAAGGTGAAGACATGACCGCTGAGATGGAAGAACCTAACGATTCCGACAGCGACGAATACACCAACGGCAAGGGCCCAAACAACGAGGCCAAAGGCGGCGACAGTAATGCCACCGTACCCAAGGCGCTCGCTAAGAGTGTCGTTAAGAAAAAAGACAGCATTCCTCTCAAGGAAGCTGAAATGTTCGACGAGGAAGAATAACTCTCAATCATCATGGAAAACGAACCGCAAAGCAAATCTGAAGCATCCGCTATCTTAGAGCAAGCTGGGCAAAAAAACCTGCTTGATCTTCCGACGGCGAGTATGTTGTTCAGTCAGTACATTTCATCGCACGGCTCCGTAGAGGCGACTACGATCACCAATCGGCGTCTGCGGTCGAATAAGGCTGACGTTGAACAGATGCGTTCTGCGGGTCTTCTCCAAGCGAATCAGACATTCATTGGTGTGCGTCTGATTAATCAAAACATTAACCAGACGTTGCCTCCGTTGCTTTCTTATCTAAAGCAATCCCCACGGATGGCGACGTTCGTTCCCGGCGACAACGCTTATCTCGACGCAGAGTTTACACGCGTGCTGCAATATCCAGGTTGGGAAGTTCCCTTCATTGAGGTGCTCGATGGGGCTGAGCTTAATGGGCTTGGCTACATGATGGTCAAGTCCGACAACACTAAGCTTGGCGGTGTATCAATGGAGACGATCGCATTCAACGACATCGTCTATGATCGTCGCTTAAAGTCTATCCAAGATAGCCCGGCGATTCTCGTTAAGCACGTGTTGACGGCCGTGACGTTCTATCATTGGGACTCGTTCGAAAACTTCGACAAGAACAGTGATGCATACAGCGCAATCGCTAAACGTCTTCTCTCGTCCGAAGTCAACAGCGTAGGCGATGATCTCGTGATCTATGAGACCTTCGTAAAGGTCAACGGCTTTGTCTATCGCGGCTGGTATTATAAGGATTCAAGACAATGGCTTAAGCAGCCTTTGCCGTTTAGCAACGGGATCGAAGAGAAAGTGCCTGAAGTCAACATCGACCCGACCGCGATGATGACTGAGCCGACCTACGTTAGCAAGCCCGTGCATCTCACCTATTACCCAATAGCGTGCAAGCACAACCAGATCATCGAGAATCGCAAACACGATGAAGTAGAAGGTCGTGCGCTCAACGACTATCACAAGCAAGAAGCGGCCACGACGCTGATGACTGCGGCGGTCAACGGATGTACTCAAGCAGCCAACACAATGTGGTCGCCTGACGGTACGAATCTTGACGGAGCAGCACCCGCGCAGCTTCAATTCAAGATCAAGAACAATGCGATCTGGAAGACTCCAATGCGAGCCTTCACGTCACCGTGGCCCGACCCTATGATCTTCAAGGGGATCGAGACCATTGTGCAGCAGAACGCAATGGAGACCAATCAGGTCGCTTGGGCTGTCAATAACCGCAAAGATTCTCGCAAGACTGCGACAGAGATTGATGCGGCCCAGCAGCAACAGAGCATGCTCACAGGCACAGATGCGTTAGTGTTCAGCATCTTCCTGCGAGATGCACTCACGATGGCGTGGCCTGTGGTCCAAAGCGCGGCAAAGAAAGGCTCGATCAAGTTTCTCATAGAGATCTCTGACCCGGCTGAAAAAGAAGCTCTTCTTAGCGTGAGCTTTGAGGTAAAGCCCGCCGGTGACATTGACTTTGTAGAGAAGCAGCAGCGCATCTCTAATCTCCAGCAAGACATGCCTTTATTTCAAGGGCAACCGATCGGTCAAGAGATGCTGAAGGAATACATTCGCTTGCGCTATCCAGAGAAGTACGATCAGTGGTCGAAGGTCATGAATCAAGGCAACGATATGCAACTTATTCAAGGCCTTGCTCAAGCTCTTCAGGCCACCGTAACCGACGAAGCGACCGGCCAGCTCAAGCCTGAGTTCCAGCCTGAAGCCGAGTCACTGCAGCAACTCCAACAAGCCGTCGAACAACGCATGGCTCAGCAACAGCCTCCGCAAAATGGAACCAAGCAAGGGTAGTTGGATTCGTTGGGCTAACAGCGTAGAGACTCTACATTTCCTCGCGTGGCTTGACGAAGAACAAGACAGACGACTCAAGAGCGCCATGGCTAAAGCCTGTGGCAGTCTCTCAACGCAAGAAGATCTCCTTCGGGCCAAAACACTCGAAGACATTAAACAACACATTGCAGAGTTACAACAATAAATCCTATGGACATCACATCCCCAGTCAACACGTCGACGCCAGCACCGGCATCGAGTACGCCCATCAACATCAACAGCGGACCCTCAAGCGCACCGCTGCCTCCTAAAGCTTCAACATCTCTGCCCGATCAAGCCATCTCGCTTGATTTTGATGGCGAAGACTCAACATCATTTGATGTCAATAAGCTTCTGCCAAAACCCGAAGCTACGCCAGAAAACGAAGCAGAAGAAACCACCGAGCCCGCAGAAGAGCAAGATCCTTTTGATCTTCCTAAGGATGTCTCTGAGGCCATCAAGTCTACCAAACCCAAAGACACCACCACAACGCCTGAACCCAAGGCCGAAGCCACGACTCAGCAAGGTCGCGACTACAATAACCTGCCCGACGAAGTGGTCTCGGTGCTGAAGAAGCTTCCTAACCAGACCTATAACGCCGTACGCGATCAGCTTCCTAAATGGTACGAAGCCTTTAAGAAACAAGCTGAGATTCCCAAGCACTATACCCAGCATCCCGAAGCCTACAAGCTAGACAAGCAATACACACAGATTCAGAACGATCTTGAGACAGATCGCTTTGAAGTAGGCTCCCTGAAGAATGCTCTGATCGCGATCAAGCAAAACAAAGCCTTTGATCTTCTGACGGGCTATGATGCTCAGGGCGATCCGGTGTTTAAGACCGTAGAGCCTTCTCGTAACGGACACGATCCTGCGGTCGAGTTCGAACTGTCTGAAGCATATCGCCGAGCGCAGACAAACTATGAGAAGTCTTTCACAGGCTATAAGACATTCCCCGATCGCTATAAGGCAAAGATCGCAGAAGAGCGTGAGTTCATCAACAGCACCTACAAAAAGATCTTTAAAGACATTGATCCCGACAAACTCACGCCTGAAGAGCAGAACTATGCGCCGCTGCTTGAGAAGATCATACCCGATAGCGTGACCGCAGAGGATGCGCGCAAAATCGCACACTATGCAATGATCGGCAACCTGCGTATGGCTAAGTCGTTCCAGAGCTACATTGCTCAGCAGAAACAGAAGCCCGGCAAGATTCCGCTACCGAGCGCAGGCCCAATGGGAAGATCCACAGGCGGCGACGATATCCCGCTCAAAGAAGGAGATATGTTCGGAGACGACTAGTCTTTAACACACTGGCATATCGTTAGCAACGCAACGATTGTCAGACCGAATCTCCAAGTGAGATTCCGCTAGAAGCTCTGCTATCTATGCGGTTACGGCTAGGACAGACCTAACCAATAACCGTTTGAGATATCAGGGCTTTTTTGTTGCCTTGATAAATCAAACAAAACGAAAGTATAACAATGCCAGCAACATGGGATTTGCCACGCTCAAGTGGCCTTTGGAATCAGCAAGACATCGCAAACTACAACCGCCTTCCGATCTGGATGGCTATGCAGCAGACCAAGAAGATGCAGATGTGGTCTCGCTGGAAGGACATGTTTCCCAAGATCAAGTGGAAACAGAACATGGGTGACATCCTGCAGGGTGTGATCGCGGAGAACTCTCCGATCGTCACGCAGGTTCATCGCCCGAAGAACATCACCGAGTTGCCGCTCAAGACCGTGGCGAGCACTTGGGAGCGCACTAACCAGAGCCGCGTCAAGCGTCATAACTTCGAGTCTCCTCAGTTTAACTTCCTGCCTTCGTTCCGCGATTTCCGCACGAAGCAGTTGAAGTTTGCCGCTGAAGATCTCTCGAAGCAAATCGCTGTCGGCTACGACTTCTTCACGCGTGACAACGTGTTCCAGAACTCGCCGTTCATTTACATCGTGGGTAACACCACCGTTGGCGAGTTGCCTTTGATCAACGCTCCGGCGGCTCTGCCGACCGACACCAGCGCGATCAAGGACACTGCTTACATTGCTGCTCAGGCTGCTAAGATCGGCTCCGACGACAATGGTTTCTTGTCTTATCGACAGATTCAGGCCGTTGCTTCCTACGCGAAGAACTACCTGATGATTCCTCCGATGGACGGAATGCAGAATGGTGCTCCTGCCGACAACGAAATGTCGAAGGGCAAGTACGTTCTGTGCGGCGGATCTGAGATCTATGAAGGCCTTGCGTTTGACGCTCACGTGTTGAACACTCGTCCATTGGCGATGAACCTCCTGAATAGCTCCTTCCAAGGTGCTATCGGACCGAACATCATATTCCGCGAAGAGTTCTATCCTCTGCGTTTCGCCGAGAATGGAACGATGCCCGCGCCCGAGATCGAATTGTTGCTGGCTGATGGCGGCTATTCGCTTCCGAACGCTACTCGTCAGACCGTGATCAATCCCGCCTACGCAAGCGCCGCTATCGGTGTGGCGTTCTTGATTGGTTATAACGCCTACGAGCAGATCGACGTGGGCCCGCCGCCCAGCGAGTTCACTGGCGCTGCTATCAACGGCAAGCGTTTCAATCAGCTCACTTGGAATGGCGAAGTTCGCTTGACCGACAACGTGCTGGTTAACTACGGATCGAACAACCTCGATACCAACAAGTACGGTGAGTTCTTGCAGCTGATCTCCGACACTGTGCTCGGTATCATCGGCAACAGTTCCCGTAACATCATTCCTATCCTCTATCGCCGCCAGATCGCTCCGTCGCTGTTTGTGTAATTTAAACAGTAACATTTAACACTCTATAACAATGAAGAATCTATTCAAATATCTAGGTACGTTCCTCGCGATGGCTGGTTTGCTGGTCGCGGAAGTCGTTTCCGGTACGTTTACTTCGGCCATCTTGTCAATCAGCACAAATGGCGTCTCGCTCCGCAACTTCCAAGTTGTAGATACTAGTGCTGCTGCAAACACTGTCATTCTCTATGATAATGACTCTACGACCAGCACCAATCGTAGTTATGCGGCATACACTGCCGTTACTCAGTACACCACGAACGTAGTGATGTCCTTCACCAACTTCACTGGTGTGGTGCAGAGCTATACTAACACCGTGTTGGCTACTGTTAACACCACTGTTGCGGGCGCCACCAACCAAGCTCGTCGAGTGTTCACGTTCACGCTGCCCGCTAGCGGCACTGTGACCTTTACGCCGACCTCTCCTCAAGGCACGACCTTTGGTCTGCAGCTAAAGGCGACTGGCGCTGGCGTTTATAACGCCGATATCCAGCAGCTCGGCATTCAGTAAGACAACCAGCCCACTCGAAAGAGTGGGTTGCTTTTTGTTCTTTAAGGAGCATAAAAAGCAACCCAATCTATGATTGGCAATCGGACAGCTAAAGTTTGATGATATGTCTTCTCTATCTACTCTACCAAAAGGCGACTCAGCCTGGCTTCTTCGGAAAGCTATTGAGCGAATTATGGAACAAGTCTCTGTTTTAGAGACTAACATCGGCTCGTCTACGACGGGCAATAGTGCAAA
>Ga0209357_1001104_pt1 | contig 10946 bp, 7 predicted proteins | sample LauGreFBDMM110SD_2_FD_187573 | JGI IMG/M metagenome (GOLD analysis project Ga0209357, IMG submission 187573) | Freshwater lake microbial communities from Lake Michigan, USA - Fa13.BD.MM110.SD (SPAdes) (version 3) | ecosystem: Environmental > Aquatic > Freshwater > Lake | place: Lake Michigan, USA... | reverse complement strand
AGGGGTTCGCATTGGTGAGGACGACACCGTCACGGTGGTGATGAGCAAATCCGAAATGGGTCAAGGCGTGTTCACCGGCTTGGCAATGTTGCTGGCCGAAGAACTGGACGCTCGCTGGGACCAAGTTCGCTTTGAGCAGTCGCCCAACGACAACATCTACAACAACTTGACCGGTGTGGCAGATGGTTTGCCATTTCACCCTGACAACCAAGGCATGGTGAAAAGCAGTGCGCAGTGGTTGGTGCGCAAAGCCATGCGCGAGATGGGCCTGATGTTCACCGGCGGCTCCACCAGCATCAAAGACCTGTGGCTGCCCATGCGCGAAGCGGGCGCAAGCGCACGAGCGATGCTCGTGGGCGCAGCGGCGCAGCAGTGGCAAGTACCCACCAGTGAATGCGATGTGAAAGACGGCGTGGTCTCGCATAGCTCGGGTAAAAAAGCCAGTTTTGGCGAATTGTCGGTAGCGGCGGCCAAAGTTGGCTTACCCCCTTCCATCACCCTCAAGCCTGCGGTGGATTTCAAGCTGATTGGGCAAAGTCTGCCGCGCTTGGACACCAACGCCAAAAGCGATGGCTCTGCCATGTTCGTCGGCGACATTCGTCCCAGTGGCATGCTGTTCGCGTATGTGCGCATGAACCCCATCTTGGGTGGCAATCTGCAAAGCTTTGACGACAGCAAAGCGCTGGTCATGCCTGGCGTGAAAAAAGTGCTGGCCATCGACGCCTTGCACGGCACCAGCGCGGGGGTGGCGGTGGTAGCCACATCCACCTACCAAGCCATGAAAGCGCTCACGCAAGTGGAAATAAAGTGGGACAACGCGGCGTCATCTGCATGGTCCAGCGACACCATAACTGCAGAGTTGCGCAAAGCCTTGGACAGCGACACGGGCTTTGCTTATTTCTCCAACGGTGACGCATCCGACGCTTTGCAAAAAGCAGCTCGCACTGTGAAAGCCGAGTACTACGCGCCCTATTTGGCACATGCCCCCATGGAGCCCATGGGTTGCACCGTGTGGTTCAAAGACGGCGAGGCGCAAGTGTGGGCGTCGACCCAAGTACCCGATTTGGCTTGCAAAGTGGTGGCCAAACAACTCGGCATCGACGTGACCAAAGTGCAGCTGAACATCCCCATGCTGGGCAGCGGCTTTGGCCGTCGCCTCGAGATGGACATCATTGCCCAAGCCGCAGTCGTGGCAAAGGCCATGCAGGGCACTCCGGTGCAAACACTGTGGAGCCGCAGCGAAGACATGCAACACGACTTCTACCGTCCCGCATGCATTAGCCGCTTCAGCGCAGGCTTGGACGCACAAAACCAGTTGGTGGCGTGGCAAAACACCTCGGCCAGCCAAGCCATCGTGCCGCAAGTGATGGCGCGTTCGTTTGGTCTGCCGGGCGCTGGCCCCGACAAAACCACCGCCGAAGGTGCCTTCGACCAAGCCTATGAATGGCCGAATGCTCGCATTGCCCATGTGGCAGTCGACCTTCCCATTCCAGTGGGTTTTTGGCGCTCGGTCGGTCACTCACACCAAGCGTTTTTCAAAGAAAGTTTTGTCGATGAAATGGCTTTTGCTGCAGGACAAAACCCCTTGGACTTTCGCTTAGGGTTGCTCAAAAACCATCCCCGCCACGCCAAGGTGCTGCAAACCGCCGCCGACAAAAGCGGTTGGCGACAAGCGCCTGCGGTGGGCAGCGATGGCGCACAACGCGCATTTGGCATTGCTTTGCATGAATCGTTTGGCAGCATCGTGGCGCAAGTGGCCGAGGTGTCGGTGCAGAACAAGCAAATCGTGGTGCACCGCGTGGTGTGTGCCATCGATTGCGGCACAGCAGTCAACCCGATGCTGATTGCCCAGCAAATGGAGAGCTCTGTGGTGTTTGGTTTGTCCGCCGCCTTGTTTGGTGAAATTACCATCGATAAGGGCCGCGTAGAGCAAAGCAACTTCAACAACTACCCTGTGCTGCGAATGCCGCAAGCACCGGTGGTGGACACCCACATCATCGAAAGTGATTCGCACCCTGAGGGCGTGGGCGAACCTGGCACGCCTCCCGTAGCCCCTGCGGTGGCCAATGCAGTGTTTGCCTTGACTGGCCAGCGCTTGCGTCAACTGCCACTGCGTTTGCCCACCTAAGCACCCACTTGAAAGCACTCTTGCTGTGAGCACCCTACTCCCACCCCTGCCCTTGCCCGAGGGTGTGCGCCCTCGCCATATTGATACCGATCAGGGCCTGCGTATGCATTTCTTGGAAGCGGGCCATGAAGGGGACGTGACAGACAAGCCGCTGCTGCTTTTGCTGCATGGCTTTCCAGAACTGTCTTTCAGTTGGCGGCACCAATTGCCGGTGTTGGCAGCTGCTGGCTACCACGTGGTGGCCCCCGATCAGCGCGGCTATGGCCGCACCACGGGCGGGGACGACCGTTTTGATGGCGACTGGCAGGCTAGCCACATGCTGCAACTGGTAGCGGACGCGGCGGCATTGGTCTATGCCCTTGGGCACAAAACGGTGGCCTGCGTCATTGGCCACGACTTTGGTTCTCCCGTGGCCGCTTGGTGTGCGCTGACGCGCCCCGATGTGTTTCATGCGGTGGTGATGATGAGTGCGCCGTTTGCAGGGCCGCCTCCCAGCGCTGATGCACTGGCCGTCCACCAAAAAATCAGCGAAGTGGTTCACGGCTTGGGCAGCTTGCAGCCCCCACGCGAGCATTACCAGTGGTATTACTCTGGGCCACAAGCCAATGGCGACATGTGGAATGCGCCTCAGGGTTTGCAGGCTTTTTTGCGGGCTTATTACCACGTGAAAAGTGCCGATTGGGCGCCCAACCGACCCCATCCGCTGGACGGTTGGACCGCGCAGGCTTGGGCTGAATTGCCCGACTACTACATCATGGGTGCCAACGACACCATGGCGCAAGCGGTCGCGCCTTTCATGCCTTCAAACGAAGAAATCGCCGCTTGCACATGGCTGCCTGACACCGACTTGGCCGTGTATGTGGCCGAGTACCAACGCACCGGTTTTCAAGGGGGCTTGCAGTGGTACCGCTGCGGCACCGATGCGGCCATGTTCGCCCAACTGGGGCAGCAATGGGGAGGACAAACGATTGACGTGCCGTCAGCGTTTATCGCGGGAGCCTCAGACTGGGGCGTCTACCAAATGCCAGGCGCGTATGAAGCCATGCAAACCAAAGCCTGCAGCAAGATGCGCTTGTGTCAGCTCATCCCAGATGCAGGCCATTGGGTGCAGCAAGAGCAAGCTTCGGAAGTCAACCGCTTGCTGCTGTCTTTTTTAAATGGACTGGCTTAGCCGATCAAGTCGACACGACCATTGGTGTTCATGATGCCAGTAATCACGCTCAGCTTGGGTTGACGTTTGTTAACTTCCTTACGGAACATGTTCAATGCTTCCGCATGGGCTTCGGTTTCTTTGTCTTTGTCAGACACAGCGTCTGCACCAAACGCCAATTTGGCTGCGCCGCAATCACGGTGAGAAATGCCAATCACGCGCTTGATGTGGTGCAAGGACACGGTGACATCCAGGTTGTCCCAATAGGTGGCGTGCCAACTGGCGAACTTGGGGTGAACCGCGCCGATGGGGCCACCGGCCATTACAAAGTGGCTGTAGTTGTCTTCGAGCTTGTCGCGGCTCACACCTTGGATCAAGCCCATGTACTGCCAGCTGAGGGTGGTGAAACGCGGGTCAATACAGTTCACCAACATGGCTTCGTAATGACCGCTGGCGGCAAAACTTTTGCTAGGCGCCATACCGGCCAAAGCCGCACCGGCCACGCCTGCCGCGCCAAGGTTCAAAAAGCCACGGCGATTCACGCCGAGACCAGAGCGCATAGACGAGGGTGCGCAACACGCGCAGTTGGGTGTCATCTGAGAAGAAGCGGCGGGCAATATTTCGTAAGGCATGGGGAAATGCTCCAAAGGGTTAAAAATTAATAAATTAGTGGAATTTGACGTATCGACCGATTTTGACAAAAATTTAGCGAAATATTTTTATTTATTTAATTTCAAGCGCAAGTCCCTCTGTTTTTACGCCATAAGTTCATATTCATCCCCGCCACTGTGCACAGCCTAAGCCTTGGGTCCAGGAGAAGCGCGGCCAATTAACGCTTACCTTCAACACGCATTTGCTCCCCTATGGTTTGAATACCCTCTTCGCCCTTGAATAAGGCCTCGGTGCCAAATGCCAAAAAAAAGGGCTCGGCATATTGCCGAGCCCTTGCATCTGGTGGAGCTGGGGGGATTTGAACCCCCGTCCACAAGCCTTTTTCGGACAGTTCTACATGTGTAGTCGTCTGTTTTGTTTTCTCATTCAAGGTGCCGCGCAGCGACACGCTGCACCCCAAACCAGCACCCTATTTTCTCGCTCCCCACCAAGGTACCCGATGAGAAGCCAGCCGATATGAATTACCTTGCAGCCTGGACAGTCTTGCGACCGCCCTTGCCCAGCCTATTGGCCAACTGTTGCAAGGCTAGCGGGTTTAAGCCGCTAGTGCGAAACGTTCGTCGTTTGCAGTTAGTTTTTTTCTGCTGATTAACGAGGTGACAGAACCTCGACATGCCCTGCGCCGCGTCCGAACCCATGTCGAAACCAATGCAGCCCCAAGAGGTATGAATTCTACGCCTGTACCAGCAGCGCAGCTAAAGCCAGCGGGGAATGGATGATGTGGTCAGCTCCCCAACTCAAAACCTTGGCTTGGCTGCCCAAATACCCATAGTGGGCGGCCACAGTTGTCATACCAGCGGCTTTGCCAGCCACGATATCGCGTTCATCGTCACCAACGTACCAGCAGTGCTCGGGGGAAAGCTGCATACGCCGCGCCGCTTCAAAGAGAGGCTCGGGGTGCGGCTTGGCATGTGGCGTGGTGTCACCACTGACAATGGCTTGTGCAGAAGCGAACAGCGGAATTTGAGCTGTCAAGGGCAAGGTGAAGCGCTGCGATTTGTTGGTGACCACGCCCCACCTCAAGCCCAGCTCTTGAAGATGTACCAATAAATCTTGCACGCCATCGAAAATCACCGAATGCACTGTCATGGCTTTCTCATAATTGCTTAAAAATTCTTCCTTGAAGTTTTCGTAGTCGGGGTGCTCTGGGCCCATGCCAAAGGCAATTTCAAGCATGCCGCGAGCACCCGAGCCCGCCATAGGGCGGTAGAGCGCATAGTCAAGCGAGGGCAATCCCCTGTCGGTGCGCATTTTGTCGGCAGCCGCGCCAAGGTCGGGCGCACTGTCAATCAGGGTGCCATCCAAGTCAAACAACACAGCTTGCGGCAGTCGCATCTCAAGCCTCGCGTTGGGTGGCCACCATATAGTTCACGCGGGTGTTGGCGTCTAGCCAATAGCGTTGCGTCAGCGGGTTGTACTGTAAGCCGCGTGAGGCCTGCGTCTGCAAACCCGCTCCCCTGCAAAACGCTGCCAACTCACTGGGACGGATGAATTTGGCGTACTCATGTGTGCCCTTGGGCAGCAGGTTCAAGACATATTCAGCGCCCACAATGGCAAACAAAAAAGATTGGGGGTTGCGGTTCAACGTGGAGAAGAACACCCAACCGCCAGGCTTTACCAAGGTGGCGCAGGCTTGCACCACGGAGGCAGGGTCGGGCACATGCTCGAGCATTTCCATGCAAGTCACCACATCAAAACTGGCGGGCTTCTCGGCGGCCAAAGCTTCGGCGCTGACTTCGCGGTAACTCACGTTGGGGGTTTGGGTTTCCAGTGCGTGCAGCTGCGCCACCTTCAGTGACTTGGTGGCCAAATCAATGCCGGTGACATGTGCACCCACTCGAGCCATAGCGTCCGACAAAATGCCGCCGCCACAACCCACGTCGAGCACTTGCTTATCTTTGAGAGGGGCCAGCGTTTGAATCCAATCCAATCGCAGGGGGTTGATTTGGTGCAAGGGGCGAAATTCGCTATTCACATCCCACCATCGGTGGGCAAGCTCAGAAAACTTCGCGAGTTCGGCGGGGTCTACATTGGTGGCGTTCATAAGCGAGATTGTCGGGCAAATGGCAGGCATAAAAAAACCCCGCCAAAGCGGGGTTTCACATCAAGCGGGGATATCAGTTCTTGCGTGAACCCACCACTTCGATTTCAACGCGACGGTTTTTGGCGCGGCCTTCTTTGGTCTTGTTGTCAGCAACAGGTTGCTTCTCGCCCTTGCCTTCGGTGTAAATACGGGTTTTATCGATGCCTTTGCTAACCAAATAAGCTTTTACAGCTTGCGAGCGACGCAAAGATAATTTTTGGTTGTATGCGTCAGAGCCTACGGAGTCGGTGTGGCCAACAGCAATAATGACTTCGAGGTTAATGGCTTTGACTTTATCGGTCAAATCGTCGAGCTTGGCTTTACCATCAGGCTTGATGACAGACTTGTCAAAATCAAAGAAAGCGTCAGCGGCGTAAGTAACTTTGGATGAAACCGCGACAGCAGGTGCAGGTGCAGGTGCAGGTGCGGGTGCGGTTGCAGGTGCTGCGACAGGTGCGGGTGCGGCGGCAGGTGCTGGCGCCACTACTTCAGGTGTGGGGTAAACGGGGTCGGGCTGAACCATGGCCTTGGGTTTTCCAGTGATAGCGCCATCGCAGCCAGGCAAAGCATTGGCAGGGGTCCAAAAACCGGTACGCCAGCATTCGCCAGGGGTATTTTTCCAAACTTCGCCAGCAGATGAAGACCAGTTACCAACATCGTTAGCAGAAGTTGCTGCGGCAAAACCTGTCAACATTAATGCAAGTGCGAGAGATTTCAAGTTTTTCATGGTGGTCCTTTGGGGGTTTGCCAAATTTGGTTAAGTCAACAAAAAATTGTGGGATACGGGATTACCCTGTGATTTAGATTGTGCCACAGATTCTAATCCTTTAGATTACAGACGCTTGAGCCTAAAATCAACGGTTTACCCTGTCCTGAATGGACTGCCTACATGACTCAGTTTGCCAAAGAAACACTGCCCACCAGTTTAGAAGAGGAAATGCGCCGCAGCTACCTCGATTACGCCATGAGCGTCATCGTCGGTCGCGCCCTTCCCGACGCCCGCGACGGCTTGAAGCCTGTTCACCGCCGCGTGCTGTTCGCGATGCACGAGTTGAACAATGACTGGAATCGTCCATATAAGAAGTCGGCGCGTATCGTGGGTGACGTCATTGGCAAATACCACCCGCACGGCGACAGCGCGGTCTATGACACCATTGTTCGCATGGCGCAAGATTTTTCCTTGCGCCACATGTTGGTGGATGGGCAAGGTAACTTTGGTTCGGTCGACGGTGACAACGCCGCCGCCATGCGCTACACCGAGATCCGTTTGTCCAAAATCGCGCACGAACTACTCGACGATTTGGACAAAGAAACCGTTAATTTCGGCCCCAACTACGATGGAAGCGAAAAAGAACCGCTGGTCATGCCTGCCAAATTCCCCAATTTGCTGGTCAATGGCTCGGCCGGTATCGCCGTGGGCATGGCGACCAACATTCCCCCGCACAACTTGAACGAGGTGGTGGACGCGTGTTTGCACCTGCTGCGTCACCCCGACGCCTCGATCGACGACTTGATGGACATCGTGCCTGCCCCTGACTTCCCCACTGCCGGCATCATTTATGGCATCAGCGGGGTGAAAGAAGGCTACCGCACTGGACGCGGCCGCGTGGTCATGCGGGCCAAATGCCACTTCGAGGACATCGACAAAGGCCAGCGCCAAGCCATCATCGTTGACGAACTGCCCTACCAGGTGAACAAAAAGACCTTGCAAGAGCGCATGGCCGAGCTGGTTCACGAAAAGAAGATCGAAGACATCAGTCACATTCAAGACGAGTCGGACAAATCCGGTATGCGCTTGGTCATTGAATTGAAACGTGGCGCGGTACCCGAAGTAGTGCTGAACAATCTCTATAAACAAACCCAGTTGCAAGACACCTTCGGAATGAACATGGTGGCGCTGATCGATGGTCAGCCGCGTCTTTGCAACCTGAAAGACCTGCTGTCCGTTTTCTTGTCGCACCGCCGCGAGGTGGTGACACGGCGCACCATCTTCAATTTGCGCAAAGCCCGCGAGCGCGGCCATGTGCTAGAAGGTTTGGCGGTCGCTTTGGCGAATATCGATGAATTCATCGCCATCATCCGCAATGCGCCCACCCCACCCGTGGCCAAAACCGAGTTGATGAGCAAGCCTTGGGACAGCCAGTTGGTGCGCACCATGCTTACCCGCGCCAAGGCCGATGGCAGCGTGATCAACGCTGATGACTACCGACCCGACGGCTTGGAAAAGCAGTACGGCATGGGCAACGACGGTCTGTACCGCTTAAGCGACACCCAAGCCCACGAAATTTTGCAAATGCGCTTGCAACGCTTGACCGGCCTGGAGCAAGACAAGATCGTTAATGAATACAAAGAAGTCATGGGCGAGATTGACGATTTGCTCGACATCTTGGCCCGTCCCGAACGTGTCTCCACCATCATCAGCGATGAGTTGTCTGCCATTCGCCAAGAATTCGGCCAAAGCAAGGTGGGCGCACGTCGCAGCCACATTGAGCACAATGCCCAAGACTTGGCCACCGAAGACCTCATCACCCCCACTGACATGGTGGTCACACTCAGCCACAGCGGCTACATCAAGAGCCAACCGCTCTCAGAATACCGCGCCCAAAAACGTGGCGGTCGCGGAAAGCAAGCTACCGCCACCAAGGAAGACGACTGGATCGAGCAGCTCTTCATTGGCAACACCCACGATTACATACTGTGCTTCTCCAACCGCGGTCGTTTGTACTGGCTAAAAGTGTGGGAAGTACCCGAAGGTTCCCGCGGCTCACGCGGTCGCCCCATCGTCAATATGTTTCCCTTGCAAGAGGGAGAAAAAATCAATGTGGTGCTGCCCCTAACTGGCACGGCCCGCACCTTTCCTGCCGACCAGTATGTATTCATGGCGACCTCCATGGGCACGGTCAAAAAGACCTCGCTGGACGAGTTCAACAACCCCCGTAAGGGCGGCATCATCGCGGTCAATTTAGACGACAACGATTTCTTGATTGGCGCGGCCTTAACTGACGGCAAGCACGATGTGATGCTATTTTCTGACGGCGGCAAAGCGGTGCGCTTTGACGAAAACGATGTGCGCCCCTTGGGTCGCAGCGCCCGTGGTGTGCGCGGCATGATGATTGAAGATAGCCAAAGCGTGATTGCCATGCTGGTGGCCGCGCAAGACATGCCCGCCCTGCCCGACGGCAGCGCAACTCCGGACATGGCCCGCACCAGTGTGTTGACCGCCACTGAAAACGGCTACGGCAAACGCACACCGATCGATGAATACACGCGCCACGGACGCGGCACCAAGGGCATGATCGCGATCCAACAATCCGAGCGCAACGGCAAAGTCGTGGCTGCCACCTTGGTGCATGGCGACGACGACATCATGCTCATCACCGACCGCGGCGTGTTGGTGCGCACACGGGTGAGCGAAATCCGTGAAATGGGTCGCGCCACCCAAGGCGTGATCCTGATTAATTTGGATGACGGCACCAAGCTCTCGGGCATGCAACGCATTGTGGAAAACGATGCGCAAGCTGCCGCGGACGAAGCCGCTGCAGACGAAGCAATAGATGACAGCGCCAGCGACGCCTCTCCTGACGACGCCGCATGACACAAGACCCCGCACACGCCAAAGGTTTGGCCGATTTGCGGGTGCAGATCGACCAACTCGATGCGCAGTTGCTCACGCTCTTAAACCAGCGTGCTCATTTAGCTGAATCGGTGGGCGACATCAAGCGCGCCGAGGGTTCGCCTTTTTTTCGCCCCGACCGCGTGGCGCAAGTGCTGGAAAAAATCCAATCCAATAACCTTGGCCCCCTGAAAAATCAACACGTGGCCTCTATATGGCGTGAAATCATGTCAGCGTGTTTGGCCTTGGAAGCGCCGCAGCGTGTGGCAGTTTTGGGGCCTGTGGGCACTTTTTGCGAGCAAGCAGCGATCGAGTTTTTTGGCTCTGCCGCCGAGCTTATTTACTGCAACAACTTTGACGAGGTGTTCCACGCTACCAGTGCGGGCACCGCCCAATACGGCGTGGTCGGCGTGGAGAACTCCACAGAAGGCGCGGTGGCGCGTTCACTGGATTTGTTCTTGCGCACCCCTGTTCATGTGATTGGCGAGGTCAGCCTCTTGGTACGCCACAACCTGCTGCGCCAGTCAGCGTCTCTTGAAGGCATCGAGGTGGTGTTGGCACACCCGCAGGCTTTAGGTCAATGCCAAGAATGGCTGAACAAACATCTGCCCCACGCAGAGCGACGGGCAGTGGCCAGCAACGCCGAAGGCGCCCGATTGGCCGCCACCCACCCCGAATGGGCTGGGCTGGCCAGCGAACGTGCCGCTTCTGAATTTGGCCTGCATGTGGTGGCCCATGCCATCCAAGACGAGGCCTACAACCGCACCCGTTTCGCCATCATTTCCTTGCCGCAAACCTTGGCCACGCCCCCTGCTTCTGGCAAAGACTGCACCTCCTTGGTGGTTTCGGTGCCCAATAAACCTGGTGCGGTTCACGACCTGCTGATGCCCCTCAAAGCCAATGGCGTGTCCATGACCCGCTTTGAGTCTCGCCCCGCCAAATCGGGCCAGTGGGAATACTATTTCTACATCGACCTCGATGGCCACATCAGCCAGCCCCATGTGGCCCAAGCGCTCAAAGAGTTGCAAGGCCTGTGCGCCTTTTACAAAGTGATTGGCTCCTACCCGGTCAGCGCATGAAGTTCAAGCAACTCGGTTTAGTGGGCTGCGGCCTGATGGGCGCGTCGTTTGCGTTGGCCTTGCAAGACAAGGGTTTGGTGCAACGCGTGGTGGGTTTCAGCCCCAGCGCCAGCACACGAGAAAAAGCTTTGCAACGCGGCGTTATTCAGCAGGCCGCTAACAGTGCCTCCGAGGCGGTTCAAGGTGCAGACTTGGTCTTGATTGCCGTGCCGGTCAGCCAC
>Ga0209357_1001101_pt1 | contig 10964 bp, 10 predicted proteins | sample LauGreFBDMM110SD_2_FD_187573 | JGI IMG/M metagenome (GOLD analysis project Ga0209357, IMG submission 187573) | Freshwater lake microbial communities from Lake Michigan, USA - Fa13.BD.MM110.SD (SPAdes) (version 3) | ecosystem: Environmental > Aquatic > Freshwater > Lake | place: Lake Michigan... | reverse complement strand
GTTCTAGAGCATATGAAGTGGCTGCTCAATTAATTCAAGCAACCCTTGAAGCCAACAATAAACTGATGCATCTACACAAACAACTCAAGGATATTAAGCGTGATGATCCTGTTAAAACGGGAGGTAGTGTTACCACGACAAACAACAATATTTTTGTGGGAAATACTGCTGAACTATCGCGGTTCCTTCGCGCACGAAAAGATTTAGAAACAGCAACCAAAGAATTGCCACCAGGAGATATTATAGATGCCTCCTAAAACAGGTATTGCATATCTTGGTAACGCTCTGCTTAAAGGGCCTGGAGTTAAGATTGAATATACTCCCGAGCAGATGGAAGAGTATGTTAAATCCTCTGAAGACTTGGGTTACTTTCTCACTAATTATTTTTACATTCGTTCTCTAGACAAAGGCCCAATCCTATTTGATCTTTACGATTTTCAGAAACGATTTATTAAAGAAGTTCGTGAAAATCGCTTCACCATCTGTAAATTTCCTCGTCAAACAGGAAAGACTTCATGTGTAACAGGCGATATTCTACACATGACTCAGTTTACTCCCGACTATAAGGTAGCCGTTCTAGCCAACAAACAGAAGACTGCAACAGAAATTCTAGATCGTATCAAACTAGCATATGAACGCCTGCCTATGTGGATGAAACAAGGCGTGGTGGAGTGGAACAAAACTTCAATCAAGTTTGAAAACGGTTCCAAGATTATTGCATCATCCACTTCAGCAACCGCTGTTCGTGGTGACTCGTTCAACTACATCATGTTGGACGAATTTGCATTCGTTCCCAATAACATAGCCGACGAATTCTTTGCATCGGTATATCCAACTATTTCATCAGGTAAAACTTCTAAAATTGTAATTGTGTCTACTCCCAAGGGTATGAACATGTATTACAAGATTTGGAAGGATGCGTTAGCAGGCAGAAATCCTTATAAAGCCGTGGAAGTTAAATGGTGGGAGGTTCCAGGTAGAGACGAAAAATGGAAAGAAACCACAAAGAAGGCTTTGGGATCTGAGCGTCTGTGGCTAGCCGAGTATGAATGTGAATTCTTGGGATCAGAGGATACACTTGTAACTCCTAGCAAACTGTCATCTTTGGTTTATGAAGATCCAAAATTAACAACAAGAGATGGATTGACAGTATACAAAGAGCCTGAAAAAGAACACACATACACTATAACTGTAGACACCTGTAGAGCGGTTGGTTTAGACTACCATGCTTTTATAGTTTTGGATGTAACCAAAATGCCGTATACTGTGGTGGCTAAATTCAGAAACAATACGATGCCTGTGATGCTACTACCAAATATGATTACAACCGTTGCTCAAAAATATAACAATGCTTATATTTTGGTGGAAACCAACGATACGGGTCAACAGGTATCGGATATTATGCACGAAGAATTAGAATATGAAAATTTGATTACAACAACCATCAAGGGTAAAAAGGGACAACGAGCAACAGGATTCGGAGTAGGACGAGTTCAATATGGCGTAAAGATGTCAAATCAGGTAAAGAAAACTGGATGTTTAATTCTAAAGGAAATGGTAGAAGGCGACAAGGTAATCTTGAACGATTTTGACCTAGTATCCGAAATGTCTACATTCGTGTCTCACAAGTCATCCTACGCAGCCTCAGAGGGTTATAATGATGACTTGGTTTCGTGTATGGTTTTGTTTTGTTGGCTGTCAACTCAGTCTTACTTTCGTGATCTAGTAAACACCAATATTCGCAAAAAACTAATGGAAGAAAAAATTAAAAAACTAGAGGAAGAATTGCTTCCATTTGGGTTTTTAAGCACAGAATTAGACTCAGAAGAACAGGATAGAATTGATCTTGGTAGAGAGGGCCCGAAAAGGGTTTTTGATGGTGGTGGCTTTGCAAATGGTGACAGTTCTGCGTTTTGATTCTAATAACTGTTTTTACTAAATACACCTTGAAACCTTAATTTTATACTTCCTAACAAGGAGAACGATAGATGGCATTCCAATTAAGTCCAGGCGTAAATGTAACAGAAAAAGATCTAACAACAATCGTTCCTACTGTGGCTACAACTGCCGCAGGTATGGCAGGATTGTTTGAATGGGGCCCTGTGGGGTTGCCCGTTACAATCAGTAGTGTTCAAGAACTAGGAACCCTATTCGGAATGCCAAGAGATGGTAACGCCGACTGGTGGTTTACCGCTTATAACTATCTTGGATACGGTAGCAATCTAAAGGTTGTTCGTCATGTTGACGACACCGCTGCTAAAAATGCAACAATGGGCACAAAAACTCCAGTTTTGGTAAAAACTGTAGATGCTGCACCTTCATCAGGAACAGTTGCTACAAACGGTCTTTTTGCTGGTCGTTATCCTGGCGAATTAGGCAACTCGTTGTGGGTAGATGTTTGTGGTTCTTCAGCAACTGGAACAGGCGAAGGTGCAACTTTCGGAAGTTGGCAGTGGGCTGGTTTGTTTAGCGGAAAGCCATCATCTTCTGCTTATTCGGAAAGACTCGGAATATCAGAAAACGATGGGTTCCACATGGTTGTTGTTGATTACGCAGGTAAGTTCACAGGAACCCCACTATCGGTTCTAGAAAAATACGAAAATATTTCTATTCATCCAGGTGCAATCAATCCTGATGGAACCCCACTTTTCTACAAGACAAAGATTAACGACGAATCTCGTTACATTCTTGCTCTAGGAAATCAATCATCAGACGATGTAGCCAACTTTACAAGCGGTATGACGGGTTATGGAACTCCAACCGCATGGACAAGTACTCAGTCTGGTGGTGCTTACTATGCTCGCCTGAGTGGTGGTACAGGACAGTTCTCAGGTGTTGCAAGTATTGCTGATGAAAATGGTGGATACTATGCGTTTGAAGACGCTGATACCATTGATGTAAACCTATTAATGGGCGGCCCACTTTCAGGAAACAATGCACAAAAGATTTGTGATATCGCAAAGGCAAGAAAAGACTGCGTAGCCTTTGTTTCATCTCCAAACAGCAATCCATCAGAAAGTTCAACCACAAAGGTAAGCAACTGCTTGACTCTAAGAACAGCAGTTGGTAACAACAACTACGCCTTTATTGATAGCGGTTACAAGTACATGTACGATCCATTCAACGATGTGTATCGTTACATCCCACTAAACGGCGATGTTGCAGGTTTGTGTGCTCGTTCAGATATCACAAACGATCCTTGGTACTCACCCGCAGGATTCAACCGTGGTCAAGTTCGTAACACCATTAAGTTGGCTTTCAATCCAACCAAGACAGAAAGAGATTCAATCTACTCAAACGGTGTAAACCCTGTAGTGACTTTCTCTGGCGAAGGAACAGTTCTTTTTGGTGATAAGACTGCACAAACTCGTCCATCTGCTTTTGATCGTATCAATGTTCGTCGCCTCTTCATTGTTCTAGAAAAGGCAATCGCAACTGCTGCCAAGTATAGCCTGTTTGAATTTAACGATGCATTTACTCGCTCACAATTCAGATCGTTGGTTGAGCCATTCCTTCGTGATGTTCAGGCTCGTCGTGGTATCACCGATTTTAAGGTTGTTTGTGACGAGAAGAACAATACATCACAAGTTGTTGACAGCAATCAGTTTGTTGCCGACATCTATGTGAAGCCAAATCGCAGCATTAATTTCATCCAACTCAACTTTGTTGCTACCAAGTCGGGCGTTTCGTTCGAGGAAGTAGGAGCCTAAATAAAAAGGAAACAGGAGAACAGTTAAATGGCATACAGTCAATTTAGCATAGACGCATTTAGAGCAAACCTAATCAATGGTGGTGCAAGAGATAACCTTTACCTAGTATCAGGTGTATTTCCTGGTAGTGCAACAGGTATCATCAATGCTGCTGCCAGTGTTGCTGGTGCTCTCTTTGGTGGAGCCGTAGCAGGAGCAATTACAAACACTGCTGCTGCTGTGGGTCTAAGCAATCCAGGTGCTCAGGTTTCCTTCTTATGCCGTTCAGCAGGAATTCCTGCTGCAACTCTAGGGCAAGTAGAAGTAAACTACATGGGCAGAAAGTTAAAGTACGGTGGAGACCGTGAATTTGCTGACTGGAACATCAAGTGCTATAACGATGGTGGATATCAGTTGCGTAAAGCATTTGAATCGTGGTCAAACATCATCAACTCATATCAGGGCAATGTTGGCCCAAACAATATGAATTCTTACCTTTGTGACTGGTATGTACAGCCACTATCTCGTGAAGGCAATCCAATTTGCACTTACAAGATGGTTGGAGTATGGCCAAAGGATGTTCAAGGTTACGAATTGAACTTTGATTCCAAGACCAACATCTCGGAGTTTGGTGTGGTGATGTCGTATCAGTACCATGAACTTCAGGGCGTAACAACCTGATTCAAAATTTAATGGAGTCTTTATAATATGGAACTCTTCGGCTTAAAAATTGAGAGGTCGAAGAAGCAGCAAAGCGACTTCAAGGCACTAAAATCTTTCGTAGTTCCAACTACGGACGACGGTGCAATTCCAGTCGAAGCAGGCGGCTTCTACGGTCAGTATGTGGATCTTGATGGTTCAGTTCGTAATGATTACGAATTGGTAGCCAAATACCGTGAAATGTCAATGGATCCTATTTGTGAAACAGCAATTGATGATGTTGTTAATGAATCCATTGTATGCGAAGGTAAGCGTTCTCCTGTAAAAATTTTCTTCACTAGCGATTTAAAAGTTGGTGAGCCTATTAAAGATAAAATACAGGAAGAATTTAAAAACATTCTTCGTGTCATGCAGTTTGAAACCAAGGGTTACGAAGTATTTCGTCGTTGGTATGTGGACGGTAAAATATACTTTCACATCATTAGCGACGAAAAGAAGATTGAGAAGGGAATTCTTGAACTTCGTTTCGTTGATCCACTAAACATCCAAAAGATTCGTGAGTTTGAAAAAGAAACTCGCAAAGACGGCACGAAAATCATTACTGGTTATCGTGACTTCTATATCTACAACAAAGATAATCCTCGTGCAGGTGGTAATGCATCAGGCATCAAGATTAATGATGATGCTATTGCATTCTGTTCATCAGGTCTGTTTGATAGTCGCTATCGCAGAACTGTAGGATTCATGCACAAGGCTATCAAGCCACTAAATCAACTTCGCATGATGGAAGACGCTGTAGTAATCTACCGTCTATCTCGTGCTCCTGAGCGTCGCATCTTTTACATAGATGTTGGTTCGCTACCTAAGACTAAAGCCGAGCAGTATGTCAAGGACATCATGGGTAAGTATCGTAACAAACTTGTGTACGATGCTAATACTGGTGAAATCCGAGACGACAAGAAGTTTATGAGCATGTTGGAAGACTACTGGCTGCCTCGTCGTGAAGGTTCAAAGGGAACTGAAATCAGCACTCTAAGCGGAGCACAGAATCTTGGCGAAATGACCGATGTGGTGTATTTCCAAAAGAAACTGTACAAGGCTCTAAATGTGCCGGTATCTCGTTTAGAGCAAGACAAGGGGTTCCAATTGGGGCGTGCTGCTGAAATTAGTCGTGACGAACTCAAATTTAATAAATTTGTCATTCGTTTGCGTAACAAGTTCAGTGAAATTTTCTACGATCTGCTACGCAAGCAGTTGCTGATGAAGGGAATCATCAAGCAGGACGACTGGGCTGGTATTAAAGAATGCCTGTTTTTTGATTACCTCAAGGATAGCCACTTTGTAGAACTCAAAAATCAAGAGTTGCGAAAGGGTATGTACGAGGAACTGAGCCAAGTTGAAAAATACATAGGTAAGTACTATTCACATTATTGGATTCGTACTCAAGTGTTGGCTATGAGTGAAGCACAGATCAAGGAAATGGACAGTCAGATATCTAAGGAGCGTAATGCAGGCTTGTATGCTCCAGATAACACGGTGTTCGGTTTACAGTAACGGAGAATTTAAATGGAAAATTTGCAAAAAGCAATTGATGCTACAAAAGAAAAGAATGCGATTGACTTTAAACAAGTCATCTCTGCTGAATTGGCAGATAGACTTTATAAGTCAATCAACACAAAGAAAGAGTCTATCTCTGGTAGTATGACCAAGAAAGATGAAACTCCTGTTGAGGCTGCGGCTGAGGAAGATGCTGCTCCTGCGGTATCTGAGGCTAATGTTCTGGCTCCATCTGCACCTGTATCGGGTGGCAAAGTTGGAATTCCTGGATCAGAAAGGTCAAATTCAGGTGCGGGAGAAATTCCTGACCCTTTAGAAGGAGAACTGAAGGACGAAATAGAAAACGCCTTCGGTCTAAAAGGTGACTCGGATAAGATGATTGCCAAGGATGACGACATCTCTTTGGATCCAAACTTTGAAAAAGAATTTTACATGAAAGAGATGGATTACAACGGTCACAAGGTAACTTTGAAGCAGATTGGATTAGGTCTTTCAAAGCCTGTGCGTGTTTATGTTGACAACAAGCGTTGGGAATTCTTTCCAGGCCCCGAAGCCGCATTGAAGGCTTCCAAGTCATACATTGATGGAATGGACAAGCAAGAAAGTGTGAATACATCAGAGGCTGTAACAGAAGCAAAGGTTGACCTAGACGGCAGAAGTCGTTTATATAAATCAACTGTTGCTCGTTTAGAGCAAGCCCGTGTGCGTCGTGAAACTCACAACAGTAAAGTTAAAGAGTTGGAAGAAAATTCAACCATGACAAACCAAGAAATCTTGGATGCCGTTAACATGAAAAACGGTAAATTTGTTATGGGTGAAGAAGAACTAAGCGACAAACAAAGTAAATACAGAAAATTCTTTTCTGCTGCTTTAAAGAAGCATGGTGCATCATCGCCCACAGAATTATCAGGAGAAAAGAGAAAACAATTCTTCAACTATGTTAAAGCAAATTGGAAGGGATAATGTCCAACACACCATCACAACTAAAAAACGAAGTATCACGCAAGATTGTAGATTGCGTTAGAGAATGTGTTTCTACAAACAAGGGTAAAACTCTTGAGTTGATGGATGGTTCAATTGTTCGTCTTACTCCTATGCAAGCAGAAAAATTCATCTCAATTCACGACGAGTTGAGTGAATCTAATCAGGCTTCTTTTCGTTTAATGCTAGTTGAAACAAAAAAATCATTTGAAGGAGTTAATACCTTCTGTAAGGAGAGAAAGTAATGGCTGCTAGATTAGACTATCTTGTAAAAAGTAAGAACCGTTGTGTGGTGGCGTATTCATCAGATGGTGCAGGCGGAAATGTTGAGTTCAATATTGGGCCTACCGCATTTTGCTCCAACATCACAGAATTTACCGGTGAGTTTGCAACAAAAGGATTAACTTTTACCTCTGCTGCAATCGCAAGAGTTGTTGGTTCTGCTGGCGGAAACGCAGGAACTATTGAAATTGCATTTGCTGGATCATCTCCATATCAAGCATTTCAACTTCCATTTGCTTCAACAATTGATAGCAACTTTGAGCGTTTCACAATTCCAAATCTAGCGGTAGGATCAACAGGTATGGCAACCATCACTAATCGTTTAGGTGGTGGTGCAACCGCCTGTTTCGCTATTGAATTTGTGACTCGTCATGTCTAATATCAAATAAAAGGGAGAATCTACAAATGAAACTATTCTGCGACATTAACGAGGAAATTCAAGTTCTAACCGAGGAAACCGAACCAGGTAAGAAGAACTATTTTATTGAAGGCATCTTCTTGATGTGCGATCAAAAGAATCGCAACGGTCGTGTTTACACCTTTGAAATGATGAACAAGAAGGTTAACGAATACAACAATTCTTTTGTTAAGCAAAAGCGTGCTTTTGGTGAATTGGGACACCCTGAGGGCCCCACAATCAACCTAGAGCGCGTTTCTCACATGATTACAGACCTGTACTCCGACAAGAAGAATTTCATTGGTCGGGCTAAAATCATGGATACTCCATACGGCAAAATTGTAAAAAACCTCATTGATGAGGGAGCCAAATTGGGTGTGTCTAGCCGTGGAATCGGCTCTTTAGAAGAGAAAAACGGGATTAATTATGTGAAAGACGACTATCAACTAGCCACCGCCGCTGATATTGTAGCCGATCCTTCGGCTCCAGAAGCCTTTGTTCGGGGCATCATGGAAGGTAAGGAATGGATTTACGAGAGTGGCAGATTGGTTGAGAAAGATATTGAGCAAATTAAAAAAGACATTAAAAAGGCATCATCACGAAACCTAGAAGAAGCCAAAATGAAAGCGTTTGAGAAGTTTTTACGAAATATTTAAGAACACTAAATATCATTTGACACCTTCATAAATTCACAAGGAGCGAGTTCATGGACTCATTTAAGAACGAAGAAGTAGAAGAAATCCTCGAAGAGGAAATTACAGAAGAAACCTCAACAGAAGAAGTAGTCGTTACTGACGACGAAACCATTGAGGAAGACGCAGCAGCCACACAAAAGGCAACTGTTACTTCCAAGCAGCCTGCTGGCGAGAAGTCAAAACTTCCCGCTGCTGCTAAGAGTAAGGGCTCTTCCAAGTACGCTGGTCTTTACAAGGACGGCGAAGGCAAGGGCGTAGAAGTTCCTGAGCCTGTTGCTACCGATTCTTCTGCTTCTGCTGACAAGCAATTGAAGTTGGTGGATGCCAAGCGTTCAGGTAAGACTGAAGGAGTTCAAGTTCACATGGACGCTATGTTCAATGGTGAAGAACTATCAGAAGACTTCAAGACAAAGGCTTCCACAATCTTTGAAACCGCTCTCAACGAGCGAGTTGAAGCAATTGAGAGTGAAATCAAGGCTGAATACGAGAACCGTCTTGTTGAGCAAACGGAAACACTCAAGACTGAACTCACTCAGCAACTTGATTCATACCTCTCATATGTTGTTGAAGAGTGGATGGAAGAAAACAAACTCGCTGTTGAGAAGGGTCTACGCACCGAAATCGCTGAAGAATTTATTGAAGGTCTTCGTGGTCTTTTCTTGCAGCACAACATTGAAGTTCCACAAGGCAAGACTGATCTGCTAGATGAAATGGCAGAGAAGGTTGAAACCTTAACCTCCTCCTTGAATGAAGAGATCAACAAGAGTCTAGAACTCAAGAATCAAATTGCTGAACTAGAAAGAAAGCAACTTGTTTCAGGCATGAGTGAAGGACTTGTTGACACCGACAAGGAGCGTTTCTTGAAATTGGCGGAAGGCGTTGGCTTTGAAAATAACAACGAATTCCGTTCAAAGTTGGAAGTCATCCGTGAGTCATACTTCGGAGATTCGGGCAAGTCATTCTTGTCAGAGGAAGTCGAAGACGATATGACGGTTGCCGAAAATGCTCCTGCGAATGAACAAGAAAACTTGTCGGAATCAATGGAAGCATATTCGCACATGTTGTCTCGCCTAAGCCGTAACAAGCCTCAAAGCAAGAAGAACTAATTTATAAATATCACTAACCTTTAAAAACTACCACAGGAGTTAAAACCAATGGAACTTACTATTTCAGAAGCACTACAGAGCAAGTGGAAGCCTGTGCTTGAACACGCAGAACTTCCCGAAATCGCTGATCCATACCGCAGAGCGGTTACAACGATTCTTCTAGAGAATCAGCAACAGTACCTCCGTGAGGACGGCGCAGCAAATATCTCCGCCAACCTTGACGGTCCAGGTACAAGCAATGTCGCTCGTTGGGATCCAATTTTGATCTCACTCGTTCGTCGCGCTATGCCAAACCTAATCGCATACGATGTATGCGGCGTTCAGCCAATGAGTGGCCCAACAGGTCTTATCTTTGCTCTACGCAGTCGTTACAACAACCAGTTCGGTGACGAAGCACTCTTCCAAGAAGCCAACAGCCGCTTCTCAGGCAAGGCTGCTACAGGTCTAACCGGCGTTGGTCTCGGTCAAACCGCTAACTTCGGTGGCGTAACAGCAACCGATACTGATCCGTTCTATAACGGCGTCAACGCTGGTTTCACCGCAGGTAACTTCGGTCTAGACACCAACGGCGATCCATTCATCGGAACCGCAATGTCAACCAACACTGGCGAAGCACTCGGTTATCCAAACGGCTCACAGGCTGCTGGTTCACAGTTTGCACAAATGGCATTCTCAATTGAGAAGACCACTGTGACTGCTCAGACTCGTGCGTTGAAGGCAGAGTACACAATGGAATTGGCACAAGACTTGAAGGCAATTCACGGTCTTGACGCTGAAACCGAACTCGCCAACATTTTGTCAAGTGAAATTCTTGCCGAAATCAACCGCGAAGTCGTTCGTCGCATCTATGTGTCAGCCAAGTTGGGTGCTCGCTCAGGTCTAACTCAGACTCAAGGCGTGTTTGACTTGAATGTTGACTCAAACGGTCGTTGGTCAGTTGAGAAGTTCAAGGGCTTGCTCTTCCAAATTGAGCGTGAAGCCAATGCAATCGCCAAGGAAACCCGTCGTGGTAAGGGTAACTTCGTCCTCTGCTCGGCAGATGTGGCAAGTGCTCTAAGCATGGCAGGCGTTCTTGATTACGCTCCTGCTCTCTCAACCAACCTCAATGTGGATGACACAGGCAACACCTTCGCTGGTGTTCTCAACGGTCGTCTTCGTGTGTACATTGATCCTTACGCTTCACAGACAGCAACTCACGAGTTCTTCTGCGTCGGCTATAAGGGTTCAAGCCCATACGATGCTGGTCTCTTCTACTGCCCATATGTACCTCTTCAGATGGTTCGTGCAGTTGGCGAGAACTCGTTCCAGCCAAAGATTGGTTTCAAGACTCGTTACGGTATCATCCATAACCCATTCGTCTTGAACTCAAGCGGCAATGTCACCAGTACATTGGACGACACAGTTCGTCGCAACATGTACTACCGCATTGTTAAGGTAACAAATCTCTTCTGATTCATAATCGGAAGTTCAGTCACTCCGAGCAACCCCCTTGAAAGAGGGGGTTGTTCTTTTAATACAGTTTTCATTTTTCCTAAATATGCTAAAGTAAGTTGTTAATTCGCATCTTTAAAGAGGGGTAAAATGCCATACAATCCAT
>Ga0209357_1001092_pt1 | contig 10983 bp, 7 predicted proteins | sample LauGreFBDMM110SD_2_FD_187573 | JGI IMG/M metagenome (GOLD analysis project Ga0209357, IMG submission 187573) | Freshwater lake microbial communities from Lake Michigan, USA - Fa13.BD.MM110.SD (SPAdes) (version 3) | ecosystem: Environmental > Aquatic > Freshwater > Lake | place: Lake Michigan, USA... | reverse complement strand
CCCCTCCCCAGGTCGACCGACCACCGTCGACCGTCGACTACCCAGTTTGGCCCATTTCAGACCGCGGATTTCACAATTTTTTGCCGTCACAATCATTTAAAGGTATTGCACCATCTCGTATTAAACCCAATCATGTCGAAAGTCGCTAAAGCTCTCCCCACCGGCACCGCCCCGATTGTCAAAACCGGCAAGGTTGCCGTCGCCCCGGTCGCGGTCATTGTTCCTGCTACCACGGCGTCGGTCGCGGCCGTCGCGGCCACCGCCACCACTGTCACCGCCACCGCCAACACGGCCGCTGCCAACACGGCCGCTGCCAACACGGCCACCGCCAACACCGCCAACACGGCCACCACGGCCAACACGGCCACCACGGCCACGGCCCCCGTCAAAACCAAAAAGCGCAAGGTCGAGGAAACGGAAGAAGCGGCCTCGGCGGCCTCGGCGGCCACCTCAGCGGCCTCGGCGGCCTCTCCTGCCGCGACCTCGGCCGCCTCCCCCGAAGAGGAGGAGGGTCCCACCTACGAATCCTTCCTGGGCAAGTTGGAGACCCTTCAAAAATCGTACAAGAGCAATTACGAAGACACCATGAAAGGCTTCAAGGAGGTCACGGCCGAGTTCAAGCAGTTCCACAAAGTCTCCCAAAAAAAGTTTGTGCAGGGGGTGAAAGAAGCAAAAACCAACAAGCGCCGCCGCATGCAAACCCAGTTGAGTGGCATCACCCGGCCCCGCAAGATCACGGCCGAGTTGTCCTCCTTCTTGGCCATCGACAAGGACGCCCAAATGAGCCTGACCCAGGTCTCGGGTGAGGTGTGCAAGTACATTCGCAACGCCAACCTGCAAAACCCATCCGATCGTCGTCAAATCTTTTGCGACACCAAATTGGTGGCCTTGCTCAAACCGGAAAACAACACGATCACGTACCCCGTGCTGCAACGGTTGCTCACCCAACATTTGATCAAGGAAGAAGTGGTGGCCTAAGCCCCGTGGCTTGTTTTTTTTAATGGTGCTCTAATAAACTATGCAAACAATTGATACTCTTGATACTATGGTGCAAAAAATCCTTGTTAAACCCACAAACACAAACGTGATACCACCCTTTGACGTGAAACCGATTGATTCGATTGATTCGTCGGCTACGACCCTCGAGCTCATGGTCAAGAGTATTATCAAATCAAACAAAGGCGTTCAGGTTCCGACTCCGTTCCCAGTGCAACTCACTGTTATCGATTTGCAAAACATGGTGAGGGCAGCATGGAAAAGGTACGCCTCCCATAGGTCATGTCAAGATGAGTGTACAAATACTGACTTTACAAAGTTTGTCAGATGTATCAACACGTGCTTGCAATCCCATTAAAAAAACACGGATCATGAGCAAAGAGCGAATGGATCGGGTGTATCCATTACAACGCCACCAAATCGACATCATGACCCAGATGCGCCGTCGGGAGAGCGATCCGTCCCTGTCCATGCACCACACGGCATCGGCCGCCCAGTGGACGTTTCAGGTGCCCCTGGGCGTGCTGGCCGATCCCAGTGGCACGGGCCTCTCGTGGACCATTGTCTCGTATGTGGCGGGCGTCCTGGCCGACCAGTTTGCGATTCAACATGCTGGCATTTCACCCGATGCCCGGCCCGTGTCGCACCCGTGGTGCCCGGTCACGGTCGCCCCGGTGGCCTACCCTCAGCATCATACGCTGATTGTCAGCCCACCCCGTGCGTTGGGGCAATACCAACGCCTGTTCAAATCCCGAGACATCGAGGCCGGCCTCTACCAGCCTGACCAACCGTTTCCCACCACGCATGTCGTCCTGTGCCCCGTGATCCTGTTGGAAACGTGTTTGAAAGGAGCCCCACGGCAGTGGCAACGGCTGATCATCGACGACATGGAACATGTCCGATACCCGCTGTGTTCCACGTTTCACGACCCGCCCTGGGTGGCGTCGTTTGTCAATGCCCGTTTTCTCTGGCTCGTCTCCCCGGCCGACACTCGCAAACCGCGTCTGGCCTCGTCGTTTCCCCGCAATGTGTTTGCCCTGCTCCCCCCCGACATTGTCGCCCAACTCACCATCGAGACGGATCGGGCCGTGTTGGAAGCCAGTATGGGACTCCCGCCCATGACCCTGACCGTGTTTCATTGCTCCTCCCTCTACTCGGGTTCCACCACACCGTCCTTGTCGCCACGGATCGCCTTACCTGGCGTGTTTGCAGGGACGGCCCTGCACTGGCTCCAACAGTGGAGCGTCACGGAGGCCGATCCCCAGCGCACACTCCTGTTCATGTCGGACGAGCTGTGTGACATGTTTACGTCTTGGCATACCCGCCGGTTTCCGGGAGCCGTCCCCTTTACCGGGGTGAGAAGTGTGCCCATGGGGCCAGCCTTTCTGATTGTCAAATGGTCGGAAGTGGGGTATGTCCAAAGCAAGGCCTGCGCCGCCCCCTTGCACGCCTACACCACCGTCATTGCCGTGGGACCCGAGGAGGATGTCAACACCGTACGCCACATTTGCCAACGGATCAATCGCGTCGACGCCTTGAATTTGATATGGATTCGAGCTTGATCTGTTGCCGGGGGGCCACACCTTTTATGCCTTTGTACTCGTTCGTGTACACAAACTCTACCTCTTTGTCCGTCACGTTTTTGATGTCAATGGCGTAGGAATTGCCTTTCGGAGGTTGATACACATACGTCTTCCCTTGAAAATGCGTGCCACGCGCATCATCCGGTAGCACGTAGGGGGGCTCAGTCGCCTTGGCCTCAGTCGCCTTGGCCGGCGCGGCCTTGAGCTGGACTTGCTTTGCGTCCTCCTCGTCCTCCTCCTCGTCCTCGTCCTCCTCCTCGTCCTCCTCGTCCTCCTCGTCCTCCTCCTCTTCCTCTTCCACAAACGCATCGTTTTTCAATTGATCGTCTTTTATTTGTTTTTGCATTTTTTCCTCTGCTTCAGCATTCAGCTCATAAAATCGATCGGGTTCCGTGATATTGAAATGCGATCGATATTCCTCGTAAAATTGTTTCAGTTGCTCATATCCTAAATTTTGTCCTTTACGGCCTCGTTTGGCCGACGTTGTGGCAATCCCTTTGGCTAAATTTAATACGTTGCCAACGCTTGCAATCCATTGGCCTTGTACTTTCACTTGAGCAAAGTATTTGTTTTTCTTGTTCAATTTTTTCAGTTGTGCAGTACTGGCCTTTGTTTTTTCCAGGTCGTACTGCTCTTGTTCTAACTTATAGATTATCTCTTGCTTCGTGGCATAAAACACATTGAACCCACTGTGTTTGACATAATACTGTAATGTTGCACCCTGTAAATCCTTGACACTTTTGTAGTTTAACAGTGCATATGCGGCGTGAACAAATGGTCCCCACGTAAACTTGGCATTCACTTCAAACAGGACCCGTTTCGGATCATCCGTCATGTACGTCAAGAATGCGGCTTCTTGCATGTCCTGGTTGGCCTGTTGTGCCGTGTCTGCTGCTCCTACTCCAGAGGCATCAACGGTCGACGTCGAAAACCAGTGGTTCTTGTACACGTGATAATCCACGGCACACCGCCGCAAAAGCCGTTCGCACAATTGGACCTTGACATCTTTGGCAAGTGCTGTGCGTAAACACACGCCATCAGACGAGACGTACTCGGTCACCTGTTCATTGGCATTGATGGCCTTGGCGTTTGGCGCTTGTGTGGGCACATCCAACGTCACATACGAATGAATCGTGACGCGCTTATTAGAACAAAACCGGATGACCCGCGCTTCCACCTGTCGACGCGCGGGACCGGTCCAAAATCCATCCAACAAGTGCATGTGATCGGCTTTCATGAACGACACCCCTTCCGATATGGACTTGCTCCCAATGATGACGTTCACGACACCTGCCTCAAACGCAGAGGTCACTTTTTTTATGTCAACGGACGTCATCCCCGAGCGCCAAATAAAGTAAGTGCGTCCTTTTGGTGACTGCAACTTCAAGTTAAATTCGTTCCACGTGGGATGGCTGGCGAAATACGACCGAAACACATAGGCCGGGACCTCTGCGAATTCCGCATACACAATGTGCTGCCCTTGTTGCAACTGGTCGATGCAATACTTAAATTTGGGGGCCAACGGTGCAATCGCGTCCCACTGTCCTGTCTTTCCATTCAAATGGCCTGCCTTGACGTTTGCACAGTACAGTTCCAACAAACGACTGCGTACGGCAAAGGCATTGGACTCAATTTTCTCCCGTAAACTGGCCAGGGCATCTGTCGGCCAAAACCAGTGCACCTGTCGGTCTACAACTGGCATGGCCTTTTGATTGATGGGCACGTAACTGATTTTGTGATGCAGCAACGGTTGCACTTGCGACACGGGAAGTGCTTTCACATTTTTGCCACAGAGGGCCGTGGCCAGGTGGTACATGCTTTGCACCGACAAAATGGGGGTACCTGTCAACAGCAAGAGGCGTGCCGTGCACTCAGGCTGGTGAATGTTTACACACAACTTGGCAAAGCTGGCCTTGTCCCCTTGTTCTGCTTGCGAACTGGTTTCATACAAATTGTGGGCCTCGTCGATCACAAACAATGTATTGTCAAATATGTTGCATGTTTTCATACTTTGATACGCGTCCACCTGGGCCACCAATTCAGTTGTCTCGACGCGGTGATATGTGGTATTGTATTTTTGAATTTCATTGATAAAATTGGCTCTCAATCGCGAGGGCACAAACACACGTATGTTGAAGCGTTTTTTAATGAAATGATGCATGATGGCAATCGCCGTGAGGGTTTTGCCTGTGCCCACTTCGTGAAACAACAACATGCTTTTCCACTTCGTGTCTCGTAAATGCGTGGCGATCTTTTGCTGATGAATTTGCAATTGCAGGGCTACACCCTTTTGGGACTGATCAGGACAGGGATTTTTTGGCAAAGTGTAGTTGTAGTATAATTGTGGAATTGGAACCTGTGGAACCTGTGGAACCTGTGGAACCTGTTGTTTCTTACCCTGTCCTTGTTTTTGTTTTTGTCCTTGGCCCAGTCCTTGGCCCAGTCCTTGGCCCAATCCTTGGCCCAGTCCTTGGCCTTGGCCCTGACCCTGACCCTGACGATCCAATCCTCGGTCCTGTTTTTGTTTTTGTTTTTGTCCCTGTCCTTGACCCCGATCCCTCTGATCGTGATCCCTCTGATCGTGATCCCTCTGATCGTGATCCCTCTGATCGTGATCCCTCTGATCGTGATCCCTCTGATCGTGATTTCCCTCCAATTGTTTTTGTCGCGTTTTCACACGCGTCAGCGCTTGCTTTTGAGAGGACGTGCACTGGGGTTCTTTGGGCTCTTGATCCGGGGGGCGAACGATTTGAAAGGGGTTGTTCGAGTCGTCAAACATGCTTTCCTGGTCGAGGACCGTGACTGATTTTTGCTTGTGCCGTTCGTTTTCAAACCGATCCATGTGTGACGCATACACGCCCGTGTAGATGGGTCGTTTGATGGGACGGTGCCAATGATCGATGAAAAACGTGTCACCCACGGTTACCTGAAACGGATCGTCCTTTGGCACGTTGTCCGCGATAATGCAACGACGTCGCACGTATTGGGTCAAGCAATCGTCCAACTGATCTTGGGACGGTCGTGGCAACTGGAGCACGGTCATTTCCGCGTACCAGAGCAGGGCCAAGGCCAAGGGGACAGGGCCATCGTACACCCACGACTCGGTGTTTACAAAATCGGGTTCACTCGAGTGGAACACCCCACGGGGTTGCCAGGCCACGGCATGGCCGGGTGTGTAGACCACGACCGAGGCCGTGTCTTTGAACACATCGGCAAAACAAATGCGATGCGACGGGGTTTTGCCATACTTGACCTGGCCATCCACACACCATTGGTAGGTGGGGTGGCCACAAATCAACGTATACAAAATTTGATGAAACGGCAATTCATCCTGTTTCTGGGGACGAAATACCGGTTTCACATGCGCCCAGATGATTTTCAACAGAGGGGTCGGCCTCTTCTTCCGCATGAGATGGGGCCACAACCATTCCGGGGCGTCCTTTTGGAGACGGGACACCGTGGCGTCCTTTTGGATGCGACGGGACACAAAGGGAGGCAAACACGAGTTCCGCGTGTAATCGTAGGCCTGCGGGAGCGCGCTGACATGGATGGGATTCCAGCGGGTGTGACGGGTCACGCGTTCCTGGAGGCACTGCACGTAAAACCAGTGACGCGTGTGGGCCCGTGGGGTGATGATGTCAGGGGATTGCACGGCATACAAGAGCCATTGTTGCAGGACGGTCAGCTGGACGGGCAGCTGGCCCATGCCGCCCATGCCGCCCATGCCGCCCATATCCATGCCCGGTGGGGCGATGCCGTGTCGATGCAAGGCCTGCGCCAGTACCTCAAACGGCTTCTGTCCGTTCTTAAAGTACCGCCCCATGGCGGCCACCAGGCGCGTTTCATTGTCGCCGTCGTTCAAACGAAAGGGAGGGGTCAACCGTTGAATGGATCGCAGGAGCGCAGCGACTTCCGCCTCGTGATGGGCCTGCAATGTGCGCTGCAGCTCTCCTTCCACGTGGAGATAGGCGTAATGATTGGTGCGCGGCCCTTCGCATCCCAACACGATGCTCGGAGGCACGTCACCGTACGTGGTGCAGAGCTCATAGGTTTTGCCATCCCAACACCGATGCCGGCCCACCACCACAATACCTACCTGGAAAAAGGCACACACGGTGGGCACGTGCGCATGCCCGAGCTGCGACGGCAATGCCAATGCCTGTCGCAACGTGGAAACGAGGCGCTCACGCGTGCGGGATGACACATTTTGAAACGTGGGGCTGCTGGTGAGGACGGCGTGCAAGAGGTCGGGCCTGCTCTCGAAACGTTTGACCCGGTGCTGGTACACGGTGACCCATTCAAACGGGGTCCCCAAGCCATGCGTGTCAGGCTTCTGCGCCTTCACCCATGCGTCCATTTGTTATACGCCCGTGATTTAACGCGTCTGGGTCGACGGGTTTTTTGTAGCGTACTTAAACAAAATGACGGATACAGTGTCGGACACGGATCTGATTGATTCCATTGTGTCGCAAGTGCAAGACCCCCCCGTGCCGGCCTTTGTGGAGGAGGTCAAACCCGTGGTCACCTCCCTCCCCCCCGCCGCGTCGTGGAAAGATGTGTTTTCCATGGCCCTGGTCAAGCAAATCGCGATGCTCGCGGCCCTCTTGTTTATTGCGTTTCAACCCACGTGTTTGGAGGTCATCGGTGGCATGTTGCCCGAGTCTTTCCCGTATGTCAAACTGGTGCCCGTGCTCGTCATGGCCTTGGTGTCGGCGGGCATCATTGCGCTGGGTATCTCGTACCGCGTCATTTGAGCCCAAACGTGGCCGCGACCACGGACCCCGGCGCTGTCGCGGTGCCTTCCCACTCGCACGTGAGACACGCGACACGAATGTCCACCTCGGTCGCACCCGATTCGGTCACACCAAACTCAAACGTATGATCGTCGGTGGCTTTGCGATGCCGGGATTGGCAGCGAAAGGTAATGGTATCGCCGTGGCGGGACACGTGTTCGACCAGCAGGGCCGGAAAATGCAAGTGTTTCCACCAGTCCTGCCACACGGTTTTCCACAGGGCCGCGACGGCCGGTGTCAATGTCAGGGCTTTTTTTTTCGCGGGCCGGTCTTGCACGTACTGGTCCAACACGCGCCGGGACGGGCGGTAGTCTTGCAAATGCACGTGCACGTGCTGCAGCAAGGCGTCGTCCAAGGGCCCGCGGGCATGGTTCCACACGGCCGGATCGCCGGCCACCGCAATCATCGAGGCACCGGCGATGCGGCCGGTGTTTTGGCACGTGGGGCAATACCGCAGCTTGCGCCACGTGGGACAGGCTGGACACGGGGTGGGGCTACTGCCCCACCACAGCAACGTGGGCAACCTCTGGAACGTGGTGTACGGCGTCGCTTGCACCGACACAAAGGGAAACGGTTTGAGCATGTGCTTGAGCATGTCGGTGAACCGCACACGTCCTTGTTCCAAGACAAAACAGGGCCATGTCCAGTACAAGGTCAGCAGGGTAATGGTACTGGTCTGGCCGTCGTAAGTCCCTCCCGTGTTGGTCAGCAGGGCCGTTTGGTTGGTCCACACGATGGATCGCATCGTGCGGTCCAGCCCAATCTGGGGAGGGGGCTCGTCGTCTGGCAAGGCCGCCATCATGCTCTGCAGCAGCGCCGACAGGGGCAGGCCTTCCAGCTTGCCCTCGCCTTCACCCTCACCCAGGCCGCACTGGAGGGACGCCAAGCGCTGGGGATGCACATGCAGGTGTGTTTTGAGCACAAAGCGGATAGGGTCATCAAACTTGACCACCGTCTTGATGTCAAACTCGGCCGTGGTCAAAGCCAATTGCTCGGTCAAGGCCACGGCCTCACAGGAGAGCGGTAGACCATTGAGAAAATGCGTCGTGGCGTGCGGACTCGGACTGATATGCTCAGCGGCCCATGCCAATACATTCATGTTTTATGATCAGATTGGATCAGATTGCAGATTGCTGAACTTGGAGGGAAAAGGAACAGAGGGCAAGGGATGGCGTCTCTTTTTGGAGTCCGAGGGGGCGGCCGGCGACTGCGAGGAGGCCGGTGACTGCGAGGAGGCCGGTGACTGCGAGGAGGCCGGCGACTGCGAGGAGGCAGGTGAGGCGGCCGGTGAGGCGGCCGGTGACGCCTGTGACGCCTGTGACGCCTGTGACGCCTGCGACGCCTGCGAGTCGAGGGCAGGGGGGGTGGCCATCGCAATCAATTGCTGGGTGATGTACACGGTCAACTTGCGACACTGCATGGTGCGATTTTTGGGACGGCATTCGGGGTCGTTGCAAAACGGAGCAATCACGGCCACCGAATCGGCGGGGGGGCGGTACATGATTCGAAACGACATGTGGTTGTGTTGATGGTCCCGGTTGATGAGAGGGCAGAACTTGCACGACGTGCCTGCCGACACAAATCCCGAATAGTGGCCCCCGTCAAACTGCACCATGTCGATGCGCTTGACCGTGCATTGCGAGTACCGCGGATCCAAACGCAATTCGTACTGCACCTTGAGTGCCAACGCGTCACCCTCTACCACGGCACGGACCATGGTGCCTTTGGCCATGTCTTTGCGGTCTTGCAGTTCGGGGAGCATGAGCCTGCGGGACACGGGTGCCGTGAACCACTCGGGCAGGGTGAAGGCCATGGGTGTAGGGTCCGTAAACACCCGCACAGACCGGTGTTGCATGCAAAACAGCAGGTCGGCCCGGGCCCGGGCCAACACGTCGCTCTGCTCGTGCCCGTGGCCGTCCAGCACCGTCAGCAAACGGTACACGGAATTGCTGACTTTGACCTTGCACGTGAAGCGTTTGAGGGGTTTTTCGCCGGCCCTGAGTTTGGTGACGATGTCATCGATCATGTCTTCGTGTTGGGGCCGAAACCCTTTGCACAAGTCGCATTTGTAGGCCGATTCGTCGTCCACGACCAACCCTTCCCCTTTGCACTTGGGACAGGTCTCACACTTGAACGAGCCCAGCATGCGCAAGCCGGTCTTGGACGTGGACCCTTGGAACACGGCCGGATCCAACCACTTGTCCCACGGTTGGTGCGGGCGGCGCCGTTGCAGCCCTTGTTGGAGCAGCGACAGCAACAGAAAGGCCCGAGGCCCTTGCACGTGCAAGTCGGGCCACACCAAGTGAACGCCCGTTTTCTGGGCTTGGCCCTTTTCCCGGGACGGGCAGGCGCACACCCAGACCGTGTACGCCCCGAGCACCTCGCGCATGATGGCTTGCACGTCCTGCACATAGGCCAGGACGTCCGCGTCGCTCCAAGGGACCTCGTCCATGATGTCCGTGTCCACCAGAAACTTGAACGTCTCCCCCAACCGTTCGACGAGGAACAGGTTCTTGGACGCGGCGGCCACATACTGCGTGAGAAACTCGGGGTAGTCGCTGTCGGGAATCACCCAGGTCCCCCCGGCCAAGCAATTGACCGAGTAGCCGCGTTGTTGTGGGGCGGGTTTGAACCGGTCCAACCATTTGCGAAACGTCCACGGATACGTGCCGGCGGGATACATGGGCCCCATGCTCGCCATGTAAAAATGAACGGAGAACCGAGAACCGAGAACCGAGAACCGAGCACAAGTGATGCATATGCACACGATGCACTCCATGTTGCGGCACGTGATGGCCACCGTCTCGGGGCGGGATCCCCGGGTCGCCTATGTCCGCGAGCACCATCAGGTGCTGTCTCAACTGGTCCACCATGTCGGTGGGACCTTGCAAGGCGGGTTGGCATTTGCCTACGCCTATCACGACGACGTGCATACGGCGGACGTGGACGCCGTCTTTGCACAGCCGCCGCCGCCCTCGGTGGTGGTAGAGGCCACCCAGTTCCTGCAACACCACCTCGTCGTGGACTCGTTGTGGCCCCTCACCTGGGCCGATGTGGGTCGCGATCCCGAACTTCAGGCTGGCCGGGTGGGTGCCCATCAGTTCTTGCCACGCGTCTTTGTTGGCCTCGTGTACAACGAGCATTACTTTCACAAACTGGTGGTGATCGTCAAAGTGACGGCGCATACGGTCCATCGGTTGGTGGAAATCAAATGGACAGAAGGGGTCCCCGCCCCCTCGATCGATGTGGCCGGATGGCAATCGTCGTTACAGGCCAAACTCAAGACGTTGCGGAGCGTGCTCGACGACATGGCCGCCTGTTACCCGTCCCCGTACTGCCTGCAGCTGCTGCGACCCCGGGCCGAACATTATTTGACACGGTGCGTGCGTCTCGTCTCCCGCTTGGGGCGGTTCGAGCTGCCCCAGGCATGGGCCGACTTTTGCGGACCGGTCGATCCCTGGGACGCGTTGAACATGTTACAGCTCAAACAACGAACCCCCAACACGTTCACGCCCGGGGCGAGACGGGACCTGCCTCCGGCACGAGGCTGTGCCACAGTCGCGGCAGCCGCGGAAGCAGAGGCACGGCAGGAACGGGTCCGGGCAAGGGCC
>Ga0209357_1001091_pt1 | contig 10986 bp, 11 predicted proteins | sample LauGreFBDMM110SD_2_FD_187573 | JGI IMG/M metagenome (GOLD analysis project Ga0209357, IMG submission 187573) | Freshwater lake microbial communities from Lake Michigan, USA - Fa13.BD.MM110.SD (SPAdes) (version 3) | ecosystem: Environmental > Aquatic > Freshwater > Lake | place: Lake Michigan... | reverse complement strand
CTCCAGTCCCTTGCGGGGGGGATCGAGAAACACCGCATCGCAGTGAACCAGGTGCTCAGCAAGGCACTCAGCTACCACACCGGTCTCAAAGGTGGCTGAATCACTTAGGCCGTTTTCGCGGGCATTGGCCTTGGCCTGGTGCACGGCCTCGGGGCTTAGTTCAATGCCGTGAACGTGCCAGCCAGCCGCAGCGACAGGCAGGCTGTAGGTGCCAATGCCGCAGTAGGCATCAACCATCACGCCAGGCGCAGAGCCCGCAAGGGCTGCAAGCACCAGGGGGACTATTCGCTCAGCCTGTCGGGTATGGACCTGGAAAAAGGTGTCTGCTGCAATGCGCAGCTCGAGGTCGCAGAAACGCTCCTGCACCCAGCTACGTCCGACCACCACGCGTGTCTCGGGACCCATCAGGGTGTTGGTGGCTAGGGGTTGCAGGTTCAGGCACACCCCCACTAATTCGGGCCAGCGGTGCATCCATTGGGCGGCCAGGATCTCGATACCCTCCAGGTCTGGGGTGCTGCTTACCAGGGTGATCAGCAACTCACCTGTGTAGCTGCCGATTCGCAGGGCCAGATGGCGCAGGCCGCCCCCCTCGCGGCAGTCCCGATCAACGGGCCAGTCACTGGTCTCAAGATCCGACTTAAGCGGTGCGATCAAAGCGTCCAGGCGCGGATCAAGCACCGGGCAGCGATTCATATTGACAATCTTGTGGGTGCCAGGGCGATAAAAGCCAGCCCGCAACCGGCCGTCCTCGCAGCGCTCAAGCGGGATGATCGCCCTGTTGCGATAGCCGAGCCCTTCTGGCGCTGCCATTAAGGGCGAAACATCCGTATCAAGGTGGGCAATACGCCGCAGGGCATCAACGACTTTTTGGTGCTTCCAGTGCTGCTGCGCCGAGTCGTCTAGGTGCTGCAAGCTGCAACCACCACAGTCTTCAGCAAGGATGCAAGGAGGTCTTCGACGCTCCGCTGCCGGCTCAAGCACCTGCTGCAGCTCGGCCATCCAGTGGCGACGGGCCTTATGGGTGAGGCGTACCTTCGCCTGCTCGCCAGGCAAGGCACCAGCTACAAACAAGACCCGATCTGCGAGACGGGCCACGCCCTGCCCGTCATGGGATAGGCCGGTGATGGCCACCGTCACGGTCATGCCGGTGGATAGATCGAGGCCATCGCTCTTGCCACCACCGGCGCCGTTGCCAAAGCTTTTAGTGCCCACGCCCGCCTACCAATCCTTCACCCTACGCCTTGCAAAGGGGCGTTACACCTTGCGGCGGGGCACGGTGATCTTGCTGAGGAGTCGATACAGTGATGGACGCGTGTGGTCGCTGCGATGAGCGTCGTTCGGGATCTGATCCTTCAGGCTGATGATCAGCTGCGGTATCCCAGTGGCGGCGAGTTGCGCTCCATGGTGGAGTACCTCAGTCGGGGAGCCGAAAGGCTGGCGGTTGTGCGACTTCTAACCGACAACGAGAAAAAAATTGTTGATGAGTCGGCCAAGCAGCTCTTCCAGCGCAACCCCGACTATGTGGCCCCCGGTGGCAATGCCTACGGCCAAAAGCAGCGGGCCCAGTGCCTGCGAGACTACAGCTGGTATCTGCGCCTGGTGACCTACGGCGTTCTCGCCGGCAGCACCGAGATGATTCAACAGATTGGCCTGGTTGGCGCCCGTGAGATGTACAACAGCCTCGGCGTACCCATGCCAGGCATGGTGGACGCAATGCGCACCATGAAGGAGGCCTCGCTCGCCCTGTTGAGCACAGACCAGGCATCCCTTGCGGGCCCTTACTTTGACTTTCTGATCCAGGGTATGCAAACCAGCACCTGATTCAGACAATCCCAACCAGCACCAAGACCCGGAGGAGCGCTTGTCTCGTCCGGGTCTTTTTGTTGGACTATTGATGCGTCTCGGATGAGATGCCAGAGAATCGTTGGTTGCCCGCACCAATGGATCGACAGGGCGCTATTCGCGTCTTGATACCAGCCAGCGGGACCGCGCACCTCACCCCCCTTGTCTAAAGTCTCATCCGAGACGCAGGCAGAGTCTATAAATAAGTCCACTATGAGACAACTGATAATCTTCTTGGCAGGCTGCTCGACCAGCCCCCGGGCCAGCTCCCGGGCCAGTAAGTTCTGAAGCTTCAGCAACCCTGTTGCATAGCCCTAAGAGCTTGCGTACCTGTGTACGACACAGTGACGCAAGCTTTCCGAGTGAGCTGCTGCAACGACTCTGAAGCGAGATGGATGATCTGGACCAGACCAGCTCAGATGGCTGGACAAGCTGTTCAGGCCGTCTAACGGCCACAACAACAAGTAATCAATGAAACGCGCCTAGGGAGATGCAGGCAGAAATACGGAAAAATTTGAAACAAGCCGAACTAGACGCCATCAACCAGGGGGCAAAGCTCACTGCATATGCCTCAGTTATCTCATCCAAGACTGATTAATAGTCCCATTCCAAGACCAGGCCGCTCAGGCTAAGAATAGCAAATCCCACTCTTCTCAGACGAGACCCTTAACAAGACCAAGAATGAATCTCAAATGAGAAAAATAAACAGCGATCCGTCCAGCATCTGGGCAGTCAAACCGTAGTGGCATGAAATGATGATTCGCCCAACAAGCCGCAGGGCACAGATCGCCAGTCTCATCCAAGAATCATTCCGGGACCAATTAGGTGTCTCAGATGAGAAGTGATACACGAATCTACTCGTTGCGGTAGAGCTCTTTCAGTAGCTGGTAGGCCTCGTTTAGGCGCCGCATGGTTTCTTCCGTGCCGCCAGAGTCGGGGTGATGGCTCATCGCCAACTCGCGGTAAGCCTCCCGTATCTGTCGCAGGGTGAGACGCTGACCCGGCGCCGTTGGCAGTTGCAGCAGCTTCAAGGCCCCATGCAGGGTCATGGTGTGTTCCAAGGTCTGGAACGAGGTGCCCTTACGTCGCTTGCGGAAACGATGAACAAAGCGCCTGATCAGCGTTGGTAAGCGGAGTTCCAGGGTTGAAGTGCTAAAGGGATCCTCCAGCAAACCTGCCATCACCATGACTCGCTCAAAAGTTGCGGGCTCCCTGCCCCAGCTGGGAGCCGTATTGGCCACCACATCGCAGGCAAGCGACCAAGTGAAAGGGCGGCCCTCACTTTGATCACTCTGGCCCCAAATGTCCTGGGCCAACCACACCATTGCGGCTTCCAGTACCGCCTCATTGGCAACCTTGCCGTAGAGCTCAAGCCAGTGGTCACGGGCTCTGGCCAGGGAGCGTTCGAGCACATCACCTCCTACATGGGGGAGAGGTTCTTGCGCCAGATCCATGGGTTGGCGTAAGGGCTGCAAACTGCGCTTGAGCTGGTCAGATTGGCGCCTCACAAAGCCAGGTAGGTCAATGCCGCTCTTACGAGGGCGCACTTCCGCTGCCATCGACGCATCAACATCGAAGTCGAAGGCAAATTCACGATCAGCTGATTCCCGATCCAGGCATAGGTCTCCCCCGGATCCCCGGGTCATCAACACCAAAGCCCCCTGTTCGTTGAAGGCTGATTCCAGGCTGGTTTGTTCGCTAAGGCAGCCATCAGGCTGGTGATTGCCGTCGTTGGCAAGAACAGAGGTCTCAGCATCCTCAGTATTTGGGAAGATCTCTTGTAGCAGACGCTCGAAAAGATCTCCGCGACTGCGGAGGCCCCACTCGGCCCGCAGCGCATCAATTTTATCGAGCAAATCGACGGGCAGCTCCAGACTGAAGCGGCGACGATTGGGGTCCGCCGGCTTAGCCATGCCTAACGGCCCATCAGACCGCGCATCATTTCCTGCTGCGCTTCTAGGGCCTGCTGGTAGCGATCAACCAAGCTTTTATTCCCAGGGGTTGAAGTTTGGTTGGGGGAATAACGCGGCTGATAAATTGGCGGTGGTGGTGGAGGATTTGCTCTGAGGGGCGGCAAGCTGGGGAAGCGTGGCTGCAGCACCAACGGGGCCATTAATTCTGATCCATCCTGACCCTCACGATCTTGATCCGGAATCGCAGGCAGGGACTGGGGGGGCGTCATCGCCGCGGGGGAGGCTGTGTTGCGAGCCAGCTCAAGCAAACGCTCTCGCTCCTGCACCATGGCAACCTGACTGGCTGGCACGATGCTGAGTAGGTGACCAGGGGTGGCATCGGCCGGATAAACCAAGCTGATTCGAACTGGGTTGGATACACCTCCCCGAAGATTCAAAGAGGCGAGGGGCAAGCTTTGGCCAGAGCGCATGCCTACGTGCATTTCTTGAAGTCCCTCCTCCGTGCGTACTTGCAATGATCCCCTAAAGGCGGTGAAAGGTTTACCAGTGCCTGAGGCGGTGGGATGGCTGAGAACTAGCTCATAGGGGCCAGCCCCCTTGAGATTCAGATCGACATCAAATCTAACTCCGTAGGTACCCACATTGTCTAGGGATGAATCCACCATGCGGCTGACGAGTGGATTGACCTGCACCTCGCGGGTGCCGAAATTATGGCGGTTAGTGCTCGTTAGCGGAAAATGTAATGGGCCTTGCTGAGCGAGATTGTGGGTCAGTGTGGCTTGGTAGGCATCACCTATGGCGACACCTCCCACACGGGAGAAAATTCTGCGGCCTTTGATGTCAGCAATGCGGTTCAGGTAGACCCTGCCCGGAGCAAGCCGGCCCCGATCCAAAATAGCGATAAGATCCCAGTCGCTATTGGGTTCTTTCCCAGCAACAACAGCCATCTGAAAAGGTCCATCACTATTACCTTTCAACAAGGCGTTAGCAATGCCAAGCGCAGGCAGCTGGGTCTGAAATAGGACAATGCGGCTGCGAGCAGGAATAGTAATTTCCTGATTAAGTTTTGGATCTAGGCGACCGCGTAGAACCTGCACAGCGGTTGCATCTCCAGGGCCGGTATTCCAAGGACGAGGCCCGAGAGGTCTTACTCCCATCTTGTAATTGACAAGATAGGGCGCCTCAAAGCTGTTGCGTACTGCACCGGTTTCAAAGCGGATGTGCACTGCCCGCATTCCGGGATTGATCAGAATCAGCCCTAGGGTGAGTTCTGGACGCCTACCAGAGCGGGGTAGCTGGCGGCGGTTCGGGGGGAAATACTTGTGGTGCATGTGCACCCCAAAATCACCGTTGAAGGTGAATTCGGCGTTGCGCAAGGGCTGGCCAGTCTCTTCGGCGTAGGCATACCCCGGCGCTGTGCTGATCAGGATCCCGGGGCCTTCAACCTCCTCCGGCTGGTTCGAGTGCAGAACCGGCACCTTGTTGAAGGTGCCATTTAGGGGACGGGCCTGTTGTCCCGCCATCAGAGCCACGTAAGCGGCCGCTGGCAGCGCCTGCAACAGGCCGAGGGGAGCCCCCAGGGCAGCTGCTATCAGCAGTTTGATCGGCCGCAACGGAAATCTGGTAATCAGGGTGTTGGGTTTGAGTGCAATGGCCCCTACTCCAAAAGGATATGACGGGCAGTCGGCTGCAAACCCAGATTGAGAGCTCTTACAGGGGCTGGGAATGGAACTGACCGAAGGGTGTTTCGGGGCCATCGCTGGGAGAGAAACACAACACTCGGCAAGCCCATCAGGCTCGCTAGAACCTTTAGGAACTTTCCCACTTTCTCATGCTTCCCCTCCTGGGCTGCTGTGGCAGCGTTGATGACGGTGGCACTAGTAGCTGGAGGCGTCATCAAGAGCGCAAGCTGCGCATGCTGCAGTTCTGGCGGGACGGTGTGGAACGCCAGCTGGCAGCCGTGAATGCCTCGATCAGCACGCTGGAGCGACAGATGGAGCGGGATGCGGCCTCGGCTGGCAGTTGAGACTTGAGAACGCGTCTGCGTTGAGCAGGGCGGCACGCATCTGCGCCAGGCCCTGCTTGAGCCTCCGCTGCACGGTCATTGGACTCACCTGAAGCAGGGCTGCCGTGCGCCGGTAGCTCCAGCCCGAGAGCACTACCTTCTGGATCACACGACGTAGTCCGGGCTCAAGGCAAGCAAGTTGCTGACGCACTTCAGCTCCCTGAAACTCCCAGTCATCAGCGCCGGTGAATCCAGATTCCGAGGGCCTGCAGCTCCAACCCTCATGAAGTCTGGTTTCCTCATAGCCAGTCTCCAGATCCAGGGGCCTGGCTAGGGCTTGACCACGTAGCAGTTCTTGCCATTGCTCAAGGCTGAGCTGCAGAGCTAGCCGCAGATCTTCGGCGCTGGGCTCCTGCCCATGGCAGCTGCTCCAGCTGGCCTTCAGTTGACGAAGCTTGTCGTGCAGCTCCATCTGCCGGCGCGGTAACCGCACGGCCGATGCCGAATCGCGTAGGTAGTGCAGGATGGCGCCCCGGATGTGGGGTCTGGCAAAGGCCTCGAAAGGAGTTGCTGTTTGTGGTTGATAGAGCTCGGCGGCTCGTAGCAGGCCCATCAGACCCACCTGAACCAGGTCGTCGAGGGGCTCCGGACAGCGGCGGCAGTAGTGCACAGCAATTGGGGTAACCAGACCGCAGTACTGGTTCACCCGCTGGTTGCGTTGTTGCAGGGCACGGCGGCAGAGGGATTTTGTTTTGATCGATTGGGTCATGGGCTGAAGTTGGGTTGGCAGGGTTTTCGTTCCCTTCCTTTCCAACCAGCCGCGACGGGGCCCTGTTGCGCAACCGAAAAATTACGGAACGTCGATCACAGGTGCTTGTCTGGGGCAGCGGCAACCGCCTGCAGTAAGGACCAAGGCCCCTCTCGCTCCAGCAGCCCGAGATCAGACCTTTCCGTGGCCAGCAGATAGCCAGCAAAGGCAAGGGCATTGAGGCTGAAGCCAGCGCAATGTTCCTGGGTGCGCCGCACGGTGAGTAGCCAGTTGTCGTCGAAGAGCAAGTTGTATGGGTGCCTGGGCTGGGCGTCCTGGTGGGGATGGCCCAGGCCCAGTTGCTCGGCATGCTCCAGGTAAAGGGCGGGTAGATCCCTACCCCCGTGGGCATCTGTGCGGCGATTCAGCCGATAGGCCCAGGGCCAGGGGCGCTCGCCCCTATCCAGCTGAACTTGGATTGCCGCAGACAGGGGCGTGCTGGCTTCTCCAACGCGGCGGGGCAGCAGTTGCAGATGCCGGTGGGGCTGGCTGGCGCCAGAGGCGGCACAACTGTTGAAGAACCACAGCCCACCGGTGTCACTGGCCAGCAGCGAGACCCCGCGCCAGTCGTCAGCAGAAAGCCAGCCGGACTGCGGCTGCCAGGAGTCCGTGATCAGGAGCAGATGGCCCGCCTGTACTGGATATTTGTTGAGCAGCACCACATGGCCGCTGCTGAGCCGTTCCACTTCCAGAGCTTGCTCCCAGGGCAAAAAAGGATTGGGCTTGGGGCCACCACGGCGTAGGTGTTTGGGGGTGGTGCTCAGCAAGCGCCGCAACACAAATGGCTGGTGCTGCGGGGCCGCCAGGACCTCGGTAGCTAGGGGAACCAGGGAGCCGCTGGCCTGCGCCTGGCTGGATAACTGCAGCGCCAGCTGCCAGATGCGCTCAGCTCGCACCAGCCTTGAGGCGGGCCAGAGATGCTCCCTGGTAATAGTGACCAAGAATCTGGTTGTAGCGATAGCCCTGCATAGCCAGATCCTGGGCGCCGTGCTGGCTCATGCTTGCGCCGAGATGGCCATGGGCTTCCAGAGATATCTGGCGGTTGGCGGCATAAAGACTTTCCACGATGGCGCCCTGATAGCTGAGGATCATGCCGGCGGTGCTAGCGGCAGCTTGGCGGGTGCGTTCGTTGCTGCTGGAGAGGCCCTTGTAGGCCTGCCAGCGGGTTGTGTCACCAAGATGCCAGTGACGGTTGGCTGGGCGAGCCATGTGGGCGAGGGCATAGGAGCGGGCTGCTACGGCCTGGGCCCGCAGAGCCTCTAGCGACCAGCTGCTTGGCATCTCAGCTCCAACCACGGCACCGATGTAGGTCTCCAGACCAACGTGATTGACCACCCTGAGCCCGCCACTCTCCGGAATCAGACGCAGGCGCCCTCCATAGGGGCGGCCGTTAACCAGTACGGAGCTCCCACTGGTCTGCAGCCAGGCTTCTGGGCCCTGGAGCCAGAGTTCACTGAGGTTCACCGAACTGCCAGCGCCGCCCTGTTGGAGCAGCTGGCCGTCTCGGCTGACAACCTGCCAGGCTCCGCTGGCGGAGAGATCGGGGTTGGTGCCGGCGCCAAGCAGGGCGACGCGGATTTCCAGATCGACTCCCGGACCCGCTTCGGGCTCAGCCAGGCCGAGGCTGGCAGTGGAAGTGGCCGTAGCCGTGGCAGTTGCTTGAGGTGTGGCCCGGCGGGCCTCGAGACGACGCAATTGCTCAGCTGCGGTAGTGGTGTCTTGCGCCGGGGGCGGCGTATCAATAAGGGCATCCAGCAACTCGCCCTGGGCGGCCCCATAGGGGCGGGGAGCCAGGCCCTGGGCCGCAAATCCCACCGCCACGGCCACAACGGCCATTGGGGCAGCCAGCATCAGTCGCCGGCTGAAGAGACCATGCAGATGAAGACTTCTGTTTTGGAGTAATCCTCGGTTCTGGAGAAAACCCAGATTCAGGCGCAGGCGGCCAGGGAAGCCCAGGATTCGGCTCCGGAGCCATCGGCCTGCACCCGCAATGTGCCGTTCCAAAGGAGATGGCCCGAACCGCTAAGTCGGATCATGCCCGAAGAAGCGCCATCGCACACCATCCCCCCCGGCCGCGGCGAGCACTGCCAACCCACTACGGAGCTGCGGCCTAGGCGATCAATCCAAAAAGGGGCAACCAGCGCGTGGGCAGATCCAGTAACCGGATCCTCATCAATGCCAAGTCCTGGAGCGAAGAACCGCAGCTGGTAGTCGGCTGGCCGTCCAAGCACGGAGGGAAGGTCGTCTATCGATCCCTTCTCGATGGCCTGCATCAATACCAAGCCGCCCCGATCAGGACCTTCTAATTCCGCAGCCAGGCCAGGCAACTGGGCCAGCGCTGCCTCTGGCGTCAACAAGGCCACCCGATAACCGAGGCCTGAGCTCCAGTAGGCCAGGGGTGCCCCCCCTAGGCGTTCATGCAGCAACCGGACCAGCGCTGCCGATGGCTCGGCCGGCAGCAGACCGGCGCTAGGCAGCACCAGCTGCCCCGAACTGCCGCTGGCATCAAGGGCTACCGCAAGGGGGCCGCTGCGGGTGAACAGCTCCAATCCCCTTCCGGGCGCTACCTGCTGCCAGTGGCCCAAGGCCAGCAGGGCGGCGAGTGTTGCATGGCCGCAGAGGGGGACCTCGCAGCTGGGGGTGAACCAGCGCAGGGTCCAGCGGCCTTGCTGCTGCAGCAAAAAAGCCGTCTCAGACTGGTTGAGACTGCGGGCAATGGCCTGCAGGGCGCCATCGCCCATGGGCTTGTCTAAATGCACCACGGCCGCACCGTTGCCGCAACAGGGTCCCTCAGCAAAGGCCTCAACCAGCACAGCTGGCAGGGAGACAAGTGGCGCTACCGCAGAGCCAGGCAAGGTCATGCTTGCTGCCACTCCGGCCGCAGATCGCGCTCCATCAGAGCCTTAACGGCGGCGGCAGGGGTGGTGTGGCCTTCGAGCACCAGCACAACCTGCTCACAGATCGGCAGATGCCAGCCTTTGCGGCTGGCGAGCTGCAGGGCCGCTCTGGCCGTGCGAGGACCCTCAACGGTTGCTGAGATGCGCTCGCTTGCCTGCTGCTCGCTGCAGCCCTCGGCCAGAAGCACGCCGCATCGATAGTTGCGGCTGAGGCTGCTGTTGGCGGTGGCCAACAAATCCCCTAAGCCAGCCAGGCCGTAGAGAGTGCTCGTGGCACCGCCTAAACCCTCCAACACCACGCCGATCTCGGCTAAGCCCCGGCAGAGCAGGGATGCTTTGGCGTTCGCACCTAAAGCCAGACCATCGGAGATGCCGGCCGCAACGGCCATAACGTTTTTGAGTGCCCCTGCCGCCTCGGTGCCAATCGGATCTGTGTTTGTGTAAAGCCGCAGCGAAGTGTCGCTGAGCTGCTGCTGAAAGCGGCGGGCTAGATCCTGATCCGCAGCTGCGATCACGCTGGCCGCTGGTAGCCCTTGGCGCACCTCGGTTGCCAGATTCGGCCCACTCAGCACCAGCAAGGGGGCATCCGCCAACTGGTTTGACCAGAGCTGGGTGGCAGTTGCCAGCAGCTGGAGATCCAACCCCTTGCTGCAGCTCAATAGCGGCAGTCCAGTGGGCCAATGGGGAGCCAGCTGCTCAGCCAGGGGCTGGACCCCTGCCATGGCTACCGCCGAAACCACCAGATCCTGGTTGGCAAGCAGATCCACCGGACTGCTGCCAGAGCGCCGGGACCAACCCGTGACGATGTGACCTTGCTGACCCCAGCGCTCAAGCAGGGTCTGGCCCCAAGCCCCCAGGCCCAACACGGCGATGCGAATACCCATCGACTCCGAAGCAGCAGGCAGGTAGGCACTGCCATCATGCGGCAGGCCCATGGGTGCGGCTTCAGCTCTGGAATTTTTGTGGCAATGAGCTCAGCTTCGCCTTGGCAGGACTGGCATGGCACAGGCCTGGTGGTGGGGTGTGGCGGCATCGGTCAGGCCCTGCTGCAGGAGCTGGGCCGAATCGCCCCGGGGCTGCAGCTTGTGGGAGCCTCACGCCAGGACTGGCGATTGCCTGGGGATCCCCTGTGGCGAGAGGTCGAGTTTTTACCGCTGGATCTCACCGACGACTCCAGCCTCTCGGTGTTGGCAGCAAGCCTTGTAAATCGCCCCCCCCTGCGGCTGGTGATCAACACGGCCGGCCTGCTGCATGGGCCCCTGCTCCAACCGGAAAAGCGCCTCAGTCAAGTGAATCGCCAGGCCCTAGAGCTCAGCTTTGCGGTGAATGCCTTTGCGCCCCTGCTGCTGGCCCAGGCGATCGAATCCCTGTTTAGCCCTAGCGACCCATTTCATTTCGCCAGCCTTTCGGCCCGGGTGGGGAGCATCGGCGACAACCAACTCGGTGGCTGGTATGCCTACCGGGCCGAAAGGCTGGCGAAATGAAATGGGTCGCTAGGGCTAAACAGGGATTCGATCGCCT
>Ga0209357_1001089_pt1 | contig 10996 bp, 8 predicted proteins | sample LauGreFBDMM110SD_2_FD_187573 | JGI IMG/M metagenome (GOLD analysis project Ga0209357, IMG submission 187573) | Freshwater lake microbial communities from Lake Michigan, USA - Fa13.BD.MM110.SD (SPAdes) (version 3) | ecosystem: Environmental > Aquatic > Freshwater > Lake | place: Lake Michigan, USA... | reverse complement strand
GCTTCCTTCCAGGAAACCACGCGCGTGCTGACCGAAGCGGCCATCATGGGCAAGCGCGACGAGTTGCGCGGCTTGAAGGAAAACGTGATCGTCGGTCGTTTGATCCCTGCCGGTACCGGCATGGCTTACCACCAGGCGCGCAAAGCCAAGGAGCAAATGGACGACGCCGAGCGCCGTGCGATTGCTGAAGCTGAAGCCGCTGAGCTGGAAGCACTGTCACCGGCTGAGACCAGCGAAGGCGCTGACGGCCAGGCTTGATGCAGCTTTAAGCGCAGACCCAGCCTTGAGGTTAAAGCCCCGTGCCGGTTCAGGCACGGGGCTTTTTTTATGCGGCGGCTGCGTCAGCTAAAGTCGGTGTTCTGGTCTTGTACATGAAAGTTAAATTTAGACATGAGTACAAATTCCATTGCCTTGCTGGCCTTACTGGCCGTGCTGGTTTTTTGGGTCTTGGGCGCCTACAACCGGCTGGTACGGCTCAAGGAGCTGATTGCCGATGCCTTCGTGGCGATTGATCTGCAATTTCAGGAAAGGCATGATCTGATTCTCAGACTGGTTGAGGTGGCCGGCGAATTTCTGCAGCACGAACCGCAAGCACTGGCGCCCCTGGTGCAAGCACGCAAGACGGTCAGCGTTGCCAACGACGCGCTGCGCTCAAGGCCCAGCAGCGGTCTGCTGGCCACGCAGTTGATGACTGCCGAAGAAAGCCTGCAGCAACACTTTGACCATCTGTGGACAGGTGTTTCAACACTGGCCATGCAAGCCGACCCCAAGGTGCGCGAGCTGGCTCAGCAGCTCACCGCCATTCAGAGCAAACTGACTTTTGCCTGTCTGGCTTTCAATCTTGCTGCGCAGCAATTTAACGCTGCACAGTTGCAGTTTCCTACCCTTTTGGTGGCCCGACTGTTTGGCTTTACGCCCGCCATTGCGCTGCGTCTGGGCCAAACGGATGTCTGAGCCGGCGCACCCAGAGCAAGTACCGCTTTGGCGGCAGTTGCAAGGCGCCGCTGCGCTGTTGACGGCGGTGCGCGGCGGCCGCTCCATGACGGCCGAGCTGGAGCGCCTTGCGCCCCACCTGCGGCCCGGTGTTCAGGCCCTGGGCTTTCATGCGCTGCGCTGGCTGGGTCTGGCCGAGGCTTTGCGCCAGCAACTGGTCAGCCGCGAGCCACCGCCGCAAGCCGATGCCCTGCTGTGTGTGGCGCTGGCGCTGGCCGCGCAAGTCGATGAATCGCTCTACTCTGCTTACACCCTGGTAGACCAGGCGGTAGAAGCTGCCAAGCAAGGTGAAGAAACCCGGCACCAGGCGAGTTTCATCAACGGCTGTCTGCGCCGGTTTTTGCGCGAAAGCCAAACCATGCTGGCCGCGTGCGAGCGCAAACCCCAGGCTGTCTGGAACCATCCTCAGTGGTGGATTGACGGTGTCCGCAAAGACCATCCGCAGGCCTGGCAAGCGATTTTGCAGGCCAACAACAGCCGCGCGCCCCTTTGCTTGCGTGTCAACCAACGCCAGATCAGCCGGCCCGACTACCTGCTGGCCTTGCAGGAAGCCGGTATTGAGGCAGCGCCCGTCGGTGAGCAGGGCGTGCTGCTGTCAACGGCCTGCCCCGTACCGCGGCTGCCCGGTTATGCCGGGGGCCATTTTTCTGTGCAGGACGCCGGCGCCCAACTTGCGGCGCAGCTCTTGCTGACCGGGCTGACAGCCCCCGCGGGCCAGCCCTTGCAGCTGCTCGACGCCTGCGCTGCCCCCGGCGGTAAAACCGCGCACCTGCTGGAATTGGCCGAAGCCAGTGTGCTGGCGCTGGACATTGACGCTCAGCGCTGCGAGCGCGTTGCGCACAACCTGGAGCGTCTGCAGTTGAAGGCACAGATTGTGGTGGCCGACGCCGGTCAGCCCGATGGGTGGTGGGATGGCCGCATGTTCGACGGCATCTTGCTCGATGCGCCCTGTACCGCTTCCGGCATTGTTCGCCGGCATCCTGATGTGCGCTGGTTGCGCCGCCCCGGCGACATTGCGCAGCTGGCTGCCCAGCAAAAACGCCTGTTAGAGGCCCTTTGGCCGCTGCTGCGGCCGGGCGGGCGTTTACTCTATTGCACCTGCTCGGTTTTCAATGCAGAAGGGCAAGGGCAGATTGAAACGTTTCTTATGCACCACACTGAGGCGCTATTGCTGCCGTCCCCCGGTCATTTGCTGCCCCAAAGCGGCATGGCAGACCCTGTATTCCCGGACAATTTACTGCGTGAGTACGATGGTTTTTATTACGCACTGCTGGAAAAGCAGCCTCTTTAAGGGCTGCGCGAAGCGTTGCAGGTTCCAGGGCCTGCTGGTCATGGCCGTGCTGTGGGCCGCCTTGTGCGCCAGCTGGCCTGCCAACGCTGCGGGTGCCCAGCTGACACAGCTCAAAACGCAAAGCACAGAAGACGGTATTTACCTCAGTGCCAACCTGAGCTTTGAATTGCCCGCCGTGGTCGAAGATGCCTTGCTCAAGGGCATCCCACTTTTCTTTGTGCTGGAGGTCGATATCCTGCGCGAACGCTGGTACTGGATAGACCAGCGCGCCGCTGCAGCCTCACGCACCATCCGGCTGGCTTACCAGCCATTGACCCGGCGCTGGCGCGTCAACATCGGCTCGGGCCTGATTGGCAGCACCAGCAGCCTGCGTGCCACCTTCAACCAAAATTACGACACCCTGGCCGAGGCCCTGACGGCTGTCCAGCGCGTGGCGCGCTGGAGGGTCGCAGAGCCGGCCGAGCTTCGCCCCGGCGCAGATTACAAGCTGAAGTTCAGCTTCAAGCTCGACCTGTCCCAATTGCCCAGACCTTTTCAGATCGGTATGGCCGGCCAGCGTGACTGGTCTATTGAGTTAGAGCACAGCCAAAAATTGCTGCTGCAAGCCAGCACCGTAGCCGATATCGTGAAGGACGCCTCGCAGGACGGCATCAAAGACGGCGCACCCGTGGAAGCGCCCAAGTGAGCAGCTTACCGAGCCCGCAACCCGCGCGTTACAACCGCGCCATGCGCTGGACGCTGGGCGTGGGCGTGGGCGTGATGGTGGCCTTGGGTCTTGTGCTCATTTTTCTGCTCACCTTGGCCACTGGCAACCGCGAGCTGTATGAGCGCAATTACACCCTGCTTTTAAGTTTGAACATCGCTGTGGCTGCGGTCTTGCTTGCGGCCATCGGCTGGATTGTGGTGCGCTTGTTTTTACGGCTTCGCCAGCGCAAGTTCGGCAGCCGGTTGCTGCTCAAGCTGGCGGCAATTTTTGCATTGGTGGGTCTGTTCCCGGGCCTGACCATTTATGTGGTGTCTTACCAGTTCGTTTCGCGTTCGATTGAAAGCTGGTTTGACGTCAAGGTTGAAAGCGCTTTGGCAGCCGGTCTTAATTTGGGTCGCTCGTCGCTGGACGCCCTGGCGGCAGACCTGGGCAACCGCACACTTCAGGCTGCAACACAAATGTCTTTGGCCAAAGACCCTTCACCCGGTTTGGCGCTGGAGCGCTTGCGTGAGCAAATCGGCGCTAAAGACCTGTTGCTGTGGGGAGCCTCCGGGCAGTTGATTTCCAGCGCCGGCCAGTCCCGCTTTATTTTGCAGCCCGACCGGCCTTCGGCGCAGCAATTCCGGCTGGCGCGTACGCAGCGGGTGGCGACCCAGATCGAGGGCTTGGAAGATACGCTGTCGGCCGGCACAGCCGCATCGGCACCGACTGCCCGTATCCGGGCGCTTGCGCTGGTCAGTGATTCGAACTTCGGGCTCAGCAGCAGCGAACGGTTTTTACAAGCCGCTGAAGACTTGCCCCCCGAACTGGTGGCCAACGCCATTGCCGTGCAAGAGGCCAACCGTGAATACCAGGAACGCGCGCTGGCCCGCAGCGGTCTGCGCAAAATGTACATCGGCACACTCACCCTGAGCCTGTTTCTGGCGGTGTTCGGCGCCGTATTGCTGGCTGTGCTGCTGGGCACCCAGTTAGCGCGCCCGCTCTTGTTGCTGGCCGAAGGTGTGCGCCAGGTGGCACAGGGCGACCTGCGGCCCAAGGAGGTGCTCAGCAGCAAGGACGAGTTGGGCGGACTCACGCGTTCATTTGCCGACATGACGCAACAACTCTCAGATGCGCGCTCGGCCGTGCAGCAAAGCATGAGCCAGGTCGACGCAGCCCGCGCCAATCTGCAGGCTATTTTGGACAACCTCACCGCGGGCGTGCTGGTGCTCGACAGCCAGGGTCGTATCCGCTCTAGCAACCCGGGTGCAGCGCGTATTTTGCGCGTCGCGCTGAGCACTTACCACGGCCAGTTGCTGTCTGAGGTGCCGGGGCTGGACGTCTTCGGCCGAGGCGTGCAGTCTCAGTTTGAGGCCTATTTGGCTGAAAACGCCGAACACAACCTGGAGCACTGGCAGCAGACCTTTGAGCTGCACGGCGGGCCGGCCGGCGCAGAGGACGGCGCCGTCACGCTGATTGCGCGCGGCGCCAAGATGCCTGGTACGGATGAAAGTCTGCTGGTGTTTGACGATGTCTCGGCCATGGTCTCAGCCCAGCGAGCAGAGGCCTGGGGTGAAGTGGCAAGGCGCCTGGCGCATGAGATCAAAAACCCGCTCACGCCGATCCAGTTGTCGGCCGAGCGCCTGGAGATGAAGCTCAGCGACAAGCTGCAACCCACAGAGCAAGCCATGCTCAGCAAATCGGTCAAGACCATCGTTGACCAGGTCGACGCCATGAAGCGCCTGGTCAATGACTTCCGGGACTATGCCCGCCTGCCGACGGCCGAGCTCAAGCCGCTGGACCTCAATGCGCTGGTGACAGATGTCATGCAACTCTATGCCGATGACGCCAGCGTTATGCCGGTGCGCGTGGAGCTCGACCCGGCCGCTACGGCCATCCGCGGCGACGCCCAGCAGTTGCGACAGGTAATTCATAACCTGCTGCAAAACGCTCAGGATGCGCAAGAAGGCCGCGGCGCCGAGCACCCCGTGCAAATCACTTTGAAAACCGAATACTCGAGCAGCGCCCGCCGCGTGCGCCTGATCGTGCGCGACAACGGCTCTGGTTTTCCTGACCATATTTTGAAACGCGCTTTCGAGCCCTACGTCACGACCAAAAGCAAAGGCACAGGTTTGGGCCTGGCCGTGGTGAAAAAAATTGCAGACGAGCACGGCGCACGCATAGATATTTCCAACCGCGTGGCCGACGGGGCGGTACAAGGCGCCCAAGTGTCGTTATCATTCGCAGTTGTGGCATAACAACAGCTGTGGCTTAAAGGCTTTTCAGACCAAGCAACGTCAAGGGTGCGATTCAATGGCAAATATTCTGGTGGTGGACGACGAGTTGGGCATCCGTGACCTGCTGTCCGAAATCCTGAACGACGAAGGGCATCAGGTAGAGCTGGCAGAAAACGCCGCGCAGGCCCGGCTGGCCCGCAGCCGCGCGCGCCCAGACCTGGTCCTGCTGGACATCTGGATGCCCGACACCGACGGCGTCACGCTGCTTAAAGAGTGGTCTTCATCGGGCCAGCTGACCATGCCTGTCATCATGATGAGTGGTCACGCCACCATCGATACCGCAGTTGAAGCCACCAAGATCGGCGCCATGGCTTTTCTGGAAAAACCCATCACGCTGCAAAAGCTGCTGCAAGCCGTTGAAAACGGTTTGACCAAACAATCTGCCCGCAAAACCCCGGGCAGCCAGGCCGGCCTGAACACCGGCGAGCGGGCTGGCCAACCTGGCACGCTTGCTTTTTTGGAGCCGGCGGAAGACACCAGCCCCAAACCTACGCAAAGTTTCGCGCTTGAAAAACCCTTGCGCGACGCGCGTGACGAATTTGAAAAAGCCTACTTCGAATTTCACCTGCACCGCGAAGGCGGCTCCATGACCCGCGTGGCTGAAAAAACCGGCCTCGAGCGCACCCACCTTTACCGAAAGCTCAAGCAACTCGGCGTGGACTTGAGCCGCGGCAAACGCGCAGCTTGAGCCCTACGAAACCCCGCGTTTCGCTGATATATAATTCGCGGCTTGGCCCGGTAGCTCAGTCGGTAGAGCAGAGGATTGAAAATCCTTGTGTCGGTGGTTCGATTCCGCCCCAGGCCACCATTAATTCCCTGTCTTTTCTAACCCAAGAAAGCACTGTCCCATGACGCCTCGTACTCAAGCACTGAAAGTCGCCTCGTTGGTTCTGGCCTGTTTCATGGTTGCCGGCTGCAGCACACTGCAAAGCGCCTATGACTCCACCGTAGACTCTGCCAAGTCGGTTGCCGACACTGTGTCTGGCTGGGTCAAGCCTGCCGATAAAAAGTAAATCTCCCGCATTAAATAAAAAGCCCGCTGGCGCAGAGCCAGCGGGCTTTTTTGTGTCTGCTCGCTTGCAGCGCTTTAGCGGCCTTCTTCTGCCTCCAGGGCTTGAGCGCGGGCTGAGCGGCCGATACCGGTGTAATCAAAGCCCAGCTCAGCCATCATGCGCGGCTCATACAGGTTGCGGCCGTCCATGATCACGGGCTGACGCAGCAGCTTGGTGAGCTGGGCAAAGTCAGGGCTGCGGAACTCATGCCACTCGGTCACCACAATCAGTGCGTCAGAGCCTTCAGCCGCGGCCATGGGGTCTTTGCAAAGTTCAAAGCCGGCTTGCTTTCCCCAGATCTCTGCTGCCCGCTGCATGGCCACCGGGTCAAAGGCCCGCACCCTGGCGCCCCGGCGAAGCAGTTCATTGATCAGCTCCACGCTGGGCGCCTCGCGCATGTCGTCGGTGCCCGGTTTGAAAGCCAGGCCCCAAACTGCAAACTGCAAACCACTGAGGTCTTCACCAAATCGTTTGACGATGCGTCTGCCCAAGAGGCTGCGCTGACGGTCATTGACCGTTTGGGTGGCATTGATGATGCTCAATTCAAGGCCAGAGTCTTCTGCCATGTAGGCTAAGGCGCGAACGTCTTTGGGAAAGCAGGAGCCGCCCCAGCCGCAACCGGCGTAAAGGAAACTGGTGCCAATGCGCGAGTCGCTGCCGATGCCGACGCGAACCTGTTCAATGTCTGCGCCAACTTGTTCGGCCAGCATCGCCATTTCGTTCATGAAGCTGATGCGGGTGGCCAGCATGGCATTGGCCACATACTTGGTGAGCTCTGCGCTGCGCACATCCATCATGATCAGGCGGTTGCGGTTGCGCAAAAAGGGCGCATAGAGCGCCCGCATGAGCAGCGCAGCTTGTTCGTTGTCACAACCGACAATCACCCGGTCCGGCCGCATGAAGTCTTCAATCGCAACACCTTCTTTGAGAAACTCCGGGTTCGACACCACCGCGTAAGGCAGGGCCGTGCCGCGCTGTTTAAGCACGCTGCCAATGGTCTCTCGCACCCTGTCTGCCGTGCCCACGGGCACAGTGCTTTTGTTCACCACCACTTTGTAGTCATGCATGTTCTCGCCGATGGTCTTGGCGACCTTGAGCACATGTTGCAGGTCGGCCGAGCCGTCTTCGGCCGCTGGCGTGCCCACTGCAATGAACAAGATCGTGCCGTGCTCCACGGCTGCGGCCACGTCGTTGGTGAAAGTCAGACGACCGGCTGCCGCGTTGCGCTGAAGCATGGGCTCAAGCCCGGCTTCATGAATGGGCGATATGCCGTTTTTCAAGTCAGCAATTCGTTTGGCATCAACATCAATGCACACCACGGTATTGCCCATTTCCGACAGGCAGGCGGCGGTGACCAAGCCCACGTAGCCGGCACCAAAAACGCTGATTTTCATAAGTTTTTCCTGATATTTTGGGTTTGATTCTTGCCATCAGTCAGGCTGAATTATGGACTGATGTTCTTCTCGTTCATGTCGTCAGTTGCTTAGAGTCTGGGGTAAATGTAATAAGGCCTGACCCATGCGCAGCGCCTCGCCGGTTTGAATGCCTTGGCAAACTTGAAAGCCCGCCGGCGCAAACAAAATAATGGTCGAGCCATGCTCAAACCAGCCGAGTTCCTGCCCTTTGCTGAACCGGGCGGCGCAGGGGATTTCGTTGGCGCCGCGGTAGCGCAAGTTCATCAGCACATCCAGAAAATGAAAGCGCATGCTGGCCACCAATATGGCCGCAACAGGCACCAGTGCAATCGGATGACCGGTGGCACTTAAGCGGGTGCGCAAGACCGCACGTTCATTGCGGCAAAACAAGCGCTCAACTCTTTGCAGCGCAATCGGGTTGACGTTCCAGGTGTCGCCGCTGATGTAAGTGACATGTTCTACCTGCAAGTCGTGCGGCGCATGAAAGCGGTGGTACATGGCAGAGGTCAGGCGCAGGGTGACAAAACAACCGTCCTTGAAGTCAGACGTGTCCTGGCTGGGGCCAAACAGCTCGGCCATCGCGTACGGAAAGCCCTTGGCCTGCATCACCATGCCATCTACCACCTGACCGAAGGCGCCCACGATGGCGTCGCAAGGGCTGCACAAGACCGCTGCATCTGCATCGACGGTGCGTGAGCCGGGCAGCAGCTCCCGGGTGAAGCACTCATGCAAGCTGCCAAAAGACTGTTTTTTGGCATCGCTCAGATCCAGCGTCGTGAACAGGCGCCAGACACGAATCGTCAAACGCGTCAGCAGCGGACTTTGGATTTGGCTGAACCAGCCCATGCAGCGCGTCAGAAATATCCGTGGCACCCGGTTGGTCAGCAGGAAGTTGATGTCTTCCTGAAGAAAAAATTGACGAAAAAAATCGATTTTCATAAGACTGTCAACAAACTTGGTTAGGGTTGAATATTCATTAAAGGAGACGTATGGAACAAAGCATGGCATTTCCGCTGCTGGCACTCGGCGCTCTGGCCTGGGTATTGCCTAAAGCCAAGCAAAGACTTGAACTCTCGCGTGCCAAACACCGGTCGCTGGCCGGACACTCGCGCATCGCCAAGCGTATTGCCGGTCTGCTGCCTGGCTATAACTACGACGAAACCGTGTTTTTTAACTCCGATGGCGCTAGCAGCGCGGTGGTTGAACGCCGGCGCGACGGGTTTTTTAAACTGGCTGCGCTCTACGCCGCACGTTTTCCCCAAAGCGTCGCCATGACCGCCAGCGCCCGGGAGATCATTTCGGACATGCAGTTCACAGGTCGCTACCGGGTGCCCTACCAATACACTGATTTCCTGAGCCGACACATCAAAAGCGGAAGCTTCTTGAAAGCTTCGCAGGGCGTCACCGTCACCGACCTGGACGACAACGTTTTTTATGACCTGACCGGCTCTTACGGCGTGAACCTCTTGGGTTACGACTTCTACAAGGCGAGCATTGAAGCCGGCCAGCAGACAGTCAAAGACCTCGGCCCGGTACTCGGTGCTTACCATCCCTGCGTGCTGGAGAATGTGCAGCGCCTTAAAACCATCTCCGGTCTGGACGAGGTGTCGTTTCACATGTCCGGCACAGAAGCCGTGATGCAGGCCGTGCGACTGGCCCGCTACCACACCAAGCGCAGCCATCTGGTGCGTTTCAGCGGTTCGTACCACGGCTGGTGGGAAGATGTTCAACCGGGGCCGGGCAATCCGCTGCCCCCGCGTGAAACGCACACACTCAAAGACATGGACGAGCGCAGCTTGCATGTGCTGCGCACCCGTAAAGACATTGCCTGCGTTTTGGTCAACCCCTTGCAAGCCCTGCACCCCAATTCGCCGGCCCCGGGCGACTCGTCCCTGGTCGACAGCAGCCGCAAAGTAGCCTACGACCGGGCGGCCTACACGGCTTGGCTCAAGCAGCTGCGTGAGGTTTGCACCCAACGCGGCATCGTCTTGATTTTTGACGAGGTGTTTCTCGGTTTCAGGCTGGCACCTGGCGGCGCGCAAGCCTACTTTGGCGTGCAGGCCGACATGGTGACTTATGGAAAAACACTGGGTGGCGGCTTGCCGGTCGGCGTTGTGTGCGGCCGGTCGACATACATGAAGCGTTTCAGGGAAGAGCGTCCCGGCGACATTTGCTTTGCCCGGGGCACTTTCAATGCGCATCCCTATGTGATGGGTGCCATGAAAGCGTTTCTGGATGCCCAGCAGACGCCTGAAATCGCCCGGCTTTATGAGGGGATAGATGAGCGCTGGGACGGCCGGGCCGATCTGCTCAACAACATGTTGGCCCAGCAGGACTTGCCGGTTCGCGTGGCCAACATGTCGACGGTCTGGACGGTGCTTTACACCAGGCCATCGCGCTACAACTGGATGCTGCAGTTTTACCTGCGTGCGCATGGTCTGGCCTTGAGCTGGGTTGGCAGTGGCCGTCTCATTTTCAGTTTGAACTACGGTGATGCGGAGTTTGCCGAAGTCGCCAAGCGCTTTACTCAAGCGGCGCAAGACATGCAAGATGCCGGTTGGTGGGATGGCCCTGAGCAAAGCAACAAGACCATTCGCAAAGGGATTTTCAGAGAGATGTTGCGCCAACCGCGCTGAGGGCCTTGCCGGCAGGGCTTTTGAAAACTCTGCCGGCAAATCCATGGGGCCAGTTCAATCGCGACGCACGTGTTCCATAGGGTCGATCATCTCGCCGCGCAGCAAAGCCAAAGGCGCCTTGTAGTACAGCATGATGTCGTGAAAGGGGTCGGTGATAATTTTCAAGGCCCAGACCAAGCCGGTCATCAGGTCTTTTTGAACCCACAACTGAAGCACCCGAAACAGCAGACCGGCCACACCCAGGGCCAGCCAGGACAGACCGACGTCGTTGAGAAACTCCATCAAACCGTTAGCGGGAACAATCAAACCGAAGAGTGAGGGCTCAAGCCAGAGCACCACAGGCATCAGCGCCCAGATGGCCAGAAGCACAATTTTGCGGCGGATGTTGTAGCCGATCTTGATTTCCTCTTTGTGCTCGTCAGTGGCCTGGTTCACATGGTCATAGCCGCGTGGCTCGAAAAAGAAGTGACCCGCTTGGCGACTCGTCATAGAAACTGTCCATGCCAGCAGCGCAGCCCAGGCCGGGTTGACGAACAGCAGCGCATACGAAGTAACAAAGCTCAAGGCGCTAACAAGGTGCAGACTCTGGTTAATGCGGCTGTGGTGGTAATAACGGTGGTCATCCCA
>Ga0209357_1001088_pt1 | contig 11003 bp, 14 predicted proteins | sample LauGreFBDMM110SD_2_FD_187573 | JGI IMG/M metagenome (GOLD analysis project Ga0209357, IMG submission 187573) | Freshwater lake microbial communities from Lake Michigan, USA - Fa13.BD.MM110.SD (SPAdes) (version 3) | ecosystem: Environmental > Aquatic > Freshwater > Lake | place: Lake Michigan... | reverse complement strand
TGACCAACTTATGGCGCGGTTCTAGAGTGAGAGCACAAAGCAATACTTATCGGGAGGAACCAAATGGCTGATCTATCTAGGTTGCCTGGTCCAAATGCAGATTTCTGGGATTGGCAGCTTGATTCAGCCTGTCGGGGAATGGATTCAGATATTTTTTATCATCCAGACGGCGAACGTGGATCTGCTCGGGAACGTCGAGTAGCAACTGCGAAAGCAATCTGTGGTGCCTGCCCAGTAATTGCCCAGTGCCGTGAACATGCACTTAAGACTCGTGAGCCTTACGGAGTTTGGGGTGGCATGAGCGAAGAAGATCGCGAAGCACACTATGCACGCCAGGCTCGTGCAAACCAAATCTCTTCGTAACCTAAAGAATTTAAAACAAAACCCCCGAACAATGTCCGGGGGTTTTGTTTTTGGAACCTAATTTTTAGGACCTATGCACTTTAGTGCGTATGTTTGCGAAGCCTTGCGGTTCGCAAACAAATGACAATGCCCATTTTGGACATACGCACTTTAGTGCGTATGTCCGGCATGACCGTGACCGTGGCCACCGCCATCTTCTGGAGCTTTTTCTTTCTTTTCAACAACTAAGGCTTCAGTTGTTAGCAACATGCCAGCAATTGAAGCTGCGTTCTCTAGTGCAGAACGCGTTACCTTAACTGGATCGATGACGCCCTGTGCTACCAGATCGCCATACACGCCAGTTGCCGCATTCAGGCCTTGACCTTGTCCAAGTTCGCGAACCCGATCTACAACTACGTATCCTTCAAGTCCGGCGTTCTCAGCGATCCAACGAAGTGGTTCTACAACACCGCGGCGAACTATCTGAACACCAATTGCTTGATCGCCAGTTAGACCTAAGTCATCATTAAGTACAGCTGAAGCATGAATCAAAGCCGAGCCACCGCCAGAGACGATTCCTTCTTCGATTGCCGCGCGAGTTGCTGAAACCGCATCTTCGATACGGTGCTTCTTTTCCTTAAGTTCAACTTCGGTATGCGCGCCAACCTTGATTACGCAAACACCGCCAGAAAGCTTTGCAAGACGTTCAGAAAGTTTTTCCTTATCCCAATCAGAATCTGAGTTTTCAATCTCACGCTTGATTTGGCTAACGCGATCATTAACTGCACTAGCCTCACCGCCGCCATCAACAATTGTGGTGTTGTCCTTGGTTGCAACAACGCGACGAGCGCTACCCAAAACTTCAAGGCCAACCTGGTCGATCTTTAGACCAATGTCAGACGAGATAACAGTTGCCCCAGTAAGGATTGCGATGTCTTCCAAGATTGCCTTGCGACGATCTCCGAAGGCTGGTGCCTTGATTGCAACGCTTGGGAAAGTTCCGCGAATGCGGTTAACCACAAGAGTAGAAAGTGCTTCGCCATCAACATCTTCAGCAATAATTACCAACGACTTGCTTGCCGCAGAAACTTTTTCCAAAATCGGAAGCAGTTCAGAAACGCTAGAAATTTTGCCCTGAAGCAAAAGGATGGCTGGGTTTTCGATTACAGCTTCCATGCGATCAGCATCTGTTACGAAGTAAGGCGAGATGTAGCCCTTATCGAACTGCATACCTTCAGTGAATTCCAATTCCATTGCAGTAGTGCTGGATTCTTCAACTGAGATAACGCCGTCTTTGCCAACCTTGTCGAAAGCTTCGGCGATCATGTCGCCAATTACCTGGTCGCGCGAGCTGATTGCGCCTACCTGTGAGATGCCTTCTTTGCCATCAACTGGGCGAGCTTGCTTAAGTAATTCAGCTTTCATCGCTGCAACTGCAGCTTCAATGCCACGCTTAAGTTCTACTGGTGCGCCACCTGCAGCAACAACCTTTAGGCCTTCGCGCACGAATGCCTGAGCCAGAACAGTTGCTGTTGTGGTTCCATCACCGGCAACATCGTTGGTCTTGGTAGCAACTTCTTTTGCAAGCTGAGCGCCAAGGTTTTCGTATGAGTCTTCAAGTTCAATTTCGCGCGCAATGGTTACGCCGTCGTTAGTAATTGTTGGCGCACCCCAAGCTTTGCTAATGACTACGTTGCGACCTTTTGGTCCAAGGGTTACCTTTACTGCATCAGCAAGGGCATTAACGCCACGCTCTAATGCGCGACGAGCATCTTCGTCGAATTGGACGGTCTTTGCCATTTGTATTTCTCCAAAACTAATAGTTCATAAAGTTGCTAACGCCCCGATGTAAACGATCGGGGCGTTAGCTTGAGGTTTTTATTTTTCGACGATTGCGAGAATGTCGCGAGCGCCAAGAAGTAGGTACTCAACACCGTTGTACTTAACTTCGGTGCCGCCGTACTTGGAGTAGATAACAACGTCGCCGACTTTAACGTCAAGCGGAATCCGCTTTTCGCCATCTTCATCGAAACGACCTGGTCCTACTGCGACGACCTTGCCTTCTTGTGGCTTTTCCTTCGCGGTATCTGGGATTACCAAACCTGAAGCGGTGGTCTGCTCGGCTTCTAGTGACTGAACGAGGATGCGATCCTCAAGTGGCTTAATGTTGACCGACACGTCGTGTCTCCTGTTATTACTCGATTTGAATTAGCACCCGAGGCTTTAGAGTGCTAATCCAAATGTAAGCAGGATTTGGCACTCGGTCAACTTGAGTGCCAGACCAGGGCTTCCTCTGGCTCAGTAGGTCCAAACCATAGGAATTCCTGAGGTTGCGCCTCAGTGGCCGCGAAAATCGCTTGGATTTGGGCTTTTGCAATTGGGTTAGGGATAGAAATCTGGCCAGTTTCGGGATTCTTAACATCGCCTTGGCATTCGGCGACTACAACTAGGCGACTGACAAGTCCGGCCTCCTGCAAAATTTCAGCTTCTAAGACTTCCGGATCGGATTCGTCCCAAGTTTGGGCCCAGCCTTCGGTTACCGCGTAGCCATGATTCGCAGTCAGTACGCCCACCACTTTGAATTCATTGAACTGTTCAACCGAAACCGGAATCCAAACGCGCATGGGTCCATTCTTTCGTATAGATAGGTAGGTGTCAGTATGTAACCATGGATGCAATCACACATGTTCCCGTCCCTTACAACGAGCCAATCGGCACTTTTGCCCCCGGCACACCTGAGCGAGCTGGCCTCGAGCAAGGTCTCAAGGATCTCGTGGCAACAACTCACGAGTTACCTAACGTAATTGGTGGCAAGAAAGTGATGGCAACGGGTGACAAGATCGAGGTTCGCAGCCCGCACGAGCATTCCCGCGTTCTAGGTATAACTGCAAACTCAACTCAAGCGGATGCCACAAGCGCGATTGCGGCAGCCAAAGCAGCAGCTCCGATGTGGCGCGATCTGCCATTTGATGAGCGCGCAGCAGTAATTTTGCGCGCGGCCGATTTATTGTCTGGTCCATGGCGCAACAAAGTTTTAGCTGCAACGGTTTGGGGCCAATCCAAGACCGCATACCAAGCAGAAATTGATTCAACTTGTGAGCTAATTGATTTCTGGCGATTTAATGTTCATTTCGCGCGACAAATTTTGCAAGAGCAACCAGTGTCTTCACCTGGTGTTTGGAATCGCACAGACCATCGCCCACTTGAAGGTTTCGTCTACGCCATCACACCGTTTAACTTCACGGCGATTGCTGGAAACCTTCCAACTGCTCCTGCTTTGATGGGTAACACTGTTATCTGGAAGCCATCCCCTACCCAGCAAGTTGCTGCCTCGATCACTATGGACCTTTTGATGGCTGCTGGTTTGCCACCAGGTGTAATCAACATGGTGACCGGAGATGGAATTGCAGTTTCTGATGTTGCACTTGCTGACCCAGATCTAGCTGGCATTCACTTCACCGGCTCAACACCTGTGTTCCAACACCTATGGAAAACCGTTGGCAATAACATTTCCAACTACCGCTCCTACCCTCGCCTAGTTGGTGAAACAGGTGGCAAAGACTTTATTTTCGCTCATCCATCTGCAGAACATCGCACACTTATCACTGCCATGATTCGTGGCTCATTTGAATTCCAGGGACAGAAATGTTCTGCGGCATCTCGGGCATATGTGCCACGCAGTATCTGGAATGCAATCAAGGATGAATTACTTGCTGAAGTTGATGGCATTAAGCAAGGTCACGCATCTGACTTCAGTAACTTTATGACTGCAGTAATCGATGAAAAGGCTTTCAAGCGCGTAAGTGGTGCCATTGATCGTGCGCATGCCAATAAGTCAATCGAAGTTGCTGCTGGTGGAACTTATGACGGCAGCGAAGGTTGGTTCATTCGCCCAACTGTCCTAGTTGGTAATGATCCAACTGCCGAATTCTTTACTGATGAATACTTTGGACCAGTACTCGCGGTCTACGTCTACGAGGACAACAACTGGCGCGATGCCCTGAGTCAAATGGAAGGTATTGCGAAGTACGCGCTAACTGGCGCCATCATTGCCCAAGATCGTGATGCAATCAATGAGATGTCTCATGCGCTTCGCTTCGCAGCTGGCAACTTCTACATCAACGACAAGCCAACTGGCGCAGTTGTCGGACAACAACCATTTGGTGGTGCGCGAGCATCTGGCACAAACGATAAAGCAGGCGCAGCGCTTAACTTGCAGCGCTGGACCAGCGATCGCAGTATCAAAGAAACTATGGTTCCGGCCCAGCATTATCAATACCCATTCATGGATTAGTTGTGACTTCCAAGGATGCAGGCAAACTCAAATCATTTTGGGAAAGCGTTAAGTCCTGGTCTCGCGCGTTCGCAGATATGCTTCGTGGTGCGGAGCCACCGTTCTAATGGCTGCGATCCTGATTACTGATGGCAACTGCGCATTTTGTCAGCGCACTGCAACGAAACTTGCCCACATTGCTCCAGAGGGTTGGGTTAACGTTCCTAGTACTGAGTTGGTTGACAACTACGGCTTAACTCAAGAACAACTTGCGCACTCGGTTTGGTTGATTGAACAACCAGAATCAGATCCCGTTTGGCATAGCGGCGCTAAAGCAGTTGGAAAAGTCTTAAGGATCCGTGGTGGACTCTGGGGCGCAATCGGTTGGCTTACTTTTATCCCACCAGCATCTTGGATTGCCGCTGGAATGTACCGCTTAGTTGCAAACAATCGAAAATTCTTTAGCCGGTTTGTTTAGCTAATAAAAGTGGCTTCAGGCTTTAGTTCGATATCGAACTTGGCCTTAACGCCTTGCACAATGTGAACAGCAAGTTCTGAAATATCGGCACTCTTCGCAGATCCGCGATTTGTAATTGCCAAAGTGTGCTTACTTGATAACGCTGCTCGGCCGTTTAAAGTAAATCCTTTATTGAAACCAGCCTGTTCAATTAACCAGGCAGCACTTACCTTCACTAAGCCATCAGCCTCAGGCCAGTTCGGTGCATTCTCTGGTGCCACCACAACTCTTGGATTCATAAAGAATGATCCAACGCTCCAAGTGTCATGATCTGTTGAATCAAGAACCATGCCTTTTCCGGAACGCAGTTCTAGCACTGCACTCTGTAGCTTTGAGGTACTTACCCGATCCCCAATTTCAACATTTAGTTTTGCAGCAAGTTCGTTGTAAGCAATTGGCGCAGACATAGTTCCTAGGGGCAACTGAAAAGTGACACTCAAGATCACCCAGGTATCAGGCGCAGATTTGAAAATCGATGTGCGATATCCAAACTCACAATCAGCCGCAAAAATTGTGTCTACGGATTTAGTTTTTTTATTCCAAGCACGAACCTGGGCAATGGTGTCACTAACACTTTGTCCGTAAGCCCCAACGTTTTGAATTGGAGTCGCGCCAACAGTTCCTGGGATTCCAGCTAATCCCTCGATACCTGTCCAACCATTAGTCACGGCACTGGTTACAAAATCATTCCAGTCGTGGCCGGCTGCAACAGTTACCCAAGCCCCGGCACATGCAGATTCATCATTTTCAAACCCAATTGATTCAATCTTTATGACATCGCCATTGAAATCATCGCTGACAATCACGTTGCTGCCGCCGCCAAGAACTAATGCGTTGGGGTTCGCAGACACTGCATCAATGATTTCCGACTCTGAGGTCACAACGACTAATGAGTTTGGTGTGCCACCCACACGCAAGGTAGTCAGTTCCGCAAGACTGCGCATCATGTTCCTATTGTGCTAGTCGCACAGTAGCTTTAGCTAAACCTAGGACCTTTACGTCACCAAAGACTGCGCCAAGTTCAACTTGAACGGTTCCATCGTCATTAATTTGAGCAACTTTTCCAGTGAAGTTAACAATGGAACCCTCAGCGGTATCGGGCACAACAACCGGACGCGTCATTCGAACTGAATAGTCCATCACTGCTGTTGGATCCCCAACCCAATTCGTCACAACTTGAATTGCACGACCCATGGTCAGCATGCCGTGGGCAATTACATCAGGTAGGCCCACAGACTTCGCAAATGCTTCGTCCTGATGAATTGGATTTAGGTCACCAGATGCATGCGCATAAGCAACCAGGTCTGCTCGAGTGAAAGTTAAAGCCAAGGCAGGTAGCTCCATGCCAACTGAAAGGTCTGAGATTTTTAGTGTCATGCCTCTGGTCCTCGCACAACTATCTTTGACCAACCCGTAACAACCAGCTCGCTACCAGAGAAAACATCTGTTTTGAAAGTTGCAATCTCATTTGTGCCTAGCGGTTTGATTTCTTCGACTGAGGCACTAACAGTTAACTCGTCACCAACGCGAATCGGGCGAAGGTATTCAAACTTTTGATCACTGTGTACTAGGCGCGAGTAATCAAGCTGTAAGGCTGGGTCATGGAACGCGGTATCCATGGCATTCATCGTGACCACAATCGAAAATGTTGGTGGCGCAACAGTGCCGTCTGCGTATGCAGGGTTCGTGTCACCCAATGCCTTAACGAATGCGGAAATCTTTTCTGCGGTCACCAAGTAAGGCTGTGAAGGTGGATAGACATGACCGATCATGTCGTGGTTCATTCCCATGGGATTCCCCTAAACAATTGACAAACGTTAACTAATTAACGAGTTTCCTTGTGAAGGGTGTGCTTGTTGCATCTTGGGCAATGCTTCTTGATCTCAAGGCGGTCCGGATCGTTACGGCGATTCTTGCGCGAGATGTAGTTGCGTTCTTTGCAGTCTTCGCATGCCAAAGTAATCTTTGGACGAACGTCGTTACGTGCCATGGTCTTGCCTTTCGTTTGAGCAGCTACACGTGGTGTGTAACTGGTCTTGCCTTTTTAGTACCGAGGGCCGGACTTGAACCGGCGACACAGCGATTATGAGCCGCTTGCTCTACCAAGCTGAGCTACCCCGGCTTAAAACCGTGCGTAAACACGGCCTTCGAGCCCCCTGTCAGAATCGAACTGACGACCTCTTCCTTACCAAGGAAGTGCGCTACCACTGTGCCAAGGGGGCCAGTCTTTTCTTCAAGCTACACATTTCTGCGCCCCGTTAGCGTATCGAATACCTACCGTTACAGGGAAATTGAGCCCAAATGGCATCCCTGGCGATAATCTCGCCCTATCTTGGTGCTCCCAATTTCCGCATGAATACTACGATTATTAAAACTCTAAGAAATCGGGAGAATCACATGGCTTCATCTGCGGAAAACTTGAGCGTCTCGGTCCAGGATCAAGACGATCAATTGGGCATTTTGCAGCGTCGTCGCATTGAGGCGAACATCATCTCCCCGATTTACCAAATCATGAAACGGGAATTAGGTCAGGAGCGAGCATCTGACATTATTCGGGAAGCCATCACCGAAGATGCGCACAAAGCTGGCGCTCGGTTTGCCGCAAGCGAACCTAATGGTGCGAGTCTTTTAACTTTCATTGCCATCCAAGACCTATGGAAGAAAGATGATGCGCTGGTAACTGACGTCATTGAAGAATCTGAAGAGGTTTACACATACGAAGTTAAGCGCTGTGCTTATGCCGAGATGTATCAAGAAATGGGCTTAGCTGAAATTGGCAATCTGCTTTCCTGCACTCGGGATTTTGAATTCATTGTGGGCTACGACCCAACAATCGAAATCACCAGAACTAAAACCATCATGGGTGGCGACTCACATTGCGATTTCCATTACGTGCGTAAAGCTCAGGCATGACACGTCTACAAATCAACTCTGCTCGGCTCTGGAAATCTCTAACTGAAATTTCTGTGTTTGGCGAAACTCCAGCCGGTGGACTACATCGCCTGGCTGCATCCAAAGAAGATGGTCAGGCTCGCGACTACGTAGTAGCTGCAGCACGTGAACTTGGTTGCGCTATCCGAATTGATTCTCTTGGTAATACATTCATGCGTCGAGGTGGCGCTGATTCAAATGCAAAAGCAATTCTGGTTGGATCTCACTTAGATTCCCAACCGCTTGGTGGAAAGTATGACGGCATCTATGGCGTTATGGCCGGCTTGGAATTACTGCGCGTACTGAACGATACAAACGCTGAAACTAAGCACGCCATTGAAGTTGCCGTTTGGACCAACGAAGAAGGTGCGCGATTTGCCCCAGCAATGATGGGTGCTGCTTACTTCGCTGGGAAATTCACTGCCGAAGAATTATTAATTCGAAAAGATGTTGACGGAATTGAACTTGGCAAGTCACTAACCGATATAGGTTATGCCGGAACTGACACAATTTCCCCAAGTGAACATAAGGCCTACTTAGAAATTCACATTGAGCAAGGTCCAATTCTGCAGGATGAAAATCTTCAAATTGGTGTGGTTACTTTGGTGCAGGGTATGCGTTGGTTCCGGGTTGGAATCACTGGCCAGTCAGGTCACACCGGAACTTACCCTATGGAGACTCGTCGGGATGCCCTGGTTGCAGCCTCACATTTGATCAAGGCCGTGCAACAAATCGGTTTGGATCAACCTTTGACTGGCAGGGCAACTGTGGGACACATTGTTGTCACACCTAACTCTCCAAATGTGATTCCTGGTCATGTTGAACTGATGGTTGAGTTCCGCAATCCTGAAGTCTCAGTGCTGGATGTCATGACCGATGCACTTAATAGCGCCCTAAAAGAGACCGCAGATAAATATGGCGTCGAGATAGCCAGCAAGCAGGAACTTGACTCAGGAACAATCAACTTCACTCCAGATCTCATTGACATCGTTGAGCAAGCGGCGTTGGCCTGTGGCATGAGCTCTAAGCGCATGATCTCCGGTGCTGGGCATGATGCCTGCCAGCTTTCAGCAGTTATGCCAACCACAATGATTTTCATCCCATGTGACAAGGGAATTAGTCATGCGGAAAATGAGGCAATCACGCAAGAGTGGGCAGCTGATGGCGCCCAAGTTCTTGTCGAGACTGTTCTGGCGCTGGATTCTAATTAGGTTTGAAAACAAAGAAAGCGCCAGATCCCGTCGGATCCAGCGCCTTCTAGTGGCAGATAGTGGGTTCGAACCACTGTAGCTTTCGCGACGGATTTACAGTTAGATGTCAATGCCGACAAAGAACATGTTCGCAATTTCGTCTGCAATTGCATCCAATGAAAGACGTCCACCTGGTTTGTACCACGTGGGCAACGAACTTATCGTGCCGAAAAGTGCCGCCAGGACCACCGAAGGATCTGCTGACCTGAAAGTGCCTGCCTTTTGACCAGCAACTAAAGATTTTCGGAACATTGCGCTATAGCGGTCCCTTAAGGAAACGATTTTTGCTCGAGCATCTTCATCCAACGAACGAATTTCAGAGTCTGTTATGAAATTCTCCTTACGGCGTTGCGCGTGATAACTGACGTGCATGCGAATGGCAGCGCCAAGTTGAGATTTGGGATCGGTTTCCGTATCCATGACCTGCTTGGCTAAACCAATAAGGTCATTCATCGTGCTTTCCATAATGTCAACAAGTAACGATTGCTTGCTTGGGTAGTGGTGATACAGGGATGACATTTGTATTCCGACGCGAGCAGCAACCTCTCTCATCGAAGTGCCATGAAAACCTCGCTCGAACATCAGATCAACTGCTGCGCTTCGGATTCGTTCAATAGTAGGCAAATTTGTTGGTGCCGAAGTCGCCGTGCTACTCACTTCGCTTTCCCTTTTCTTTAGCGCTAAACCTAGCTTCAAGCTTTTTGCTGACTGCATCTTGCTTCAACAAATGCACAGATGAAGCCACTTCAAACTCCCGGGAATCCGCCAGCAGTGAAGACCACGACATTCGAATAGCTTCGCGGGTCAGGGAAACAGCTTCAGGAAAGTACCCAGCAACTTGGGTGGCAATTTCCCGTGCACGCGTAACACATTCACCATCATCAACGACTTCATGGATTAGGCCAATTTCACTTGCGCGCTGGGAATCAACTACTGAATTTGTCAGCATCATCCAACGTGCCATGCTCTCCCCAATCAATCTAGGAAGTTTCCATGTCAATCCACCTGTTGGCAGTGCGCCAACCTCAATGTCTGCAATGCAAAAAGTCGCTCGAGAATCACAAACTCTGATATCGCACATTGCCACTATTTCAAGTCCACCCCCATAAGCCAGACCATTTATCGCAGAAATCCAAATCGTTCCTGAATCTGCGATCGCATCATCTAATTCTGCATAAGACATCAAGTATCCAGCGAGGTCACTGTCGATTTTTCCAAACAAACCAGTGATGTCACCACCTGCGCTAAAAGCCATGCCAGTCCCTGTCACGACGATTGCACGTATCTTGTCGTTGTCTTTGGCACTCTGGGCAACTGCTATTAACTCTTGAATCATGTCTACTGTGAGGGCATTCAACTTATCAGGACGATTAAGCGTGACAAGGAGAACGTCGTCAGTCAGCTGTTGTAACTGAACTAAATCGTTTGCCATTATGTAATTTTCTTGGGGAAAGTGGCATACGTGTCACCCGCAGATACTTGTGATTCGGCCGCAAACTCTGCTTCCTTGCTCTCTGCGGCGGATCGGTAAGCGCCACTTGTAAGAAGCTCTTTTGCAAGTGCGACGACTTCCTTCGGGCAATCACTTGTCATGTTTTGTGCTATCTCAACAGCGCGATTACCTGCCATGCCGACAGGCGCGACCTCAAGAACTAGCCCTAAATTCAATACTTCATCCGCAGTATATCTC
>Ga0209357_1001085_pt1 | contig 11008 bp, 10 predicted proteins | sample LauGreFBDMM110SD_2_FD_187573 | JGI IMG/M metagenome (GOLD analysis project Ga0209357, IMG submission 187573) | Freshwater lake microbial communities from Lake Michigan, USA - Fa13.BD.MM110.SD (SPAdes) (version 3) | ecosystem: Environmental > Aquatic > Freshwater > Lake | place: Lake Michigan... | reverse complement strand
ATCGAGCAACTTTTGCAGGTCGTAGCCTGAAGGGGAGGGGGTACCCATCCACTCATAATAAGTTTTCCAAAGGGAAAGAGAAAGTGTTTAATTCTTAATCCAATGATTAACGAGACGAAAAAGACGTCCCTCATTGTAGCAAAAAGTCTCGAATGCATGACGGGGCTTGTTCTTGGTGGGGCAGCTTGGTTCTTGCGGGATGTTCTCTTTGGGGCAAGTCAGGGTCTTCTATTGGATCCGATCGTGGGTGTGGTTGTTGGGTTGGCGTGGAGAAACTGGATTCTGGGCGCCTGTGTTGCCTCTTGTTTCCCGTTTCTTGGGGGAACCACGAACGGGTTTGCCGAGGTAGGGGGGCTTTGGATGTGTGTTTTTATCACTTTTGCTCTACTTCGTTCGGTTGGGGAAGAGGGTGGAATTGGGCTGCGCGGAATGGTTCTCCTTCCCTTGGCGACAGGAGTTACCCTTGCAGGAATTCTTTTCACCCAAATGCTTAGGGGAGTTGTCCCTTTTTCTTCTGGTTTTGGAAATCATTGGGCTCAAGAGGCCCTTGGGGTGATGGCCGTTTCTCCCTTGGTGGCAAAGATCGGATTGGATTTTCTTTCGCAGCTAAATCGGCGCCTCTTTGTGACTTGGGTGCTTTTGACGGCTCTCTTGATGGCCGTGGGAAGTGTTGCTTCGGATCCCTCTTTGGATCCAGGCACCGCTTTGGCTCTGGAGCTTTTGCCTGTGGTGATTCTTTTTTGGCAAGCAATGCGTTTTGGTTGGGTAGGGGCGACGACATCCTGTTTTCTGTTGGCGATCTTGTCAGGACTTGCGTGGTCGGATGAAAATCGCATTCTTTTGGATTTTCCAGCAGGGATCTTTAGTACCATCTTGACCGCAGTTTTCGGAACGGCACACGGAATCGGAGCTCTTCGTGACGAGCGACTGGAAACGCACAGGTGGACGAGCCAGGCAGCCCAAGCCTATCAGGTTGTTTTTTGGCGCTGGCAAAAGGGTAAGGGTGTGGATTGGGACGACCCTGAACGTGCCGCTTCTGTAGGGTTGGAGCGAGTAGGTTTAGCTTGGCGTCTGTGCCAAGGCTGGTCCACGGATGAGAAGTTGCCTCATCCTGAGACACTCGTGGGAAGTACTGCCATCAAAGTAGAAAGTCCCAAGATGCCTTCTCGTTGGCTGGAGTTCTCAGGTTTGGTGCATACGGAAGATTCGGATGGTGACCCTACCACCCTTCTGGGGGTTATCGTTGATGTGACGTCCTCCCATATGGCACAAGAGCAAAGAGCCAAGGCATTGCGCCGTGAAGGGGAGCTGCGCGCGATTCGCTCCCAACTTCAACCCCATGTTGTGTTTAATGCCCTCAATCGAATCGCCTCACTGGCGATGTCGGAGCCGGAATCTGCACGGGATTTGATTGTCCGCCTTAGTCGCCTACTTCGTGCATCACTGATGGCGGGAGAGAAAGATTCTGTTTCGTTGAGTGAGGAGGTTTCCCTGATCCACGATTGTGTTGCTTTGGAAGGGGCTGGCTATGAAGCACGGCTTAAGTTTTTCAATGAGATTCCGTCCGACATTGAGGAAAAAGGGCTTCCGCCTCTCGCCCTGTTGAGTTTGGTCAACGGGGCGATTCGGCGCGGGGTAGGAATGCGAAAAAAAGGTGCCTCGATTGTCTTGAGCATGCCTCAACAAGGGGTGTTCCGAGTTGCTGTAAACCCGCCTGTTTTTATGACAGAAAAATCGGAATTCGCGCCTTGGCCTGACCCAATATGGGTGGAGCGTTTGGGGGTTGAGACAACTCGACGGGCCAGAATCGTAGTTCAACGGCAGGGAGAGGCGGTGGCTTCGGCTGATTTGGTGATGGAGAGAGGAAATCCATGAGCCGTAAAATTCGAGTTTTGATTGCGGATGATGAAGCTTTGGGAAGGAGGGAACTGCGTCGACTTTTAAAAAGCTACTCAGAGTTAGAGATCGTGGCGGAAGCGGAAGATGGGGATCAAGCAGCCGAACTGATCGAAAAACATATTCCCGATCTTGTTTTTCTGGATATTCGAATGCCAGGCCGAGATGGATTTGGGGTACTGGATGCCTTGGAACCCCCATTGCCTGAAATCATCTTCTCCACTGCTTATGACCAGTTTGCGGTGGATGCGATTCGGCGTGGGGCTCTGGATTATCTGTTGAAGCCGGTGGCTCCAGAAGAACTTGCGAGGGCGATCGAGAAGGCACGCGAACGAGTTCTTTCAAAAACAGCTACCCTGAGAAAGGACGGAAGATTGCAATCATCCGATCGAATCTTTGTTCAGGAAGGAAAGACCTCCATGTTTTTCGAAGTGGGATCGATTCTAATCCTAGAGTCGGAAGGGAATTATACTCGGATCCGGACGGACAAGTCCCAAGGTTTGGTTCGGCGACCGATCAAATACTTTGTAACCCGACTTGATCCAGCAGAGTTCTTTCGCGCGAACCGCAGGCAGATCGTGAACTTAAAAGGAATTTCGGATTGCAAACCAAGCACAGGGGGGAGGCTTACAGCTCGATTTCTTGATGGGGGCAGCGTGGAAATATCTCGAAGACAAGCGCGGGAATTTCGTGCAAAACTTCGCATCTAAGCGAAGAAAAAGAAGGACAATGAATCAAACAAGTAGAATATTCGTAACAACAGAAAAGGGATCTGGCGCATCCCATCGATTGTCAAAAATAAAAAGTTCACCTGGATCAATTGTTCTTTGGATGCTTCTCGGAGTTCTTCTGTTATCCCTCTTCGCGTTATTGATCTGGCCCGAGGTGGAGAAAGTCGAGCTGAACACCCGTCTGTCAGCTGCCGATCAAGCCATAGCAAAATACCGAACGGCCGTGTTGTCTTATTACGTGGGAAAGGGACAGGTGACAATGGATGTCGAAAAAAAAGAGGAAAACCAACAGATCCCTCAATCGGTGTTCTCGGTCAGTAAAAAAACGCCTCCCAAGATGATCTATGTTTCGACGGGTTCAAATCTTGGGGAGAGTTTGATCGAGGCGAAACTTCTGGAGAAGATCACTTTTCCTGTCGGATCGGTTGTGGAAAAAAGGGGGACCGATTCTGAAGAATCTTCCAGTGGGGAAACAATCTTGCCGCAAATCCATGCTTTCCCAGTCGATTATCTGAAAGAGAGATTTCACAAAACCAAACCCTTCGAGTCCGGAAACAGTGAACATGTGGCGATCTTAATCGTTCCAGGACTCACACCAGGCGAGGCGGAGGGGTTGCAGAAACGAATTGGCTGGATGGATGATCCGATAACCAAAGTAAAAAAAAGCAACTGTTTCTTTACTCCTAGTACGACAGAAAAGAGATATACTGCGTGGATCTATCTTACCGATCTATAAGATTAGACGTGCGCTTTATCCCAAGATAAGACCATTCATAACCATAAAGAACCACTAGTCACATAAAGCAAGAAAGCCTTGAAAGAGCAGCTGAACTATGGTTATATCTAAAACATGAAAAACAAAAATAAGTATCTAGCCAAGGGATTCACCCTTGTCGAAATGATCGGGGTTCTAGCAATTATCGGAATATTAGCCTCCGTAGTCTCCCCGAAGGTGATTGAGGCTATCCGTGATGCCAAGATCACATCTGCCCTCAGTACATCCAAAACAATTCAATCTTCAGCTGTAAACTATTATTCGAGGTATAACTACTATCCTGTTGATGGTACCAAGGGTGCTTTCAGTAACGGTACTACTACCGCGTGGAAACGGAACTACGGTGATCAAGCAACAACGACTGCATCAGTGACTACCTTCGGTGATATTCTGATTTCGGAGGGGCTCCTTGATCAGATGAAGTTTCCCGTGGGTGTGAGTAGCAATAATACTCTGTCTTCGTTGCCGACCACATGGGGCACTGCAACAAATGCCACGGCATGGGCAAGTGGACCTGTGTGGCCCACGATCATGTGTATTAACAGTACGAATGCCTCGCTCTTTGCGTCTGCAGTCAATCCAACACGAATTATCTTTTTGAGGCTACCTGCCGTAACAACTCTTGAGGCAGCTGGGTTAAAGACAAAGTTGGATGGACCGTTCTCTTCGTCAGACGTTTCGGGGCCCTTTGACCTTGTTGCAAAGACGATGGGCACATCTTCAACAGCAAACTCTCTAATTTCTGGAGGCAATTGCAGAATCGTAGCCAATTCTACTCCTACTTTGGGCTATGATGTATGGATCTACGTTGCTCACGAGTAGTTGTATCACTTACGTAATATAAGAAAAAGGGTGCTTCTGCAAAGGAGCACCCTTTTTCTTGTAATTAATAACAAAAAGCTAATAGTCTGCATATGCCCATTGTTATTGATGAGCAAGGTTTAGTTAACGGAGTGGATCCAGCAGAGGATCCAACTAGGTTCGGTGCCAAAAAGCTGGATCTAGCCGATTGGCTACTTGTCTGGGGTCACGTCACCCCTGCGCAGATCGACTTGGCCAACCGCGAGGCTAAGAGAAAAAGTCAGTCTCTTGGTCAGGCGCTTTCCGTTTTGGGTTTTGTCGAGCCTCGCGTTCTTTCCAGCTATATCGCCCAAAAGTCGGAAAGTGAAAACGTTGATGTCCGTAAAGTCGTTGTTCCGCCCGGTATTCGAGATCTGATCCCCCGGGAATCTGCCCAACGGTACTTGGCCCTTCCGATTCGTCTGGATGGAGAAAAACTCGTCGTTGCCCTCGGGAACGCACTCGACCTCACCGCCGCAGATGCGATTGAGCAGCTCGTTCGCCGTCCCGTGGAGATCGTCTCGTCGACAGAGGGCGATGTGCGTGAAGCGATTAACCGTACGTACACGCAGGAGTCTCATTTGGATGAAACGATCGATGAGATCCTGGCGATGGATTCGGCCGCCTTGGCTGCCGCATCAGAGAGTGATGCTCCCATGATACGGCTTGTGGAACAGCTTCTTCTATTCGCTATTTCGAACGGAGTAAGTGATATCCACATTCAACCAGAGGAAAAGATTCTCAGAATCCGAATGCGCAAGGACGGTATTCTGGATGAGGGAATTCTAGTGCCCCGGGAGATTCAAAATGCGATCACAGCACGTCTCAAGATTCTGGGAGACATGGACATCACCGAGACCCGCCTTCCGCAGGCTGGCCGCTATAACTTTGATGCTGGTGCGAAACCGGTGGATTTTCGGTTTTCCTCCCTCCCGACCGCCTTCGGGGAATCGATCGTGTTGCGTATCTTGGATCGGTCGACCCTAAACCTGGAGCTCACAACCTTGGGCTTTAGCCCGAAACTCGAACGCAATTTCCTTCATCTGCTGGAGCGACCCCACGGGGTGATCTTGGTGACGGGCCCCACGGGTTCCGGAAAAACCACGACTCTTTACGCCGCCCTTTCCAAACTACGGGGAGATCAGAAAAGTATCTTTACCCTAGAAGATCCTGTCGAATTTCATCTTCCACTCGTTCGGCAAACGCAGGTGAACGAGAAGATCGGGCTGACGTTTGCGGCAGGTCTGCGAACTCTTTTGCGGCAGGATCCGGACATCATCCTAGTGGGGGAAACTCGGGACAAGGATACGGCGGAGTTGATGGTTCGGGCGGCGCTGACCGGCCACTTGGTGATGAGCACCCTCCATACGAACGATGCCTTGGGGGCGATTCCGCGTCTGATCGATTTGGGAATTCCTTCCTACATGTTGCCGGCCTGTCTTCTCGGCCTGCAGAGTCAACGGTTGGTTCGGGTTCTTTGTCCATCCTGCCGCGAGCCGAATCCCCAGGCAGAGGAGATTTTGTCGAATCTGGGGGTCGCCTTGCCAGAGGAGTGCACTCCGACCCTTTGGAAACCGGTGGGTTGTGAAAAGTGTCGCAAATCGGGTTACCGGGGTCGTCTTTCGATCATCGAATTTATTCAGATGGACGACGATTACTACGCTCAGATTCTGAAGGGGAACGACCCGATTGCTCTTCGTGAACTTGCAGCAGAGAAGGGGAACTATACGATGTTTCAGGACGGCCTGATCAAGGCGACGCAAGGATTGACCACTTTGGAAGAGATCTATCGGGTGACCCATAACTCCTGATCCAATTCTGGATTTTTATGCCTCTGTTTAGCTACATCGCAATCGCACCCAGCGGAAAGACGATTTCCGGAAAGGCGGATGTGGCCAGTATTGAGGCCTTGGGAGCCCAGTTGGCGAAGGAGCGACTGGAGCTGGTCGAGGCAAAGGGGGGGACTGCGGGTGCGTTGGGCGATAGCGAGGTGGTGAAGGAGCTGAGTGGACGGGAAAAGGTGGGCCGAAGGGATTTGGTGGATTTTTTTTTCCAGCTCTCTGTCCTTCTCAAGGCGGGCGTGCCTCTGCTGAAGGCGTTGGATCTGATCGCCAACGATATCGCCAACTCAAAGTTCAAAAGCATCATCCGAAATGTGGCGGCACAGGTGCAGTCGGGCTCCAGCTTTGCCGAAGCGGTAGCGGGTTTTCCGAACTGTTTTCCTCCTGTGGCTGTCGCCCTGTTAAAAGTTGCGGAGAAGAGCGGCACTTTGCCGGAGATCTGTGCGGAGTTGCGTCGCTACATCGACTGGCTGGACAAGCTGTATGGGGATATCAAGCAGGCGCTGGTTTATCCTTCCATTCTGATTGGGGCGACGATCGCCTTCATGTTTATTATTTTCACCTTCGTGATGCCAAAGTTCATCCAGATTTTGGAGGAGATTAAAGTGCCGCTTCCGTGGTTGACCAAGCAGGTGATCGCCTTCACTCACCTCTTTCAGTATCACTGGCATCATCTGCTCCTCGGTGCAGGCGCGCTGTTCGTCACCTATAAGTGTCTAATCCTGTACTATCCGCCATTCGCACTTTGGGTGGATCGAAAAAAACTTCAGATGCCTGTTTTTGGTCCCTTGAACATGATGCTCTGCATGTCCCGTTTTGGTCAGAACCTGGCGACGATGTACCGTTCCGGCATTCTGATGCTGGATTCGTTGAAGCTATGTCGTGAGCTGGTCGGAAACCGGGCTTTGGCGGCGGCGGTGGACCGGATTCACGACGGAGTCGCCACAGGACGCAAAATCCATGAAATGATGAAGGAGAGTGATCTTTTTCCGAATCTTGTTTTGCAGATGGTGACGACAGGAGAGAGCACGGGCAAATTGGCGGAGGCGTTGCAGAACGTGGTGGACTACTACAACGACATCATTCCCAGGGCGATCAAGAAGCTGTTCGGAATCCTTGAGCCTGCGATCATCGTTGCACTGATCGTGATGATCGGGACGATTGCGCTTTCTGTGTTCCTGCCGATGACTGCGATGATGAATATGGGGAAGGCATGAGAAGCAGATCCCACAACTCCTTTACCTTGTTGGAAATGATCGCCGTAATGGCGGTGATTGCAGTTTTGGCCAGCCTTTTGGCTCCATCAGTTGTCCGGCAGATCCAATCAGCTCAAGCGGTTGGAGAGGATCAGAACTTAAATGTGATTGCACAGGGTCTTTTAGAACATCTAAAGGTAACTCAGACGCTTCCCAATACAGACGCTAGTTCGACGAATTGGGCGACCAACGTTTCAATATATACTGGTCTTTCCAGCGATAAAGTTTTGTACGTATTCCCAGGACAAAGCTCCTCGAAAAGAATGTTGATCTATGATCCAGCTCTTGTTGCTTGGGGAAATATGACAACAAATGTATGGTCAGCAAACACAAGGCCAAATCCAGCACGTGTCATGCTCGTTAGCAGCTCAAGTGCAGATCCAAGTTTAACGACCACAGGAATAACTAGTGCTAGTTTCACTAACTTATTTAAATGGAACAAAAACTACTCCAATGGAGTGGTAGATGTCCCTACTGGTCTACCTGTTGCCTGGCAAAAAAAAGGAGAATTTCTTCACGTTAAGACAATTGATCTGGCGCAAAACTTTTGTCAGGTAAGCATAAGGGACTGCTATGCACCAATCGCAAACATAACGGGGTGGTCTGCTGGAACTGGCTATACGAACCAAACTCAATTTATATTTACGAATCAGGGAAGTATTTATCAAGTTAACTGTGATACGAATTTAGGGAACGTAACTTATGTATCCTTAATATCTGCAGCTGGATTCAACAATAAGACTAGTTTTCAAACGAACATAATAATACCTGGTGGTAGTGCAATATTTACTAACCAACCGCCAAACCCCGGACAGTTGGCTTTCAATACCAATCTTCCTGCGGCTCTTCCTTCTCAACTTCTCACAAATATAGTCCTTAAAGGTACAATGCTTTTTCTTCAGGGTGTGCAGTGCTTTCAGATACAAAGTGACTGCGAATTCGAGTTCTTCAATCAGACCTGGGTTCGTAAGTATTAGAAGTCCAAAGGACTACTCTTTATGCACTGTTCTGTGAGTACTTGGGGGCAGATTAAAAAAGTCCGTATAAATGGGGATTTAAGATAGAGTCGATTTATGGCTGTTATTGCTGTCAGCTGGATTCAGGGGGTGGTGCGGATCGCTACGACGACGACGTCCAAGGTCAATCGTATGACCGAGGCGGGTTCTCTTGTCTCCAATCCTGCCGATTTCCTTACCATTCTGAATCAGCTTCTGACCACCACGCGTGTCTCGGGCACGGAAGTTGTGATCTGTACCGATAACCCAGTGATTAATCCACTGGTGGAGAGTACCCCGCCCGCCACTCCAAAAGTTGCCGCCAATCTTCTGGCTCGCCGTGTGGAAAAGGCAAAACCGTTCCCTGAGCCCAGTGTTTTCGGTTTTACAAGGGTCAATCCAGACGAAAAAGGAGGTCAACAGTCGTATCTGGTGACGGCAAGTCCGAAAAAGTTTGTCGAGGAGATGGATCTCATGATCTCCCAGCAGGGGTTGGACTTTGTCGGCTACTATCCTGCGGCTTTAAGTCTACGTCCCGTTCTGCGCTCTTTGAAGACTGCGGCGGAAGAGGTGATCCTTTTAGTGGCGGATGCAGAGACGGGATTGATGCAGGTGATCGGGCGCTCTTCCGGTCAGGTTCTCTTTTACCGCACGATGGGTGCCTCGGACGGGCGAGGAGTGGAGGGGGTGCAACGGGAGATCCGCAGGACGATCCTTTTTGCCGAGCAGAAGCTGAACGCAAAAATCACCACGGTATTTGCGTCGGGATCCTCGGCGGTCGGGTTGGTGCAGGGGATGTCGGGGGTGGACGGGTTGCTGGTTTATACGGCTGGTTTAAACGTCGATCCGGATCTTTATCTTAAGGCAACGGCGGGTCTCAAATCCAGCGCCACGGAGAATATTCTGCCGAGCCGAATTTCCCAAAGGGGGAAGAGGCGGCGTTTGCGGATGGCATTAAACTTGGTGCTTGGCGGCCTATTGCTCTTCACGTTCCTCGACTCCACCCGAGTTCAAGTGACCAAGCATCAACTTCTCAGCGATATACGGATCATCGGGAATGAGATTGCTGAGCGACAACAGCAGCTCACGAAGGTGAGGGAGGAGCTGGCGGCGTTAACGACGCGGCAGGAGACGATCCGAATCCTGACGGAGGAACTGAATCAACCTGTGATTGAGGTCCTTTTTCACTCTTTGGACCAAGTCATCCCTTCCGGGGTGGTTTTATCAGGAATCACGTTTTCGAATGATGGTTTGGGGTCAGATGGGCGAGCGGAGTATGTGGTTCGCTTGGACGGGGATGCCCCGGAGGGGATTGCGGTTCTTCCCCTTTTAACGAAAGTTAAAGAGAGATTGGAGACATCGGTCTGGAAGGCAGTGATTGAGGAAAAAACAGGGGATCCGGAAATTCCAGGAGACACCAAAAAAGAGGGGGGCTCCCGAAAACCCGGGAGTTATTTCATCCGTGCCCGCATCCGGTAGCCGAGCTGCCCCCTTACGGGGTCTGGCGCTGCATTTGTACAACCTGTTTGTCCATCCTGGGTTTCAGGGGGTCACTCTCTTGGCCTGCGGGGGTATTTTTTACTACAACCAAACGACGCTCAAACCGCTTTATCTTCAGAAGAGTGAAGCCCAGGGAACGAGCAACAGTTTACTTGTTGAAAAGAACAAGCTTGTGAAAATGATGCCCGGGGTGCGGATTGAGGATCTGAACCGCCAGATGGATGCTCAAAAAGGCAAGTTGGTGCAAAACGAAAACCAAGTGAATGCGGAGTGTAAAAAAATCAGCAAGGAGATGGAGGATCTGGAGTGGTTGGGAGAGGTGACTCCTCAAGCCGCAGTCCAAAGCTTTCCCCAGATCCAGTTTCTCAAGCATTTTCCGATCGAGGTCGTTCTCAAAAGTCCTCCAGAAATCGCCGAAAAAATCGAAGAAAAGGATGCCACGAGACTTTTCCAGTTTCTGCGGCAGGTGGAGAAAACTAAAAAGCTACACTTTTTGCGTAAACTGGAAATCCAAGCGGATCCCAAGGCCGGATGGACGGTGAAGATGGAGTATGACTTTTTCATGATCCAGGAGGTACCCAGTGGATAGCCCATTAAAGAACCCGGCGGTGGTTGGCGGACTGGCCTTGGGGGCGGTTTGCTTCATGTTGTATAAATTTGTTCCATCCGACTGGCTGGAGAAGTTGGAGGGACCCAGCAAGCCTTTGCTTCCGCCTCCCATCGCACAAATCAATCCCGAGAGTTTGAATCCGGAAAAGAAAATCTTTGTGGTTACACCCAAGGGGATGCCTGATCGATGGAAGGACTTATTACAAAAACAGGCTTTTTCATGGGATCTTTTGACCGAGGTTCCAAAGCAAATTCTTGAAAAGCCACCTGAACCCCTGCCCAAGGATTGGAAGTTGCAGGGCACTTATATGGATCAGAAACGACAGCCTCCGATCTGGGCGGCGGTAGTTTCGGGAGATATCTTGAAAGTGGGCGATAAGAAGGGTGAGTTTCGGGTGGAAGAAATTACCAGAGACGAGGTAATTTTCAGCCATTCAACTGGCAAACAGACTCTCTATTTTGAATCAGGACGAACCCCAATAAAGCAGTAAAGTACCGCCTAACTATCGGATTGGTTTGATAAAATATCCTAAAAGGGATATTAACTCAGTATATATAAAATGTT
>Ga0209357_1001084_pt1 | contig 11008 bp, 8 predicted proteins | sample LauGreFBDMM110SD_2_FD_187573 | JGI IMG/M metagenome (GOLD analysis project Ga0209357, IMG submission 187573) | Freshwater lake microbial communities from Lake Michigan, USA - Fa13.BD.MM110.SD (SPAdes) (version 3) | ecosystem: Environmental > Aquatic > Freshwater > Lake | place: Lake Michigan, USA... | reverse complement strand
GAGCGGACCGGTGGATTAGTCCGGGCTTGTCAGAGGCCATGGTCCGCTTTGCCCTGCGCTATGAATATGCGCTGACGGTGGAAGACGTGCTGGCTGCGGCCGCGAAGGAGGGCACCGAGGGCCTGTCGAAGGGCCGCGACTTCGAGCATGGCAAGCGGACGTTCGCCGCTACCCGCTGCATCGTCTGCCATCGCTACGACGGCGATGGCGGTGCCACCGGCCCCGACCTCACGCAGGCGGCCGGCCGCTTTCAGCTGAAAGACTTGGTCGAGGCGATGGTGCATCCGAGCAAGGTGGTGTCGGATCAATACAAGGCGAGCATCGTGCAGACGGCCGACGGCAAGGTCTACACCGGCCGGATCGTCAGCGAGTCGCCCGAGACCATCACGATCGTCACCGATCCTGAAGACGCGACGAAGTTCGCCGAGATCAAGCGGTCCGACATCGAGGACATCCAGCCGTCGAGCGAATCCCTCATGCCCAAGGGTCTGCTCGACCAGCTGAACGAGTCGGAGGTGCTCGACCTCCTGGCCTACACGCTCGCCCGTGGCAATAAGAGAGATGGGCGGTTCAAAAAATAGCCGTCGGCGTTTTCCTCGCCCCCGTCGCGGCAAGTTTTTAACTTGTCCGTGTCCCGCATCCCCCGTGGCACCAGCGGGGCACCAGCCGGGGGCCGCGGCGGCCAGGACCGGCGGCCGGCCGAAGCGATCGCGAAACACCGCATCGAGCCTCTGCTGGTGTGTCAGAGTCGCCTCTGCGGTGTAAAAGTCAGCGGTGAAGGTACAACATCATCTATGGATGCATCATCCCCTGACGACGCCTTCGCCGACTGTCCCGACCGCCGCGGCACCGGCTCCGAGAAGTGGGACCGCTGGTCGGGCCGGGACATTCTGCCACTGTGGGTGGCCGACATGGATTTCCGCGCGGCCGAGGTGGTGCTCGACGCGATCCGCGGCAGTGTGGATCACGGCGTGTTTGGCTACACGGCCGACACGCCCGGCTTCGCCCCGGCACTCGTCGCCCATCTCGAGTCGCTGCACGGCTGGAGTCCCGATCCCGACTGGATCACGGGCACGCCCGGCGTGGTCACGGGATTGGCGATCACGGCCCGGTTGCTGGCCGCCCCTGATGACGAGATCCTCACCTTCACTCCGGTCTATCCGCCATTCCTCACGCTGCCAGAACGGGCGGGCCGTCGCACGGTCCGCGTCCCGCTCATGCAGTCGGCCACGGCGTGGACCATCGACTGGGATCTCCTTGAATCGTCGCTCACTCCAAAATCGAAACTCTTCTGGCTCTGTCATCCGCACAACCCCACAGGCACGGTCTTTGGCAGGGATGAACTGCTGCAACTGGCAGACCTTGCCGAGCGGCACGGATTGACAGTGATCTCCGACGAGATCTGGTCCGATCTTCTGCTCGACGGCCTGCGGCATGTTCCCTTTGCGAGCCTCGACCACCCCGCCGCGCGGCGGGCGATCACGCTGACGGCGGTCTCCAAGACCTGGAACCTTGCCGGCCTGGCCTGCGCCGCGGCGATCGTGCCTGACCCCGACCTCCGCCGCCGCTGGCGGCCTGCCGGTGGCGGCCTCGTGCCGATGGTCAACCCGCTGGGCTACGCGGCGGCCGAGGCGGCGTGGCGACACGGCGACGCCTGGCGCCGGAAACTGATTACCGTTCTCGAGCGACACCGTGACATGGTGCTCGAGACCGTGGCGGGGATTCCCGGCCTCTCCGCCGCCGTGCCGCAGGCTACTTACCTTGTCTGGATCGACTGCCGCGGCACGGGTGTCGCCGACCCGCAGGCCGCCTGCGAAGCAGCCGGCCTCGGCCCCTCCGACGGCCGAGATTTCGGGTTTCCGGGCTTTATTCGCCTTAATACCGCCTGTCCGACGGAGAGGCTGGAAGAGGCCCTGCGGCGGCTCCGCCGGGCGTTCCCCGGCCGTTGACCCCCGGCCATAATGGGTGGTGGCCGAAACCTTCCGCCCGCTCCGCCGTTGAAGATGCGTCGACCCGCGAAATCCTGTATACCCGGTCCAACCGGGCCGGGAATGACGGGCCTGCCACACGACTCCCACACAGAGGTTTTCATGCGTCTCAGCAGTCTTGTTCTGACGATTCTCGCCCTTGCAGCAGCCGAGTCCTTCGCCTTGGCCGCCCCGGGCAAGGCGGTCGATCCGCAGAAGATTTTCGCGAAGAAAGACGCCAACAGCGACGGCTCCCTCACGCTGGAAGAATACAAGACGGGCATGAAGGATAAGCAGCTGGAAAATGCCGACAAGCGGTTCAAGAAGAGCGATAGCAACGGCGACGGCAAGCTCTCGTTCGACGAGTTCAAGGCCGGCATGCCGAAACCCAAGGAATGACGCTTTCCCCCGTGGCCCGCTTGGGCCGGAGAAGAACATGGCCATGCCTTTGATGAAGACTGCAATGCCGCGGACCGTCACGTGCCTGCTCGTGCTATCGTCGCTGCTGGCCGTCGGGGCCAAGCCCAACGCGACCGGTTCGGCGAAGGCGGCGCGGGCCGCGAAGCGGGCCGGACAGCAGCAGCCGATCAAGCTGCCGGCGGCGGTGCTGGAAGAGCCCTCGGGGCCGGTTATGGCGGTGGCGCCGATCGATCGTGGCCGGCGAACCCAGGTCGAGAAGGCGGCCGAGGGCATCGATAGCCTGCTGGCGAAGCAATGGGAGAAGCATCAGGTCTCGGCCAGCACGCCGCTCAACGACGCCCAGTTCGTCCGCCGCATCTATCTTGAAATCGCCGGTCGGATCCCGACGTTCGACGAGACGGTGCGGTTCCTCGACTCGAAATCAGGAACCAAGCGTGCGGATCTGATCGATGACCTGCTCGAGAGCCCCGACTACGTCAGCCACACCTACAACTTCTGGGCCGACATCCTCCGGCTCGCCGAGCGGCCCCAGAAAGATGTCTTCTTCGAGCCCTATCTCGACTGGGTGAAGCGTTCGATCGCTGCCAACCGCCCGTTCGACGAGTGGGTCCACGAGATGCTCACGGCTGATGGCAAGATCTGGGAAAACCCGGCCACCGGCTATCAGCTTCGCGACAAGGGCATGCCGCTCCCCTACGTCGACAACACGGTGCGCGTGTTTCTCGGCACGCAGATCGGCTGCGCGCAGTGCCACGACCATCCCTTCGACTCCTGGACGCAGCACCAGTTCTACGAACTGGCCGCCTTCACATCCGGCACGCGGATGCGTCTGGGTGGTCTGCCCGCGAAGAAATCCGGCATGACTCGGGAGGAGATGAAACAGGCGTCGAAGGACGCACGGGAGAAGAACGCCGAGGCCTTCCGTCAGATCAAGGAGATCTCGCAGCAGGCACAGGAGCAGATCCGCGCGAAGAAGGCCGACAACGGCCTGCGTTTGTTCATCAATGCGAACCTGACGAGCGTCTCCTCCCAGACTGGCAAGCTCCTGCTCCCACACGACTATCAATACGACGACGACAAGCCGCTTGCCGCCGTCAGCCCGAAGGTGCTCTGGGGCGAGGTCCCCACGGACGCCAAGTCGGAGGACAACCGGGGCCAGTTCGCGGCCTGGCTCACGTCGCGGGACAACCGGCAGTTTGCCCGCACGATCGCCAATCGCATGTGGAGGAAGGTGATGGGGGTCGGGTTCGTCGAGCCGGTCGACGACTTCCGGGAGGACAATCCCGCCTCGAATCCCGAACTGCTCGAGCACCTCGCTGATCTCGTGCTCGCACTCGATTTTGATCTCCGCGAGTTCGTCCGCGTGCTCGTGTCGACCTCCACCTACCAGCGCAGGGCCGTTCTCCACGATCCGACCTCCCCATCGCCGTTCCATTTCACCGGGCCGGCGTTGCGGCGGCTGACCGCCGAGCAGCTCTGGGATTCGATCATCGTGCTCATCGCCCACAACGAGTGGCCCTTCCAGCGGCCCACAGCCGAGGCTTTCGAGAAGCTGGCGGATATCGACCTGACGGCGGCCGGCACCACATACGCCAAGGTCGAAAAGGCCTACGAAACCTTCAGTGACACCTACAATGTCAACCGCTACCGCGCCCGGCTCCAGAAGCAGTATGGCTTCCAGGGCCAGGTGCTCGCGCGGGCCAGCGAGCTGCCGACGCCGTTGCCCTTGGGCCACTTCCTCCGCCAGTTTGGCCAGAGCGACCGCGAGTCGATCGAGGGAGGCCGGACGGTGGCGACGGTGCCGCAGATTCTCTCGATGTTCAACGGAACGATCACCCACAGCATGCTCGTTCCGGGCTCGGTCATCCATGACGAGGTGATGTCGCACGAACCGAAGGCAGCCGTCGATGTCATCTTCGTCGCGATCCTGTCGCACCGGCCCTCGCCCGAGGATCGGTCATTCGCCATCGCGGAAATCCGCTCGGCCGACACGCCGCAGGCGGGCGTGGGCAACCTCATCTGGGCGCTGCTCAACACGCGGGAATTCATCTTCATCCAATAGGAATGGTTCGGCCGCCCATGACACACCACCACTGGCTCGACACGTTCTCCCGCCGTGAGGCCTTCGGCCATGTCGCCCGGGCGACCCTCGGCGTCGGCCTCCTGCCGGCGGTCTCTCGGCAGCTGGAAGCCGCCGAGGGCTCAGGCCCCAAGCGGGCCAAGAACATCATCTATCTGATGATGCAAGGCGCGATGAGCCACCTCGACACCTTCGACCCCAAGCCGGGCCGCGAGGAGCAGGGGGAGACGAAGACGATCCAGACGAAGACGCCGGGAATCGTCTTCGGGCAGAGCCTCGAGAAACTCGCCAGCCTGTCCGATCGCCTAGCCGTTGTCCGCTCGCTCTCCACGGAGACAGGCGCCCACGAGCAGGGGCAGTACCTGATGCGGACGAGCTATCCGATGATCAACAGCATCCGGCACCCGGCATTTGGCTCGTGGGCGGTGCACGCCATGGGCAAGATCAGCAAGGATCTTCCCAGCTACGTGCTCGTCGGCAACGGCAACGACCATCCCGGCGCCGGATTCCTCGATCCCTCGCTCACGCCCGTACCGGTGGCCGATCCGATGAAGGGCCTCGAAAACACGAAGCGGCCGGGGTATCTCTCCGAGGAGAACTTCGACCGTCGCCTGGCGCTGGCCGATCGCATCGACCGCGACTTCAAGCAGCGGTACGCCGGCAGGCAGCTTGACGCCTACAACCAGCTCTACAAGGACGCCGTCCGGCTGATGGGCTCGGTCGACCTGAAGGCCTTCGACATCGCCCAGGAGAAGCCCGCGGTCCGCGAGCGATACGGCGACTCGAAGGTCGGGCTCGGCTGCCTGCTCGCGCGGCGGCTGGTTGAATCGGGCGTGCGGTGCGTGGAGGTGGAGTTTGGCGGCTGGGACATGCACCGCGACGTATTCGAAGAGATGGACGAGAAGGGGCCGCAGCTCGACCGGGCCATGGGCACGCTGCTCGAAGACCTCGAACAGCGCGGCCTGCTCGCTTCGACGCTCGTCGTCTTGGCGACGGAATTCGGACGCACACCGCGAATCAACGAGAATGCCGGCCGTGATCATCACCCGGGCGTCTTTTCCTGCGTCTTGGCCGGCGCGGGCGTGCAGGGGGGCGTGGTCTACGGCCAGAGCGACGAGCAAGGGTTCCGGCCTGAGAAAGACGCCGTCTCGGTCACCGACTTCAACACCACGATCGCCGCCGCCTGCGGTCTGCCGTATGAAAAGGAGTTTCACGCTCCCAACGGCCGACCCTTCAAGATCGGCGGCGGCGGCAAGCCGATCACCGGCGTGCTCGCCTGAGACGACTGGCCGGCTTTGTCCGTCCCCCATGTGGCAGCGAGTTTTTAACTTGCTGAATCTGTGTCTCCTCTCGTGGCAGCGAGTTTTAAACTTGCTGAATTTGTGTCTCCTCTCGTGGCGGCGAGTTTTTAACTTGCTGAATTTGTCGGGCTGCATGGACAAGATGCAATCTCGTCCCCACGGGGGGAGGACAAGATGCAATCTTGTTGCTACGCGGGAGTTGCTCTGGGCTGGATAGGAGGCTTGTGCACGTGCCGGCGTCCGTGCCGCCGGCATACCCGCGGGCTCGTCTCTGCGGCCGGAGCGAACCGATACCTCCCCACAACGGCGGCACATTCGTTCACGGCGAGGAGCAGATCATGGCACGCAGGCGTTCGAGCAAGGAAACCTATGCCCAGAAGGTGGTCGAACTGGCCACGTCAACTCTGCCCCTGCCGACACCCGTGAAGTCGGTGGCAAAGTCCCGCTGGGGCTCGCGGCTGTTGCTTGTGCTCGTGCCCATTCTGATTGCCTCGGGCGTGGTCACCATCTCCTGGACGGGCGGCCTGCCGAACATCACGGTCAATAAAGACCGGGCAGTCGTGGTCGGCCAGGAAGTACAGCAGGAGGCGATCAAGGCGGCGGAGCGGGTCCAGCAGTACCGCGCCACCAACTTCCGCTAAGACGCAACAGGCATATCCCTTCGCTTGCGCGTCGGGTTTGTATGGGCTCGAAATCATCCGTGAGGGTCTTCGCAGGTCCCGAGAGCCGGCGTTGCTGACCAGCGTAGGCAGGATGCCGGAGCGCAGTCAGCATCGAGTGAGCGAAGGCAGGATGCCGTAGCGAATGTCCGGCGACGGGGCGTGGGCAGCCCCGAACCGCCGCGATGGATGCACGCCTCGGCGCTTCCGCTGAGGGCGTCAGCCGCGGATCCACGCAGCATCGACAAACCGCCAGGGTCGCCCCTCGGGAGTCTCATCCCGTAGGCACTCAGGCAGCCTGTTGTGTGACCAGCCGTCGAAACAGATCCGCCGGGCAAACCGCAGGATCGACCAGGGCATGCCCACCGCCGAGAAGAACGGCGGACCAGCCGAGGGCCACGGCCCCCCATGCTGCATCGGCGGCGTGACGGCGAGGCCGGTGGGCATCCGATTCTCGATGATTCTACCGGCCCGCGCGACTAGTTCCGCGGCGACCTGGCCGACCGTCGCATCGTCGCGGCCATCCTTGGCTGTATAGATGCTGGCGGCGAGCGCCCCAGGCACGCAGGCGACCGCCTGCATGAGTTCGCCGACGCTCGCACACTGCACGAGCACGGTGGCGTTGCCGAAGGCTTCGATGAGCAGTGCCTGCGGTCGGGCCACAAGTTCAGCCGCGGGCACCGCGAGCAGGGTCGGCTTATGGCTGCACGGGCCGTCGCCCACGCCACCGCCAGCCAGCACCCGCGCGCCGGCGTTCTTGAGCTCGGCCAGTGCCGCCACCAGTCGCTCACGGCCAACCGGCCCAAGGAGCACCTGGGCACCGATCGCTTCGAACCGCTCCGCGACCGCGCGGGTGAACGTCGCGGCAGCCTCGTCAGTCAGAAGAAACACGAGTCCCGGCTTCGTGCAGAACTGCCCGGCTGACCCGGTGACGCTGGCGGTCAGTTCGCCCGCGATCTCCGCGCCGCGCTCCGCCAGAGCCCCGGGCAAGAGGACGACGGGATTGAGACTTCCCATCTCGACCCAGATCACGCGTCCGGCCGCGGTTGCAGCCGCATAGAGCCGTTTGCCGGCCTCATGCCCACCGGTAAAGCCGGTGCCGCCAACGCGGCCGTCGGCCACGAGTCGTGCGCCGTCGTCCATCGAGATGCCATGCAGGAGCTGCACGGTCGCCGGAGGCAGCCCGGTCTCGCCAATCGCGGAAACCGCCTCGTCGGCCGCGATCCGCGACACGCCCGGATGCCCCGGATGGGCCTTGGCGATGACGGGATTGCCGCCTGCGATCGCGGCCGCGAAGTCGCCGCCGGTGACGGCGCCGTAGGCCAACGGGAAATTCGCCGGCGGAAACACGACGACTGGTCCGAGCCCAAAGGCCGCCGAGCGGATGTTCCGCTGGGAGTCGATCATGCCCATCCGCCAGGTGCCCTCGCGGGCTGCAGCGGCGGCCTGCCGCAATTGGTCGAGCATCCGCGGCAGCTCCACGTCGGCCAGCCGCGGCTTCACAGCCAGCCCCGATTCAGCATGGGCAACGGCCACGAGGTCGTCCGCCCTGGCAGCCAGCCGGTCGGCATAACGCTCGAGGAAGTCGGCGATGCGTGCCCCAGGCAGGCTCGCCAGGGCAGGGGCGGCGGCGACGGCCGCATCGATCGCCGCATCGACATCGCTCCAGCCGCTCACCGGCCACTGCTGCGGCCGCTCGACGCCGGTGGTGGGATCGACCGCGCGAAAGCTGCCCGTGGCCGCGGCAGCACGCCACTGGCCGGCGATCAGCACCGGTTCGGCATCGTGAAGAGGGGCGTTGGCAGACATGGTGGCGGACCTCGCGATCAGTGGGACGGTATGGCGAGTAGTGTACGATCCGGCTTTCCCGCGGAGCTATGTTCCCCATGCGTCACGCCCCGATCAAGCCATCCCTGTTTCTCACCCACCGCCAGCAACTGTCGTCGCTCCTGCCACCGCAGAGCCTCGTCATCGTGCACGCCGCCGATCTGCTGCCCACCTCGGGCGACGGCACGCTCCGGCTTCATCCGGCGAGCGACCTCTTCTGGCTGACGGGGATCGAGCAGGAGGAGAGCGTGCTCGTACTCGCGCCCGACGCGATCGACCCCGCGCAGCGGGAGATGCTCTTCATCCGCCAGCCGAATGAACTGCTCACCACCTGGGAAGGCCACAAGCTCTCCAAGGATCAGGCGCAGGAGATTTCAGGCGTGGCGAAGATCCGCTGGCTGGCCGACCTGCCGGGCGTGCTGCACGCGCTCATGTGCGAGAGCGAGAGGGTCTACCTCAACGCCAACGAACACGAACGGGCGAGCAATGAGGTGGAACCCCGCGACCTGCGACAGGCCCGCACATTGCTGGCCCGATATCCGCTCCACCGGTACGAACGTCTCCAGCCGCTCCTGCGGCAGCTGCGGGCGGTGAAGAACGCCACCGAGGTGGAGCTTGTGCGGCGGGCGGTCGAGATCACCGACGGCGGACTCCGTCGCGTGCTCTCAGCGCTCCGACCGGGCGTGATGGAATACGAACTGGAGGCCGAACTGATCGGTGAGTTCACTCGGCAACGCGGCAGAATGGCCTACGAGCCGATCATTGCCGCCGGAAAAAACGCCTGCGTGATCCATTACAACGACAACGACCAGACGTGCCGCGACGGTGATCTGGTGCTGATCGACGTGGGAGCCTCCTATGCCAACTATGCGGCCGATCTCACGCGGACCTATCCCGTGAATGGGAAATTCTCGCCGCGGCAGCGGGCAGTCTACGAGGCGGTGCTGCGGGTGCTCGAGCACTCGATCGCCCGCACGACCGCCGGCACGCTGCTCCGCGACTGGAAGCGGGCGGCGCAGCTCGAGATGAACGAAGAACTTCTGCAGCTTGGCCTGCTGACACCAGAGCAGGTGGCCAAGGACACGCCTGAGGAGCCGGCCTGCCGGAAATACTTCATGCACGGACTGGGCCACTCGCTCGGCCTGGGGGTGCACGACCTCGCGCCGACGAACGGGCCGCTCGCTCCCGGCTGGGTGATGACGGTGGAGCCCGGAATCTACATCCCCGAAGAGGGTATCGGCATCCGTCTCGAGAACGACATCCTCGTCACCGAAGATGGCCCTGTGGATCTCTGCGCGGGGGTGCCGATCCTGCCCGACGAGATCGAACAGTTGATGGCGACCGCGTAGGCCCCGGTGGGCCCTTTCCTGTATACTCCGCCAACCGCACCCCTTCAGGAGCCCACGCGATGCGTCTGTCCGTCCTCGTGTTCCTCTCGCTGTTTTCCCTCACGCTCACCATCAATCCTTTCTTCATGGAGACCACCGTGGCCGCTGAACCCGCTGAAGTACCGCATCCGCAGCTTCCCGCCGGTGCCGGCAAGCTCGACGCCGACGCCCCGAAGACATTCGCCACCACGCCGTCCGGCCTGCAATACCGCGTCCTCCGCAAGGGCACCGGCGCCAATCCCAAGGCCACCGACGCCGTGAAAGTCAACTACCACGGCTGGCTCGACGGCGGCAAGGTGTTTGACAGCTCCTACCAGCGTGGCGAGGCGATCGAGTTTGGTCTCAATCAGGTGATCCCCGGCTGGACCGAGGGCATGCAGCTGGTGGGCAAGGGCGGCATGATCGAGCTGGTGATCCCGAGCAACCTCGGCTACGGCCCGCGCGGCACGCCGGGCGGCCCGATCCCCCCCAACGCCACGCTCCACTTCCTCGTTGAACTGCTCGAAGTGCGGTAGGAATCAGCCTCCCTCCGTGGCGGCACGTTTTGAACCTGCTGAGCCCGCCTCCCGTGGCGGCAAGTTTTTAACTTGCTGAATGCTGGGTGCGGCATGGACAAGATGCAATCTTGTCCCCACTGGGAAGACAAGATGCAATCTTGTCCCCACGTTCGGAACCGTCACCGCCGCTCTTGCCGCCAGCGGCTCGGGGGCATGCCGTGGCGTTTTGTGAACGCCACCGTCATGTATTCCGTGTGCTTGAAGCCGGCCCGCGAGGCGATCGCGGCCAGCGATAGCTCGGTCTCCCGCAGGAGCTGCTCGACGCGACGAAACTGCACCCGGGCGATCTCCTCGTGCGGCGTATGGCCGACCCGTTTTGTGAACCGGTTCTCGAGCGCCCGCCGTGTGGTCTTGAGCGACCGGACGACGTCGGTCACCTTGATACCGTCACAGGCATGGTCACGGATCTGCCGCACGGCCGCCACCACGAGCGGGTCGTCGATGGCCAGCACATCGGTACTCTGACGGGTGGCGATACCCAGAGGCGGCAAGAGCCACTCACTCCCCTCGAGCGGCTTGCCCTGCATCAGCTGCTCGAGCAGTTCGGCGGCCCGTCGGCCAGCACCAATCGCATCCGGGATCACGCTCGAGAGTGGCGGACTCGCCAGGCCGCAGAGCACGTCGTCGTCGTCCACGCCGAGCACCGCCACCTCGTCAGGCACGGCAATCCCGGCCCGGCGACAGGCGTCGATCGCCTGCAGTCCGCGGATGTCGTAGCAGGCCAGGAGCGCGACTGGCTTGGGTAGCCCCGCCAGCCATGACTCGACGGCCGCGTCGTCGTCGGCCGGCGCCATCTTCCGGCGGTGGTG
>Ga0209357_1001083_pt1 | contig 11009 bp, 8 predicted proteins | sample LauGreFBDMM110SD_2_FD_187573 | JGI IMG/M metagenome (GOLD analysis project Ga0209357, IMG submission 187573) | Freshwater lake microbial communities from Lake Michigan, USA - Fa13.BD.MM110.SD (SPAdes) (version 3) | ecosystem: Environmental > Aquatic > Freshwater > Lake | place: Lake Michigan, USA... | reverse complement strand
GTACTGGATTCGAACCAGCACAACCTTGCGATCACCACCCCCTCAAGGTGGCGCGTCTACCAATTTCGCCAACTGGGCAATAAAAAGAACGAGGTTACAAATATACTCAAACTGCCGAGTCTGTTGAAACAAATACGGCAGTTTACGACATCATTACATAATCAACATTGCATCGCCATAGCACAAAAATCTATAGCCCTCTTTCATCGCTTCCTGATAAACCTCTGTCATAAACTTATGGTCCGTGTAGGCACAAGCCATCATATACAAAGGCGACTCCGGCTGATGTAAATTCGTAATAAAGGCATCCGCAATATGAAACTGCTTCGGCGGAAACAAAAACTTATCCGTCCAACCCTCACTCGGATTCAATGTGCTATTAGAACTGACACTGCTCTCCAAAGCACGCATCACACTACCACCCACCGCTACAACACGCTTCTTATTGGTAATTGCATTGTTTACCGCATCACAAGCCGACTGTTCGATGCGATAATATTCGCTATCCATTTTGTGCTTGGTTAAATCTTCAACCTCAACCTCCCTGAAAGCACCCAAACCCAAATGCAAAGTGACCTCGGTAAACTTAATTCCCTTGATATCCATTCTCATCTGCAACTCGCGTGTGATGTGCAACTGAGCCGCTGGAGCCGCAACAGCTCCAACATTCTTAGCAAACAAACTCTGATACCAAATCTCATCCTCTTCCTTTACACCACGGGTAATATACTTTGGAATGGGTGTTTCACCCAATTTCTTAATCACATCGGCAAACTCCTCATCGTTACCATCAAACAAAAAGCGAATCGTCCGTCCACGACTCGTAGTATTGTCTACCACCTCAGCCACCAAATCATCATCACCGAAATACAATTTATTTCCTACACGAATCTTACGCGCTGGATCTACCAAAACATCCCACAAACGCAAATCATGATTTAATTCACGAAGCAAAAACACCTCAATCTGTGCGCCGGTCTTTTCTTTCTGACCGTACATGCGCGCTGTAAACACCTTTGTATTATTCACCACAAACACATCGTTCTCGTCAAAAATTTCAAGAATGTCCTTGAAACTGCGGTGCTCGATACGACGTTCCTTGCGATGGATTACCAATAAACGGGCATCGTGGCGCGTAGCCAATGGCTCCTGAGCAATAAACTCCTCAGGTAAATCGAACTTAAATTGAGATAATTTCATGTTTGCAGTGTATACCCAAATTGGGGCTGCAAATATAATCAGTTTTTAGTAAAACCCGGCGCTACAATCAAGTCCTTGGTTCCATGGCCGTAATCGTAGAAGCCACGACCGCTTTTTACACCCAAATCTCCCGAGGTTACCATGTTCACCAACAACGGCGATGGCGCATATTTTGGATTGCCAAATCCGTCGTGCAACACCTTTAAAATCGCCAAACAAACATCCAAACCGATAAAATCTGCCAACTGCAACGGACCCATTGGATGAGCCATCCCCAACTTCATAATCGTATCTATTTCCTCAACCCCAGCAACCCCTTCATGCAACGAACAAATCGCCTCGTTGATCATCGGCATCAATACACGATTGGCAATAAATCCAGGATAATCCTGCGTTAACGCCGGCACTTTCCCCAAACTCTTACTCAATTCGATGATGTTTGATGTTACCGTTTTGTCCGTCTTAAAACCCTCAATCACCTCAACCAGTTTCATAACCGGCACCGGATTCATGAAGTGCATGCCAATCACCTTGTCTGGGCGTGACGTAACCGACCCAATTTTGGTGATAGAAATGCTCGATGTATTGCTCGCCAAAACACAGTGCGCAGGTGCCAAAGCATCCAACTGCCTAAAAATATTCAATTTGATTTCGATGTTCTCCGTAGCCGCCTCAACCACCAAATCCGCATTGCTCACGCCATCAGCCATCTGAGTAAACGTTTTGATTCTTGCCAAACTACTTGCCTTTTGCTCTTCAGTAAGTGTGCCTTTTCCAACCTGACGGTCCATGTTTTTTGTAATGGTAGCCATTGCCTTTTCAAGCATCTCTTGCTTTACATCAATCAAATTCACGGCATATCCGCATTGGGCAAAAACGTGGGCAATTCCATTTCCCATGGTGCCACCACCTATCACTGCAATTTGTTTCATCGTAAGCGCAAAGTTAGTCAATCCCGCCCATTTTGCCACTTTAGAATTGACAACTGCACAATACCTTTGCCAACGAAATGACATCAAATCTACTTTCAGACTCAACTACAAACACAATGCCTTCATTTCCTACATTGCTACTGGCATCGAAGTCGCCTCGCCGACATCAACTGTTGCGCGATGCAGGTTTTACATTTGAATATGTGGAAATTGATGCGGATGAAAGCTTCCCAGGCCATTTAGCACCCGAGGAAATTTGCACTTTTCTAGCAAAACACAAATCCCAACACCACCTAACACCCATCCAAGAAAAAATCCTCGTCACCGCCGATACCATCGTCTTCATCAACAACCGCGTGCTTAATAAACCGGCAAACGCCCAAGAAGCCGCCGAAATGCTCACCGCCCTCAGCAATCAAACCCATACAGTTTACACGGGCGTTTGCCTGAGAAACGACAATCATTTACATACCTTCTACGACAAAACAGAGGTCACATTTCACCCCCTCAACGCCGCGGAAATTCAACACTACATAGAAAACTTTGCCCCGTACGACAAAGCCGGTTCTTACGGAGTACAAGACTGGATGGGATACATAGGTGTAAAGGGAATCCAAGGATGCTTTTACAACGTCATGGGATTCCCTATTGCTAAATTCTATAGAGAGCTATCCGCGTTTTGTGACCGCCAATAAAATTGGGTCAGCCGCAATTACTTCACCAATAAGATAGTAGCCATATTCAACGCCTTCTCCGCATTGATCAAACCACCCGTATTACTCAAGCTTGGAAACCCAACCTTCGTCTTTTTTGATCCCGGTAAAATCACCTTGCTGTCAACCAATGTAACACTCGCTTCAATCACCATCTTCACATCCTTAGCCGTCATCGAAGGATTCCTGCTCCAAATAAATGCCGCCATACCCGCACAAACCGGCGAGGCCATACTTGTGCCATCAAAATACGCATATCCATTGTTTGGAATGGTACTGTAAATGCTCTGACCCGGCGCAAATACATCCACGTTATGAGAACCATAATTACTAAAATCAGTAGCCAATTTTTTCTTAGGCTGACGACTCGCACCCACCTCAATCCAGTTTTCCGCAAACAATCCGCCACCCAAAGAATCATTGGGGTAGTTTCCTATAACATCATTGTCATGAGAGCTATTTCCAGCCGCATGTACCAACAACACGCCATGATCCCTTGCATAGACAACCGCTTCGTTCACCACATCCTTATCCCAATTGTATCCCTTGCCAAAACTCATATTGACAATCTTAGCACCGTTATCCACCGCATAACGAATCCCATTGGCCACGTCTTTATCGCGCTCATCGCCATTAGGAACCACGCGGATTGCCATGATTTTTACGTTATCAGCAACACCATCCAAGCCAATTCCATTGCCACGAACCGCACCAATGATGCCCGAAACGTGGGTACCGTGCGATGCATCAGGCCCTGCCACATTGTTGTTACCATAACCAATTTCATGCGCATCATCGTAGTTGTCGCCCACAATATCCCTAGGCTTATAATCCAAATTGTATTGGTACTTCACAGACGCTTCCATGCCTTGCATTCCCTGAGTAATGGCTTCGTCCAACTTTTCATAACCCATCAAACTAACTACGGTCGCAATGCGATCTCTAGTTTTTGCCTCGCTCGCATCCACTGTTAACTCTTTAATTTCCTTGCCACTAGGAGCCACTTTCCCCAAACGAGTGGCATAGCCATGCAACGTCGACTGAAATTTCTCCATTCCTGTATACTGCGCTTTTTGCTTGATGATCATTTCCTCAATCTCAGATTTCATTGCCATATATTGAGCAAAACCCGCACGCTGAGTATCCTCCGGGGTAGGATTTTTGAACTGCTCACGCAAACGCAAATACACGCGGATTTTTTCCAAATGATCGTATTCTACCATCCGACCATCCTTGCCACCAATAAAATTCCAACCCACAGTATCATCCACATATCCATTCCTATCATCATCAATGTTGTTGAATGGAATTTCGTTGGGATTATGCCAAATCACATCCTTCAAATCTGGATGCTGGATATCAACTCCCCCATCAATTACCGCTACAATGATCGTTTTTGATGGCAATTTTGCCGCCGGACTCGCATACGCTGCATCCAATGAAATGCCCATGTTTTTCTTCGATGGCTTTGAATGATACCAATGCTTGTCTGGCTTCGATTCTCCTTTTTGTGCCTGTAACACAGTGCCCATCCCTAAGATAAGCCCCAATAATATTGTCTTTTTCAAAAAATTGTTTTCAAGTTTAATGTTTGATATCAACGTATTCGCTTGCAAGTTACCAAAATGCTCACTGCCTTAAATGGGATTTTCGTTGTGTCTGATGAAAAAACCCACCGACGTAAAAAATTCTGTAAAGGCGCCCATTTGATTACATCCATGGGTGCAGTAATGTATTCAACCCTTAGAATCTCAAACCCATGAAGCTCCAACAATTTGCAAATCCTGCGTTTTGTATAGGTTCTGGCGTGCGACCAACGTTCATGCAAAGGCCTCGGCAACCATCCAAAAAATGGCACCCGATTCCAAGGCAACAAAGGCAACTTTGCCCCGTGCGTTTCAAAAATCCACCACTTATTGGGCACCGATATCGCTGCAATACCCCCCATTTTTAAACTCTTTGAATAATTGGCAACACCCTCCTCGCCCGGCAAATGCTCTATCACCTCAAAACTAATCAGTCGGTCCGCCACCGGCTCAAAAGCCTTTCCCATGATATCCCAAACATGAAATTCCGCATTCTCAACGCCCAACTCCTGCTGCAAAGCATCAAACGAAGCCCTATGAACATCAGCATATTCCAATCCACTCACCGATGCAAAATCCGCAGCCAGTGGCAAACAAGTATTGCCGTTCCCACACCCTATTTCTACCAACGTTTTATCCTTGCCCAAAAAGTCAACCATTTGTCTCACAAGTCCAATCCTGCGTCTAACCAACAAATCGTTCGCATCCGCTGGCTTGCCCAAATAATGCCCCCCTTCTATCAATGCCTTATCTACCCTATCCGTGTTTCCCATTCAATGTAATTTTTCTAACCTAACTACTACGCAAAAATCCAGATTACTTACCCAACAATTTCAAATTAAACAACAATCTGCGAAACAGTATCCAACCGTGAGCAAATAAATTCGGTAGCCATCCGTAATGCCTTTGCAAAACCAAATACCTCTCCTTCCAAGCTTTCTGCGTATGCTGAGCACTGCTGCCCCCCAATTCGAAATTGCTAATTACCAAAGAACTACGGAACGATTGCCCTTGCATCTGCTTTAAAATCTGAATGATCCAATCCACATCCGCCGCCTGCCTATATTGCAAATCAAATTTGGGCGACAAACTCCGCTTTGCCAAAAAACTCTGATGACAAATATTCATCCCATACCGAAAACTCCCTCGATGCAATCGACTCGGAAACGGCTGTGGCTTTAACTTCGATATCAACCCCACTGGCCTTCCCGCCTCATCCATAAATTCCGTATCCCCAAAAATCACATCAGGTAACTCCGCTGGCAATTCCCCCACCAATCTCTCCACCACATCCGCCGCATGAATTGTGTCCCCGGCATTCATAAACCAAACATAAACACCCTTACACAGAGCCAAACCCTTGTTCATCGCATCGTAAATGCCGCCATCTTTCTCAGATACCAAAATATCAATTTGATCACCGAGCGATTCCAAATAAGCTACGCTGCCATCCGTACTGCCCCCATCTATCACAATCCATTCAAAAGCCTTACGCTCGGTCTGACCCATAATGGAATCCGCGGTTCGTCGCAATCCCTCCAAGTCATTGAAATGAATGGTGACAATCGAAAATAACAAGGGATGCGCCAGTGGGTTTGTCATTCGCCCCCGGTTTATGCCGCTTCCTCTTCCTTCTTCATTCCCAACTGAAGCAAACTTCCCGCCACCAATAATAAAATCAATGCTGAAGAAGCAACTTCAATAGTTAACATAGTACTGCGATCCGAAGGCTGATAAACCCACACAATCTCATGATTTCCAGCAGGTACTTCCACACCTCTCAAAATATAATTCACACGCAAAGCCTGAGCCTCTTTTCCATCCACAAATGCCTTCCATGCTCCATTTTTCTCGTTGTAGTAAATTTCGCTAAATACCGCCAAGCCCGCGTTAGCATTGTTGCTCTTATATGCAATACTGTCGTTGCTGTAATACGTTTGAGAAATGCCCGCCGCCGAATCAAGGCTAAACACCCTCGATTGCAATGTCAATCCTTTTGAACCACCCTCAACCTTACCTGAATAGTCCGCATTCTCAATCACCGCATTCTTTTTCAAATCCATAAAATTGATATCACTCAAAGCATCTTTCGCCGTGGCCGCTTCCTTCACCGAATCCACAAACCAAGCATGACCCAACGCAGTATTCCTAGGAGCAACAATCTCAGATTTCTGATCCTGCGACAAACCAATGATGTAGCCACAATTCAACATATCTAAGGCATGATTATTCATGATATCGCCAGTTCCTGTTGGTCCAGCCGCACTAATGCAATACGACATTACATCTTGGTATCTGCTCATTTTTGCAGGATGGTAACCACCCACATTCTTGTGGAAAGCACCCGCCGTATTGTCGTTGAAAGTACGGTTGATACCCCCCCTGTAATCAATCACTCGCTTGCCATCCTTGTTGTTCGCAATGATCTGATTGTCAACCGCCGATGGCATAATCGCCTCTTCCGTTTCCTTGTCTTCCCAATTATCGTCGGTTAAATAACGCTTAGAAACACCCATCATATCAAACGATACCATTCCAATCACCAGCAAGCCAGTAACCAAAGCGCTGATCTGCTTCTTCAAAATCATATAAATCAAGAACAACAAAGCGCCCATGAACATAATGCTCCTTACAATGTCGTTCCACACCATCGTGCTACGCAACGACTTGATCTTGGTCACGGTTTCCATTCCGCCTTGCTCAGCAATGCGCTTGTCGGTCTCAGCAGCACTGAAATCCGTACCCATCGTAATCACAACCATCAAAGCCACCAACACAATCGAAACAACGGCTGTTAACTTCATCACACGCTGTTTACCTGCAGCACTCAAGCCATCTTCCGCCATCAATGTGATGAAACGATGCAATCCCAGCAAACCAATCATAGGTACCACAACTTGCGCAATAACTAAGGCCATCATCGGCGTTCTAAACTTGTTGTAGTAGGGAAGGTTGTTGAATAAGAATTCATTCAATGGGAAATAACGACCCATGCCCAGTAGCAGGGCGACAACAAACGTGACCAATCCGAAAATGGCCCAACGATAATTTAAAACTGCTCCCTCACTCTGAGGCTTATCCTTGCGCCAAACGAACGCCAAAATCAAACCAAACACAAACAAGAACATCATCGTAGCACCCAAATAAACCGGGCCGCTAGTAAATTGCAAATCACCAAAATATAATGGCAAACGGGTATCGCCAAAATCCACATCGCTCACCATTTCGTTGGAACTTCCGCCCTTAAAACCTGGAACCATCAAAGTGAACGATTCATCTACACCGTAACTCCATGAGAATGCATATTCCATGTCCAAACCCTTCTTACCCACTTGCTTACCTGTGCTTCCATTATCCGTCTCCACCGCTGATCCACCGCGCATGGTAGCTTTTGCGTAATCGTTGGTATCCGACAGCTTTCCGATGCAGGTTAAAACGGCTAAGCCCATTGCAACCGCTGCAATTCCTGATGACATCAATACGTGTTTGAACTCCTTATTTTTTACCGCAAACGCCCATTCAACCAAGAAGTAAACAGCAACCATAATTCCCGCGTAATAGGCAATTTGATAGTGGAAATAATTCACTACCATCCCGAAGAATAAGGCAGTGACAGCGGCACCCAATAAATATTTACGCTGACTTAATAATGCAAGTCCACCAATCACGCCAGGCATCACACCCATCGCCAATACTTTGGTAATATGACCCGCTTCATAACTCGATATGCTAAAGGTCATAAAGGCATAACCCACAGCACCCGCCGCAGCCAACCATCGATCCACCTTCACCGAAAGCAGCAATACGAACATGCTCAACATGGATACAAACAAGAAGTTGAACGGCGATTTCACCAGCCCAAATAACTCAGTAACCTTATACTTTAACAACAAACTGCTCTGCTCAACACCCGTAATCAAACTGCCAGGCATACCCGAAAACAAACGATCATTCCATTGTGGCAACTCCCCGGTGGTCTCCTTCACTTGCTCGGCCGCATATCGCATCAACCGAACCTGCTGCATATCGCCCTGTTTTAGGACCATACCGTCGGACGGTGGCTTTAAATAGAGAACGGTGATAAACCAAAAACTGATAATGAAAAGCAAGAATATCCCTGCTTGCTTGAAAAAATGCTTGTTCAAATTCATGAGATTATTAGGCGAATTTCAGCAATTTACTCGGAAAGACAGATAACTCATTGTAAAAAAAGCAAAACGAAGAATTAATATCGCAATTTCACCAAAAATTTGCGACCTCAATTTGTTTGAATTGTACCTTTGCCAAACTATGCAAAACGATTCCATTGTCTTTGATTTAATTGCTCTCGAACATCAACGTCAGATCGACGGTATCGAACTGATTGCCAGTGAAAACTTTGTAAGCGAGTCGGTGATGAAAGCCATGGGATCTGTCCTTACAAATAAATACGCAGAAGGCCTTCCCGGCAAGCGTTATTATGGGGGTTGCCACGTTGTTGATCAAGTTGAACAACTTGCAATCGATCGATTAAAACAACTATTCGGCTGCGCCTGGGCCAATGTCCAACCGCATTCTGGAGCACAAGCCAATGCCGCAGTTATGTTAGGTGTATTGAAACCCGGCGATGCGATTTTAGGGTTTGATTTAAGCCATGGCGGACATTTAACCCACGGAAGCCCAGTGAATTTTTCGGGAAAATTGTATTCGCCCAACTTTTATGGCGTTGAAAAAGAAACCGGATTGATCAATTACGATACTGTTGAAGAAATTGCGAATTCCTGTCAGCCCAAACTCATGATTTGCGGTGCGAGCAGCTATAGCCGCGACTGGGACTACAAACGACTTAGAGAAATTGCAGATTCTGTTGGAGCGCTTTTACTTGCCGATATTTCCCACCCGGCCGGACTCATCGCCAAAGGCAAACTGAATAACCCCATTCCCCATTGTCATATTATTACCACAACCACCCACAAAACCCTTCGCGGTCCAAGAGGTGGGGTGATTATGATGGGTCAAGATTTCCCAAATCCCATGGGCGAGACAAATCTCAAAGGTGAAATCAAAATGATGAGCGCCATCCTCGATAGTGCCGTTTTCCCAGGAACGCAAGGCGGACCCCTAGAACACGTGATCGCTGCCAAAGCTGTAGCTTTTGGTGAAGCCCTAACCGATACATTTGATACCTATTGCGATCAAGTGATTGCTAATGCCAAAGCACTTGCAGCGGCGATGGTAAACAGAGGTTATTCGATTATTTCTGGCGGGACCGACAATCACATGATGCTCATCGATTTGAGGTCTAAGAGCGACGATCTGACCGGGAAATTGGCAGAAAAAACCTTGGAAAAATGCGAAATTACCATCAATAAAAACACGGTACCTTTCGAAACACGCAGTCCGTTCGTTACCTCTGGAATTCGTTTGGGAACCTCGGCCATTACTACCCGCGGCTTAAAAGAATCGGATATGGAAACCTTGGCAAACTGGATTGATAAAGCTTTAACCAATCATGAAAATGAGGAAATGCTTAATGAAATTAAGGGCGAGGTAAAAGTCTTTATGAAGGACTACCCTTTGTACGCCTAAACTTGGCAGCCCAACGGCGGATTTCGTGGAAGAAAAATAGCCATCCCACGCTAATTGCATAAATCACAGCCGACAAAACAAGGCCGTTGATACCTGTCAGCCCCAATCCGTATTTTACCATGCCAAAGCATATCATACCAAACACAATTTGGTAAAAAACGATTTCAAAATTCCTCCATCGCCATTCGTATCCGCCTAGTTTTTGTGTTTTCACCAAACATGCACCCGCAAAAACCCATTGGGTTATCAAACAACCCGTTGCAGCGCCCAGAGCACCCACTTTGGGAATCTCGATGTAGTTAAAAGCGATATTGATGCCCACACAAACGAATGCAAGCGACGCCAACCATTTCATTTGTCCTGAGGCGGTTACAAAGGTGCCAAAAACATGGACCAAACTCATTGGGACAAAAGCCAACATCAATACTTTGAAAATCATCGCGGCATTTACAATTTCGCCCGAATAAACCATCGCTTGCGGTACATCAACTCCATTTTGGGTGAGAGTGGCCCCCAGTTCCATCTGACCGTGGTATAACCAATTGATCAAGGGTTCGCCGTAAAACCAGGCACCCATCGCTGCGCCCAACGAAACCCATAACACCAACCTGAAACTCATCCAAATCACCTCACCGTTATCGTCGCCGGATGCCAATCGCTTACTAAATAATGGCAATAACTGCGTGCTTAACAGCGCACTAAAAATCAAACCGGCATCCAACAAGCGATACCCTCTGGTATACAATCCGATTTCCGCATATCCCGCCGCCAATTGCGATTTGATAGCATCCCCTTCAAGAATATCAGCAACGCCTTCCAATCGGCTAGCCGACAACCACTGAATCATTTGTACATCGATGCGTGTAAATATGCTCATCGCCAATGCCATGACGCCAAACCAAACGACTTCCTTGCTCCAATCACCGAGGGATTTTTGGGTCGAATTTTTCTGCGCAATCACATCCACTTCCTTCTTCTCCTCGTTCGAAGAATTAGAGGCTAAACTAGTA
>Ga0209357_1001081_pt1 | contig 11020 bp, 12 predicted proteins | sample LauGreFBDMM110SD_2_FD_187573 | JGI IMG/M metagenome (GOLD analysis project Ga0209357, IMG submission 187573) | Freshwater lake microbial communities from Lake Michigan, USA - Fa13.BD.MM110.SD (SPAdes) (version 3) | ecosystem: Environmental > Aquatic > Freshwater > Lake | place: Lake Michigan... | reverse complement strand
TTCAATATCAAGTATTATTTTTACCCAATAATGAAATCATGACCGACTCCAACACTTTATCTTCTTATAACGTCAACATTGGAACAGTCATTCTTGTACGTTTATCCAATATTTTATCGGAAAAAGTAAAAAAACTATGTTCAAGTTCGAGTAATAATTGTTATTGTATGATTCCTACAGGATACTCACCGTCTCTAAATGCTGCGTACGGCCAGCTACCTTATTGTATTGAAAACACTGAACCCTATGATGGAAATGATCCCTATAGCGTAAATGTATATACTACAAGTAGTCAAGAATGTCAAAAAAATTGTACGCCAGAAAATGTAAACAAGAAAAATTATGGGATTCAAAAATCAATCGAACCGCCGCAAAAAAGCGTTCCTATGCTTATTGGCTGGTATGACAACGATAAATCACCTTTATATTTACAAGCTTATACTTGCCCATTTCCTGAAAGTTCAAACACTTTGATAGCTACAAAAGATAAGAAAATGGCTTCTATATTTAATGTTGAATTCCTTGATAAAGTCGGAACAATTAAAATTTATTACAAGAGCGAACAGAATGAATGGTATCAATTATTCACCACAAGAATTAATTCTATGAAAATATTCAAAATTAAAAAACTCGAAAAATCAAAATGGGTTCTTGAAGAAGGTGGACTTACAAACTGTTTTATAAATTTTACCCCACAATTTGGACAACCAAACTCTTATTGTCCTCTTTTTAAATTGGTCAATAATAATAACGAATATATTTCTGAAATTCCAGGTAATACTACCATCAAATGCCAGATTAATGTACCGCTTACCGATAAAGTCGATAAAATGTATATAAATGATCCTTTTGATAAAGATTTATACGGACTTATTTATAAAAACAATACAGACAATGTAGCCATTGATGTAGAAGCCACATGGAATAGAGAAGATCCCCATTACGCATTCTTTACTACAATGGATACGAATCCAACTTATTCCTTTAATGAATGGCAAAACAATATGACTGGTTCCAATTCAATCGTAAAATCTTTTACGGGTAGTATTTCTTTTCAAAATAAATATCTGGGCATCGATAATAATTATCCGGTATTTTATGAATTAACCGAAATATTGAAAAACCGGCCTTTTTTCAGCCCCTATACATTTAAATTTAATGTCGATAATGGAAGAACCAACACGGCCATCAATTTATATAATGTTTCTAGAACCATTCGAGGTAATAATGGAAATGTCGATAAATACGGAGATGTATTTTATTTGTCTCTTGAGGGAGCAGGTGCTTCCAAACCTTTAGTCCCAAAATCCGAGTTTCCAGATGAGTATTGGATTACTTTTCAATATTTTATTCCTGAATCCTACCAAATCAATGGTAAAAACACTGTTATTCAAATCTTGTACGCAAATAGCGCTAGCGTTGCGGCTATTGCCACCAATAATGAAAATCTGAGCCAAGCGAGGAGTCCTGTCGTCATTTATAATCCTGATAATCTGGAAGATCGTGGAAATATAGATTTTAACAAGGATTTTTGTATTAGAGCTTTATTTGTAAACACTGATTCCCAAATTATCAATAAAAACGAATTTGTAAAGATTGGAACCTTTCAAGAAAACACCTATAATCTACCTTTTGAATTTAATAATGAATTTTCAAACTACAGGGTTCAAAAACTTCTCTACTAATTTAGTAAAACGTTTCATTATGTTCTTCATTGAAACGATGTTTATGGAATTTCCAAAGATCTTTACAACCCAACCTAAAATCTTTGGGCACCGGTTTCGCTCTATACCAAAAAAGACAATCTTCCAGGCTATTACTGGTGGTCGCATTATGAATATAGAGCGCTGTGTATTCCGTAGTCAGCTGATCAAGGATTGAACAAAACATGCTAAAATCGGGGATGATCCCCGCATAGTTTTCCCACAAGGACTTGCGATTCCGTAGATTGGTCTCTCGAAGAATAAACACACCGTCCACGTTGGTTCGAATCACCGGTTTAATATCCATACAATACTGTAACGATAAGATAAACCACATTTTCCAATGTCGTCCATTCTTGTATAGACCCTGAAAAAGAGGCTTGTTGAATAGTTTGGGGTCATCCGTACAATCATCGAGGAGAAGAACGGCCCATGGATTCTCGATATGTTTCTTGGCGATTTTTTGTCGTACCACAAAATCCTCAATTTTTTTTTCTTCCAATTTGTTATACACAAAGGTCGAGGGCAAAATCCTCTTATAATGCCCGTTACTGTCTTCGGTACCCGACATGATCATGGCCAGCGGGTAAATGTCTCTTTTTTCGTAGAGCAACGAGGTAATGAGGGTTGTTTTACCGGTACCGGGTTTCCCAATCACCACAATCTTGGAACCTCCCTGTTCAGGGGTGTACATGGTCTTGTTGTTGGGTTGAATAATGTCTACATCCAATTCTTTAATCTTTAGCTCCATTATTTTATACGATTATCGACACTTTTTAAATTGGCACTGGAGGTAATTTAAAAATTGATTTTTGAATTTTTAAAGTTGGAAAATGGTGTATTTTTACCTTGTATATCTCCCTACTTGCTAATAAAAATTGATTTTTTTATATTATTCTTATTGTCAATCTAACAGAATACAACAAAAAAATGGAATCACACAAGGCCAAATATCTCAAAGGACTACGACAGCAGTTGAAGGATCAGGAAAAATGGAAAATGGAGGCGATCGCGCTTCTCCAAAAAAACGCGATTGCGGATCCCACAAGTCATAAGAGTGTCGTCGCTTATCAAAAAAAAATCAATGAGATTCGAGAGGAGATTGAAGGATTTGATGGCGAATCGATTGGTTTCCAAAGTTTTACGCTCCAGGAGGAAACCAAAAGCATGAAAACCCAAAGTGTGAAAGAAGCGGTTAAAATCCCATCGATAAGCTCAAAAGGACATGATCGATGGGCGGATGTTAAACAAGAAAATATGATGAAGAGGGAGTGGAATTGGGTGTGTCGAATGGACAGCTATCTTCCAAGTTATATGAGAGATAATTTGAAAAGGATGGCCAATAATAAGGGATATATCTGGAAAGGAATTCACTACTATGGGGATAGACCAGCAGAACATCCAAGGGATATTACCACCATGTTTGAGAAACAGAATCACGTACAAATAATTCACGAGTATGGACCGACTTTTTATAGAATTTTTGAAAAAGCGGACAAGAACAAACCAAAAGTTTTGATTTATGAAAAAATTAAAAATATTGGATAGAAAAAATGGGCAATTCTCCATCGCAGCAACAACAACAACAGCAACAAAAAAAAACTCCTCAAGCCATCCAACAAAAACAAAAAAGACAAGAAATCATCGAGAAGGCACTTAAAAAACAAAAAATACAAAACCAGGTTATTTTACAACAGCATGATAGACACCTCACGGCGGCACAGAAAAGAAAATTGGCCGATCTTCCCAAGCCGGTGGTCCAGAAAGTGGTGGATAGTCTACAGGATATGGATAAGAAGTGTGCGGAATACAGAAAAAAACTAGTGGCCAATGTGATTCAAGATGCCCAACAACAGGGTAATATTAAAACACCACAAAAAAAACTCGAGTCCCTTTCTCCTCAAAAAAAACAACAGGTTCAACAAAAACTACAACAACTTCACAAGCAAACACAAAAAAAACAATCACAACAAAAAAAATCTGCTCCGCAATAAATTCATTTTTATTTTTTCGATTCGCAAAATAAAAACTAGGCCCAAATTTTTTTACTTGTGTCCACAATAATTCTGAATAATGGGTTTGGAAGAATCATAGATGCCGAGTTCTTCCGCTTTTTCAAGTTGTTCCTGAAAGATTCGATTAAATTTGGGGGTGTGGCCAATCTCATCACACAATACATGAGAAAGCTCGTGAATCGCGACATACATGAGCATATTAAAATCGTAATACTCTTGATGTTCGTCCTTGAGACAAAGATAGATTTTTTTCTTATTAATGGTATAGCTCTTGTTTCCCTCAAAAAACGCCAGCGTTTTGACTTTATCATGAAGAGGATGGAGTGTTTCTTGGATGATTTTTAACATGGGATCCAATTGTTGATAGTACTCTACCACCTGGTAGTAGACGATAAACCCAATGACCGCCAGGATAAAAAGCACGATAAAAATATAAAAAATCGTCTTGAGGATTTTATTATTCATTCCTTTATTATGGAATTTTTTTTAATTTTTATAATGTTTTGAACTTACGCTGTTAAATAATTTCAAAACATTGTAAAAATTGCCAGATTGAAGGATCGAACTTCAGACCTTTTGTTTACAAGACAAACGCTCTACCACTGAGCTAAACCGGCGCGAGGGCTGGCCTCATATTATATTTTAATTTTTTTAGATTATTTTATTTTTTCAAAAATTAATAGTTTTTTTTACAAGTTTAAATTGTTTGAATCCTTAAAATCTTGTTTCTTTTGAAGATTTTAAAATCAAGTTGAATTAATTAATACCAACCTCCAAATAATTTGTATAATGTTAAGCAAGTCTTGGAATCGCCGCAAAACCCGGCAAGAATATTTTATTATTATTGACAAGATCATTATATAATAGATTTGAAGAGCCGATAAAATATTGATTGACTTCTCGGATGAAATGTAGTTTCTTGTCCAAAGGTAGCCATGATCCCTCAAAGCCATTAATAATCAATTGTCGGAGATTGGCAAAAGTAATAGGAATATTGTTTGAATTTTCCATACAATGATCGATCAATAGATCGTAGGAATCATTTACCCATCCAGTATACATTGGATCATCCGAGTTTACCGTGACTTGGAGTCCTAAATTCAACATAATCCCCAGATTAATATCCGATGGATTTTTAAATACTTTGAGCCTAGTGTTGGAAAGTGGACAGCACGTAATGGGAATCTGGTGAGGGGTGTGATACGCGTTGAGAATATTGGCATTGAGTAACGGTGTCGCCAGATAGGCGCATAAATTACTATCCTCGACACAGTGTACGCCATGATCAATCCTCACACAGTGAAGATCCCGGATACATTCCCATATAAAAGAGGCTGGGCCTTCTTCCCCGGCATGGGCGGTTCGTAGAAACCCATGTTGACCCGCAAACTCGTAAATGTCTTTGAACAAATGGGGAGGATAGGGTTTTTCGTTGGAATCAAGACCCACCCCTACCAGTTTCCAATGGAGAGGAGCCATTTTATTGTATTCCACGGCTTGTTTGATAGAAGCCCACGCGGTTGCTTTTTCTTTGGACGAAAATCCCTGATCAAGGGGGGCATAATCTTCTGGGGTTCCAATAGGGCTATCTCGGAGTATTGAAACAATTAGATTTATACTTAGTCCTTGTTTGCGACCCACATCCAACCCACGATTAAATCCATCCGCCACATCTTTAAAAGAAATATTCCGAGACGTAAATGTTTGTGGATCAAAAAATAATTCGGCGTGGCGGACATTACTAGCAATCAAGGTATGGACCACGTTTTCGGCCTGATCGTAAAAATCCTGGGGGTGTGTCAGAGCGTTGGAAACCGCGTAATATATTTCTAAAAAGGACTCAAGGTCTTTGAATTGAAGGGCTTTTTCAAGATCTTGGGTTGTTTTCCAGGGCCACGCTTTGGTACCGTAAATCTTGTTTCGTTTGGCGATTTTAAATGCGAGATCAGGGTTGGTTCCACTTTCAATATGGAAATGAAGATCCGTTTTTGGCGCCTTTCGGATAAACTCTTTGAGCTTTGTGGGTGAAATAGTTTTTACAGGTGTTTTTAGAAAGGTTTCCATCGAAACTCGTAGGTAAAGAATAATGATAAATATAAGAATAATGATTAATAAAAAAAGATTTAAAACCCTAAATGGCGTATTATATTCTTGTTGTTTGGGCAATTTTACCATTTTAATTTACAAAAAAAAAAAAGTGAATCTATATAATTTTTTGGAAGGAAAAAATTAATAATGGATTACACTATGGACGAAGATGAGTTTTGCAGCGATTGTTGTTGCTGTGATGATTACGACTTTGACGATTACCAAGACTACGAAGACTACGAGGACGGACTTTCTATAGAAGAAAAGGTGGAATTATTTACCTCGTGGTATCCATACCCTACGTTGGAGGACATGGAGGAAAAACTTGAAAATAACCTGGAACTGGAAGCAGAGTATGGGGAAAAAAACCACGAATGGTGTGAGCGATTATATTATGGAATCCTTGACGAGGACATTATCTACGAGGTAGGAAAGGAAATCTACGAGTGGGGTGGGACACGTGCCATGGCCGCGAACTATGAGACCCTTGTCCGATTTTCTCCGTTTTGGGAGTCTGTCGATGAGGATGTCCGGCCTTTTTGTCGCCGTATCCAAATTTTTTGGGAAGGGATTGGGGATTGGAAATATTAAATGGAATTTTTTTTCTTTCAATAAAATAAGATTTTCCCGAAATCCATACGTGTCTTAAATTTTTTTACCTATACAATGGGGTCTGCAAAGTGTTTTTTTTTCTGAAATAAAATATGGAGAGAACCATTCTGAATCAAAAGTTTTTTTGCCCTAGGGGCAAAAAAATGCTAATCATTACTTGTCGCATTCCGCAAAATGACCCATAATGGCAATCGCGTCGGAGAGTTTGATACCCTTGGCTTTTTGTAGTGTATCCTGGTCAATTTTATTATTGGATAGGTTTTTGAGTGTTTCGGGGAACGCTTTCTTGGCCGAATCCGTAATTCCATCGTCTTTGTAGACCGCTTCCACAAAGCAAGTGGCTTTATTCATGTCTCCGTCGTAAAGCCTGCTTGCGTCATCGATTTGTTTTGTGACAAAAGATCCCAACACGAAAATAGGAACCAATACAATAATGAGAATAATAATAATGACAAGAATAACAATCAGCGCAATAGTAAGTCCGTTCATTTTTTTTATTTACAAAATTTTATTTTTTTTTTTGCGAAAAAAATATTTTTAAATGATTTGGACATTTTTAATCACAATTTCCAAATCTCTACTTGATTATTGTCTTTATTAAATTGAGTGTATTGTTCGTCCCCAAAACAGGCTTCAATCTTGTGTTGGTGAATATTAATATTTCTGTGTCGTTTCATTCTTATTTTTAAATCTGGGGATGGATAAAAAATGATTGTAGAATGAAATTTTGGAATTTTACAAAAAAAAAATGTTGGTATTTTATTTATTGTGGATGATTCCCTTGGGAATCCACGCCTATACCTGTGATACCACCGAATCACAGAGAGAAAAAATTTATCAATTAGCCATGAACACATTGGAAAAAGATTTTGAAATCCATAAGACACCGATGATTTTTCCTAAAAAAAGTGTTGGAAATCCGGCTGGAACCTATGGTGTTTTTGAGTTTGACCCTAATCAGTCACCTTTGGCTCTTGATTACTTGACCAAAAACTTTTCCGATAGCTTTAACTCTACCCTTACCTCTATAGTTATGGCTCCACGAGACGCGATTGTGACGCTCTTATGTTGTCCACCAAACGCTGAGTATTTTAGTTTTGTAAATTATGTTTTGATACGATTTAATCTACCCAACTATTGGCTTTCCGCAACTCCCCTCAATGATCCGATTAATCATTTAGTACTTAATATTTCCAGTTCTGATATACATAACTCGACATTTTTGATTCTATCCTCGGGAGACGGGACAACACTTGATAAGATACAAAAAGCGTTTGGTGGAGCGGGTTGGTCTCCACACGCTACCAATGTTCTCCCCCTACCTCAAGAAACGGTCCGATTTACGTATCCATTAATTCCCTGGATTTTGGAATCAGGTGATCTTTTCTCTTGGCAATTTCGTGTGTCTTCTTTTAATCGAACGGACCCACGAATGAAAAACTACCTTGAAACAACATGGCCTTCTTTTTTATTAAGAGCTCGTAAAGAAGAAGGGCATCTTCCAAAACCTTTACAAGAGATTCCACAGAGAAATCGCTCCGGGTCGGTATCGGAGCTTTATCTTAAAAACGATCTGGACGCGCTCATGGAAGACACGATCCAAAAATTTTCCAAAACACACGAGATTATTTATACGATGGAGATTTCTCCTATAATACCCGATTTTACAAAGTGTTTAACCGATCCATCCTATTTCCCTATTTTTCCTCCCGTACCGGCGTGGAATTTTTCTGGACTGGGCGGGTTTTGTGATTTTTTTGTGCGTGACTGTTTGTATTCAGTTTATCCCAATATCAATTCGGATCCTGATGTTGTAGCGGATTTGTTATTCCCCATGAATCGATCTTTTATAGTGATAGGTGTAAATCAGGTATTGACGGGGAATTGTGTGTATTCGAATCTTCTCATGACTGGGAATCTTCACCCGGAAGATCCCGCACACACTAGTAATTTAACGTCATCTGATCTTACAGGATCTGTTGAAATAAATCCTCTCCTTTATCGGTATGTGTGGAGTCGTGATTGTAAACCTTTTGGAAAGTTTTGTCGACAATTCAGGGTCAATGAAATTCAGACAAGCGAATATGTTTTTTTCGCAGAGAGAAAATATCTAAATCCAACCACCAAGATTGGACCCGATCCCACGACTACCCTTCCGTCAAGAATCATTGTAATGGAAGATAGTTCTCTACATTTTTCCACAATGTAAAACGTATTTTTTTTTTTTTCAACATTATGAAATAAAAAATTGTTACATTATAATCAAGAACAAGGATTATTACCAACACCACCTATATGAGAATTGGGACAAGGGAAAATACTCGTCATATAGGTACCAGTACTGTTGGGTTGAATCCCAGATTGGTAAGATTGGGTATATAAATAATAATTGGAAGGGCTGATTCCAGCTACCGTTCCTCTTTCACAACACAAACAGTCTAATTCTGCGACAGTGAGCTGATTCGCGAAAAAGTTGAGTGGTACCCGTTGTCTTTGATATTGGTTAATCGTCTCCAAACGATTAGCAGTAAACGGTGATTTTGTCATTTTATTTTTTTATACTTTTCTCTACTTATAGTCTCGAAAAAAAATTTTTTTTTAAGAAGCAATCTCTGATAATTTATTGTACAATTGCGTTTCCACCGAATTCACCTCTTGAGCAACCGTCTTTTGAATAGGCGCTACGGGAGCGATAGGTACGGAAGCCACGGAGGTTACAGAGTCGACAGAAGCTTTTGGAACAGAGCATGTCTTTGAATCGCTACCAGGGGTCGACCATGCCCACACAAACGGTTTTTTAAGATAGACGTAATTATACACAAAGACACCTACCACCAGTGCCAAGATGGCCAGAAAAACCCAGAACCAAGGTTTTCTATAAAATGGTGTGGCACACTCGGCCGTCTGAATATCGGTTTGTTCGGTAGGAATAGAATAATTTTCGGTAATAGATTCAAGTTCAGGGGTTTCAGAAATTTCTAGTTTTTCCAACTGAATCTTTACCTCTACATTAAAATCCGGAATACTCTCTTCCTTTTTTTTCAACACAAGAAAGTAGTTTTGATATTTATTATTATTCGCAGAAATATTACCACTAATTTTTCCCTTGGCTACTTTCATCTCGATTTTATTCATATCGACAGAATCAAGCTGATCCTGAGTTAAAACTATTGCTTGGAATTCATTATTAGGTTCCTGCGCGTCGACAAAAAAATCGAGCTTGAAATTCACATTCTCACCATTCAGATCAATCAGTTGAGGACGTTTTGTCAACGGATAGGTTTTGGTCGTGGACATTTTTTCTTTTTTACAGTATTTGTAGTTGTTTTTAAATCAAAATTATGGATAGTTACACCAAGTAGGTTGGGGAGGACATACCGAAGGTGGTGGACAACAATAATTAGGTTGAGGAGGCGGAACACAAATTGGATTTGGCGCGCAATAGGATCCATATCCACGGTCTCGGATAGGACAGTTGCTATAGTTGGGACCATAGGGAAGATAGTAGAAGCGATAGTTGTCATAGTAGGGTGGAGGTTGGGGTGGAAACAACCCTCCACCATAGCCAGCGAAGCCACCTCGACCTCCACCGCAGCCTCCACCACAACATCCACCACCACCACCGCATCCGCCACGACAACCCCCGCAACCACCGCCACCACCGCACGAGTTGGAATTATGCGAGATTTGATTTGGCGAGGAGGCGGAACTCAAATTGGTGGGTTGAGCAGGATTCACAACGACATTGACAAGCGCTTGAGGAAGATTGATTGATTTTACAGCGTTCATTGTATTTACAGACAATAAAAAAAATTTTATGAAATCATTTAAAAAATGATCTTCCAAACATAAAAATTATCGATCGTACCAAATGAAAAAACCTGTATTTCTTTTAAAAAACGTTCGATATGAACTTTTGGACAAAAAATATAATGTAAGTGATTTGATTTTGGAGAATGAAAAAGAAACGACACCCGCTCTGAAAACTAAAATCACGGACATTACGGAAAAGGACGAATCTAATTTTTTTTCTTTTTTGGATGAATCCAAGAAAGATCATCAGTGTGTATTCACTATGAAGCATTATATCAACCAAGAACTCCTACCCGACAGTACGAATCTTCACTGTTTCTGGTGTCGTCACTCTTTTAACTACAAGCCTATCGGATGTCCAATAGAATACGTTCCTCCAAGAATTGCCAAAACCTATCACTCGGAAATTACCAAGGATAAATATATTTTGCGAGAAAATATTACACCTCAACAGTTGAAAGATTTGGAAAAAATCGCACACACTGATATTAATCTCAATGTAAAATATGAACTTACGGAAAATGATTTTTATCTTATGGATGGTCTTTTTTGTTCTTTCAACTGTTGTTTAGCGTACATCAAGATGAATAATGGGAATCCCCTTTATGCAAATAGTGAGTCGTTGCTTAATAAAATCTACTATGATATTTTTGACAAAAATAGCCAGCCTCTCATCGAGGCGCCAAGCTGGCGTTTACTCAAAAACTATGGTGGACATATTACGATTGATGACTATCGTAAAAGTTTCTACAAGGTGGAATATTTTAATGTTGATAATATTATCTATCC
>Ga0209357_1001080_pt1 | contig 11023 bp, 10 predicted proteins | sample LauGreFBDMM110SD_2_FD_187573 | JGI IMG/M metagenome (GOLD analysis project Ga0209357, IMG submission 187573) | Freshwater lake microbial communities from Lake Michigan, USA - Fa13.BD.MM110.SD (SPAdes) (version 3) | ecosystem: Environmental > Aquatic > Freshwater > Lake | place: Lake Michigan... | reverse complement strand
TTGCCCGTAGATGTCAGCTTCACTGCCATTGCAACAAGGGGCAAAACGCCCAGCAAAGCAAGCAATGCAAAAGTACCTAATGAAATATCAAAGCAACGTTTGGAAATCGCCATAAATAAACACATAAGTAATAAATTTAATTCTTATTTTGCAGGCTACCGCAGTGACAACACAGAATTGAACTTATCATTTTTATCATTTGAATATTTTATCACCTCCCACTCACACTTCATTCGAAGTTCGTAGCAAGTTAAAGTCTCCCCCTATGGAAAATATCGATGTCATGGTCTTGCGCACCTTGCGCAACTGGCGCCAAGCAGGTCAACGCGCTCTGCTAGCTACTGTCGTTCGCACATGGGGCTCATCGCCTCGCCCCATTGGCTCCATCATGGCCTTGTGTGAAACAGGTGCGGTGGTGGGCTCGGTCTCGGGTGGCTGCATTGAAGATGACCTGATTTACCGCTTCACACAGGCCTATGCCACGGGGCAAAGCACGGGCGAAACCTCTGTCATTCCCATCGGCGAACCACAGCGTGTGAAGTACGGCATCACAGCTGATGAAGCGCATCGCTTTGGCTTGCCTTGCGGGGGAACGCTGGAATTGCTTTTAGAGTTTGACCCTGATGCGCAGAGTTTGGATACCTTGGTGCTTTCATTGGAGCAAGGCCAGCTGATGCAACGCAGCACTGTGCTGGCTTCTGGCACGGTCAGTTTGCAAGCCAGCGAGACCCCCACCGAGCTCTTTATTGACGACGACAAACTCATTAACACCTTCGGCCCCGAATACCGCATGCTGCTCATCGGTGCAGGCCAACTGACAGAATACTTAGCCACCATGGCGCTGTTCAACGGCTTTGCAGTTACCGTGTGCGACCCCCGCGAAGAGTACAGCGGCGCGTGGTCTGTGCCAAATGTGACGCTCACCGGTGAGATGCCAGACGATGTGGTGCAAAGTTTCCGCCCAGACAGGCGCAGCTGCGTGATCGCCCTCACCCACGATCCCAAACTGGACGACCTAGCTCTCTTGGAGGCTTTAGACACCGACGCGTTTTACGTGGGCGCCATTGGTTCTAGGCGCAACAACGACGCGCGGCATCAGCGCATGATCGAGCACCTCGATAAAACGCCAGAGGAACTCAAACGCTTGCGTGGCCCTATTGGCATTTACATTGGCAGCAAAACTCCCGCAGAAATTGCGGTCAGCATCATGGCCGAAGTGCTGGCTGTGAAAAACAATGTCCCCCTGCCCCGTGACATGGACGTGGCGCACGCCAAAAATACCCAAGAAATCGCCCACAACGATCCAGGGGTGTTGGTGTGTGGGATTCGTAATTGATTCAACTCATTTGAGTTGATTGATACGAATACCACTTCCCCCGCTTGTCCTGCAAAACCACGTCCACACCCCAAGCTTTTGCCAAGCGCTCAACCCCTTGAGGGGGACACATGAAAAACACCTTGGTCAATGCGTCTGCCAAGGCGCAGGAAGGCGCAATGACACTTGCCGATGCCCAATGTCTGGGTGAGTCGCCTGTGTGGGGATTCAATATATGGTGATGCACATGGTCTGCGCTGAACACGGTATGTGCGTCAGACGATGTGGCGACGGCCCAACCATGGGTGTTGATGATAGGCGGCACTGATGATGAAGCAGCAGACGGCTCCACTGCAAAACGCCAACCTTCTCCTTTGTAAGACTGACCTAAAAAGGTAGTTTCTCCCGTGTCAATCAAGGCATGTTGCACGCCATGCGCCTGCAACACAGCACGGACCTTGTCTGCCGCATAGCCTTGCGCGATGCCGTTCAAAGACACGCCCATGCCTTTGGCATGCAAACGGATAACATCTGCAGACACAGTCATGGCCTGCCAGTTCACCAAAGAACGTGTTTGCGAAAGAGCTTTGGATGAAGGCAAAGTTTGAGATTGCGAATGCAATGACCATAAGCGCCACAAAGGTTGCATGGTCACATCAAACGCACCCGCGCTGCGTCGTGACACATGTTGCGCCAGTGTCAACACCGACAGCAATTGCGCATCAGGTTTGCGCAACTCTCCTTGCCGGTTCAAACGACTGACCGCAGAGTCTGGGTCAAACAAACTCATTTGCTTTTCAACTGAACGAATGGCTTTTACCGAAGCGTCCAAGGCCTCATGCAGCTTGCTTGCATCGGTGTGCGCGGCTTTGAGCCAAAGCGTGGTGCCAAAGCCCATCAAACTGCGCTCTTGCCAGACCAAGGACTCACGCGCAGTGGCATTGAGACCCAAACCCAAACCCATGCCAAGTTGCAATAAGTGTCTACGCTGCATCATGCGGCCACCTCTTTGTGAACAGGAATAAAACGACCATCAACTTTGCGATGCTGTATCAAAGGCAAACATTTTTGATTGTCTTGGTAAATAGACACACAATCCAAACACTGAAAGCATTCAGCATAGTTGACTTCACCACTCTTCTCAATCGCTTGGTACTCACAACGGTGCCGACAAGTTTGACAAGGTGTGCCGCAGGCCTCGCGACGGGGTATCCAAGACCAGCGCTGCAACACATTCACAGCAGCTAGCGCTGCACCCAAGGGGCATATATAACGGCAATAGCCTCGGTAAACCACCACGCCCAAAGTCAAACAAAACACCGCCCAAGCGACGTAAGGCCAGTCACGATCAAAGTACATGCTGATGGCTGTTTTGAAGGGCTCCACTTCTACCGCCAACTCTGCAAATGAGGGGGATACATACAACGAGCCTAAAACAAATGCCAGCACAGCGTACTTGAACCATTTGAGCTTGGCATCCAAGGCTGTTCTAAGGCGTCTTTGTCTGATGCCAATGGCGTTGGCCACCAAGCTGATCAATTCTTGCAATGCGCCGAAAGGACACAGCCATCCGCAAAACGTACCCCTGCCCCAAATCAACAAAGTGACAGCGACAAAAATCCACAAGATCACCGTCATGGGGTCGTTCATGAAGAAGCTTAAATCTCCCCCGTCTGCCAGCGCTTCAATAGCTGCCGTGATGTTCACAATGGTCAACTGACCTTGGGCATACCAGCCAATAAAACCCAATGTAAAAACCAAATATGCACTTCGCAGCACCTTGAACCGCTTCGAGTTGACACTCAAACGCTTTTGCAAAAACAACCCTGAACTCAGAACGATCAAACCCAGCAACAAGACTGCTATCTCAGTCGATCGTGTTTGCCAAGCATCAGCCCATTCACGGGTGGAAAAATCAGTATCTAACAGTGCATGCCACTGCGTACGGATTCCGTGGTAGCTGTAGGGGATGTCAATGCGACGGCTTTCCACTTGGTTGGGGAAAGTACCAAAGCGTCGACCGTATTTCAGCTGGATGTCAAAACCTTGCGCGGGATCCAAGGGTGTCGCAGTATCAATGACATAAAAATACGCACCGGTTTTATCGGGGTAGCCAGGGACCTTCAAGCCTTTGTCATAAGCCATGGGCCGCAGTTTGAGCTCTTTGCCATCTTGCGAAACGATGAAAGGAATGTCTTCAACGATGCGTTGGCTCTCGTAGTTCATTTTGTAAAGAGGTCCACTCTCGGTCACCATCAGGGCCTGCGACAAACGCCTGTTAGCCCCCAATAAGCGCCAGCCATCTTCATCCAACAAGTTGCGGCCAATCGAGGGCAAGCTGACCAAAGCCGTATGAAAAGTCAAGGCCACTTCATCGGGCTTGCTAGCGGCTGATTTGTCTGCACCTTCGGCGCGTGTACCTGCAAATAATTTCTCAATCTCACCACGCTTAATCGTGAACTCACTGACCATGCCACGCGAACGCAAGGTGTCCCAGGTTATAGGCTTGAAATTGTCATCTTCGGCTTTGCGCTTGACTGAACTAGAAGCGCTGCTGCCTGCGATCTGCCCTAACTTGCTCGCCTCTATGTGCGCCAACGCCACAGAGGCTGCAGAGTTAACGATGGTGCGGTCAATCGCCTTTGCACTCACCGTACCTGCTTGCACACCAAACAATGCAGCGTACTGATCATCTCTGCGGGCGGTTGCCAAATGGCCAAAGATTTCAATATTGTGGTTAACTGTCAAGCCCTCGTATTGCTTTGCAAACTTCGCCAGCTTGGCAATGCCCGCCTCAGATCGAAAAATAGGCTCGCGGTGACTGATCAGTCGCGACTCAATAAATCGACCTTCTGTGTCCATGGCCACCAAAATATTGATGGGCTTGCCTCCATAACCACGCACTGGTTCAAAATCCACCGACTCAAACACATAGCCCTTATGTTCAGGTTTAGCGTCCGGCATTTCCGAGTTTTTGCTGAACAAGGGGTACAGCGGCATGCCTGACTGCATTTCCCCCACCATAAAGGTATCTGCAAAGATTTTGTCGATATCTTCTTTAAGTAACTCCCCTGCCAATAAGGGGGACACGGTCAACAAAAAAATCAAACTGAAAAAGTAACGAGCGGCCAATGAAAGCAAATGCATAAGATCACACAAAGATAAATGTCTTTGAGGTTATACCAGTCGAAACCTTGGTATTTACCCTCGCAACTGAACCGCAGAACGACTTAAAACAGGCCTGACCATATTCCCTATGCTAAGGTGAACTCTTTGCTGTTTCAGCACAAAGGTTTATGCATGAACACCGCTTTACAACCCTCTACCCCCTTTGAAGAAGCCACCTATCTCAAGGTCACTTGGCGACTCATACCCCTGCTGCTGCTTTGTTACATCGTTGCTTATTTAGACCGCGTCAATGTTGGTTTTGCAAAGTTGCAAATGGCGGGTGATTTGGGATTTTCTGACACCGTTTATGGTTTAGGTGCAGGTATGTTTTTCATTGGCTACTTCTTTTTTGAAGTGCCCAGCAACCTCATCTTGCACAGAGTGGGTGCCCGTGTTTGGATAGCCCGCATCATGGTGACTTGGGGCATTGTTTCCGGCGGCATGATGTTCATACAAACTGAAACACAGTTTTATGTCATGCGGTTTTTACTAGGACTGGCAGAAGCCGGTTTTTTCCCCGGTATTATTTTGTATCTCACCTACTGGTATCCCTCACACCGTCGTGCTCGCATTGTGTCGATGTTCATGACCGGCATCCCCTTGGCAGGCGTCATTGGTGGCCCCTTATCGGGTTGGATCATGAAGAGCTGGGATCAGGTCAGCGGGTTACACGGCTGGCAATGGATGTTCTTGCTTGAAGCCATTCCCTCAGTGATCATTGGCGTGGTGGTTTATTTCTATTTAGATGATCGCATCACCAACGCCAAATGGCTGAAAGATGAAGAGCGCGATATGTTGCAAAAGCGCATTCAAGAAGAAGAAAGCGACAAAGAACATGTGCCCATGATGCAGGTCTTTAAAAGCGGCCGCATGTGGACCATGAGCGCTATTTACTTCACCATGGCCATGAGTTTGTATGGGGTGAGTTTTTGGTTGCCCACCATCATCAAAGGCATGGGTGTCACAGACAACTTGGAAATTGGCATGCTGTCATCTCTTCCTTGGATTGCAGCTGTTTTTTCGATGTTGCTGTTTGCTCGAAGTGCAGACAAGATGCGTGAGCGCCGCTGGCATGTGGTCATACCCATGCTCATGGGTTCTACAGGCTTGATTTTGTCAGTGCTTTTGTCTGGCAACCATTACCTGTCATTTGCTGCGCTCATACTGGCCTGCATGGGCATCGTGTCTGCAATCCCCTTGTTTTGGAGCTTGCCCACCGCGTTCTTGGTGGGTGCCGGTGCAGCTGCCGGAATTGCCGCCATCAACTCGATTGCGAATTTGGCAGGTTTTTTGGCGCCCTATTTGGTGGGCTGGCTAAAGCAACTTACCTCTTCCACCGACTCAGGCATGTACCTGCTGGCTGCTGTCTTGGTCATAGGTGCTGCAATTACCTTGATGGTTCCAGCCAAACTGGTCAACCGCTAATCACCACCAAGTGCGTGCCTAGTACACCAAGCTAATGGGCACGCACAGCTGGTAACCGACCCCCCAGACCGACTTAATAGCCGGCTCGGCATCGGATTCCTGCACAGTTTTGAATTTCTTGCGTAAACGGGCAATCAACTCTTCCAAAGCATGTTTGGTCATGCCTTCTTCATCATCTTCGCGTGAAAATAAATCACACAGAGCGCCTGACTCCAAAATATGCTCCTTGGCGTGACTCAAGGACACCAGCAACACTTTTTCTCGGTTGGTTAAGCGCAGCTTCTGGCCCTCTTGGGGTCCTGTCAAAAGGCGGTCACGAAGGCTCAAGCTCCAACTGCTGGCAGAGTCCTGCTTTTTCACTCGCTTGCCTAAGTTTTGCAGAACCAAAACCAACTCGTCTGGTGAGATCGGCTTGGTCAAGTAAAAATCTGCACCGCCATGGCTGTAGCCGGCCAATCTGTCATGCAAAGCAACACGGGCAGTCATGATCACAATGCCTGCATTTGGCAAAGACTCCCTCAGCCTTTTGCACAAGCTCAGACCGCTCTCACCGGGCAAATTCAAATCAATGATGAACAAATCGATGGGCTCTGATTGAGTGAGGTCATACAATGCAGCAGCGCTAGAAACACCCACGACAGAAAAATCATTGGCAGTCAGATGCAGCTCAATTTCTTGCCGTAGCAATCTGTCGTCTTCCACAATGGCCACTCGCAATGATGGGCGAAGAGCGACCAACGGCGTCGCGAGGTGTTTTTTCATAAAGGCACCTTAAGAGAAAAGACAACCAAATTTCGTTGCTGTGAAAATTCAAGCGTCGCATTGATTTTTTCAGCAGCAGACATGGATAACGACAAACCCAAGCCCATGCCAGACTGTTCTTGAACATTGTTATGACGGTAGTAAGCTTGAAACAACTTGGTTGGGTCAGGTGACTTGTCAATTTCGATCGTATTTGAGACTTCAATCACGGCCGTATGATTTTGAGAATAGGCTTTAATCAATACCGTGTCCGTTGGCAAATGGTATTTGTAGGCATTGTTGATTAAATTTTGCAGAATCAGTGAGATCATCAAACGGCTGGTGGGGATAAATAAACCACGTTCAACCTCTATTTTGAAGATCCGAATATCAGCATAGTCACCAATTGAGACTTCTATGAGCTCTGTAATGTCTACTAACTCCTTGCCCTGACTGGCATCGAATCGGTCGATTTTGTTCGACAACGCTACGTGCTCAATCAATTCGTTCATTCTTTCAACTGAATCATCAATGCGTTTGACCCTTTGCAGCGAATCGCTGTCTATAGACACATTGCGCTTCAAACTGGCGATGGCAAAGCGAATCGTGCCGAGAGGGTTTTTTAGTTCATGGGTCAGCATATCAATCATGCTTTGGCGTTCTATCAAACGCTCACGCTGGGCTGTGGATTTGGCTGCTTCAAGCTTGAAATTTTCCAGGGTCTCATTGCTGATTTTTCTGCGATCAAATACCTGAATAATCAGAATCGCAAATAAAAATATGCCCACCCGACTACCATTCAACCGCGAATCTCCCAAACTCAGCATAAAAAGCGGAGTGGATTGAGAAATCTCTGGGTAGAGATTGAAAGCCGTAAAAATACTGCCTATCAAAATAATCTCAAAAATCAAATACCCGATTAAGGTTAGCCAGCGCAGTAGTTTTGAAATATTTTGGGCTGTTGCCGCCCCCAAAATTTGCACCAGAAAGCAAATCACATGAATAGCGATGTTCAAGCGACTGGCGTTGGAAAACTGATCGCTAACAACGAAGTACATCGACAACACACACAGACCTGCTAACAACCACATCGCTTTACGGTAGTAGGCGTGCAATTTATACGGTTGTAATAAAACATAGCCCAGAAGCACAGTGAATATGGCGCGGATGCTCAACAGATATTGATTCAGGTTGTTCATCAACTCTGGTGAAGGGTCTTCAAACACTCTGGCCGACAAACCAGTGCTCAATAAAATCAGTAGCACAACAGATATTTGGTAAGCACAAAATGTCGCTACCAAGCTTGAACGCTCAATCAAGAAAAACAAAATCCCAATCACAAGCAAAGATGTGGCCACCGCAAAAGTGCCCATAAGCGTGACCATGCGGTTAGCCACCAACAAGGGCAAATCCCTGACCGGCACAGCTTCCAGAACAACTGTGTTGATGGTGGTGGTTTGAATTTTCAGGTAAAGGTCAATGGGGTCTTTTGGGTCAGAACGCAGTTCAAAACAATGGAAATCATCCAGACAACTGGCATATTTTTGCTTGACCTTGTCCCCTCGGTGTTGCTTGATCCATTCACCATTTACCATCTCAAATAACTCAATACTGTCCAGTGCTAACAAGCCTATTCTCAACACAACAGCGCTGTCGGACCCAATGGTGGAAGCATTTTCAAAACTTGTGGAGGACTTCGGGACTATCCGAAGTTTGATCCAAACAGGTTTTTCTATAAACCCTAAGCGCAGATCTTTATGAAAGGTTTTGAATGCGTCATTGGGAAATGATGCGACTTCTTTCAACTGAATGTTGTCGCTTGACGAAACCAGATAAGCTGACTCTATAACGAGGGGGTTCTCTGCCGCATGCGGAGCTGCTAAAAAAAACAGCGTCATTAAAAAAAACCACAAGCGCTTCATGACAGCTTAAATTGTTATAAAACAAATTGTATTTAAGCATGATTTTTAGTGCATACCTATGTCTGATTAAAGGTTCCATGGGTATCTGTGAGTAATAAGTAAGAATTCTTCTTAAAGGATTAAGTGCCCATAAAGCCTAGTCTGTCGTTGACAGCACAGAGTTTGTGCATTCAAAGATTTATGGTGCATGGTCTGCACTGTTTTGGTCTGTTACTTTCCACATTTCACAGGCGTTCATGGGCTTGACTTCCGCGAAATGCTTCATCTGCAAAAACTTACGCATCAACACAGGACTTTTGAAATACGGATACCCGCAACGCAAGCCTGTGCGTGAAGATTCAGAGGGCATCAGGTATAGGCAGGTCTGGCACTGCGGCGAAGGCGCAAGCGTTGGTGAATGGGGCTGCATGACGTGGGACATAGGCCTGAATTAGCAAATCTTGTACCATCGTTCTAGCTTTTTGACCATCTTCTGGAGACACAACCCATGAAACGTTTTTTTCAACTTTGTGCACTGTTGCTCTGTTTTGGTTTCCCGTCAGCTTTTGCCGCCATGTCGGAGGCGGAAATCATCAAAGCACTGTCATTGCCAGAAAACAGCACAGGCAATATTGCAGACGCCATTGAAGAGGCTACAGGTGCCAGAGGTTGGATGTCTGCCGACATGAAGCCCATCTTCGAGGCGCGGGTGGTCGGTCGTGCCGTCACAGCCTTGCTGCGCCCTGTGCTTAAAAACGATAGCCGCAAGTACCCGAATTCCGCTTTAGAAATTTTGGATCAAGCACCCGAAGGTTCTGTGCTGGTGTATGTCATGCAAGACGGCATAGACATTGCCGCTATGGGTAATTTGATGGGTACCACCGCCAAGGTGCGCAAATTGGCGGGGGCAGTCATTGACGGCTCGGTGCGAGATGTAGCGGAATTAAAGCGTATGGGTTTCCCCGTCTGGTCGCGCAGAATCACACCAGCCACCTCTGTGGGCAGAATGGTCGGCGCAGAAAAACAGGTACCTGTGAAATGTGGCGATGTGATGGTCAACCCTGGCGATTACATCGTGGGCGACACTGACGGTGTGGTGGTGGTGCCTGCTGCTTATGCAGAAAAAATCATTGCCTTGCTTAAACAGTACGATGACAAAGAATCCAAGATGATTCCCATCATTGAAAAAGAAAAATCCATGCTCAAAGCGCTGGAAATTTACAACCGCTATTGAGTGGTTCTACAAAGGCTTTTTAAGCAGGTGGGAAATCTCGCCACGCGTTTGCGAAACAGCATGACGCAAACCACAAATACCAGTACCTGCACCACCGTGAGCCAAGAGCCCAGTTGAGCCAAATAGTTTTGCATGGTGACGATGACAGCAGCACCCACCACGGGGCCAAACAAAGTACCTAGGCCACCGACCAAGGTCATCAGTACAACTTCGCCGGACATGGTCCAACGAACATCCGTTAAAGATGCCAACTGAAAAACCAAGGCCGGGTATGAGAGTGTTAATTACCTATGGTTAACCCCAGTCCGCAGCTTATGAATTCGACAACCAATCAAGTAAAAGGTTGCTAACGACGCTACTTTGTTCGCGATGCAAAAAATGTCCTGCATAGGGTACTTCTTTGTAGGTATAAGGCCCTGCAAAATATTTTTCTTGTTCACGCATCAACTCGGCCCGCATATCGTCTGCCCCACACAAGGCCAAGGTGGGTACGGTGATGTTCCGATGCATAGCTTCTCGCAAAGTCAACAAAGCGGGATCAGCTTTACTGATGTCAAACATGGCGCGGTAATAAGCCAGTGCGGTGTGAAGCACACCATCTTGACGCAAACACGCTTTCAATTGTTCGATGTGCGCCTTGTCCTCATAGCCAGGCACACACCAATACTGCCAAAGGTAATCTATGAAAGCCATGTCGTTGGCCATCAATGCCTGCTCAGGCAATTGCGCTTGCTGAAAAAACCACTAATGGAAAGATCGTTGAATGTGTTTGGGTACTAACAAATTCGTTGCAACCACTTTCGGATGCGGCAACGCCATTGATACAGCACTGCGCAGCAGATCGGGACGCGACGCACAAAGGGCATAGCCAATGATGGCGCCCCAGTCTTGCACTACGTAATTCAGTTTTTGCTGAAGGGAAAGGGCCTCGATCAAACCCGCAATACCATTGACCAAACTCGCTTTGTCAAAATAGACGCTGGCAGTAACCCGTGAGGGCAAGTAGCCCGGCAGATAAGGCGCAACGACTTGGTAGCCCGCATCAGCTAATGCCTGCATTTGCGCGGCCGACGTTTGGGGAATATCCGGAAAACACTGGACCAGCAACACAAGTGGGCCACGTCCTTGAGTCAGGCAAACAAAGTCAATGCAGTTAACCTGAATTTCAATCTCGTTCAATTTATGCATTATTCAAGGGTAAACACCTATTAAGAAATTTCTTTTTCAGCATGATTATGG
>Ga0209357_1001076_pt1 | contig 11037 bp, 11 predicted proteins | sample LauGreFBDMM110SD_2_FD_187573 | JGI IMG/M metagenome (GOLD analysis project Ga0209357, IMG submission 187573) | Freshwater lake microbial communities from Lake Michigan, USA - Fa13.BD.MM110.SD (SPAdes) (version 3) | ecosystem: Environmental > Aquatic > Freshwater > Lake | place: Lake Michigan... | reverse complement strand
TCTCTGGCCACGCCAGCGCCCCCACCCCGCGTGAAGCAGCCCTTGGCGCGGACATGGTGTTTTGTTGTGTGGGCAATGACGATGACTTGCGTGCCGTCATGTTGGGTGCCGATGGCGCCTTGGCTGGTACCAAGGCTGGCGCCCTGATGATCGACCACACCACCGCCTCGGCCAATGTAGCCCGCGAATTATTTGCAGCTGCCAAAACCAAGGGTGTGCATTTTGTTGATGCGCCTGTTTCAGGTGGTGAGGCTGGCGCCATCAACGGCATGCTGACCGTCATGTGCGGCGGCGAGTCCGCTGCTTTTGAGCGCGCCAAGCCTGTGGGCATGGCATTCTCCAAAGCTTTCACCTTGATGGGCGAGAGCGGTGCGGGACAGCTTACCAAAATGGTCAACCAAGTTTGCATTGCCGGTTTGGTGCAAGGCCTCTCCGAGGGCATTGCCTTTGGCATGAAAGCCGGCCTGAACATGGAGCAGGTGTTGGAAGTGATTGGCAAAGGTGCAGCGCAAAGCTGGCAAATGGACAACCGTGGCAAAACCATGGTGGCCGATAAATTTGACTTTGGCTTTGCGGTCGACTGGATGCGCAAAGACTTGGGGCTGGTGATGGACGAAGCCAAGCGAAACGGTGCACGTGTGCCAGTGACGGCCTTGGTCGACCAGTTTTACGCCGATGTGCAAGCCATGGGCGGCAAGCGCTTTGATACCTCTAGCCTGATCAAGCGCTTGCGCTAAAGCCTTTACTTGGCAGGCTTGGCCGTCTCCGCCGGTGGCGCCGGTGGGGGCAACAGGTTGCGCAGTTCGTCCTCGCTGATGATCTCAAACAATCGCACGACTTTGTTCACGCCACCGACATTGCGTGTTACTTGGGTTGCGCTGGTGGCTTCGCGCTGGGTAACGCGGCCCATTAAATACACCGTGCCGCGCTCGGTCACAACCTTGAAGGCACTGGCGAACAAGTCACGGCTGTCAATAAAGCTGGCTTTGACTTTGGCGACGATCAGCAAGTCGTTGGAGCGCTCAGACAAATTGGACAAGGGCATGACGGCCAACTCGTTCACCACGGCTTTGACGTTTTCAATTCGCTCGACCAGTTGCAACACAGCTTGGCGGTCCTTCTCGGCGGTGACTTCGCCGGTGAGCAAGACCTGCCGGTTGAAGCTGGTGACATTCACATGTACACGCTCACCCAAGTTGTCACGAATGCGTGCCTGCGCACGCAACTCAATCGATTCATCTTCGAGTTGAGCGCCCGAAGTGCGTCGGTCGCTGGCCACCATGGCCGTACCCGCTACGCCGGCAATCATCAAAGGCGCACAAGCGCTCAAGGTACAGACCAGCAACAAGCCACTGACGGCTTTGACGACAAAAGATAATTTCATGATGGGTTCTCCTGTTCACCTAACAACTGACTGTCCACTCCGTCGCACAAACAGTGCAACACCAGCAAATGAACTTCTTGAATTCTCGCCGTGCGATCGTGGGGCACACAAACATGAACGTCCGTCTCGCGCAAGAGCTGCGCAATTTTGCCGCCGCCCTTGCCGGTGAGCGCCACCACGATCAAATCTCTTTCATGGGCAGCCTCGATGGCGGCCAGCACATTGCGGGAATTGCCGCTGGTGGAGATGGCCAACAAAACGTCACCGGGTTGCCCCAAAGCCCGTACTTGTTTGGAAAAAATTTGGTCGAAGTTGTAGTCGTTGGCGATCGCGGTAATGATGGAACTGTCGGTAGACAGGGCAATCGCACCGAGCTCTGGGCGTTCGCGCTCAAAACGTCCGACAAATTCTGCGGCAAAGTGTTGCGCATCTGCCGCTGAACCGCCGTTGCCACAGGCCATGACTTTGCCGCCGCCAGTGACACACATCAGGAGTGCTCCCACAGCGGCGGCGATGGGTTTGCTTAAGGTTTGGGCCGACTGGTATTTCAAGTCAGCGCTGTCGATGAACTGCTGCTCTATGCGTTGCTCTAACATGAGTCAATCATACCTTTGCAGATTGACAAAATCCTTTCACGCCTCAAACGCAGCTTTGAGCCAGATCAAGCGATCTGCTTGCAGCAGCACTGCATCAAAGCGGCATGGAGGGGGTGTTGGATACCTGCGCAAAAAGTGTTTGGCTGCAAAGACAATACGTTTGCGCTTGGTGGCGCTGATGCTGGCACCCGCTCCCCCAAAATCGTCTCTGGCGCGAGCCCTGACCTCGACAAAAACCAAAGTCCCATCGCACTCGCGCACAATCAGGTCAATTTCGCCGCCGCCTCGCCCAGGCGTGCGGTAGTTAGAGGCAAGCAGCGTCAGGCCATGCTCTAGCAAATGCCGCAAGGCGCGTTGCTCGGCAGCATCGCCGCGTTGCTTGGTGTTGGGTACAGGTAAAGAGGTGTTCATTGGTTCAACGTTTTGATTCCGCGTTAGTGGCAGCCCACGATGCCAGTGCTTCACAAGCGCACCCGCCAGCCTGCCTGTATGTACTGGCCACGCCCATTGGCAATTTGGCGGACATGGGCCTGCGGGCTTTGCATGTGCTGACGCTGGTCGACGCCATGGCTTGCGAAGACACGCGCCACAGCCAGAGCTTGCTGCGTGGCTACGGCATTGACAAACCATCGAGTGCTTTTTTGGCGCTGCATCAACACAATGAGACTAGCGCCGCTGAGCAGGTGATTTTGCGATTGCAAAGCGGTCAACGGGTGGCCTATTTAAGTGACGCAGGTACACCGGCGATCAGCGACCCAGGCGCAAAGTTGGTGGCCGTGGTTCAAGCAGCAGGTTTTCGGGTCATCCCTATTCCTGGCCCCAGCAGTGTCACCACGTTGCTGAGTGTGAGTGGCTGCCTAGGCGACGGTAGTTTTGTCTTTTTAGGTTTCTTGCCCAGCAAATCACAAGAGCGTCAAACTGCCATTCAAGCGATGGCGCAAGAGCCACGGGCTCAGGTTTTTTTAGAAGCCCCGCATCGGATTGAAGCAGTCGCCAAGGACATGGCTTTGCTGGGTGAGCGAATGCTCAGCGTTGGGCGCGAACTCACCAAGCAGTTTGAAGAGGTGGCGGTGATGCGCGCAGACAGGCTCAGCTCATGGCTTGACGCTTCTGCACAGCGGAGCAAAGGTGAATTTGCTTTGGTCTTGCACCCCTTGGCGGTTGCCGCACCGGGCTTGGGAGAGGCCGAGCGGGTGCTGGACTTGCTGCTCGCCGAGTTGCCCACCAAAAGCGCTGTGCGCTTGGCCGCGCAAATCTCTGGTGCGCCGCGCAACGCCTTGTATGCATTGGCCTTGCAAAAGAAACCTGAGCAAAGCAGTGACTGAAACTTAAGTCACCAAGTGCTGTGGTTTGTTGGCTACGAACGCTTCAATGTTGTCGATCAACTGGTCTGCCAAAAACTGCATGGCTTGCTGCGAGGCCCATGCCACATGTGGCGTCAAAATGAAATTGGGTGAACGAATATCCAGCAAAGGGTTGCCGTTTTTGGGCGGCTCTTGACTCAGCACATCAAAACCGGCACCGGCAATCACGCCGGTTTGCAAAGCCACTTTCAAAGCCTCCTCGTCCACCAAACCACCGCGTGAGGTATTGATCAGCAAAGCGCTGCGCTTCATCTGTTGCAACTGAGCCATGCCAATGAAGTGGCGTGAAGCTGGTGTCAAGGGACAGTGCAAAGAAATGATGTCCGATTCAGCGAACACCTGCTCAGGGGGCACAAAGTCCACGCCTGCGGCCTTGGGTGGCGCATGGTCGGCAAACAACACCTTCATGCCCAAAGCGCGTGCAATTTGCGCTGTGGCTTGACCCAACACCCCTTCACCAAAAATACCCAAGGTGCTGCCATGCAAGTCGCGTATGGGGTAATCGAAAAAACAAAATTGCTCTTCGGTTTGCCAGCGGCCATTGAGCACATCGTCTCGGTAAGCCATCAAATTGCGGCGCAAGGCAAAAATCAAGGCGAACGCATGTTCTGGCACGGTGTGAACCGCATAGTTGCGAATATTGGCCACCGCGACACCGCGTTCACGACAGGCCTCCACATCCATCACGTCATAGCCGGTAGCGGCCATGGCGATCAGTTTGAGGTCGGGCAGTTGCGCCAAAGTGTCACGACGGATGGGCACTTTGTTGCTGATCGCAACAGTTGCCCCTTGCAAACGCTCGACCACATCTTCGGGACGGGTCTGCACATGCTCGACCCATTCATGCACAAAAGCCGGTGCGCGCAGCTCAGCCCTTAACGACTGCCTGTCCAGAAATACTATTTTTTGCATGCTCATCCTTGTTGAAGACCGGCGCACCCAAGCCAGAGGGCGCAGCGTGCTGGCGCCAGTAGTTGCCCGCGGCTGCAGAACCGCTGCCAGGTTGCAGAGCAACGCCGCAGTCGAGCATAGCCATTTCAGCACCATTGATCGCCGCCATCAAATGCACCTCGTTCATATCGCCGAGGTGCCCGATGCGAAACAGTTTGCCCGCGACTTTGGACAAACCGCCCCCGAGTGACAAGTTGTAACGACGGTAAGCGCGGGCAATCACTTCCGTGCCTGCAATGCCCGTGGGCAGCATCACCGCAGTCACGGTGTCCGAGTGCCACTTGGCTTCAACAGCGCACAACTTGAGTTGCCAACCTTGGGTGACTGCAGCGCGCACGCCTTCGGCCAGGTAATGGTGGCGAGCAAACACATTGTCCAAGCCCTCTTCATGGAGCATTTTCATAGCCTCGACCAGTCCATACATCAATGGCAAAGCGGGGGTGTAAGGAAAGTAGCCAGTGTTATTGCTTTGCAGCATGTCTTGCAAGTCAAAGAAGGCGCGCTTGAGTTGAGCTGTTTTGTGTTTTTCCAAAGCTTTGGCGCTGACGCACAAAATGCCCAAACCTGCGGGGAGCATCAAGCCTTTTTGCGACCCGCTGACCGCCATGTCCACACCCCAGTCGTCGAAACGAAAATCGATGCAACCAAGGGAAGAAACACAATCGACGAACAAGAGCGCTGGGTGTCCGGCATCGTCCAAGGCTTCGCGGACGCCTGCGATGTCTGAAGCCACACCGGTAGCGGTCTCATTTTGACAAGCCAGCACCGCTTTGAAGCTGTGTTGTGTGTCGTTTTTCAAGATGTCTGCGAATTGCTGCAAGGGCACACCGGTGCCCCATTCGCATTCGACAACATGAACGTCCAAGCCCAGACGTTGGCACATGTCAATCCACAAATGGCTGAACTGACCAAACCGCGCTGCAAGCACTTTGTCGCCAGGCGACAAGGTGTTGGTCAATGCCGCTTCCCAGCAACCTGTACCTGAAGAAGGGAATATGAAAGGCGTACCGTTTTTGGTGCGGAAAATCTCCTTTAACCCGCCCAAGATGGTATGCGTGAGGTGAGGGAAATTGGGCGAGCGGTGGTCTTCCATGGAAACCATCATGGCGCGTTGTATGCGCTCTGGCACATTGGTAGGACCGGGGACAAACAGGAAATTACGACCAGCCATAGCGAGCTCCTTCAATTGTTTAAATAAATATCGACCTATTCTTCACGGATGCAAAACACTTGCGCCATACACAGGGAATGGCGCAACCAACTCAGCGACCTTGGCTCGCGCCTTGGCAATGTGCTGGGCGTCGTCAGGCGCTTCCAGCACATCCGCGATCAGATGCGCGGTCATGCGCGCCTGTTCTTGGCCAAAGCCACGCGTGGTCATGGCAGGCGTTCCCAGACGAATCCCGCTGGTGACCATGGGTTTTTCAGGGTCGTTGGGAATGCCGTTTTTGTTGCAGGTGATGTGGGCATGACCCAAAGCAATTTCGGCAGCTTTACCCGTGATGCCTTTGGCGCGCAAATCGACCAACATCACATGGCTTTCGGTGCGGCCACTGACGATGCGCAAACCCCGCTCGACCAAGGTTTTGGCCAAGGTGTCTGCATTCAACAAGACCTGCTGTTGGTAGGCCTTAAAGGCGGGTTGCAAGGCTTCATGAAAGGCTGTGGCCTTGCCTGCGATGACATGCATCAAGGGTCCGCCTTGCATGCCGGGGAAAACTGCGCTGTTGATTTTTTTCGACATCTCTTCGCTGTTGGTCAAGATGATGCCGCCACGGGGCCCGCGCAAACTTTTGTGGGTTGTCGACGTGACCACATCGGCATAGGGCACTGGGTTGGGGTAAGCGCCACCAGCGATCAAGCCGGAGTAATGGGCCATGTCTACCAGCAAATAAGCGCCTATGCTTTTGGCTACCTGGGCAAACTTTTCCCAATCAATCTTCAACGAGTAGGCCGATGCGCCAGCAATGATCAATTTGGGCTTGTGGGTGTGCGCCATGCGCTCCATCGCGTCATAGTCAATTTCTTCGGCTGGATTCAGGCCGTAACTCACGACATTGAACCATTTGCCACTCATGTTCAGGTGCATGCCATGGGTCAAGTGACCGCCTTCTGCCAAGCTCATGCCCATGATGGTGTCGCCGGGCTGCAGCAAGGCCAAGAACACCGCTTGGTTGGCTTGCGAGCCGGAGTTGGCCTGCACATTGGCAAAATTTGCGCCGTACAGTTCTTTGAGTCGGTCAATACAAAGTTGTTCCACGATGTCGACAAATTCACAACCGCCGTAGTAACGTTTGCCAGGGTAACCCTCGGCGTATTTATTGGTCAGGACCGAGCCTTGGAGTCGCATGACCGCAGGGCTGGTGTAGTTTTCAGAGGCGATCAGTTCAATGTGTTGCTCTTGACGGGCGGCCTCTTGCAACACTGCTGACCACAACTGTGGGTCGCTTTGAGACACATCTGAGTGATCAGGGAAGGACATCTTTGCGGGGGAAGTTTTGGTCAGCATGGTTGTTTTTCAAAAAAATTAAAGTTAGAAATTTTACAATTTAAGAGTAACGACCTGCCATAGCGTCAAGAGAAACCACTTTAATACTGGCGGCTTTGCCTGCACAGCCAAAGGCCTCAAACCGTGCTTTGCAAATGCCCTTGGCGGCTTTGCGCGCAGCGATCAAGGCCTTGCGTGGATCAAACTCACTGCGGTCTTGCGCAAAAGATTGGCGCATCGCGCCAGTCATGGCCAAGCGGATGTCGGTATCAATGTTCACCTTACGCACACCCGAGCGGATGCCGCGTTGAATTTCTTCCACGGGGACGCCATAGGTTTCTTTGATGTCGCCACCAAACTCGCGGATGATGGCCAACCATTCTTGCGGCACGCTGCTTGAACCGTGCATGACCAAATGTGTGTTGGGAATGCTTTGGTGGATCGCCACGATTTGGTCCATGGCCAAAATATCGCCTGTGGGCTTGCGGGTGAATTTATAAGCGCCATGGCTGGTGCCAATCGCTATTGCCAAAGCATCGACACCGGTGCGCTCGACAAAGTCTTTGGCTTGCACCGGATCAGTGAGCAGCATGTCGTGGGTTAGTTTGCCCACTGCGCCAATGCCATCTTCTTCACCGGCTTCGCCGGTTTCCAATGAGCCCAAGCAACCCAGTTCGCCTTCCACCGACACACCTACTGAATGCGCCATTTCGCACACGCGGCGCGTGACATCGATGTTGTATTCGTAGGAGGAAGGCGTCTTACCATCTTGCATGAGCGAGCCGTCCATCATCACGCTGGAAAAGCCTGAGCGAATCGACTGCTGACACACCGCAGGCGAGACACCATGGTCTTGGTGCATCACCACCGGAATGTCAGGATGGGTTTCGATGGCTGCCAACACCAGATGACGCAAATAGGCTTCACCCGCGTATTTGCGCGCACCCGCAGACGCTTGCAAGATCACGGGGCTGTCAGTCTCCTGCGCCGCTTCCATGATGGCCTGCACTTGCTCGAGGTTGTTGACGTTAAAAGCAGGTATGCCATAGCCATGCTCGGCAGCATGGTCTAACAATTGGCGAAGGGACACAAGGGCCATGAATTTCTCCAGTTAAAAATGCGGGGTGGCCTTCAGGCCTTTTTCTTGCGTTCCATCATGCGCCAGACGAACGGCGTAAATATGAGTTGCATGGCGAGTTCCATCTTGCCGCCAGGCACCACCACGGTGTTGGCGCGAGACATGAAGGAGTCGGGGATCATATTGAGAAGATAAGGAAAATCGATGCCTTTGGGGTTGGCAAAACGAATCACCACAAAACTTTCATCCGGCGCGGGAATTTCTCGCGCGATGAAGGGGTTGGAGGTATCCACGCAAGGAACACGCTGAAAGTTCACATGGGTGTGTGCAAACTGCGGGCAGATGTAATTCACATAGTCGGGCATGCGGCGCAGAATGGTGTCTGTCACTGCCTCAGTGGAATAGCCGCGCTTTGATTTGTCGCGCCACAGTTTTTGTATCCACTCCAAATTGATAACGGGCACCACACCGATCAGCAAATCGGGATGCTGGGCAATGTTGACCTCGGGTGTGACCACCGCGCCGTGAAGGCCTTCATAAAACAGCAAATCTGTGCCGCTGGGCACATCTTCCCAAGGTGTGAAAGTGCCGGGGTCTTGTTTGTAGGGGGCGGCCTCTTCGTTGTCGTGCAAGTATTTGCGCCGTTTACCTGTGCCCGTTTCGCCGTAGGCGCGAAACAAGGTTTCAAGCTCTGAGAACAAATTGGTCGTCGGTCCAAAGTGGCTGAAATTTTTGTCGCCCTGCTTTTCGGCATCGGCGGCTTTCTTACGCATTTCCAAACGGTCATAGCGGTGAAAACTGTCGCCTTCGATAATCGCAGCACTTACCTTTTCACGCCGAAAAATGTTCTCGAACGTGCGCGTCACCGAGGTGGTGCCGGCACCTGATGAACCGGTGATGGCAATGATGGGGTGTTTAACGGACATGGTTTTCTTTCAATCAATCAGGGACAAAACACTAGGCCCTGAAGAGCGTGCGCTCGGCGAACAAGGGGTTATCGATTTCACGCGGTACTGGTTCGCTGTGGTAGCGCTCAATGCGCTCAACTTCATTTTTAGAGCCAAACACCAAGCCAATGCGTTGGTGCAAACTTGTGGGCTTGACGCTCAACATGGGTTCACGCCCTGTGCTGGCGCGACCTCCTGCTTGCTCCATGATCATGCCGATGGGGTTGGCTTCGTAAAGCAAGCGCAAGCGGCCAGGCTTGCTGGGGTCTTTGGAGTCGCGGGGGTACATGAAGACGCCGCCGCGCATCAAGATACGGTGCGCTTCAGCCACCATGGAGGCAATCCAGCGCATATTGAAGTCTTTGCCACGCTCACCCGATTTACCAGCCAAGCATTCGTCTACATAGCGCTTGATGGGTGGCTCCCAAAAACGGCTGTTGGAGGCATTGATGGCAAATTCTTGGGTATCAGCAGGTACTTGCAACTTGGGGTGGGTCAGCATGAACTCGCCCAGGTTGGGTTCGAGTGTGAAAGCGGATACCCCATTGCCCACGGTCAATACCAGCATGGTGGTGGGGCCGTAGAGCGCATAGCCTGCCGCCAATTGCGTCGCACCTGTTTGTAAAAAATCTGCTTCGACCAAGTCACGGCCGCTGTCGATGGCGTCTTGCGGTGCTCGCAGAATGGAAAAGATGCTGCCCACAGACACATTCACATCGATATTGGACGATCCATCCAAGGGGTCAAACACCAACAGGTATTTCCCACGCGGGTACTTGCCAGGAATTTGGTAGGGGTCGGTCATTTCCTCTGAGGCCATACCGGCCAAATGACCCGCCCATTCATTCACGCGAATAAACAGGTCATTGCTCAGCACATCGAGCTTCTTCTGTGTTTCACCCTGCACATTGACCGCGCCGCCTTCTTGTGCGGCATGGTCACCGTACAAGCCGCCCAGCTCGCCCATGGCAACCGCTCTTGCGATGGCTTTGCAAGCCAAGGCCACATCCAAAATCAAGGCATTGAATTCACCTTTGGAGTCCGGAAATCGACGGCGTTCTTCAATCAGGTATTGGGTCAGGGTGGTGCGTTGACGTAAGGGCATGATGCCTCCATGGTGTGTTTATGCTTGATGCCAAGTGCGCAACTGCTCAACACTGACGCCTTCTAAATTCGGCAATACCTGCAACGCTCCCGTGAAGTCGTGATGTGATGTGAAATTATTGGGCGTGATGATGGTTTTGATTCCTGCTGCGACAGCCGCACGCAAGCCATTGGAAGAGTCTTCCAAAGCCAAACAAGCGCCAGAGGGCAATCCCAATCGGGCCAAGGTTTGCACATACACCTGGGGATGGGGTTTTTTCTTGGGGGCGGTAGACGCGTCTTCGATGACGATAAACAAGTCTTTCCAATCTGGGCCTATGGAGTTGCGCAACAGCACCGCAATATTGACAGGCGAGGTGGTTGTGGCAATCGCCAAACGCAGGCCTTGCTGGTGTGCTTGCTGAATCAGCGCCAATACCCCAGGGCGCAACTGAACAGCCCCACCTTGCACAGCAGCTTCATACGACGCTGTTTTCAAAGCGTGAAGGTGGTCTATGGTGTCACGCAAGCCTGAACCGTCTATGTCTTTCATGTCAGGATGCACTTGCTTCCAATAGTGCAACATGCGCTCTTTGCCGCCCGATATTTCTAACAAGCTTGTGTAAAGGGCTACGTCCCAATGCCAGTCTAGGCCTTGCTCGGCAAAGGCGTGGTTAAAGGCGGCCAAGTGTGCGCTTTCGGTATCGGCCAAGGTGCCGTCGACATCGAATATCAGCGCTTTGAGCATCAGATCACTTTCAACATGTTTATTCATCCGAGCGCACGTCCGCTTGCTGAAAGACCCGACTGGCGGCGAAGTCGGACGCAGTCAGAGTCCTTAAATCATCGACGCTGAGCTTTCGGTCGCGGTCGGCAAACAGCCGGCTGGCCTGGCGCAGGCGCGCCCGGTCCAACGCATTGCGCACGCTGCGGGCGTTGGCAAAGTGGGGCTGCTGCACCCGCAAGCCCAGGTAGCGCTGGAACACCGTGTCGGCATCCGGCGCAAACACGTAGTTCTGCTGGGTCAGCATTTTTTGCGAAATCTGCAGCAACTCGTCAACCGAATAGTCGGGGAAGTCGAGGTGGTGTGCGACGCGTGAACTCATGCCGGGGTTGGATTCGAAGAAGGTATCCATCCGGTCTTTG
>Ga0209357_1001074_pt1 | contig 11042 bp, 14 predicted proteins | sample LauGreFBDMM110SD_2_FD_187573 | JGI IMG/M metagenome (GOLD analysis project Ga0209357, IMG submission 187573) | Freshwater lake microbial communities from Lake Michigan, USA - Fa13.BD.MM110.SD (SPAdes) (version 3) | ecosystem: Environmental > Aquatic > Freshwater > Lake | place: Lake Michigan... | reverse complement strand
CGCCCAAAGCGACAGTGGCTGGCGCGCCCGGCGCGCTGGATCCGCATGGCGGCATCAAGGGCAAGCGCCCGAGCAAAAAAGACAAGCTGCGCGCTGCCGCTGTGCAGACTGCCGTGGCCTGAACCTGCGACTTCAGGGGGCACCGTATGTCTGAAGGCAATCAGCTATTTATCCCAGCGACGTTTTTGGCCTTGTACATGGTGCCCGGTGCGCACAAACCCTCGGCTGCACAGGCCCACATTGCGGCGCACTATGAATTGTGCGAAGACCTGGCGCAAATGCTCACGGGCACCGCTACCGAACTGCAATTACGCAGCGACGCGGGCAGCGCCCAGGTTTTGCAACGTTGTTTGGATGGCCTGTGCGGGCCTGAGGCCGTCATCGACGAAGGCCAGGCGCGTTGGGTGGTATGCCGCCTGGCCGAACTCATGCAGTGGCCGGCGCCAGCCTGGCAGGCTGCCGGGCCCTGAGATGTACGCCGCAGCCCGCACAGGCGTCCCAGGCGCCGCGCGCACTAGCCCTAGCGACAGCCCGCAGCTGCGCACGCGCGCCTGGCGGGGCTTGCTGTTGACCTTACTCTTAGTCCTTTTATTGCATGTGCTCTTTTTGCGCGGGGTATCGCGCATGCTCCCGGACATGCCCCAGGGCATGGCAGGCGAGGACGCCGGGCGGGTGTTCAGCACACGCAGCATCCGCATTGCCAATCGCGAGCTCACCCCTAGCGCGCAGGCGTCCCAGAACCTCAACAAGGCGCCCAAGTCTGCCGCTGCGCCGATTGCGCCACCCGCTGCGAATACCGGTCTGCCGGGCGACCCGCCCCAAGGCAACACAGTGCGCTTTGACACCGAAGCTGCGTTGGTCGCGCCGCCAAACGCAGACCAAGCTGCTGCGCCGCCGGTTACCGCTGCTTCTGGCGCCACCACCAGCAGCACCGCCCCCGCTGCGCCAGAAGCACCCCCTGCCAGCATGGCCGCAACTGCGGCGGCTGCGCCTTTAGCGGCGGCGGCATCGGCGAGCGTCACTACGCCGGCGGCGGCGGATGCTGCTTTGGCCTTGGCCCAAGTAGCCACTCCAAAGGGGACAGTACCACCGGCCTATAACTATGTGTTTCCGCCTTCGGTGCGCCTCAAATATGACGTGGCCGGCATTGTCAAAGGCTTTAAGTATTTTGTTTCCGGCGATTTGTCCTGGCTGCATGAAGGTGGCAACTACACCGCGCGCCTGGAAATCAGCCACTTCTTGTTCGGCTCCAGAGTGCAGACCAGCAAAGGCGCCATCACCGCGCGCGGCCTGGAGCCGCTGCGTTTTGGCGAAAAAGTGCGCAGCGAAGTGGCGGCGCATTTTGAGCGCGACAAGGGCAAGGTTAGCTTTAGCGCCAATACGCCGGATGTGCCGCTGCTGCCGCTGGCGCAAGACCAGGTCAGTATTTTTGTGCAACTGGCGGCCATGTTTGCGGCCGATGGGCAGGCCTTCCTGCCCGGTAGCAAACTGGTGTTCCAGACCATCAGTGCGCGTGGAGCCGAGGAATGGGATTTTTTGCTCGCGCCGCCCGAGCGCTTGAAAATCCAGGGCAAGGAATGGACCGCCTACAAGTTGGTGCGCGAGCACCGGGCCGACTACGACACCCGTGCCGAACTGTGGCTGGCCCCCGAGCTGGAGGGTATGCCGCTGCGCATACGCCTTACGCAGACCAGTGGCGACGAAATCGACATGGTCTGGACGCGCAGCCAAAAACCTTGATATTGGGCCCTGTGCGGCTTGCGCGGCGTAAATCCTGTTAGGCTAAGGCCTTCATCGCCAACGCCGCTTCCGTATGAACACGCTTTACGACTCTGACAGCTTCACCGTGACCCATATGCTGGCCAACGCGCAGGTGCAAACTGACAGCAGCGCCGCATTTCTTGGCCAGGGCAATACCACCCTGAGCGACGTGAAAACCGACCAATACCCCAAGGGCGTACCTATGCTGGCACGCCACGGCTTTGAGATCGTGGACAAGCGCTCAGGAAAAGAAGTCTATTTAGATGGCTCCTGGGCCGAGTTGTTTCAGCAGCACATCGTCGCCTGGCAGGTGAATATGCCCACCCAGGAAGAGGTCGAGGAGACCCTGGAACAATACGCTGGGCTAGCGCAAAACCCGGTGGTCATCCACTAAGTGGCAGCTACCTATATTTAGCTTAGCTTGCTCAGCGCCCCGCGTCCCTGGTAGAGCCCGAGGCATGACAAGGCGGTCACCGTTATTGCAACAAGTCCTTGCTATGTCACTAAAAAATCTAAGTCTGCTCGTTTTCCTTTCTATCGCCAGCTTTGCGGCACAAGCCAGCGGCAAGCATGGTGGCGGCCACGCCCACGACGGCTCCTCCATCGGCGAACCCGGTCTGGCCGATAAAGTCAGCCGCACCGTCACCATCGACATGCAAGACACCATGCGCTTTGTACCGGCCACTTTGCGCGTGAAGCAGGGGGAAACCCTGCGCCTGATCGTGCGCAACACCGGCGCTGTGGCGCATGAGCTGGTACTGGGCAATATCAAAGACTTGAAAGCCCACGCCAAAGCCATGCAAAAATTCCCTGACATGGAACATGCAGAGCCCAACATGCTCAGCCTTGCGCCCGGCGCACAGGGCGAACTGCTGTGGCATTTCACCAGCGCCATGACCGTGGACTTTGCCTGTTTGCGACCCGGCCATTACGAGGCCGGCATGAAAGGCAAGATTAATGTCACCAAGGGCAAAGCGCCGGTAAAAAACAAGGAGCAACACGATGCGCACAAGCACTAAAACCACGCGCCGCCAATGCTTGCAACTAGGGCTGGCGCTGCTGGCCGCACCGGTCATGGGTGCGCAGGCGGCGGTGTCGGTCGAGGTCTGGAAAGACCCGAATTGCGGCTGCTGTAAGGACTGGGTCGCACACCTCAAGCAAGCAGGCTTTAGCGTCAAGGTCAATGACCAGGGCAACGATGCGGCGCGCAAGCGCCTGGGCGTACCTGATGCGTTGGGCTCTTGCCATACCGCCAGCGTGCAAGGCTATGCGCTGGAAGGCCATGTGCCGGCTACAGACATCCGCCGCCTACTGCGCGAAAAGCCGCAGGCTGTGGGGCTTGCCGTCCCAGGTATGCCGGTGGGCTCGCCGGGCATGGACGCAGCCTTGTACAAGGGCCGTAAAGATCCGTACAAAGTCTTGCTCCTTGCTAAAGATGGCAGCAGCACTGTTTTCCAGGCTTACCCCTGAAGGCCGACACCATGGCTGCATTAGCGACCCGCCTTTTGGCGTCCTTGGCACTCCTATCTCTCGCGTTTTTACCCTTGGCTTCCTGGTCACAAAGCGATGACAAGGCACAAGGCGAGGTACGCAAAGTGGACCGCGCCAACCGGAAAATAACCATCAAACACGGCGAAATCAAGTCCTTGGACATGCCCCCCATGACCATGGTCTTTACCGTCAAAGACCCGGCCTTGCTAGAGACCGCCCAAGCCGGCGATAAAGTGCGCTTTGCGGTGGTTCGCGAAGACGGGAAATTTGTAGTGACGGCGATTGAAGTAGCGCCTTGAGACCTTATGTCATACTGCACCTAGATATTACAACTCCCGAGGTGCTGCATGACCATTACCGCCCGCGTTTTTATGAGTGGCCGCAGCCAGGCGCTGCGCCTGCCTGCGCGGCTCAAGCTACAGGCCAAGGAAGTGCGTCTGGAGCAAATCGGCAAAGACATCTGGTTGCACCCCGAAACCCCGCCCGAGCGGGATATGGGCGTGTGGTTGCAGCAGTTTTATGCCGATACCGAGCCCCTGCCCGCCGAGTTCCTGGCCGATCGGCAAGACGCACCGGCCCAAGAACGTGATTGGACCTGACTCTCCGCATGCGCCGCACCCTGGACACCAATATTTGCAGCTACATCCTGCGCAGGCACCCGCAGGGCATGATTGAACGTTTTGCCGCGCTTGATAAAAGCCAGGTGTGGCTATCGGCCATCGTCGCTGCCGAACTGCGTTTTGGTGCCGCCAAATTAGCCAGCCCACGCTTTGCCGCAGCCGTGGAGGCCTGGCTGGTAGGTTTTGATGTACGCCCCTGGCCGCTAGAAGCCAGCCACCACTATGCCCAGATTCGCGCCGCGCTGGACCGCGCCGGAACGCCTATCGGCGGGATGGACCTGATGATCGCCGCCCATGCCCTGGCTGAGGACAGCGTTGTCATCACTAACAACGCGCGTGAGTTCCACCGTGTGCCGGGGTTGGCGGTAGAAGCTTGGACGATAGAGGGCTGAAACCTGCGTCCTAAGTCCCCGCTAGCGAGCCTGTCAGCAAACCCCACAACAAGCGGGGCGCAAAGGTCGATGAAATCACACGCACGCCACTGGAGTTGATCGAGCGCACTGCAGCCTTGGCCGGGTCGTTGATCTCCAGCCCATTTCGGCCCAGCAAAGCGACTGGTGCGGCCGTGCTCACCGCACGCTCCACACCCTATCTGCCTGCAAGACAAACACTTGGTGGTGTGCACGCAGGTCGCGCGTTAGACCAGGGGTGTAAGTAAATACGACAGCAGCCGGTGGCGATGTCTGCTCCAGATATTCCAAGCGGTCCTGCCCGGACCCCCGCCAAGCAAACAGCAGCACCACCTGCCGAGAAAAGTCGACCTGGCGGCGCAGGCGGGCCAGATCTGGCGCTGGAAAGTATGCAGCAGCCTCCTTGGCCGAACGGATAGGCAAGGGGTGCTTGTGCGAAGCCGCTTCAAACACCAGCGGCTTGACCGCGATAACGTCCATTCGGGTGACGGGAGGAAAGCCCTCAGCCTGCGTTTGCCCGTTTAGCGCCAGGAAAAGCAGCAAAAAGGGCAGCAAGAACGCCATGAACTGCGGGCCGGCGCAATGTGGCATCGTAAGAGTTGAAGCGAGCACAGGTCGCAAGAGCAAGAACCGCATCACCGTAAAGTCACTCCCCTAATTTGGCAGAAATATACCAAGCATCCGCGCCGATCCCAAAATCGCGCGTCCCACTGCCTGAGCACCAGCACCAGCACCTGTACCAGCACCTGCGCGCTGCATTTTTTTCGGAGCTAGCGGTCCAAGCGTGGACTATCCATAGTTGAAATCTGCGGCTCAAGTCCCCGCGTAGCGGTAGATTTGATTGCCTTGTGGCGCATGGATTTGCGCGTTGAAGGACAGGATGATGCGCTCGCGCTCGCCTTCGTAGGGCATGGCTTTGTGGGCTAGAAATGCGGGAAAAAGTACCAGCTCTCCTTCTCGCGGGCTGATGTCTAGCGTCGCGTTTTGCATGAAGGCATTGCCCATGTCCATGTGCGCGCCGCCCAGCAGTGGGAACATCGGGCTGTAAAAGCGCGTCACGCCGTTCTGGGCGCCCCACTGCGCATGCTGGGCACGTTGTTCCGGCGGGTCGATTTGCAGGTAGTACACACCCGACCAGGAGCAATTGCCGTGGGTGTGCACATCATGAAAAGCTGCGCCGTTTTGAATCTGAAACCACACGCCGGTCAGCAGCAATTGCAAGGGCTGCTGGCCCGGTGGCCAGACCTGCGCATTGGCGCGCTGCGCGGTGTCTTGCAGCGATTGCACGATGAACTGCACCAAGGCGCGGAACTCGGGCACGTCCACGCGCTTGAGCAAATTATCTTCGCTGGCGTAAAACGCGCCGGCGCGCTCTGGGTGCAATGCCACATCGGTAGCGCGCATGCTGGCAAACACGCGCGAGAGCACCGGGTTGATATCGGCCGCACCGGCAAAGCGGTGCCGCCCCATGGGCACCGGCCATTGGCCGGTGAAGGTCTTGCCTATGTCCTCTTTCATAGCCTCACTCCGGTCAGCTCTGAGGCCCCACTCATGCGTGCACAGCTGCCAGCGCTTGCGGTAACTCCAGCTTCCAGCCAGTGCGCTTGGCCAAGGCTTGGATGTCTTGCAGCGTGTCCAGGTCGGTGACAAAGCGCGTGTTGCTGGTGTGGTGCAGATGTACCAAAGCCGGTTGGTTTTCGACAAAGTTGCGGCAGGCCAGGTTGACGCTGCTTGCGCGGATGTCGGCCAGGGCCACATCGTCCATTACCAAGGGATTGCCGCGCTGCCCATCGACCATAGGCACCAGCACATGGCCGCTGGCGCGCTTTTTGAAGGCAGCGATCAACTCTGTCAAATCGGCAGCGCCCAAAAGAGGCTGGTCTGCCAGGGCCACCAGCACCGCGTCAAAATTACCGCGCAAAGCATTCAGGCCGCAGCGCACCGAGCTTTGCTGGCCCAGCGCAAAGTCTGGGTTGTAGGCCAAGGTCACAGGAAAGGACGCAATACTGGCTTCTACCGCATCGCGCGCATAGCCGGTCACCACCACCACCTCATCGACCCCGGCGCCGCTCAGCGCAATCAATTGGCGCTTGATGAGGGGCACGCCTTGCAGCGTGATCAGCGACTTGGCGACACCGCCCATGCGGCTGCCCTGGCCGGCGGCCAGCAGCACGGCGCCAATGCGCAAGCGGGCATAGAGTCCGCCACCTTGTTTGAGTAAGCATCCCATGGTCAGACCTTTTGTGTATGGTTGGAAAAAAGTGTGCTGCGCAGCAAGTCCGGCAGGCGTACCAAGCTAGCCAGATTATGGGCCGGCATGGCGCGGTGGATAAAGGGCAGTGCGCCTTGCATGGCCTCGGATTGGGGCAGCTCCCTGGTCGGGTGTAGCCAGCACACGCGCACGCCGCGCGCATGCAGGCGCGCCAGCAAGTCACCCAAAGCCTCTGGCGGGTCGGTGTCGTAGCCATCGCTAAAGACTAAAAAAACATCGCCGCGGCGCAGCCAGCGGCCCATGTGCAAGTCCACCGCTTCCTGCAAGCAGGATGCAATGTGCGTGCCGCCGCCAAAACCAAAGGTTACGGCATTGATTTTTTCCTGCACCCGTTCGCTGCGCTGTTGCATCAGCGGTGTGACTTCGGCCAAGCGCGTATGAAACACAAAGGCCCGGGCTTGCAGCACTTCCACAAAAGCGCGGCTCAGGCGCAGAAAAAATTGTGCATGCACTTCCATCGAGCGGCTGACATCGACCAATACCGCCACCCGTGGCGTGCGGCGGCGCGCTTGGGTGCGGTGTAGGGCAATCAGCTCGCCGCCACTGGCTAGGGCCGCGCGCATGGAGCGGCGCAGATGCACTGCGCCCGCGTGCAAGTCATGCTGGCGACGGCGCGTGAGTTGGGTGTGCATACGCCGCTTGAGTGCGCGCACCAGGGGTTCAAAGCGGTCCAGGTCGCCGGGCAGCCAGTCCGCAAAATCGCGTTCATCGGGCGCGGCATGGCGGCTGGCACCGGCTTGGGCGCGCTGGCTTTCGCTGCCGCTCTGGCCCGCGTCCACCGCCGCATCGTCGGCCTGGCCCAGGCTGCTTTGCGGCTGGCCCGGCGGTGTGTTCCCCGCTTGTTGCGCCATGTCCTGGTGCATTTGCTGCACCAGTTGCTGCAAATGACGTGGCTTGTGCTGCAAACCCGAAGTGCGGGTGGTGCCGCGCACCTTGTGCGGAAACCAAAAGGCCTGGTGCAAATCCGGGTACTTGGCCCATTGCGCCTGGCTGCCGCTGGCAATCGCGCGCCATAAGGCCTCGGTGCGTTTCCACTCTGCCAATGGCAGGGCGCTGGCGGCGCGCAGCATCAGATTGATCTCGGCAAAGCCCAAGGCAAAGCCGTGTTCGCGCAAGTAGTGCGCGAAATCAGCCAGTTGCTGGCGCGGGTCGGTCGCGGTGGGCAGCATGGCCGAGGGCCTATTTAAAGCCGCCAGCCACGCCCACGTCCTGGCCGATACGCGGACCGTCTATCAGCTTGGCCACGCGCTCGGGTGTCACGCCCCAGCGGTCATTGCGCGTTTTGAGCAGCGCCGCTAGCGAGTGGCTAAGCAGCGCTGGGTCTTGCGGCAGCTCTTGCAAGCCGAGTTTGAAGAGCACGCGCACCCAGTCCAGGGTTTCGGCAATGCCGGGCGTTTTGTCCAGGTCCTCTTTGCGCAGGCGCTGCACAAAGGCCACGGACTCTTCCACCAGTCGGCTGGCCGCTTCGGGCACCAGCGTGCGCACAATGTGCATTTCGCGCGCCAAGCTAGGAAAGTCCAGGTAGTGAAACAGGCAGCGGCGGCGCAGCGCGTCCGATAAATCGCGCGTGCCATTGCTGGTCAGCACCACCAACGGTTTACTGCGTGCGCTCAGGGTGCCCAATTCGGGAATGCTGATCTGAAACTCCGAGAGCATTTCCAGCAAAAACGCTTCAAAGGCTTCGTCTGCGCGGTCAATCTCGTCAATCAGCAAGACGCAAGGCACTTCACTGCGTATGGCTTGCAGCAAAGGGCGTTGCAGCAAAAACTCTTCCGAAAACAAATTGCTGCGCAGGGCCTCTTGAGCGCTACCGGCTACCCCTGTGGTGGCACTGCCAGCGCCCGCTTCGGTCAGGCGGATTTCGAGTAGCTGGCGGCTGTAATTCCATTCATACACCGCCTGGCCCAGGTCCAGGCCTTCATAGCACTGCAAGCGCAGCAGCGGACGGCCCAAAGCGCGTGCGCAGGCAGCGGCAATCGCGGTCTTGCCCACACCGGCCTCGCCCTCGATCAGCATGGGCCGCTCCAGCGACAAAGCCATCCAGACCAGGCTGGCCACATCCTCGTCGGCGATGTAGCCGACGCCAAATAATTGTTCGCGCAAGCCCTGCGGGCTCGGCGGCACAGGGGCCTGACTCATGCCTTAGGCTTTTTGCCGAATAGCCCGGCAAAAAATTGCTTGACCAAGGACCAGACCAAGCCCAGCGCATTGAACTCGGTCGCCACCACCGGCGCTGTTGGGGCACTAGGCGCTGCGGCACTGGGGCTGGCTGGGTGCGGCTGAGCGTCAGCGGCAGGCGAGCCGCCGGCGTCCGCCGAGCCCGCAGCCGTACTGGCCTGCAAGGCCTGCGCTTTTTGCGAAAACACGTCGGCAAACTGCGCCAGAATCATGTCGGATACCGAGTTCATCATGCGCCCGCCAAACTGGGCGAATTTGCCGTTCACGATCACTGCGGCATGGCCGGCCAGCACGCAATGGCCGTTCTCGCCCGGCAGCAAAGAAGCGGTCAATTCCATAGATGCAGAAGAGCCGCCTTTGTCCGCGCCTTTGCCCAACATTTTGAGGGTGTAGGTGCCCGCGTCCAGGGCCAGGATTTCAATCGTGCCGGCAAAGGCCGCCACGGCGGGCCCGACCTTCACGCGCACACCGCCTTTGAAGTGGGTGGCGTCAATGTCTTCGGTAATTTGCGCACCGGGCATGCAAGTGGCCAGGGCATGCATATCCGACAACACGGCCCAGGCAGCGGGGATGCCCGCACTCACCGGGTACTGCTTTTCAATCACGACTTCCATGCGCGCACTTTCTACTGTTTAAAAAAAGGAAAAGGGCTGGGGCGCTTGCGCGCCCCGGCCCTGGCTTGGTGCAAAGCCGCGTGTCAGGTGTTAACGCCCGACTTCTTCAGTTGTTGCCATACGCGGTAAGCGGTATGTGGCATGTTGAAGTGCGTCACGCCCAGGTGTGCAAAAGCATCCACCATGGCGCTGGTGAAGGTGGGGATGCTGCCCACGTGCGGCGACTCGGCCACGCCCTTGGCACCGATGGGGTGGTGCGGCGAAGGCGTGACCGTGTGGTCGGTTTCCCAATGCGGTGTTTCGACGGCGGTCGGCAGGAAATAGTCCATCAGCGAGTTGCCCTGGATATTGCCTTGCTTGTCGAAAGACAAGAGCTGCCCCATCGCCACGGCATAGCCCTCGGTCAGGCCGCCATGGATTTGGCCTTCGATGATCATGGGGTTGATGCGGGTGCCGCAATCGTCCAGCGCATAGAAGCGGCGGATTTTGGTCTCGCCCGTGCCCTTGTCGATGTCCACCACGCACAGGTAGATACCGAAAGGAAACGTGAAGTTAGGCGGGTCGTAGTAATGCACGGCTTCCAGCCCTGGCTCCAAACCGGGCGGCGGGCTGTTGTAAGCGGCCCAGGCAATCTGGGTCATGGTCTTGTACTTGGCATCATCACCGCGCACTTTGAAGCGGTCGATTTCCCATTCCAGATCGGCTTCGCTCACTTCCATCAAATGCGCTGCAATTTTTTTGGCTTTTGCGTGAATTTTGCGCGCTGCCATGGCAATCGCCGCACCGGCCACCGGGGTCGATCGCGAGCCATAGGTGCCCAAACCATACGGCGCGGTGCTGGTGTCACCCTCTTCGACCTGGATGATTTCCGAAGAAATACCCAGCTCGGTGGCGATGATTTGCGCATAGGTGGTCTGGTGGCCCTGGCCTTGCGAAATCGTACCCATGCGTGCAATCGCGCTGCCGGTGGGGTGCACCCGGATTTCGCAGGAATCAAACATGCCCACGCCCAGGATGTCGCAGATCTTGCTCGGGCCCGCGCCCACTACTTCGGTAAAGGTCACTAGGCCGATACCCATCAGCGTGGGGCAGTTCGGGTCGGCGCGTTTAACCGCTTGCTCAGCGCGCAGTGCTTTGTAGTCCACCGCATCGAGCACTTTATCCAAGGCGGTTTGGTAGTCGCCCGAATCGTAGTCAAAGCCCATTGCCGAGTGGTAGGGAAACTGTTCGCGCTTGATAAAGTTTTTCGCGCGAATTTCGGCCTTGTCCATGCCCAGTTTTTGCGCCAGCACATCGACCATGCGCTCAACCAAGTACACCGCTTCGGTAACCCGGAAGGAGCAGCGGTAGGCCACGCCACCGGGGGCTTTGTTGGTATAGACGCCATCGACCTTGCAATAGGCATTAGCGATGTCGTAGCTGCCGGTGCAGATATGGAACATGCCGGCTGGGAATTTGGTCGGGTCGGCACAGGCGTCAAAGGCGCCGTGGTCGGCAATCACATTGGTGCGCAGCGCCAGAATTTTGCCGTCGGCGGTGGCGGCCAGCTCGCCACTCATGTGGTAATCCCGCGCAAAGCCGGTGGAGGACAAATTCTCGATGCGGTCTTCCACCCACTTGACCGGGCGGCCCAGCACGATGGAGGCCACGATGGCGCAGACATAGCCGGGGTAAATCGGCACTTTGTTGCCAAAGC
>Ga0209357_1001065_pt1 | contig 11088 bp, 13 predicted proteins | sample LauGreFBDMM110SD_2_FD_187573 | JGI IMG/M metagenome (GOLD analysis project Ga0209357, IMG submission 187573) | Freshwater lake microbial communities from Lake Michigan, USA - Fa13.BD.MM110.SD (SPAdes) (version 3) | ecosystem: Environmental > Aquatic > Freshwater > Lake | place: Lake Michigan... | reverse complement strand
TATCGACCATTAAAAGGTGGTCGTGCTGGCGGTTAAAGTAGGATTTCTCGTAGTGCGCCTGGTTGGTCGCGAACTGATGGCGCCGCACCAAGCCGCATTCCACAAGAAGGTCTAGAGTATTGTATAGGGTGGCCCTACTCACGTGGTAGTTCTTTGCCTTCATTCCCGAGTACAGCGTTTCTACGTCAAAATGCCCAACTTCGGCATATACCTCACTTAAAATCGCATAGCGTTCGGGGGTTTTGCGTTGCCCGCGCTCCTTGAGGTAGCGGTTGAACACTTCGCGTACGCGATCTAATTGCGTTTCAGACATAGGGTAGAGGCCAAAAATCAAAGGTAGGTGCTCTAAGCGTACCTTGCAGCCTATGCTTTGGCGGATTTTTCTCTTGGCAGCGCTGGGTTTCCCGGCACTTCTCCTTGCGCAGTCCAAGGCGGAAGTCCTTCGTTTTCAGAAGGCAATGGAGTTCTTAAGGGCGACTCCTCCCCAGGTTCAAAAAGCGCGAACTCTGCTCGAGAAGGTGGTTTCTTCGAATCCCGAATATGCCGCGGCATGGGTTGCCTTGGGCGAAGCCTATTCCGCCTTTGCGCCGCTTGACGATCAAAAGGCTCGCGCTGCCTTTGTGCGTGGGGCTGCCGCGGGCGCAGAACGTCAAGCCATGTTTCGCTGGACGACTAATGCCATGCTTCAAGGATGGTACGTTCACGCAGATTCTGCGGCCACAGCCTATTTGGCACTCCCTAAAACCCCCTCCGTACAGCGCCAAGAGGCGGAGCGGATTCGAGCCTCTGCCAGATTTTCCCAAACGGCATTGCATCGTCCGGGTGACTATGCCTTTTCTCGGCTTAGTGATTCGGTAAACCAGCTTGAAATGAACTACTTCCCGAGCATATCGGGAGACAACGCAAGCCTTTACTTCACGGCTCGTCAGCCCAGCGCGCTCGGGGACGAAGTAATTATGTCCAGCCGGCGGTTAGAGGGCACCTGGTCCAAGGCCTTTGCGCTCCCAGGCGGACTCAACACCATGGGGAACGAAGGGGCAGTCAGTATAAGAGGGGACCAAAAAATGATGGCTTTTGCCGCCTGCGAGCGAGAAGAGGGCTACGGGTCCTGTGATATTTATTTTTCTTTTCTCCGCGCGGACGGCCGCTGGTCCGAAGCGCAAAATGCTGGCCCTGACATTAACACGGGTCAATGGGAATCGCAGCCCTGCCTGTCGGCAGACGGCCGAGAGCTTTTTTTTGTACGAGAATCCCGGCAAGGCGAAGGAACAGCCAATATTTGGCATGCCCAGTTGCGCGACGGACGGTGGGCCCAAGTTGCGCCCTTGCCTAGTCCAATTAACTCCTCTGGCGCAGAGTCTACGCCGTTTTTGCATGCCGACGGCAAAACCCTCTATTTTGCCTCCAGCGGTCGCGAGGGAATGGGCGGATTGGATTTATACCTGAGCAGGCGAACCACCGACAGTACTTGGTCCGAACCGCAGCATCTCCCTCCTCCCTTGAATGACCACCTTGATAATTTTGGTTTGGTAGTCCGGCCCGACGGCAAAGAGGCTTTTTTTGCACGCGGCGGAATCCTTGGTGATGCAGCGGGGCGGGTTGATTTGTATCAGCTTTCGCTGCCCGAGGCCTACCAACCCAGTCCAATTCTCTGGTGGACGGTCTGGGTTGCTGACCGAGTCAAGGGAGTCTTGGTTGCTGATGCACAGTGGAAGATTTCTGACTTTGAACAGTCTAGGGTGCTGGACCACAAAGGCTCAAGCTACCAAGTTGCCTTGGTCGAGGGAAGTCCGCGCGGATTTCAAATACAGGCAGCGGGCTACCAGATGCTTAGCGAACGCAGAATTTTAACCGAGCGTTCCAAGGATTCCCAAATGGACACCCTTTGGCTGCAGCCAATCGAGACGGGCCAACGCACAAGGCTTGAAAACCTCTATTTTGCTACGGATTCCGAGGCGCTGCTGCCCCAATCAAGGCCAGAGTTGCTCAGTTTGGTTGCATGGCTCAAAGCCAATTCCAAGGTGAGGGTTTGCATCGAGGGGCATACCGACAGCGTGGGCAGCTCAGCCTACAATCTTGATTTGTCGGAGCGCCGCGCCAAGGGAATAGTTCTTGAATTGATTAATGAGGGAGTTGATAGTAATCAATTGGAATACAAAGGTTATGGTCTGAGCAAACCAATTGAATCAAACCAGACAGAGCAGGGTAGGGCGCGAAACCGACGCACCGAGGTCCTAATCCTTTAAGCCTAGGATTTTGACGCCTTCTCTGATTTCAGTGATTGCGCCAGAGCTCCGCCGCATCAATTCCCAGTCCAAAAAGCGCAAAATCCAACCGGGCAGGGTCTTCTGGGTCAATGAGGCGCAGGGCATGGTCGAGTTCCTTAACCGCCAGGGCATCGTTTTGCTTGCGCTGCAGCAGCCCAAGTCCGCGCGCAACTCTTGCGCTGTGAACATCCAGGGGGCAGCTCAGGGCAGACTTCGGCAGGTGGGACCAAATACCCAAGTCGACTCCGCGTCGGTTGGGGCGAACCATCCAGCGCAAAAACAAATGCAGACGTTTTGCTGCAGAGCCTGCAGCAGGACTTGCAATGTGCTTTGCGGTGCGGGAATTCACGGCATCTCCAAGCAGCTCGAGCCGGGCGCGATCAATGGCAGGACCAAAATCAGTTTCCTCGGGTTGCAGTGCAAACAAACCAGCCAGTGAGCCTCTTTTGCGAAGCGCTTTCTGCAGTCCAGTCAACAGTATGGCGGAATCTTCAGCCAATAGGGTTCGGTGCCGCCATGGCAGTAGCTTAAGGTCGGATTCGTCGGCCTCTATTAGCCATTGCGCAGGCCGATCGCCCATTTCGCCAACCGCTCTTTCTGCCGAAGCGATGATGGAAGTTCTCGATCCCCAGGCAATAGTAGCGGCCATAAAGCCCACTAATTCGGCACTTTGAGGGTCGTCCATGAACCTCCGAGGCAGAGAAATCGGGTCCAAGGCTACAAAATCAGGGCGTTCTACACGGTCCGCCCAAGACAAGAGTAAGTCAGCTAGGTCCATTGCCCGTCCTGCAGGTGCAGGCGTCGGTCTGCCTTACTTGCGAGCCAGTCGGAATGGGTGGCCACGACAATGGCAACGTTCCAGACCTTGCGGGACTCGTCGAGAAGCTGGTAGAGTTCCTCAGACCTACCACGGTCCAAATTGCCCGAAGGTTCGTCTGCCAGTAGCACTTTGGGTTGGTTGATAAGCGCCCGAGCGATGGCGATTCGCTGCTGTTCTCCTCCGCTAAGCTCGTCAGGGCGGTGGTTCAATCGATCGGCCACGTCGAGGCGTTCGGCAATTGCTCGAGCCTGAACTTCAGGGTTTTTGCCATAATTACCCGCAATCAGTGCGGGGAGTAGGATGTTCTCAAGCGCCGTGAGTTCAGGCATCAAATGATGAAACTGAAAGACCAGCCCTAGGCTCTGGTTGCGAAACAGGTCGAGTGCCTTTCCGGATTGCGGATAAGGCAAACCCTCAAATGCAAGTTGGCCCTGGTCTGGCTGATCAAGACCTGCTAAAAGATGAAGAAGCGTGGATTTACCCGAGCCACTGGCCCCCGTAATCGCAACAAATTCTGACGAATCCAAACTAAAGTTAATTCCTTGAAGCACCCGGAGGCTCCCGTAGCTCTTATGCAGGTTTTGGGCTTCAATCAAGTGGCTCATTCCTCAAAAGTACGAGTGAAATCAGCGCTCTCAGACGTACTTTTGCCAGGCCGGCCAAAGAACCTTTAACCCCAATAATTATGAATCTTCACGAATACCAAGGCAAAGAAATTTTGGCTCGTTATGGGGTGCGCATTCAGCGCGGAATCGTTGCTTCAACACCCGACGAGGCGGTGTCTGCTGCGAAGCAACTAACCGAACAGACCGGTACCTCATGGCATGTGGTTAAGGCTCAGGTTCATGCGGGAGGACGCGGAAAAGCGGGAGGCGTAAAGCTGGCCAAGAATCTTGAGGAAGTTCGCGAACGATCAGGTCAAATTTTGGGCATGATGCTCGTAACGCCGCAAACTTCCGCAGAAGGCAAGAAGGTCCACCAAGTACTCATTGCAGAAGACGTTTACTACCCCGGCGAATCGCCTACGGAGGAATACTATATGTCTGTTTTGCTTGATAGAGCGGCCAGTTGTCCAATGATCATGTACAGTCCTGACGGCGGAATGAACATCGAGGAGGTTGCAGAAAATCACCCAGAACGGATTTTTACCGAGCACATTGATCCCTTCGTGGGCCTCCAGGATTTTCAAGCGCGACGAATTGCATTCAACCTTGGTTTAAGTGGAGCGGCCTCTAAGGAGATGGTGGCTTTTGTTAAAAGTTTGGTCAAAGCCTACGAGGGTGCTGACGCGTCCTTGTTTGAAATTAATCCTGTCTTAAAGACTAGCGACAATAAGATTATGGCGGTAGATGCCAAGGTAGCTCTCGACGACAACTCCTTGTTTCGCCATCCTGACCTTGAGGCACTACGCGACTACCGCGAAGAAGATCCGACGGAAGTCCGCGCGGCCGAAGTAGGACTGAATTTTGTAAAGCTCGACGGCAACGTCGGCTGCATGGTCAACGGAGCGGGGCTCGCCATGGCCACCATGGACATCATTAAAATGGCGGGTGGAAACCCTGCAAACTTTTTGGATGTGGGCGGGACTGCAGACGCACAGCGAGTGGAGACTGCCTTTAGAATCATCCTCGAGGATCCTAATGTAAAGGCAATTCTCGTGAATATTTTTGGGGGAATCGTTCGATGCGATCGGGTTGCTCAAGGAATTGTTGATGCCTACCGAAGCATTGGCGAAATTTCCGTTCCCATCATAGTGCGCCTTCAGGGAACCAACGCCGCCGAGGCAAAAATACTCATCGAAGAAAGCGGCCTTAAGGTCTACTCTGCCACATTGCTTCAGGAGGCTGCCGATCTGGTTAGCCAGCATGTAGGTTAGTAATCCCAGGTGTTCGCGATTGAAATTCTGTCGGCCCTGCTGAACGTCGGCTTTGTCCTAGGCATAGCTTTTCGCGTCCGTTGGGCCTGGGTACTTGGGTTTTTTGGATCCACTCTCGCGGTAATCCTGCTTTTTGATTCCAAACTTTATGCGGAATCCATTCTAAACTCGAGCTACGCCCTACTTGCTATCTACGGTTGGTGTTCTTGGGGGCGTCCTGCATCCGCATTAAGGCCAATCATTAGTCGCCCCATTGCCCTGGTTTTGATGCTGGGTTTGGCAGTTGGGCTTGCTTGGTTGATGATCAGGCATACTGACAACCCCCGCCCGCTTGCAGACGCTATTATGTTTTCAGGAGGAATTTTAGGCACTCTTTGGCAAGTCCAGCGTGACCGATGGAACTGGCCTCTTTGGCTGGTCCTCAATGGCATTGGAATCTGGCTCTATGCCGACCGAGGTCTATGGGTATACGCGATGTACAGTGGCCTAATGGCTGGACTGGCCTGCTGGGGCTGGTTCCGCTGGGGATCTGAAGTTAATGCTGCAAAAGCCACCTCGAAATAGCCTGCCAGCTGTCGGGTGCAATTCCGTGACCCATTGGGAATCGCTGCACCTCGATTCCGGCGCCCGACTGATTGGCTTCGGCATAGCTGGGCAGCGAAAGGCTGGGAGGTATAACCCCGTCCTGGTCACCAACAACGGCTAAGTGAGCCAGGGATTGGGCGGCATTCCAGCCTAAGTCTCCTTTAAACCAATCGTTGGGAAAGTAGCTAGCAACGGCAACGCAGCCAGATAGTAGCTCGGGGTTCGAAACTGCAAGGGCATTGGCGACAATTCCGCCCTGTGAAAAACCAAATAAAATTGGTTTAAGTTCGGATTGCTCCAATAGCTTCCGAAGTTCAGTTAGGCTTTCCACAACCTGATCCATGCCGACTTGCCGCACCCCTTTGCTGTCAAAATGCAGGTCATACCAGGCATACCCTCCGGTATCCAAGGGTCGTGATGCACGAAGGGAGCGCACATTCCAGTCGCTCGGAATCAGTCTGGCTAAACCGAATAAATCGTTTTCGTCGCTTGCGTAGCCGTGCAAAAACCAGAGCTCTTTTTGGGCAAGGCCCTGAGCAGGTCGCCAGCAGGAATGTTCTAGGTCAATCAACGTTCAATGTCCCAGGTAAGGTCCGCCAAAAGGCGAATCGAATTGAGGAATTCCATGGAGCTGCTTTTAGAGAGCGACCATTCTTCAGGACTGAGCATCGAGAGAAACATGGTACTGTCCTCTTTGCGATAAAGATGGTAGGTATGGTTAATCACGGGCTTAAAACTCAGTTTTGCGGAATATACCCACTCCGAGACTTCGCGGCGTCGCTGTATCGCTTTGGCTTGCTCGGCAAGAAGCTCCATCTGCTTTCGAAGCAGGTCCATTTGCTGGTCCGTCTGGTAGGCCATTGCCTCTAAAGACTGGTGCTTAATAACCCCTTCTTTGGTTGGCACAATCGGCGGAGAACTTACGCTATGGGCGTAGGGCAGCAAGCCTGGATTTTGAGCAACCTTGTCGATATCGATGGGGTTAACCGTGATTTTGGGCTTGTTCATTGCGGCGAAGTTAAGACTTGCCAAAAAGGCGTTCGTTGGTCTGCCAACGGAACAAGAAAATTTGCTCGAGCTTGGGGCGAACTATTACGGGGTGCAGCAGTTCCCCAAGAAAACCGAAGGGAACCTTATAGTGGACAACGTCGCGCATGAGCACGCCACCTTCCACAGCCTTAAAGAAGTGTTCGTGATGCCAAATGGCATAGGGCCCCACGCGCTGCTCGTCCACAAAATATTCTCCTTCAGACACATGGGTAATCTCCGTCACCCAAGTCATGGGAATCCCCAAGAGGGGCGACACCGTGTATTCAATGAACAAGCCCGGGTACATGGCGTCGGGTACCTCCCCATGAACTTTAAAGCCCAAACTGGTTGGTGTGATTTTGGACAAATTTTTAGGAGAAGAAAAAAAGTTCCAGGCCTCCTCTTTAGATATAGGTAGAAACTGCTCGCGTTCAATTTTATACATAGGAGTGAAACCCAGATTTTACCCAAAAAGTTTAGGCCTGTTCCGAAAGTAAGACCTTAAATCGACCATTGCGCGCCAGGACGACTTGGTCAAGGTGGTTTGCAGCTTGGGGTAAGGTTGAATCCCCCCTCAAGGCGAAGGCCGTCGATTGCGTCTTGATCGAGGCTTTTTTCTGTCTTTTTCTGTCGCGCTCGCCGAGGACCACATAATCAAGATCAAAGTCTTGGTATAATCTTGCAGCGCTTTGAACCACGCTCAGACTGAGCTTATTTCGACCACTTAATATATGTGAAAGCACCGCACGAGAAACGCCGAGGTTGCTAGCAATCGAGCTCGCACTTCGGTTTTGAGAATCCAGCCACTCCTTAAAACGTAAATTCTCTAAGGGTAAACGCTGCATTCATCAAAGTTACAATTCGTATGAAGCGTTTACAATTGTTTCTCCCTCGGAGCTGAAATATTCAATGTCGAGTTTTTTCTCAGAAACCTTGATTACTGTAAAGTGCTTTTGATTCACCGGATTACCTCGAATCGTAGTATTGGCCGAGGCTTCAAAGCTGCTGGGCTCAAAGACCTTAGATGTTAGGGGCGAGGAACAAACTTCAATAAAGCGCTTGCCTTGAAAGGTCGCCTCTTCGATTTCCCCATGGTGCCGGTCGCCCGTTAGAAACACTACCTGACCTGGGAATTGGGCACATCGCTTGAGTAATTCCAGGCGCTCTTTTGGGTAGCGCGCCATATTTTCAAAGGACTCAAACAGGTTAAGTACCTGCGATCCAAGCGCAATAAAAACCAAGGAGGCATCGTAATTGGACTTCAGGACCTCAGAAACCCAATCAAGCTGCTGATTTCCGATGACTTGGGTGCCCACTGGGCCACGGTGCGTTCGGTCGTCGAGACCAATAATAAGCACTGATTCCCGTCGTTCCTGCCACCGAAGGTCTCCAAATTGAGCCAAAGAAAACGGCGTTTCTTTAAAAACAGAACTAAATATTTTTGCGCTAACGCCTTTGAGGGCATAGGTACTGTCTGCATCATTGGGTCCAAAATCGTGATCGTCCCAAATGGCGCGCTGGCTGGTGCTCTGCATCATATGAGCAAGCGGTGGGCTTGCATGCCTCCGCCTCCAGTTTTCTGCCATTCGGATGCTATCGTTCCATTCCCCGTTGGCATAGTAGGTATTGTCGCCAAGCCAAAAGAAAAAATCCGGTTTTTTAGATTCAATATGGGTGAATATAAGCTCGCTTTCGGGATCGCTTAACTCCGCGCAACTGCCCATCGCAAAGGTTAGTACTTGAGCATAGGCAGCACTGCCAGCGAGGGCAAAAGCCAATATAAACGCTTGTACTTTCATATTCCGAAGTTAGGTCCTCGCGTACACTACTTTTGAACCCGTGCGTTACCAAAACTTTAATAGTCGCTCCCAATTGCTCACTGAAGCGGCAAATTTTGGCGGTTGGGTTCTTCATAATATTGCTCCAGCAGCACGGACTCCTTTTTGGACTTTGAGCCACCCGGATGCAGCAGGAGGGGAGCCCAGGGTTGCTTGGTCGATGATGCACGGCAATGAGCCGACAGGCTTTGAAGCGCTGCTTCGACTAATTCGCTGCGGACGGCCTCAATGCGATTGGACTCTTATACCCTTGGTAAATCCCTCTGGCATCGATGCATTTACTCGCCTCACCAGCGAGGGGATTGACCTAAACCGAAGGGCTCGAGATCATGGTCCGCTCGAATCCGACCTGCTGAAATCAGTGCTGGCCTCCGGTTCGTTTAAGCTAGCCCTTAACCTTCACGACCAGCGAAGTTTGTTTTGCCCCAACGGACAGGCTATTCCCAGCAGTCTTAGTGTACTGGCGCCCCGTTGCATCAATCATGACCAGGAATCCTTTTCGGAGCCTGCCCAGGCTTGGGCCGGAACCATTAGCAGCCTAATGCGAGAGCTTGAGCCCAATTGGGGCTATGCTCGGTTCGACGATGCATACTACCCTACGGCCTTCGGCGAGTGGACCCAAGAATTAGGGATTCCAACGGTTACCGTCGAAACCGGCGTAACCCTTGAAGATTATTCTCGAGAAAGGGTATCCCTGCGACTCGGCGAGGTATTGCGCAAGATTGACGCTATAAGGAGTCCTCCGTTTGAAGGAATCACACAATACCTGGACCTTCCGCTCAATGCATCATGGGGAGTTGATTTGGAACTGCGGTCCGGCAATCAAATCAGCCACTGGCAGGTTTGGGAAGAGGTCCAGAGCCAGTCGCACACCTCAGGAATAGCCAAAGCAATTCCTCAAGGCAATGCTGCGCCTATTCCATATCAAACGATTAACCTGCTTAAAAGGGAGTTTGACGAGATTCAGGCTAAAGACTCATGGACCTCTTTAGCGCTCTATGCCGTTTCTTCGACCGACTTACGCTCCTTTGCAGAGGCATTACCCAAGTAGGTAAAGTCTCGGGCGACTACGTCGGTTCGATTGACGGACTGCTGCTCGGTATTAATGTAGCTGTAGTACGAAAGGGAGCCTTCGATGGCGCAGAGGTCGCCACGCTTCAGGATTTTACTCGCCCTTGACGCCAGCTTATTAAACATTACAACATTGTGCCAGACGGTTCGGTCTTCATAGACCCCTTCTGCATTCTTCACACGGTCGTGTGTTGCGATGGAGCATTTTAGGCGCGATACCTCATTTTCAAAGTTGCGGAATTCGGGGTCTTGCCCCACGTAACCAATTAACTGAACTTTATTTTTCATGATTTACAAATGTTAATTAAACAAAACAGGGCAAAGCACGATCGATACGATGATGAAAGTTGGTTATAAACGAAAGCTCCGAAATTTATTAACATCTTGTTGATTAATCGTTTCTCTTATTTTTTGTTTACAAATGTTGACATACTTTCGAAATATTATAATCATTATCAATTTAAAAACATAAAATAAAAATGCAACATACAGGTCATAAATTTTGTCTTAACTGCGGCCTTCCAGTTTTTGGAAGGGCAGACAAGAAGTACTGCGACGATTATTGCCGAAATGACTTTCATAACAGTCAGGCCGTAACCAATTCTAAGCTAACGAGGTCCTCTCACAAGAAGCTTCGTCGCAACTACGAAATTCTTACTGGAGTAATAGATGCTGGAGTCTGCGAAATTGCCAAAGATGAGCTGCTCGTCTATGGCTTTAACACTAAAGCGATGACCGAGCTCGATCTTCGAGAAGACGGGACGATGCTTTATGGCATATATGACATACAGTACTTTGAGAAAGCAAACCGCATGATTGAAGTATATCGAAAGTCCGATCTGTCGCCGCAATGGTAGGCTTCGGTCTACCTTTGGCTCTATGTCAGAGCGTTTGGTAGTCGTAGGTGGAGGAGCTGCCGGTTTTTTTGCCGCTATTGCAGCAGCAGAGGCAAACCCTCAAGCTCAAGTTTACCTCCTTGAAAAGTCCGCACAATTCCTCGGAAAAGTTCGCATATCAGGAGGAGGGCGATGCAACGTAACCCACGCATGCTTTGACCCTCGCGATTTAACAGACTATTACCCAAGGGGCGGGCAGGAATTGCTTGGCCCCTTTTCTCGTTTTGCCTGCGGCGACACCATGGAGTGGTTTGAAGATCGTGGCGTATCGCTCAAGGTCGAAGAAGACGGGCGAGTTTTTCCCGTTACCGACGACTCTCAAACTATTATAGATTGCTTGCTCTCCATGGCGGAGTCTGCTGGCGTTCGTTTCGAGTTGCATTCGGGCCTAAAAAACCTTATTACACAACCCAGCGGCAGTTGGAGTTTGGTCTTAGAGAGCGGTCGTGTTATTGAGGCCGACCGGGTACTTTTAGCCCCCGGATCCAGTAAAAAAACATGGGATGTGCTCGCCGAATTAGGCCACCAAATTGTGCCGCCAATACCTTCGCTTTTTACCTTTAATGTCAGGGATCCGCGCATAGAAGACCTGTCGGGAGTTTCCCTTGCCAACGTGCGCGTAACGGTTCCCGTTGGCGGACTCGAAACAGAGGGGCCAATGCTCATCACGCACTGGGGCCTAAGTGGCCCGGCGGTGCTTAAAATG
>Ga0209357_1001055_pt1 | contig 11151 bp, 17 predicted proteins | sample LauGreFBDMM110SD_2_FD_187573 | JGI IMG/M metagenome (GOLD analysis project Ga0209357, IMG submission 187573) | Freshwater lake microbial communities from Lake Michigan, USA - Fa13.BD.MM110.SD (SPAdes) (version 3) | ecosystem: Environmental > Aquatic > Freshwater > Lake | place: Lake Michigan... | reverse complement strand
CACTTATATTACTGCTGAGCCCTAAAACCCACATGTTGTATTCTGAGGGGTCATAGCCACTGTACCAAGCTTTACGTTTGAGTTGAACTGGAGCAGCTGTCAAAGTAAATGTTATGTAACCTAGACCAGTAGGTACATCTGCAGGATCATAATTCCAGCTAGGGTATCCATCACTACTGTTTAGCCAGAAAAATGTACCATACATATCTAGCGAATCAGGGCTCAATACAGGAAAATTAAAATAATATTTTTGATTTGGTAGAGTAATTGAAGTGTTGCTGATCCAGGTTGGAAAAAACTCATAAGGGTCATCTTGCAAGACAAGCTCTGTTAAAGGTATTATATCAGATGATACTTGCACAGTATTACATGTTAAGTTTTGTTTTATTCTGCCTTCATATGAGCTACTCAATGTGGGTATGCATGTGATTTGTTTAAACTGGTTTGATGTGAGTGTGTTATTTATTGTACCAAGTGCTGAAGGTGTAGGGGACTCATATGGCTCATAGACATATGATTCAAAAGGAATAGTACGACCGTCATTAATATCTAAAGTGTATACATATATATTAAAATCTGAAGTCAATGCTCTCATATCAGTAATCTGCATCATGAGACGGCCATTATAGCTACCTTGTTGCATACCGGTACTAACATAAAAACCAATTACAGGTTTATTTGAATGTGTTCTAAAAGTAACAGGCTCTGCACCATATACATTCGGGTAAGCGCTTATTGTTGGTAATTTTACTATACTAACGTTAGAGGTCTCTGCAAAAAGTTGCTCTGTGAGTTCAATATCTGAGAGAACAGAAGTGGATGTACCAAACAATTCATTTGCATCTTTAAAAAACGGTAAGAGATTGACTGATGACAGTGCACTAAGAGGAGTTAGGTCATATAAATTTGCAGCTGATTGAAAGTAAACAGGCTTAAAATCAGTGATGATGTGCTTTTCATATCTCATAGGTAAGTGGTATAATTATTTGGTTAACAGGTGAGGTGTAGTAACGATCAGGCAATACAATATATAGAGCAGATCCCACTCTTGTCAAAGTTGTAGCAGCAAATTCAAATGAAGATATAATTTGTACATTATTATTGCTTGAATATTTGTTGAGTAGATAATCTGGTGAAGTGCTTCCTAGACTTGTGACACCTTCTAAAGTTAGAACATTGGAAGAAACCGCAGTATATGTTGTAGAGGGTATATGAGCAGTAAGTTGTTTGTTGTTGTATAGGGATAGTCCTACTGCAGTGAGATTTATTTGCAATATTGTTTGGTTGGCTATAGCTGTGGAGAGACTGTTAGCAAAATCTAATGGTAGATTGTCGCTGAATTCTAATTTAATCTGACTGTTGGTTAGGTACCTGTAGTTGTTGTAATCAATGTAAAAAGTGGACAGAGGGTATGTTGGTTGTGCCTCAAGAGTAACAAATGTATTTGTTGAGATGGGTAATGTGGATTCAAGTTGATATATGATTATGTCAGAAATTTCATTTGTGGTTGTATATTTATAATTAATTCGAATTGATAGGGGTTGGTATTTTGTGCTTGTAAAAATGACTTGTTCGTTAAGACCAACATCAGTATAATTGTATGTTGTGGCGCTCAAGCCGGCATTCACATATGTGCTTATGCCTGCAGGGTCACTTGCTGTAGGTAGTGTGAGTGTGGTGATATTGTCGCCTGTAGTTGCAGTAAAATTGTCTGTAAGAAGTTTAGCAAGATCTGGATATAACATACGATTAGCAACAGTGCCATTGAGCTTGAGATATGAGCGATTGTTTACTGACAGTATATTTTTAGTGCTAAGAAATTGTAAAACTGCACCAATTTGATTGTTATCCAGGTATTTGAAAGCGTCAATAAAGTTTCCCTGTGTTGGTACGCTGCCTTTTTGAAAGTTCTGAAGGATGTTGTATATATTATTCATGTTACGGTGTGGTTAATGTATATTTAATATCAGATTGAGTTGAAAGACTGATGAAACTGTTTGAATTTTGCTGCATATAAGCTCCTGTCAGAGTACCTTTTATAGTAAAAAACCATGGATCTCTGAATTTACTGTCTGCATAACCACCATTTTCACTTAATAACATTTCTATTGCTGATAACGCTTCTTGATAGTTAATAGTATAATCAACAGGCATATTAGAAACATAACTGCTATTATTGTAATAAAAATTCAAATAGCCATCAGAATTAAAAAATATATTATTGTATAAAACAGTTGGTTTGATCTTACCTTCCGGGGTAAACCAGTTTAAATCAAACCCATTCTCAAAAAACAAAATATTATACAATTGCTGTGTAAAGGTCTTCATAATTAATCTTCCTGTTCATTCTTTTTTGCTACAGGAGTTAAATAATAGCCTTGTGCAAGGTATGCGCCATAGCCTTGTGCTGTCACCCAATCTTTTTCACCCTGGGAGAGACCTTGAAGCCCTCCTGCACTGCATATCCATAAGAATTTGTCTGCTTGAGGGTCATTGGATATGTATCCATCAAATGTCCCTGTGCCTTTGGGTATTCTGCGCTTCACTTCAGATATAGCAGCAGGCGTAACATTGGTAGTATATGAATCATATGTATTGGTGTATTGTTTTCCAGGGGGTTGAAATTTTGTTCCTAAGCTAACCTGTCCTGGTGATCCTGTCATGGTGTATAATATTATTATGAACTTCAATTCATACTCTTGATCTGTTAATGCATATGATCCGTTGGCTGTAAAAGCAACCATGTGTCTGGACATGTAAGCTGTGTACCCTTGATTCCAATCATTTATGTTGTAGTAAGCTTTTCCGGGGGTACTGCCTCCAACACCATAGGTAGAAAGAACTGCATTTATATCATCATTTTTTGTTTGTGAATTGCCTTTTAAAATGCTGTTAATCTGTTGACTGATGGTTGAATAATTCTCAGGAAATGCATTGTAGAAATATGCAGTTGCATCTACGTATTGTGTAGCATTTTTAAGGTATGTAGAGACTGCTCCTGCATATTCTGCAGGACTCATTTCTTGGGATAATATGGCAAGTGTTAGGTAGGTATTATCTTTCTTGCCGCCACTATTGCTTGAGCTTTTTGAATTGCCTTTTTCTCTACCGCGATAATTGTTACCTGAAAACTCGCCAGTGCATCCAATCTCATTATCATAATTATTTGAATCAGAGTCACTAACATCTATATCACCTTTGTGCCCTATTTGTGACACAATCATGTTTTTTGTTCCACTGCTCTTGCATACAATATCATGGTCACCACTATACACGCCTGCAGGCACATACACATTGTATTGTGATGAAGTTGTGCCACCTGGATTGTTTGTCCTTATGAAAAAGCCTTGGCCAGGTTTATCAGGTGAAGAAGGAGGTACTACAGTGGTTGGGTGATTTAAATAATCAAAGTAATTTGTGGTAGTGCTGTTATTATCTTTTGTAGCATTCTCTGTTGTTGTAGCTTTAAATTCATCAGTGTCACCAGAAATATTGTATACAACTTTCCTCCTTTCACCGGCATTTTTGCTGTAATTGCCATTATCTGTTACTTCTACTGTACGTTCTGGCAAACCTGCATTAGAGAAGCAAGAGTAAATCAAATTTAACCATGCTGTCCAATAAGCCACATCTGCAGGATCTTCTGCACGGTCTTCCCAAAATCCATCACATTCACAACAGTTGTACCAAGGGAACGGTGTTTCTGTTACAACTGTGCCTTCTTGCCTGTTGACATTTGCAGAAATATTGCTACCGGTATCGACGTTAAGATCTGTTGGGAATCCAACACATGCCCAATACTCATAGATACTGCTACCTGATCCCCCGTTAACTGACTCTGATACATTGTTTGTTATTGTGGTCACCCTTCTTCTGTAAGTCTTGGGTATATAACAATACGAGTAATTAATGTATGTTTGTTTACCAACACGATTTATGCCTGATTCTCTTTCATTTGGGCAACCAGTGACCAGGCAGTCTTGGTTTGCACTTGGTGGCCCATCAAATCCAAGTCCCACTGGTCCCTCTTCATCACAAGTCCCCATGAACCAACCGTTGTCCATAAGAAAAAATCCAAATGAAACAGATTTAGATATGCCCAACCATGCTATGCCTGGATTATAACATTGTGGGCATTCATAGTTTGTTTCATCTATAATAAAGACATTGTCGTTGTTTAAGAAATTTCGAATAATAGATATTATCTCTTGAAACGCTGCACGCATTTGTGATGAGTTTTTGAGAAAAGATAGAGGGTTACCAAATATTGAATCTGCACCAGTTTTCCATCCTAAGTTTATTAAAGTTCTCGTTGCATCATCCATGGAGCCTAATTTTAATCTGGATTGCACGCCTGCTACAATTTGATTGTTGCCCAACCAACCACCACAAAATCCACCAGTATATTTGCCATCTGATATGTACTGCTGCAATGCTTGGCATATGTAATTTATCCACTGGCTCCATGCGGCAATGTCTTTTTTTCTTATGAATACCTTGCCATCTCCATCTTTTGGAGCATATAAAGATTCAAGAATGTTTACATTGCCCTCAGAGCCAGTAACAAACGCTCTGTTCATTACGCTGCCATCATAACCTGGGGGAGGAAAGACTTGATTGGTTTGGGCAGTTTTAGGTCCGTTTCTATCTTTGTCTGCTGCATTATAATCTTCTTTAGATAAGAACACTCTGCAATCGCGACTACTAAAAGGTGCTTGTGTAAAAATATATTTCTTCTGCTCAGATGACCAAGCACTGATTTGACCACATGTGAACATTGGAGGCATTAAATATTTTGGAGTCTCAGTATTGGTGTTGCCGGCTTGATACGTTTTTTGAATTATGGCTCCAAGGGTTTTATTCATACTTGAAGGGTCTGAATATAAATAACCAAACTTTATTGCTTGCTGCAGCATAAACTGCATTTCCGCTACTGCACCTGAAGCTACATTGTTGACATCTGTTATTCTGCCTCGTACCATGCCGTTTTGCGCAGGTATCCATCCTCTCCATGCACTCCAACTTGTATCATTATCTCCATCTGTATCTGTAAATGTTGCAGGGTTGGTAAGAGGATCCAGATTTAAAACAGAATTATATTTGGTAACTGCTTTATTATACATATCTGGTTGATGTGTTCTGCTTATGTAAGAAACTATGAGCTTTATTGCATTTGCACCTGTGGCAGCTTCACCAGGGTATACATTATACATGCCATGTGTGGGCCAGGGGTCAGATACTATCCAATGGGTGCATCCAGGCTCAGTAAACGATGCTATTCCGCCTGGTTTATCTTTGAATTTACCCAGTAATTCAGATGCAGATATGCTCACAATAATATTTATGTATTATTGTGCCGTAAAAAAATGGTCTAATTAATTATCGCGGAAAGCCGACACAAACACCAGGTACCATTGAAGCAGCTAAAGCTTTTGCATATTGCCAAAATGATACAGCTGCTAAACTAGTCACAATTAACAATACTGAAATAATAATTGCTTTTCTCATGTTAATATTGTGAATGAAACAGAGATTAAGGCAAGCTTTATCCTATCTTGAAGGAAATGCCTATTTGACCTGTTCCAACACCTATGGGTGTTGGGGTGTTTGTAGGTGTTGGAGTGGGTGTGGGTGTTCTTGTGAGTGTTATGGAAGGTGTAATGGAAGGTGTGGGTGTATGAGTGGGTGTTCTTGTGGGGGTAAAGTTGGGAGTTAAAGTGGGTGTATTGGTGGGTGTAATGGAAGGTGTAGGTGTAGGGGAGGGAATTGGGCATGGCCCAGCTAAGAGAACCCCAGACACGTAATACTCACTATATTCCAAATCATTATAAACATCATTAAAATAAAAATTTCCTAAATTCACAGATGTTACCGCTACAGGTCCAATAGTCACATAAGTAGTTGACCCACCATAAAATTCATCTGGATCCTCAAAACGCATAACCCAGGTGGCTGTATTGTACAGATCCTCATTATAAGAGAGTTCAAATGTACTTGTATACACTTCACCATAGAATTCATGTTGGATGATATTGTAGTAAACAGGTGAGGCTTGACCATTCACTGTTTGAAACCCGCTTAAATGCATAGTTATACCTCCTTCAGAATCAGATGCCCAGTAGGGTACATAGCATACAGATTGGTTTATCCCTATAGGTAAACCAGGGGTAACAGTTGGAGTTACAGTTGGTGTCACTGAAGGTGAAACTGTTATAGAAGGTGTCACAGTTGGGGTAACAGTTGCAGTTGGTGTGATAGTTGATGTCGGTGTGACGGTTTGGGTGGGTGTTACAGAAGGTGTAACTGTGGGTGATACGGTTATGGAAGGTGTCACAGTGGGTGTAGGTGTAGGAGAGAGACCTGGTGTAGGTGTCACAGTGGGTGTCTGTGTGGGTGTCATAGTGGGGGTTGGTGAAAGTGTCTGTGTAGGTGTTACAGAAGGTGTAACTGTGGGTGATACGGTTATGGAAGGTGTCACAGTGGGTGTAGGTGTTATGGTTACAGAAGGCGTCACAGTGGGTGTTACTGTTTTTGTGGGTGTGATGGTGGGTGTTACTGTTTTGGTTGGTGTCACAGAAGGTGTGGGTGTGGGTGTAACAGAAGGTGTGACTGTTGGTGTTGGTGTAATAGTGGGTGTTAGTGAAGGGGTAACGGTAGGTGTTTGAGTGAGTGTAACTGTGGGTGTTACCGTTGGTGTAACTGTAGGTGTTTGTGTTGACGTCTGTGTAGGGGTGATGGAGGCTGTAGGGGTTATAGAAGGAGTTGGGGTAATCGATGCAGTAGGTGTAATGGATGGAGTTATGGTGGGTGTTGTTGTGTTAGTGGGTGTTATGGTAGGTGTTGGTGTATTGGTTGGTGTAATAGAAGGCGTTGGCGCAAGTATAGGAGCTGATATTGCAGCATTATTGACCTGAAAGCTGCCTAATATGTTATTAATATTAGCTACTTTGTCTAACGCTAAACGTTGTTTGCGTTTGGCATCCTTAAAGCTCGGGTAATACACAGGCATGTACCAATTATTTATAAAAACATTGAAATGTTAAATAGTTCCAGTATAATACAGGTAATGCAGACAAAGTCTAGTAACAACGAGCAAGTCATAAAGAAGAAGCTAGAAACTCTGGGGTCCAGAGAGACAGCTGTGTGGTTGATTGACCATTTTCTTGCCAAAGAAACACATGTGCTTTGCAGTGCTGAACTACCTGACACAGCTACTTTTGCAAATGGTTTGGATGCCATAGAAGAGTGTTTTGATGATCAGGATTACAAAGGAGCAATTAATATTGCCAAAGAAACAGCACAAGAGATGCTAGAAGATGAGGGATATTAATGAAGTTTTGCAAGAGAAGACGAGCAGTATACAAAGAAGCCAATCAACCTGAACGCACAGCAGACTATGTGACATTGGAAGATGTGAAGGAGTTTCATGGTGATGCATTTGCAAAGCAATGGCTGGTATTTGCAGGCATTGACAATCTCAAGTCCAACACATTCAATGAACATGTGGGATACTATGCATGTGATTATGAGTATTATGCGCGCAGAACTCAGCAATATGTTCACCCTGCAAACTAATCCTTGCATAGTTTCAACAACATAGTATTATTATTGCACCGTGACGCACAGGGGTAATATCATTGAGCTCGTTGCTGAAGGTGCAATTCCTTCCCCCCAAATAATTTCTTTGCACTTCAATTGACTATTATATATATTATAACAACATGAAAGTACATTTCTTAAAACAAGACAAAAAAGACAGCAAAGCATCCTTCAATGACTTGAAGCATGGTGACATATTCAGCTTTGGTGATCCCAAGGTTTGCACTGTGGAAGTGTATATGAAAGCCAAATCACCCAAAGATCAACGGGATTTTAAATATGATGTTGTCACTTTGAGCACAGGCTTGCTCAGCAATTACAGTGAGCTCAAGAAAGAAGCTGTGGCTTCAACTGATCAGATGTTTGTATACAAACTTGACGGCAAGCTGGACATTGTGTTGGAAGAATAGTCTCAGTGAAATTTTTCTATATTCTGCCTCTGCTGGCTCTTGCATCATGTGCAACTACACAAGACAAACATGGGAGTTTTCCCGCTGGCATGAGCGAGGATAGCCAAGATCAACACAATACAAAGTATAACTTGATGGACAGTCCAGATGGCAGGCAAGATCCCAATGGTAGAATTAAAATATGGGGAACAACTTATTAGATCATGTGCTCAAAGCTTGCTTTGGCCATTGACACAATCTTCATAGCATCTTGAGGGGAATACTTCTTCTTGTGAAGCAAATAATCCCAGATGAACAATGCATCATGGTGAATGCCATTCTGTTCTTGCTTTTGAGCTTCTTCAGCTTCTTCTTTGCCTCTGTTGATTGATGCAGCAATTGCTTCTCTCTTTTTCAAGAGAAATTCATCAGTTTTGTCAACTTTACCGTCATTGTTGATGTCAGCATCTTCTTTGCCAACGGGATCCAAAGCCTGTTCTTCTTTTACAAATCTCTTTTTATAGGCTTCAAATACCATTCTGCTGTCGTTGTTCATAATAATATTTATATTTATAGTTGATATTTATCTAGAAGAATATATATTAATACATATGAACAAACTAACTACTACTATTGTATCACTAATTGCTCTTGCTTCTGTTAGCATGGCAGATGTCGGAACCTCTTCAGCTTCAAGCAGCAATGAAGTAACTGTGGAAAGCGTATTTGCTTCCATTGGTGATGTATTGCTTGTAAGGCCTTTAGGCGCAGCAGTTACCGTTGCTGGCTTTGGTGGCTTTGCAGTTGCCTCACCTTTTGCCGCCATGGCAGATGCAACAGAAGAAGTGTATGACACCATTGTTACCAAGCCAGGTGAATATACCTTCTGTCGTGATCTTGGTGATTTTACAAAATAATAATCAAGCTTGCATCATACTATAGTTCATTCATAATGTAAGAATGAACCTTAAGACTGTACAACTACCAGAACATGCACCCTTTGTGGGACAGCATGTAACAGAGTTTCACTACACAGACAGAGATGCTTGGGAGGTGATTGAAGTCATGAGCCCTCGGCGCATTACGATCCGTGAATTGGATTCAGAATGCACCCGCAAGCCCAAGGACTTTCACCCAGGTGGTTTCTGCGGTCACTTTGCTGACAACCACTCTCAAGAATACAAACACACCAGCAATGTCAAAAACAGAACAAAGGTTCTGAGCTGGCGAGGCAAAGCCAAACGCTGGGCTGAAGTGGGCCAGAGAACACAATACAGCTTGTTTGGTTTGCATAAAAAGGGTGAACAAGCCACAAAGTTTTATGACTATAACTTCTAAATATATGTGTGAAAAAGCTAGCAGAAGTAGCAGTAGTTGTGTTCTTGATACTGCCTGCACTTGCTGTTGTGAGTTTATTTCATTTGTATTATGACATCAAATATCACCCAGTCTTTAAAAGATGTTTTAAAAGATAAATTCTCTTTAAGAGATGCAGAAATTAAGCTGTTCATATCCAAATACCATGACCTGTTCAACATTTATCTTGCCAAGATGGATGGTTCAACTAAACAAATCATACGAACCAACAAAGAGCTTAATGAATTGTATGATTTATTTTTAGATTTTATTCTTGACTCTGCCCAGCTTTTGAAGCATAATAAAGAGAACCATGAAAGTGTTGATTGATTTTAGTCTGGATGGTGCCAGCTTTCGGGATGATTATTTCTCAGAAATAAGAAATGTTTTGCAACATGCAGAGCACAAACTTCTCTTCAAGCAAAAAGATGGTAATGGCACAGTTTCTATTGATGAACCAGAGCTTCTTGAAGGCAAGTTAGTGGATTACAATGGCAATACCATTGGCAAAGTACAGGTAATTGAATAATGTGGGATCCTGTTAGCGTTTTTGTTTGCATGTGGATTCTCAATACAGGGCTACCAACTGCGCGTCTGAGTGTGGCAGAAACAATTAAAAACAGAGAGAATAATCTTGAAGATATGTCAAAAACAGTTATACTCAGAGAAGGTATTTAAATGAACTTCGCTTCCATCGAATATTTTAAACAGAGCTTGAAGGAGCTTAATTCTTCCATCAACAGAATTGTGCAGTTAAAGATGCATCATGATGCAAAGCAGTTGAATAATGTTTCAAAGCGCATTGAAGAGATGCTTGAATTTGTTAGAGACAGGGAAGAAAATAATAAAGATGCGTATGTACGCAAACATATGATTTCAGAGTAGCAAAGTTAGATTAATAGTATACAATAGGTATATGAATTTATATTGTTTTGAAGTGTATATGCATGATGAACGGGGTAGTAGATTTCTAGGCACCAAACGAATAGAAGCTGAGAGCACAGAAGTAGCTAAACTCTCTGTCCTGGATGCAGCAGGCCCTGGTGCCACAGTTTGTCAAGTGTATATTAATCCTGGTGATCCTTACGCCAGATGAAGAGATGGCTTCATATAGCTACCAAAACCTTTGTCAACGATTGCTCCATTGGCTTAGCTTTAATTGTATTGGGGTTTGTTTTGGGCTGGATGTCCCAAACTATTTGGATATTTTTATCTAACTTGTATGTTCGAATTCATTAAAGGTCTTTTTAAGAGTGCAAAAGTATATTCAGTTGGACCTAATAACTTTGCAGAGTTATTGGAACAGTTTGATCAACCTGCAAAGCAGAAGACACAAGAAGATATTGTAAGAGATTACACAGTGAAAGAGACCATGGCAGCTTTGGAGCTATCTTACTTGAGGGAAAGCCCTGCTACCTTCTATAGAGGAAGCCAGGCATATTACTGTGATGGAGTGAAACATTATGACTGGATTCCATGTGTTACTCGGCCAGAAGTGATGTATTGTTGTTATGGCAAAAGTTAAGAAGATCAATTGCAGGCCACAGAATTGGTTGGTACACATTGACGTGGAAGATCCAGACTGTGTGTTCTCCATCAAGCCTGTTATTGCATATAAGAAGATAGTCAAAGCAATGAATGCAAAAGCAGCAGTTAAAGCTGCAGCAACATATTGTAATAAACAGATGCATGAGTACCCAGGTACACATTTTGCATATTCAACACAAGATGTGACACCTTATTATTATCCTATCAAACAGTTTAGCGAAGAAAAAGACGATAGAATTATTGCAACTAAGATATAAGT